>Cinder_p2__coassemble_1177_pt1 | contig 68861 bp, 50 predicted proteins | sample Cinder_p2__metabat2_high_PE_004 | metagenome-assembled genome bin Cinder_p2
TATTAATATCCCATATTACAAATAACTTTTCAACCCGTTTTCCGGAACTTTACAGGAACATGTATTTGATTTTCCAATGCCCTCGCCTTGCACACTCCTTACCGCTAAGTTCTCTTGCAAGCTGTTCCCGAAATTCGTTTGAAGGAGCACACCGGCACGCCCTGTTTGGGGAAGTCCAAAAAAAATGCCGGCAGGAAATCTGCCGGCATTTTTTCATTATGAGTCGCATTATAGACTATTTCTGCAATTTATGAACACGAACCTGAGTTCCATCAGCAACGCTAATCAGGTATGTACCCAAAGGCTGTCCCTGAAGCGACAAAGAAACTTGTCCGCCTTCTGTTTGGCAAATCTGCTTGTTGAGCACCACACCTCCAAGGTTTGTCACCTGAACGATAGCTTTTTCTGGCAGACCGCTGCATACAACCATGTCTGTCGTGCGGTCATAAGCTATATTCACGTTGTTTACGTCAGATACCACCTTGTCGCAGATTCCCGTTTCAGGACCTTTGCCCTTGATTGAGAATCTCAACTTATTGGTATATGAACCTGTTTTCGGACAGTGATACTTCTTGATGGTGCTCACGCCGCCACAGCTACCATTACCAATTCCACGCTGCATGTAGTCGAAGTGAGCATAACTCTCAGCTCTCTTCTCTAAATTCCATGGATGCCATGGGGTATATTCACCACGAGTCAGCTGATTGTCGTCATAGTGCAAAATTGAGAATGCAACCTGACCTTCGGTTTGAATCATCAAAGTATCCTTATTGCTATTGCCCAACAACAATTCACGCAACCCCATTCTGTTACCCATGCTCTGAGGACGAGTATAATTCTCGAACATATCAGTTACGGTTGTTGTATAACGTCCCAGGTAAGAACCCAACTGACGGTCGATATAGTTTTCCCATGGACCTTTTGCGTAATAAGCTACACCCTCCCATTGAGGATCAAACTGCATATACATACCCAGGCGGCGCAATTCGTCGTTGGTATTTGGGTTATAGGTTGTTTCCATATCAACTACACCTGCTGCATATATGGTATATACATTCGTATATGGACAAGTTTTGCCATCCACATCTACAGTCACCGTACAAGACTGTTTGTCTTGAGCCATCTCCACATTGACTTTATAGTCAGTTGCACCTGTACCTGTATCAGAGTGACGATCGTTTTCAACATAAAGGAAGTTTGAATATTGCGGTCCGCCATTTGCCTTGATCACATTGATGCCATTGATAGTCCAAGTTTTGATAGCACCTGTAGACTTATCAAATACAACCCTTACATTGTCATTTTGAATACGAATTTCTCCACCCAGTTCAATTTTAGTCAAACCAGTAGAAGCACCTGTTACTACAGGCAATGATTCTGGACGCTCCTGCATCACATATTGCTCGGTAGCCATAGCATAACCAGCATCAGCCCATGGAGTTTTCTCCTTCAAGCTAAAACGATAAGTAATAACATACTCATAACCCTCTTCGAATCGAGTTTCGAATGGTGTTTCGATTTCTCCCTTCTCATCAGGTGCTATAGAAGGCACTTCTACCTGTTTTGTCTCAACCAGGACTCCATCCTTTAAGATATCATAATTCAGAACAAATGTATTCAGATTAATGAAGTCGTACTTATTTTCTACAGTAAGTTTTTGCGCTTTCTGATCGAAGTTTCTAAACTTGACATACTGGTATACTCGTTTTACCTCTGTCAATTTTGGAGTCCAAGCACGATCTGCTGTAATCAAACCGTTGTTTACGAAGTTTCCTTGATGAGGACCCGGATAGTCATAACCCGACATATAATAATTGAATCCGTTCTTGGTCAATTCGTTTTTCTTGATAGACTCAGCATCATAGATTGACTGGTCTACCCAGTCCCAGATACAGCCACCGATACCATAAGGACTGCCTTCAATGATATCCCAATATTCCTGCAAGTTTCCTACAGCATTACCCATGGCATGTCCGTATTCGCACATGAAATATGGTTTACCCATAGAATACTTAGTTGCATTTTGAGTCACTTCGTCCAAGTTCGGGTACATCACAGAGTACAATTCTGTATTATTTTCGCCCCGGTTATGATCACGGGTAGCTCCCTCATAATGTATGATACGGTTGTCTACCTTTTTCACCTCTGCAAAAGCAGTTGCAAAGTTGCTACCATTGTAAGACTCGTTTCCGAGCGACCAGAAAGTAACAGACGGATGATTGCGGTCGCGATATACCATACGGATAATACGGTCTACGTATTGTGGTTCCCAGGTCTTGTCGCTCGTGATGTCACGGCCAGTCCATTTATTGTCATCCCAGTTCTTGTGACATTCCAAGTCGGCCTCATCCATTAAATACAAACCGAAGTAATCAAACATGGCATTCATCTTAGCCTGTCGTGGATAGTGGCTGGTACGCACGGTATTCATGTTAGCCTGTTTCATCATGGTGATATCCTTCAACATGGTAGGCACATCAATAGAACGTCCATACAGAGGATGAGTATCCTGATTGTTTACACCCTTGAAATAGATTTGCTGTCCGTTGATATAAACCAAGGTATTCTTGATTTCGATATGGCGGAAACCATATTTAGTAGCAAAGACAGACTCTTCTTTGTCAGCACCATCTTTTTGGATTACTTCTACTGTATAAAGGTTAGGAGTTTCGGCAGTCCATGGTTTCAAGTTAGTCAATCCGGCAAACTCCAGATTAATGGTTTGTTCTTCTTTAGAAGCATCAAAGTTCACATCTTTCTTCTGTGTAGCAACCACCTTTCCGTCCGGTCCAATCAAATCAACCTGGAACTTCTTAGTACCTGTTGCCTTGTCACGGTTGTTCAAGGTAAGTTCCACATTCATTTTGCCGCTCTTATAGCCAGCATTTGCATCCAATGTGCTGGTGATGTAATGATCGCGCACATAAGTTTTCGGAGTAGCGAAGAGATAAACATCGCGGTGAATACCACTCATGTGGAACATATCCTGACCTTCCAGATAAGAACCGTCTGACCAACGGAACACCTGTACAGAAATATTGTTTTCACCTGCACGCACATATTTTGTCAAATCAAATTCTGCAGCATTATTTGCGCCCTGGGTATAGCCAACATATTTACCGTTCACCCATACATAAGCAGCACTGTAGATACCGTCGAAATGCACAAACACACGTTTGTCAGACCAGTCTTGTGGCAAATTGAAAGTACGGCGATAAGAACCCACCGGATTCTTGCCTACTCCATTAATAGAAGTACTCACAAATGGAGGATTATCCGGGAATGCATAATTCACATTGATATACATAGGTTTATCATAACCTTTCATTTCCCAGCAAGAAGGAACCTCAATATCCTCCCATTTGCTTACATCAACCGCATCGCCATAAAAATCTTTTTCGCCCGGTCTCTTCTCAGGAGCATCAACAAAATTGAACTTCCAATTGCCGTTCAAGCTCAAGAATCTGCTGCTCTGCGGAGTGACCCATGGAGTTTTGTAATACTCAGCATCAGCTCTCATTGCCTGAACAGAAGGATAAGGCATATAGGTTGCGTGTGCCACCTCCTTGTGTTCCTCAAAGATTGTTTGATCTTCCCAATAATTGGAAGGAATATTCGAAGCAACGGCCAGAGTAAAATAGCATGAATTATCTGTAACGGTTTGCGTCAATTCCAGTTCATTCTTATCATTGCATTTAAGATATCTTCTACCCACCTTATAATTGTTGATAACCATTTTGAAAACACCTGGTTGATTCTCAACAGCCTCGAAGTAAACATTTTGATTACCGTTATTCGTATCGATTGACCATAATAAAGGTTTCTTGGCATCGCTATCTGCAGCAAAGTCCATGGCTAATGCACCGTGTGCAGCATTTACCAAAACAAATGCAGAAGAACCAGACATAAACTTCCAGACTTGGTTTGTATTCTCATTAACCAAATCTTCGAGAACTACAAGCGAACTTTTCTCTGAGTTAGCACCACCACTGAGCACCTTGCCCGACTTCACATTTTTTATATAGAATGCCTTTCCTGCCTCTGGGCTAACAGGAGCCTCTTTTGCCAATGCTTTGAAAGTAAAATAGGAATTTTCACCGGTAGCCTCAGCACCCGAAGCAACTTTCAAGCGCCAGCTGTTACCCTGATATTCAAAAGGCACTACTACTTCTGAAGCATTTTTAGAATTCAGCATGCGATAAGTATTCGGTTGTCCGTCTACCGCTTGAATCTTAAATGCCTGCAATTCATTGTTTTTATCAACATCCCACTGAACGAAAAAGCCCTTATGAGATTTCAAAGCCATATCTATGGCCTTATTATGATTGGGATTTACCAACAGATACACATTGTTTCTTGCATCCTTTTCCACAAGCATCCACTCTTGTCCCAAGCTTCGGTCGTTTTCAGCAGCCAAAACAATGGGAGCATCTTTTTCTTTGTTATCACCATTGGATACAGCCATATTCTTGCCCTTGCTCACAATGTGATAAAGTTTTCCTGTCTGCAATTCTTCTGCATTCAAAAAGGAGGTCAAACACCCCGCTGCAAACAAGAAGAATAGAGAAAGAACAGATTTAAGAACGTCTAATTTCCTCATAAAATTTGTTACTTAAAGATTGTTTTTGTTATTTGTTTTTAGGTATTTCATATAGATTGCGTTCGCAAATATAAGAAATGGAAAGACACAAAAGAAAATATATGATATAAAAAAAACAATTATTATCATTTAAATCATTATCAAAATAGAATGGAAGAGAACTGATTTCAGTAAAAATATTAATATTTTAAACTGTTGACTGAGAATTCACGTATCTTATCATTTCTTGAAGCCGTTGGTGCAAAACAATTTACCAACAAACTAAAACCGAAAATAGATAAACGGCTGCGGACTTCCACTCTGTACTTGTACTGCCGCATAGACAATTATCGCTATTAATAGGGCTTGCAACAATAAAGGCATGCGTTGCACCACCTGCGAAACACGTACACTACAGCTATGCGGACAGAAATGCAATGCATACCCCACAGCCATAATAATAAATACTACCCGATAGTTGCTCCAAAGAAGCAAAGTGCGCTCCGCATGAAAATCTGTAAATATTTGATGCAACATATGTCCCACTCCCGTCATGTCTGTATGACGGAATATCAGCCAACAAAAACAAACAAAATGAAACGTTAACAAGCACGCAACACCTCGCTTCAGCAAGCGCAGCCAAGGAGAAGCAACCGCCTTGTTGCAACGGAAACAGGCTTTATGCACAATAAGAGCCAAACCATGCAAACCGCCCCACAGCACAAAATTCCACGATGCCCCATGCCACAAACCACCAAGGAGCATTGTTAACAGCAAATTGAAACGATTGCGAAACACTCCGCAACGGTTTCCTCCTAATGGAATATATAAGTAATCGCGCAACCAGGTGGACAGGCTGATATGCCAGCGATGCCAAAACTCGGACACACTGGCTGATTTATATGGAGAACGGAAATTCTCGGGAAAATGAAAGCCCAACAGAAGCGCCAAACCAATAGCCATATCACTATAACCAGAAAAATCACAATAAATCTGCAACGCATACCCGTATATACCACACAGATTTTCTATTCCGCTATAGAGTAGTGGATTATCAAAAATCCGATCCACAAAGTTCACACTGATATAATCAGAAATGATGGCTTTCTTGAAGATACCGCAACAGATAAGAAAAACGCCTCGTCCGAACATAGTTGCATCGGTACGCAAGGGACGACGTATTTGAGGGATAAACTCACTAGCCCGTACTATAGGACCGGCCACCAGTTGCGGAAAGAACGATACATAAAATGCATAATCCAGCAAATGGCGCAAGGGAGTGAGTTGCCGGCGATATACGTCGATGGTATACGACAGGCTTTGAAACGTAAAGAAGGAAATTCCCACAGGTAATATGATATCCCAGGTTATAGGGCCGGGACCTCCCAGCGATGCACTGATTTGGGAAAAGAAATATGCGTATTTAAAATAGCCCAACAAGGCCAAATCGGTGACAATGCTTACAAATAAGAGTATACGTGCCTGCAAAGGAACCCTACCTGTCTGCGCATAAGAAACAGAACGTCGGTAGCTTCTGTCAATAGCCAATGCCAGCAGATAGTCTGACACTGTAACAAAAGCCAGCAGCACGAAAGCGAAACCGCTGCTTTTATAGTAAAAATAATATGAAAACAGCGTAACAAAAAGCAACCGTAAAGTAGTGCGGCGCTCTAAAGACGCATAAATCAGGCTCATTCCCGCAAAAAGAAAGAGAAAGAGCGATGTGTTAAACAATATTGGATGAGACGGATCATAAAGCAATAAGCGACCCACTCCATCAAGTACATCGGTAATTATTTGTTTCATTGTAGATGGTTTTGCTCTTGCTCCACAGCGTGAAGCAATGCTTCGTATAATTTTTTGGCGATCTTTCGTCCGCCACGGAAATTCAGATGTGTATAGTCTTTATTGGCCAAAGGGGGCGACTGTGCAGCCATATGCCCCATACTGCCAGAACCTCCCATTGCTTGATACAGGTTCCAAAATGCTATTTTATGTTGCATGGCCACTTGTTGCTGCTCCCGGACCAACCAACGAATGGGAGGCATCGTTGTTAAACTGCCATCTGTACGACGCACATCCCTGTCGCTGACACTGACCATTAATATAGGCGTATGAGGCATCAGTTCTTTTAAACGGATGATGATACGATCTAAAGTACGACCATACCGGCTCACATCTTCCCTTGTACTATTTTCGGCTATTGCATTTAATCCAAAATGCAGCACAATCAAGTCGTATGGCCTCAGAGAGACAAAATCCCGGATATTTTTCTCAGGTATTTGCAACAAGTTGCTTCCTGTACTGCCGCGCAGGGAAAAATTATCCAATACAACACCTCTCGGGTTGTCCATTGTCGCTCCATAGAGCGTAATTCGGTCAGATTGCGATGAATCGGCCTGCATCATCCAAGTAATTTTTTCTATATCTCCCTTTGCCGTAACACATTGCACACTCGAAGAGGCCGGCAACTGAAACTTTTGTTGTACGGCATTATTAATACGAGCACTTACCTGCAAGGGAACGTGCGTAGTTAAAAAAAGCTGTGATTGATGCACCTTTCGGGTACAACATCCGTAATCCGTTGTTGCAAGCGTCAGCATTGCCGAACCTGGCAAAGGCTTAAAATAACGGCTATTGATGCCTAAATGATTTTTCTGGAAAGCGGAATCCGTTGCGCTGTGACGGATTATTTGTTTGGAATGAGCCGTAACGGTCTGGCGAAAACCTGCAGTCTGTGATGCCATATCTACAAAACCGACACCGCTGCCTCCATAATGTTGCTGCAGCATGTCACGCAAATCCCCTGTCAGAATATCTCCTTCAATAAAAGAATCACCAAAAAATGCAATGCGCACCTGACTGGAGGAACGAACCGTTGCAGAATCAGATGTTTCATCGGACAAGCGAATCAGTTTCTGATAAAAGTCAGGCATTCCGCCTTGCAATGCCGTACTATAATCCTCTATACACGTCACTCCTTTTGGACAACTGCCGCTTTTCGCAGACGAGGACAAGGCATGCAAACTGGCAAATGCATCATCATATTCCTTGTCAGAGACATCTGGCGTGTCCGGAAAGAGATCTGACAAAAGATTTACTTTCTTCAAGGTAATACCAAACACCGTGATACGGGGCAAAAAATGCATTCCCATTAATAGGGCAATGAGCATCAAACATAGAATCCAAACCCGTTGATAATACTTCATATTCTATATATTGCTGTTTCGTTTTCCGTCTGCCTGATTTTGTTTTACTGCTCGCAAGCAAGGTTGTATCATGAATATCCTGAATACAAATAAGCGGACGGCTTTGAACAAATAGTTGCAAAATTACGCATTTTATTAATTCAATAGGACATTCTTCATCTGTTTTTCTAAAATACAAAAAGAATTCGAACATTAAAGTACGCCATCTCTTACCTGTAAACCTTTTGGCAAACTACGGCAATTTAACAGACCGCTGTGAACAATGGTTTCCAATATAGCCAATCAAGATATCGCGACCACTTCCTTGCAGCTAGGAATGAACACAAAAATAGCCGTCCAAGTTTTTTGGACGGCTATCTTAAAAAAAGCAGACACACTAATGTAAAGAGTTAAGTCTCTAAACAAGGTTTGATGCGTCACTCCGGACATTCAGAATGTCATTCCGGCATTCCAGCCCAAGAGATTCCATTTCTATATACTCTGCTCTACATTCCACACAAAAGCACGCAATCCCAACATTTCTGTTTCCTGGTCCATGCTGCGCAACTTTTCGAGCAAAGGCTTCACTTTCTCATCGTCTACTACCGTCATAATGGCTGAACACATAGAAGGCCATGCATGGGATCCGAAATGAGGTTCACCGGTTTTGGAACCTCTTCCCTGTACTTGTTGCCATCGTGTGAAGCCACGACATCCCTGACGGTCCAAGACATCAATGATGCGCTCATTATAGGCTTGGTCAAAAGTGATCATGATTGTTTTCATATCCGTTCTTAAATCTGTTTCATTGATTCTACATTTTGAAAATTCTGATATCATCGGTGGCTGCCTCGTGATTGTCTTGCACATATCTTACCATACTTGAATACACGTTCAACCTCCTGTGCTATCAGTCTCACTACTGCTCCGACAGCATATCCTCAGCTTGCTGTTTGCCGCGAATTTTCTGTGCCGCCTTCACATGGGTCATCTTGTCCTTATGCTGCTGGTAATAATCGTTCAACAAGCGTTGCTTTTTCAATTTGCGACGGAAGAAGAAGATACCATTACCGGCAAACATACAATAAGAAACAGGAACCAAAATCAGTGTCAAAAGCGTACTTACGGTCAGACCACCAATCACGGCAACACCCAGAGGACGCCACATCTCGGCTCCTACTCCTTGACCCACTGCCATTGGAACCATACCGAGAATGGTTGTAAGCGTAGTCATCAGCACCGGACGCAAACGGCTGCGACCAGCCGTAGTCACAGAACGGATAATACCCATTCCACGCTCACGGCAAAGCAAAATATAATCGATAAGCACAATACCGTTTTTCACTACAATACCAATCAACATAATTCCACCCAACATCGACATCACGCTCAATGGCGTATCAGTAAGATAAAGTGCCAGAATCACACCACTGAAAGCAAATGGAATAGAGAACATGATGATGAATGGGTAGGTCAATGACTCAAACTGTGCAGCCATCACAATAAACACAAGCACCAGAATAAGTATTGCCAGAGTTCCCAAATCTTTGTTGGAATCTTGCTGGTCCTCATACGATCCGGCAACCTTTATCATCACACCCTGAGGCAAATCCATCTTCTCGATAATAGCATTTCCGGCAGCCACACCTTCACTCAGAGCCATGCCTGAAAGCACTGCATCCACCGTAACAATACGTTCTCGGTCTTTACGTTCAATCGTAGGAGGAGAATAGCGTTCCACAACCTTACCCACATCTTTCACGCGGACTCCTTGACCGGCAGAATTATAGATAAGAACATTCTCCAACGCTTCAATACTTTGACGTTGTGTAGGTTCATAGCGTACCTTAATATCATATTCATCGCCATCCTCTCGATAATAAGAGGCTGTAGCACCGTTTATACGATTACGCAAATAAGTGGCTGCCGTAGAGAGATTGAGTCCGTGCAAGGCCAGCTTCTCCCGGTCAAAGTCTACCTGGTATTCGGGTTGGTAATCACTTCGGCTGATTAAAGCCTGACTTACACCATCCAGTTTCTCTAATTCAGACTTAAGCTGACGGGCCACACGGTCGGTTGCATCCAAGTCGTAACCATAAATCTCGAAAGAAGCAGTACTCTGTCCGCCCATACCTCCATGACTACCGCCCATAATAACATCGGTTTTGACAAACTCCGGATACTGAGTCAGGTCAGCTCGCATTTCATCACAAATTTCAGCCAATCCCTTTTCTCGCTCGTTGGATGGAACCATGGAGATACTAAAACTGATAATATGCGTACCGTTGTCTGAAAGAGAACTGAATGTATCATCTTCGCCGGCTTGTCCAACCTTAAAGTTGATTGCTTGCATATCTTTGCCGTAACGCTTGCGCCACTTGTCTGTAAGTTCCAGGGAAAGTCGCTCGGCTTCTTCCACACGAGTTCCCACCGGCAATTCCAGGTTAATGCCCACTATACCGCTATCATTCGCCGGGAAAAATTCAGAATGAATGCCACGACAACATCCCAAACTGAGCACAAAGAGAGCAAAACAGCTGAACACAACCACCTTGCGATGACGAACGCCCCAGTCCAATCGGGCAGCATACCATAAATCCAATTTATCCAACATACGCTGTATCGGATTGAAAATAGCTAAAAAGAGCTTGCTTTGCTTTTTCTGGAGACGCAACAATTGCGAACACATCATCGGTGTGAAGGTCAAAGCTGAAATGGTAGAAATAGTCATAATGACACACATCATCCATCCCAACTGCTTAAAGAGCACACCGCTCATTCCGGTTACCATCGTCAAGGGGAAAAATACGGCAATCATGGTCAGTGTAGATGCCACAACAGAAATAGCCACCTCATTCGTTCCATGTACAGAAGCCTGCTTCGGATCAGAGCCACGCTCAATATGCGTCGTTACATTTTCGAGCACCACGATGGCATCGTCCACCACGTTACCGATGGCAATACTCAAACAAGAAAGAGAAATCATGTTTAATGAGCCTCCAGATATAAACAGGTAAATGAATGATGCAATCAACGACATCGGAATCGTGACACAGATAATAACTGTAGCACGCCATCTTCCCAGGAAGAAGAACACCACCAATACCACAAACAACAAGGCATATAAAATGGTTTCTACCAATGAATCGATGGTGTTTAAGATATTGTCTGAAGTATCCGTAATGACACCAAGCTTTACATCCGATGGCAGTTGCTTTTGCAAAACAGGCAACATCTTTTTCACGTCCTGTGCAATTTGTACGGAATTGGCGCCGCTCTGTTTCTGAACAACAATCATGGCACCTTGCTGTCCGTCGTTATAAGCTTTCTGCGCACGCTCCTGCACACCGTCCACCAAACGGGCAATATCGCGCAGATAAACGGGAGCTCCGTTATGTTGCCCCACAATGATGTCAAGCATCTGATGCGGATCTTTGAACTCTCCCTCCACACGCAAGGCATAAGTATTGTTTCCGATATCGAATGTTCCACCGGGCACATTACGGTTTTCTTGCGCTATAATCTGCGTTACCTGCTCCACGGGTATGCCATAGGCTTCCATCTTACGGGCATCCATATAAATATTGATTTCACGTTCGGGTGCTCCTGCAATAGAAACCGTTCCCACTCCATCAATACGTGCCAATGGATTGGCCACATTGTCATCCAGTATCTTATACAAAGCATTCTGGCTTTCCTGTGCTTGTACAGACAGAATCACAATTGGAATCATGTCTGCCGAGAATTTAAAGATAATAGGGGTATTCGACTCATCTGGCAACATGGAACTAATCATGTCCAACTTGTCGCGCACATCGTTCGTAATCACCTCTATATCGTTACCAAACTCAAACTCCAACGTAATAACCGAAGTATTCTCACGCGACTGGGAGGTGATGTGTTTCAGATGCTCCACAGAATTCAGCGTATTCTCCAACGGACGGGTCACGTTATTCTCAATATCCGAAGCCGATGCACCAGGATAAGTGGTAATCACCATAATGGTGTTGGTATCAATGTCCGGATAAAGGTCTACCGGTAGTTTTGAGAGGGAGAACAAACCCAAAATCATCACAGCCACAAAACAAAGTGTGGTCATAATCGGTTTCTTTACCGCTCCTTCATATAAACTCATAAATGATATAGTTTATTTCAAAATAATAATAAATAATACAATTGTCTCGCTTGTCTTTACAGCTTCCGGCAATACCGGAAGCTGTCATTACAGAAAAAAGTGTTGCAGTCTGCCGTTTACTTAATTAAATCAACCGACACACCGTCCGTCAGTTTATTCTGTCCGGCTACTACTACCGGTTTGTCTGCTTCAAGTCCGCTGCGGATTTCGTATTCAGCACCCAAACGACGGCCCACTTCAACTTTTTTGCGACTTACGGTTCCGTTTTTCTCATACACATAAACATAATAGTCGCCAGCGCCCATCTGTTTCACAATAGCTTTGTCTGGCACCACCGTACGAAGCATGGTTCCAAAGGTTAATGTAGCTCTTGCAAACATTCCGGGGCGTACACGGCTGTCGCTATTAGTCATCGTAATTTCTACCGGGAATGTATGGGTGCTTGGGTCTATCGTAGGATAAACGATACTAACCTTTCCGGCGAATACTTCATCGCCATACGTATCCAGACGTACGTCTACCGACATGCCTTTCTTTACTTGCGGATAGTAAGTTTCAGACACATGAATCAGCATTTTCACTGGCGAAAGGGTTTCTACCGTAAGAATCGGATTACCACTCGCCATGTCGCCGTTATCATAATTACGTGCCGTAACCACGCCGTGCACAGGACTTGTCAAGCGGGTATTCTCCAACATATTCCGATAGGCCGTTTCATTCACATCCAGCTGCATCTTGGCGTTGTCCCATTCTGCCTTGCTGGCTCCGCCCACTTGATAAAGCTGGTCCGTACGGTTAAACTCCAATTTCTGGTTTTCGATTTGCAGTTTCAACTGATGTAGCGAAGACTCGTCCATTTGCACCAGCAATTGTCCTTTGCGAACCACATCTCCCACATCAACCAATATTTGCTTGATGCGCAAAGGAGTGTTTGATGAGATATTATTCTTTACATCACTTTCTACTGTTGCCGTATATTCTTCGGTTTGCGCCACTTCGCGTTGAGCCACCGAAGCAATCTTTACCTTATTCTTTTCTATGGCTTCCTGCTGGTTTTGATTACTATCCTTGCCATCTTTCTTACCAGAGCACGCAGGCATACAACACAAAGCCATTACCAACGCACTAATTTGCACTACTGTTTTCATATCTTGTTATTTAGTTTTCAAATAATTAAAAATACACGAATCTATCCCGCTACTCATTTCCCATCAGACACTGCAATTCAGATTGTGCAGTGAGATAATCAAAAATAGCCTGATTGTAAGTAAGTTCTGCTTGAGTCAATGCCACTTCACTACTGTTCAGTTCCAGAATGGTACCGCGGCCCACATCATATCTTTTCTGAGCTATCAGTCTTCCTTTCTCTGCTTGCGCCACCGACTCTTTGTTGCTGGCCATCTGTTCGTTGCATGCCTGCATGTTATCCAGATAAGTCTGTGCCTGCATATTCAACTGTCGTTCAGTATTGATTCTGTTTTCAGACAGTTGTTGCATCTGGATGCGCGTACTTTTTACCTTGGTAAAATTGCTGGCACGATAGATAGGAACGCTTAGGGTCAAAGCTAAAGTAGAACTGGGTGTCCAATCATAATGCCAGAATTCAAAATTACGGTTATAAAGAGACTGGTATTGATACTGAAAGTTCAAGGCAAGAGTAGGAATAAACGCAGCCTTTTGGATTTTTAAAGAACGTTGCAGTAGCTTTTCATTAAAATCAAACTGACGCAGAGTAGTATTCTTATCCAATGTTACCTGTTGCAAAGGTTGGTGGGCGTTTACCCGTTGCTCATAATTCTTCAGATTATCATCAACACGCACCTCCAAATCCGGATTTGATATTCCCAACAAAACTTTCAGTTGTGTTTTTGCAAGATTGACAGCATTTGAAGCAGCCACCACATTCGGTTTCAGATTACGCATCTGTACCTCTGCCGAGATTTTATCATATTCGCTCACTCTTCCGGCTTCGAACTTAGCCTTTACCACTTGATAGTTTTTCTCGCTGTACTCATAACTTTTGAGCAGCACGTCATAACTATCTTGCGACAACATCAGCTGATAATAAGCTTTTGTCACCTGATTCACCAAATCCAAACGCGACGCTCTGCTTTTCTCTGCAGCCAGAGAGATATCATCTTTCGTCATCTTCATCATTCGATAAACAGTGGGCGCATAAATAGGCAGATTTACATTGAGCACCCCACTCCAGGTATTCGAATCATCTTCTCCCATTTTGAACTTCTGTCCACCGAGATTCATAGTTGGCGACTTTATGGTGTAATTTATCGAACCATTCAGGTCTACCGTGGGCAACAATTGTTGCCATGCTTCCTTTGCCGAAACTTTTTTCAGTTCGATTTCTTGATCAGCCACACGAACTATCGGATTATCAGCCAATGCAATCCGTAAAGCCTCATCCAGGGTTAGTTGCAGCACGTCTGCCGCATTGGCCCGATATTGTGTTCCTATTCCAAATAAAAGGAACAAAGAAAGCACCCATCCTTTACTAAAACTCTTTTTCATTCTTATTTATCCAATTAATATTTCAACAAATCATCTTTCAGCTGTTTTTCTATGAAAGAACCATTCCATTCGGTCATTCTTGCTCCTTCATTAGGTAAACCAAAGCTTGCAACCGTGCTTGTCTATGCCGGCATTTCATTTTTCAAGAAAGTATCTATAATCGTACTGCCAGCTTCTGTTGTAATGCCACGCAGCCACAACAAAAGAATCAGTCGGAACACTTCCTGAGGCTTATATTTTTTCCAAACACTCTCTTCATAAAAAAAACGCATTTGGGTGGTAATAAAGTCCTCAAACAGTTCAAAACGGATATCATCACGCATTAAGCCTTGCTCCACACCTATCTTGAGAGCCTCGATAAATTCGCAAGATGCCTGACGGTTACGTTCGTTCACAAAATTCATTACTTTGGGATAGCGCACCATATCGTGTGTAAACACCAGACTGGTGTTACAGCACTCGCTCATTTTCTGATTAAAGGAAAAAAGAATCATTTCCAGCACATTGCGCTCCTGACTTGCAGCATACGCAAAGAGAGCATTGCGTTCCAAAGACTCGTGATATTTGAGACACTCTATCAGCAATAGCTCTTTATCGACAAATTGCTCATATAAAGTCCTTTTGGACACACCGGCATGCGATGCAATTTCATCCATGGTTACAGAACGAATACCTTTCTTTCTAAATCGCTCCAAAGACCAAGCCAAAATGGCCTCTTTCTGTTGTTTTTCCACCTTATTATATATATATAGTTTTCGTCCTTATTATATTGTAATGGCAAAGGTATAAAGAAAACTTTGAGAGCATGCAAAGTTTTCTACATTTTTAGATTATTTCAAGAAAGATAGATAGAACCATAAATTCAAAAGAGAACATAACACACTGCATAGACAATTCACTTTCAAAATCGAAAGTACTACAATACTGAAGTGCTGTTCAAAGAAGTACAGACAACTCATATATCAAGTTAAAATTATATTTCTTTGCTTTCAAACTGAATTTTCTTAGTAAAATCTTAGCATATCCCATCTATTTATAGCATCTTTGTAATAGAAAATATAGATGTTATGCAAAACAGATACCTTATTCTAAGCCTAATTATATTATTAGGTAGCAGTCTGTTCGCACAAACAACCAAAGGCAGGGCTTCCTATTATTCAGACAAGCTACATGGCAATTACATGAGCAACGGCGAGCGCTATCATAAAGACAGTATGACTTGCGCACACCTGAAATACCCCTTGGGCACACTGTTGCGAGTTCGCAACATCGACAACAATAAAGAAGTCATTGTTCGTGTTACAGATCGTGGTCCTTTTGCCCGCCGCTTTGTGATAGACCTGTCAAGAGCAGCTGCTAAAGAGTTAAACATCATCCGATCAGGACATTGCATGGTAGAAATCACCCCCTATCAGCAGGTGCCCTACCGATGGACAAACAAACCACATGAAAGCGAATTGGATATAAGCTTTATACCAATTACAGGAATCACGGTTCCGTATTGGCAAGCAGATTCCACATTTAACGCAAAAAAGAATCAACCGCACAAAATCAAACACCTTCAAAAAAAGGTCAATAAAATCGTGCGGGAACACTTAAACAAAAACCTCAAAAAATAAAAACAGACAAGCATTGGGTTGTCACATAAAACAATCTCAAGCATATTAAAATCTAACAAAAGCAAGAATGGAAAAGAAAACAAGCAGAGCCTCACTTTGTGTACAGGCCGGATGGTCTCCTAAAAAAGGAGAAGCACGTGTGTTACCCATTTATCAAAGTACCACATTTAAGTACGACAACAGTGACCAGATGGCCCGACTGTTTGACTTGAAAGATAGCGGTTTCTTCTATACACGTCTGCAAAACCCTACAACCGAAGCAGTAGCCGAGAAAATTACGAAACTGGAAGGTGGTGTGGCCGGTATGCTCACTTCCTCAGGACAGGCAGCCAACTTTTATGCCGTGTTCAATATCTGCGAAGCCGGCGACCACCTGCTTTGCTCTAATACAGTATATGGTGGCACATTCAATCTATTTGGTGTGACACTCAAAAAATTGGGTATTGAATGTACATTCTTCGACACAGCATGGAGTGACGAGGAAATCGAAGCAGCCTTCCGTCCGAATACGAAATGTGTTTTTGGTGAAACCATTTCTAATCCGGGATGTCATGTGTTCGACATCGAACGCTTTGCCAACATGGCACACAAACACGGTGTACCTTTGATTGTAGATAATACATTTGCCACTCCCATCAATTGTCGTCCTTTTGAGTGGGGCGCTGATATCGTAACCCATTCTACCAGTAAATACATGGACGGTCATGCCGTATCACTTGGCGGAGCAATTGTTGACAGCGGTAACTTTGATTGGGAAAAACAGCATGACAAATTTCCGGGACTCTGCGAGCCGGACGAGAGCTATCACGGACTCACCTATACAACTTCATTTGGCAAACAAGCATATATCACAAAGGCAACTGTTCAGCTGATGCGCGATTTAGGCTCTACGCCCAGCCCGATGAATGCCTTTCTGCTGAACTTAGGTCTCGAAACATTGCATCTACGCATGCCGCAACATTGCAAAAATGCTCAGGCCGTAGCCGAATATCTGGAAAAGAACGAGCGTGTAGCCTGGGTAAACTATTGCGGTCTGCCAAGCAATGAATTCTATGCTCTCGGACAAAAATATCTGCCGCAGGGCTCTTCGGGCGTAATTGCCTTTGGCCTGAAAGGTTCAAAAGAAGACGCAATCAACTTTATGGACAGTCTAAAAATGATTAGCATCGTGACTCACGTTGCCGACGCACGCACCTGTGTACTTCATCCGGCGAGCCACACACACCGGCAATTGAGCGACGAACAGTTGAAAGAGGCTGGTATTGCTCCCGATTTAATTCGTCTCTCAGTGGGAATTGAAGATGCTGCAGATATCATAGCCGATATCGAACAGGCTCTTGAAGCATCCAAGTAATAGTAAACAAAATACATCTAGCGTATTTTTAGCTATACAATAAAAGTAAGGACTATCTCAAGCTCAACGGGATAGTCCTTGCTTTTATTTCTATCGTAACAACTCAGTAAACCGTCCCGTATCTTGACATCCTGCATGAATAATGTTTTCATTTTGTAATGTTCTTGTTCTGTTCCGAATCATTCATGGTGTAAAAATCATTAATTCCGATTTTTTGTATAAAAAAAATCGCCATTGTCTTTACGAATAACTAACTTTAGAAACAATGTACCTGTACATTGAGCAGGTTTCTTAGAAAAGACACCTGAATTCAGGAAATAGCCAACATATAAAACGATTTGAATATGCCAAAAAAGACCATGCCGAAAAAATCGAAAGCAACAAATAAGAAGAACTATTTACCCAGAGATATCAGCTGGATGTATTTCAACCACCGCATTCTGCAGGAAGCGCAAAAGGATACTGTACCTTTACTGGAACGCACCAGTTTTCTGGGCATCTATTCCAACAATCTGGATGAATTTTTCCGTGTTCGTGTAGCTTCATTAAGTCGTGTTGCCGAATGCGAAGACAAAGAAGCACGCAACGACCGCAATGAAGCCAACAATATACTCAAGGAAATTAACCAGCTGAACAGCATGTATTCCAAAGAGTTTGAGCACACAATGAATGATATCACGGAAAAACTCAAGACCGAGCATATTTATCTTTTACAAGAAGACGAGCTGAATGAAGAACAAAGCGCATTCATTAAAGATTTCTATTATAAGAAACTATGCGGCTATGTGTTGCCTATTTGGTTTCCTGCAACCAAACAGCTCAAGACAAGTACGGATGAGAGCATCTATCTGGCCATAAAAATGCATCGCAAAGACCTAAGCAAGAAAAAAGCCGAATATGCATTCTTGGAACTGCCTGTTTCAATTGTCGGCCGTTTTGTACGTCTCAACGATAAGGACAACAAGTGTTTCCTGATGTATCTGGATGATGTGATACGTTGTTGCTTGCCACTTATCTTCAGCGGACAGAATTATACCGATTTCGAAGCTTACTCCTTTAAATTTACACGTGATGCCGAGATGGAAATTGACAACGATCTGCGAAACGGTATGTTACAGAAAATTTCCAAAGGAGTAAAAAGCAGAAAGAAAGGCGCTCCGTTGCGCATTGTGTATGATGCAGCCATGCCCAAAGTGTTGCTCAAACACATTATGAACATGCTTAACGCAGATAATCTGGACACCGTTTTAGGCGGCGGACGATATCAAAACCACAAAGACTTGATGAAATTTCCCGACTGCGGTCGCCGAGATTTGAAATATCCGACATGGACTCCCATCGTAAAAAAGGAGCTGTCTAATCCGGAAGACAGCATTTTGGAACTGATTCGTCAGAAAGACCGCTATATACATGTGCCTTACCATAGCTTTGACTCTTACCTTCGTGTCCTGCAAGAAGCAGCAGTCAACCGCGAAGTGCGTGGCATCAAAACTACCTTATATCGTTTGGCCAAGGACTCAAAAGTTATTGAAGCACTGATTGCAGCCGCACACAACGGCAAAAAGGTGACGGTCATCATTGAGTTGCTGGCCCGTTTTGACGAAGCTTCCAACATCGTATGGTCCAAGAAAATGCAAGATGCCGGAATTGAAGTAATTTTTGGCGTGGAAGGATTGAAAGTACATTCTAAAATTACACTTATCTGCATGAAGAATAGTGCCAATCTGGCTTGCATCAGCACAGGTAACTTTCATGAGGGTAATGCACGTATGTATACCGACTTTATGCTTATGACGGCATCGCGTCCTATAGTTAAAGATGTTGAAAATGTTTTCAATTTCATTGAGAAACCATATTCAATGATTAAATTCAAAGAATTATTGGTGTCTCCTAATGAAATGAAGCAGAAATTCATCCGCCTCATCAACGAGGAAATCAAGAACAAACAGGCTGGAAAAGAGGCTTATATAAAGATTAAGATTAATCATATCACCGACGAAATGATGGTTCATAAACTTTACGAAGCTGCCGAAGCCGGTGTTCAAATTGACTTGTTGGTACGCGGAAACTGCTCTCTGATGCCGCATCTCAAAAACCTGCATGGCAATATGCGCGTGGTAGGCATCATCGACCGTTATCTGGAGCATGCGCGTATCTTTATCTTTGCAGCAGGCGGCCTCAACAAAACCTATATTGGCTCAGCCGACTGGATGCCGAGAAACTTGGACCATCGTGTAGAAGTAGTCACTCCGGTTTACGACGAAGCCATCAAAGCGAATCTGCGCAAGGTAGTAGAGTATGGCTTGCACGATACTTGCCAAGGAAGAGTTGTTGACGGTAAAGGCAGCAATTTGTGCAACGATTATGCACCACTTGCAGAGTGGACCGAAAACAGCATAGCCGAAGACAGCGAAACACCGGTCTTACCTTCTGAAGAAAATAGCAATGAGCCGGTTCACGCAGATAAAACCGAACCGAACATACTCCGCTTCCGTTCACAGGAAACTCTCTATCAAGAGTATCTCAAAGAGAACGACAAACAGTAGAGATGCTTGCTTGGAATGTCGAACCCGGCAAATAGAGAACAAGGTAATGCACCGATAGATAATTAATAAAGAATACAGATCATAAAACGAAAGATCATGAAGACAAAGAACTATGCAGCCATTGACATCGGATCCAATGCCGTTCGCTTGCTTATCAAAAAAGTGACCGTAAAGGAGAATGGCGAGACTAAGTTTACCAAAAACATCCTCTTGCGCATTCCGTTACGTTTGGGATTCGATGTATTCGAAAAAGGTGAAATCAGTCCGGAAAAGGCAGAACGTATGTGTCGTCTCATGAAGGCTTACAGTCACTTAATGAAGATTTATGATGTAAATGGTTATCGAGCCTGTGCCACATCGGCCATGCGTGATGCGCGAAACGGTAAGGATATCATCAAGAAGATAAAAAAGGATACCGGCATCAAGATTGAGATTATCGATGGCAAGGAAGAAGCCCAAATTGTCTACAACAACCATGTTGAGTGCATGGAAGACCGCAACGGTAATTACATGTATGTAGATGTGGGTGGTGGCAGTACAGAAGTCAACCTACTTGTCAACGGGGAATTGAAATTTTCCAAGTCTTTCAATATCGGAACCGTGCGTATTCTTACCGGTCGTGTCGACGACATTGCCTGGACGCAAATGCGCGAAGAGCTGGAACGCGAAACAAAGAAATATGGTGTGGTGAATATCATCGGATCCGGTGGCAACATCAACAAGCTATACCGACTTGTAGAAAACAAGGATAAGAAAACAAAACAGATTCCGGTGGAGTCGCTTCGGGAAATCTACCAACAGCTGGAGCCCATGACTCCCGAGGAAAGAATGGACCGATTCAATCTGAAACCAGACCGTGCTGATGTTATCGTTCCTGCAGGAAAAATCTTCTTGACAGTGGCAGACACCTTGCACTCCGAATTTATCCATGTGCCCGAAATCGGTCTTTCAGACGGTATCATTGACAGCTTGTTCACAGCCGACAAGGAGAAGATGAAACAAGAAAAAGCCTAGGCATAAAGAATATAAAGCCCGTGTTGGGTTTGTGACCATTGTCTCACGTGTTATTCCATCAGGTGCCATGCCGTAAAGTGCTGCATCAGCATTGCCGGCAAGCAACTGAAGAATGCGTGAGACAATGACTTTATCTACATTCAAAACATTACAAACATTATCTATTTAAAAAAACGATGAACTTAAAATCTTTTCTGTTTGCAGCCTTAGTGGCTGGTGCCCAGCAAACGATGGCACAGGCAGTGTCTCTCATTCCGCAACCGCGTGAAATGTATGTCACCCGAGGTTTGCCTTTTGTATTTGACCGCAAGATGCGTGTATCTGCCGACCAGTATCCCGGTGACAGTATTGAATGGGTATTCCGCAATTTTGAAAAAGAGCTGACCGAGTCTACCGGCATCCGTTTTAAAAACGCAAGTGCCCGCAAGGCCGACATCCGGTTAATATGCAATTCTTCGCTCGAAAACGAGGCCTACAGACTGAATGTTACGGAAAATAATATCACCATTGAAGCGGCACGTCCTGCCGGTTTTCATTATGCGCTCACCACATTAAAGCAACTGCTTCCACGGGAGGCATTCCGTAAAGAAGCAAGCCAAAGCTCTGATTCAGAACCAATCGTATGGAGTGTGCCTCAGGTGCGCATCTACGACAAACCAGAGTTCGGATGGCGTGGTTTTATGCTCGACGAAGGTAGACATATTTTTGGCAAGGAGGAAATTAAAAACGTTATCGACATGCTCGCTCTTTATAAGATGAATCGTTTCCACTGGCATCTCACCGAAGATCAGGGATGGCGCATCGAAATAAAGAAATACCCCAAATTGACCGATGTGGGAGCATGGCGCAACAGCAAGACACTGGCTTGGGGTGAACGCAAACCAGACGGACAGCGTTATGGCGGATTCTATACTCAGGAGGATGTTCGCGAAATTGTACAGTATGCCCGCGACCGTTTCATTGAAATCGTACCCGAAGTGGATATTCCGGGACATTCTCAAGCTGCAGTTGCTTCGTATCCCGAACTTTTAGCTTGCGACCCGGAAAACAAGCACGAAGTATGGCTCTGGCAAGGTGTATCTACCGATGTTATCAATGTCGCTAAACCGGAAGCGGTACAGTTTGCAAAAGATGTGATTGATGAGCTGGGAGATTTGTTCCCGTTCGGTTACATTCATTTGGGAGGCGATGAGTGCCCTACCAACAAGTGGCAGGCGAATGCGCAATGCCAGGCTCTGCTCAAGCAAATCGGTTCGACCAACTACCGCGACTTACAGATTCATTTCTACAAACAGTTGATGGACCACATGGCACAAAAGAGCACCGACAAACAAAAGAAACTCATCTTCTGGAACGAGGTGCTGCACGGCAACACTGCGCCATTGGGAAAAGACATCACCATAATGGCCTGGGTGGGTGCCAATGAAGCTGCCAAGGATGCTGCAAAACGAGGCATGGAAACCATCCTTTCGCCACAGATACCTTATTATATAAACCGCAAGCAGTCTAAATTGCCTACTGAGCCTATGTCGCAAGGCTACGGAACAGAAACAGTAGAGGCCGTTTATGCCTATCAGCCTCTGAAAGAGGTTCCGGCTGAATTACAGCCTAAGTACAAGGGAGTACAAGCCAACTTCTGGACTGAATGGGTTTGCGAAGCAGACACCTTGGAATATCTCATGCTGCCTCGCCTGGCAGCTGTAGCCGAGGCTGGATGGACGCCACAAAACAAACGCGACTTTTCTGATTTCAAGAACCGCCTGCAACAGGAGCAATCTGTATATCAGTGGAAAGGCTGGTGTTATGGCAAACATGTATTCAACGAAGAGAAATAATCAAACCTAGCTAACAAACAAAAAAGAACCCTGTCAATCTCATGTCATGCCTGAGTCTTGACAGGGTTCTTTTTTTATGAATCATGCGGTATGATCAGTCCGGACCGGAGGCTATTTGCTACCATCCTCCTCCCAACGCTTTATACAGTTGTACCAAAGCCAGTTGCTTGGCCAGTACGGCATCACTCAGGCTCAGCTGAGCATCAAAATAGCTTCGCTGCGCATCAAGCACGTCCAAATAACCGATATACCCGTTCAGATACTGAAGGTTTGCCAGCTGATTGCTTGTATAAGAAGCCTCTTCCAGTTTCTGCTTGGCCACAAAAACTTCCTGGCTTTTATTGAATCCCACTAAAGCGTTGCGTACTTCCTTAAAAGCAACAATCACTTGTTTTTCGTATTGATACACTTGCTGCTCGTAAGCGGCCTTCTTTGCTTTCAGCTGCGCCCTGTTTCTGCCCATGGCAAAGATAGGAGCCAGCAGGTTTGCACTCAGGAAATGCGCCGGTGATTGAAAAAATTGCTTCAGATCTTTGCTTTCTGCTCCAAACTGCGCTGTGAGCGTCAGCCTTGGAAAAAGGTTGGTAAAGGCAATACCAACTTCAGCATTAGCAGCTATCAAAGCCTTTTCTGCCGCACGCACATCCGGACGTCTTTCGAGCAGTGCCGATGAGAGTCCTACCGGAATTTCTCTTTCCAACAGATGAGCTATGGTCTGCTCATCGAGTTCTGTTCTTGGAATCTGATAGGGGAAAGAACCGGTAAGCAGGGCTATCTCGTTTTCTTTTTCTGAGATAGAGCGTTCCAGATCGGGCACCAAAGTCACGGTACGGGCCAGTTCCACACGTGCCTGCTGATAGGATGTTTCTGAGGTAAGTCCGCCTTCGAAACGTATTTTGGCCAGGCGGACACCTTCTGTGCGTGCTCGCAGTGTCTGTTTTACAATCTTCAAGCGATGGTCCAAGGCTACCAGTTCAAAATAAGATTGTGCCATCTGTGCCACCAGGCTCACCTGCATGGCTTGCATATTATCCATGGCACCCAGCAATTGAGCTTTGCTTTTTTCCATACCCCAGCGAGCATTGCCCCAAAGATCCAGTTCCCAAGAGAGCAAAAAACGCACCATCTCTTTCGATGAAGATTTATACTGGTCGCCTCCATAATTTTTGGCATCCTTTTCGGCGTATATCCTACCGTCTATTTGTGGGAAGAGTTTACTTACGTCTACACGTTTCAGCGCTGCCAGTTCTTTTACCTTGGCTTGTGCCGTTTTCATATCTTTATTCTGGTCCAGCGTCTTACGAATCAGTCCCTGCAATACGGTATCTCCGTAGATTTCCCACCATTTCAAGTCTGCCAGCGAAGCTGAATCGCTGCTCGTTGAGTCTATTCTATTTGCCTCCAATTGTGCTTTCAGATTGGGCAGTTCCATCTCCGGTCGTACATACGCACGCCCCAGCTTACAAGAAACCAGCGTCATCGAGAGAGCCACACAACCGAGTCCTGTATATAAGATTCGTTTCATCATTAATCTGTTAAAATATTAGTTAGTCCGTCTTGAGGTCCATTTAGCCACCAGCTTATTCTTCGCTTTGTTGATATATACAAAGAAGAAGGGAACCAGCAGGATTCCGATAATCACGGCCACCACCATTCCAAAGAACACACCTGTTCCGATAGCTCTTCGGCTGGCAGATCCCGGTCCTGTAGCCAAAACCATAGGCACCATACCGAGGATAAACGCCAAGGATGTCATCAGAATCGGGCGGAAGCGCAACTGTGCAGCGTGCAGAGTTGCTTCGATAAGTCCGTGACCTGCATCCATCTGTTCTTTGGCAAACTCCACAATAAGAATGGCATTCTTGGCAGCCAAACCCATCAGCATCACCAAACCGATCTGAAAATATACGTCATTTTCCAAACCGCAGGCCCAAACACCCAGATAAGCTCCTAAGGCAGCCACAGGCAATGAGAGCAACACAGCTGCCGGAATGAGCCAACTTTCGTACAAGGCTGCCAGGAAAAGAAAGACAAACACAAACACCAGTGCCATAACCAGTCCTGTCTGTCCGCCGGCTTGTTTTTCCTGATAAGACAAACCGCTCCACTCTACGGCAATATTCTGTGGAAGGTGTTTTTGGGCTATCTCTTCTAAAGCCGCCATGGCTTGACCGGTAGAATAGCCTTTTGCTGCCTCACCGCGAACAACCGACGAGGTAAACATGTTGAAACGCTTTACACTACCCGGTCCTGTGGTGAAAGAAGCCTCACCAAACGAAGTCAGCGGAATCATCTGTCCGTCCTCACCGCGTACAAAGAACAGGTTGATATTTTCTTTGTTGGCACGATAAGGCGCTTCGGCCTGCAAATATACTTTATATACACGGTTGAACATATTGAAGTCGTTCACGTAGAGCGAACCGGTATACGCTTTCATCGTAGAGAATACATCTGCCAGAGGTACTCCCGAGAATTTCACCTTGTCGCGGTCTACATCGAAATACAGTTGCGGTATCTCAGCCTGCAAAGACGATGACAATCCGGTCAGTTCCTTGCGCTTAGATGCATAAAACATCAGCGTGTCTACCGCATCCACCAGGTTTTGGAAAGAAGCCTCTCCTCTTGCTTCCAACTGCAACTCAAAACCACCGGATGAACCGAGTCCCGGAATTACCGGAGGTGTGGACAGATAAACCTTGCATTCCGGATAAGTTTCCAGTTCCTTGCGTACTTCTGCCATCACTTCTTCAATCGTTACTCCGCCGCGCTCATCCCAAGGTTTCAAAATCACAGTCAGTTCACTGCGTGCCTGACTCGTACCTACACGCGGACTGCTACCCGTCACATTCTGTACATAGTCCACTGCCGGCAAGCGTTTAACGAAGGCAATGGCCCGGTCGGTCACCGTTCTGGTACGAGGCAATGTAGCACCCTCCGGCAATTCCAGCTCGACTTTGAAATAACCTTGGTCTTCTACAGGCAAGAAGCTCGTAGGCACAATGCGGTGCAAAAGCAGAATCACTACCAACGATACGCCAAAGGCCGACATGACTCTACGCGGATTGCCAACGAATCCCCGGATGCCACGCACATACTGTCTGTTTCCCAATCCCAACCAATGATTAATCTTACGGAATACTATATTCTTTTTATGATCCGGTACACTGGGTTTCAGGATAAGCGAACACATCACCGGGCTCAGAGTCAACGCCACCACCGTAGAGATAATCACCGACACGGCAATGGTTACGGTAAACTGACGGTACAACATACCCGTAATGCCACTCAGGAAACTTACGGGAACAAAAACGGCAACCAGCACCAGCGAAGTGGCTATCAATGCACCAACGAGTCCGTCCATTGCCTTTTTCGTAGCCTCATAGGCCGGCAGGTGTTCCTCATGCATGATACGTTCCACATTTTCCACCACCACAATGGCATCGTCCACCACAATACCGATAGCCAAAACCAAGCCAAGCAGTGTCAGCATATTCAGAGAAAAGCCAAAAATAAGCATCAAACCAAACGTACCAATCAGCGAGATGGGCACAGCCACCACCGGAATAAGCGTAGCGCGCCAGTTTTGCAAAGAAAGGAATACTACCAAGATAACCAGAACCAATGCTTCGAACAGTGTTTTATACACTTCGTGAATCGAAGAAGAGATATATTCGGTCATATCGAAAGTCACCTCATACGAAAGTCCCTCCGGGAAATTTTCACTAAGTTGCTTCATGGCTTCCTTCACACGGTCGGCCACTTCCATGGCATTGGCACCGGGCAACATATAAATGGTCAGCACGGCGGCATTACCTCCGTTGATACCACTCTCAGTACTATACGAAGATGCTTCCAGACTGATGCGAGCCACATCACGCAAACGGATGATAGAACCATCCGGATTGGCGCGCACCACCACTTCCTCAAACTGTTCGGCCGACGACAAGCGCCCACGGGTAGAAATCGGAATCGTGATATCGGGGCCGTTCATCGGCTGCTGTCCCAACACACCGGCTGCCGCCTCGCTGTTTTGGTCCTTCAAAGCAGTCTGCAAATCCTTCACGGTCAATCCGTAATGAGCCATCTTGTCTGGCTGAAGCCAAATTTGCATGGCATAATAACGTCCACCTACATTACCTACACGTCCCACTCCCGGAATACGGCGCAACACATCCTGCACGTTGAGCGTGGCAAAGTTACTCAGATAAATCTCGTCAAACTTCGGGTCATTGGATGTCAGGCAGATGGTCATCAGCTGGCTGGGCGCCTGTTTTTCCACCGAAATACCATTTTGAACCACCTCTGCCGGCAATCGGCTTTCTGCCAGCTTCACGCGATTCTGGATTTCTACGGCAGCCAAATCGGCATCAGCCGCCACATCAAAAGTCACTGTGGCCGAGAAGCCTCCCGAATTGGAGCTGCTGCTCTCCATATAAAGCATACCTGGAGTTCCGTTTAATTCTTGTTCGATAGGCGTAGCAACAGCTTGTGCCACTGTGAGTGCACCGGCACCAGGATATGAGGCACTCACTTTCACCACCGGAGGTGTAATCTGCGGATACTGGTCCACCGGCAACAAAGTCAGTCCGATAAGACCCACCAGCACAATCACGATACTCACCACCGCAGAAAACACCGGGCGGTCTATAAAGAAATCTACTTTACTCATACCCGAATCATTTTGCGCGTTTCACCTCCGAGATCTTCACTTTCTGTCCGGCAGTCAGTTTATGTTGTCCTTCTACCACCACTTTTTCGCCCTGTGCCAAACCGCGTTCTACAACAACCGAATTCTGCTGTTGCGGTCCGAGTTCCACAAAACGCTTTTCGGCCGTACCATCGGCACGCACCACAAATATATAGGCTCCGCCCTTTTCTACAACCAATGCCTTGACCGGTACTGTGAGTGCGTTGGTGCGCACATCCAGCAGCAGGCGTACTTTGGTAAACTGTCCGGGCAGAAGCACTCCTTCCGGATTGGGCAGTTCGGCACGAACGGCAAACGTTCCGGTGCGCGGATCAACTTGCGGGTCGGCAAAATCCACCAATCCCTTATGCGGATATCTTGAATTGTCGGCCAGAGTAACAGTCACAAACGGCTGCCAGGAACGGTTTTCCACACGCTGTCCCAAATTGACGTTTCTTTCTTTGCACTTCAGGAAATCCAGAGCCGTAAGACTGAAGAGCACCGTCACCGTGTCACATTTCATCACTGTAGCCAGTTTCGTTTTGCCGCTACCGCCCACCAAGGCACCCAAGTCCGAGAGTCTCTCACCGATACTACCGGCAATCGGTGCACGCACCACAGTATAGCTCAGTTCCATCAAGGCCTGTTCCAAGTCAGCCCGGCTCATGCCCACAGCCGCCTTAGCCCCTTCAAATGCAGCCACTGCATTGTCCAGGTCCAGCCTACTGGCAGCGTTTTGCTCATACAGAGGGCGGATTCTATTCAGGTCGTGCTCGGCCTTGCGCATCAGCGCCTCGTCCTTGGCCAATTGCGCCCGGGCTCTATCCGCACGTGCCTTGTATTGTCTTTGGTCGATTACGAACAGCGTCTGTCCTTTTTCCACATGCGTACCCTCCTCAAAGAGCATTTTTTCCAAAAAGCCTTCCACACGGGCATGCACTTCCACATGCTGCTGTGCTTTCACCCGGCCTACATATTCTCCGTAAACCTCCACATCGCTGCGCTTAACAGGCTGTACCACCACATTCGGTTCTGCCGGAGGGACTACTTCCTCTCGTCGTAAAAAATAATAAGCAGCCCCTACTGCCAGCAACAGCATGCAGATTAAAGCCAGATTCTTTTTCTTGATAAAGAAATAAGATCGCACATTTTGAAACTGGATTTTCATAAACAAAATTAGTTTTGATATTATTATTCTATATTTTTTCTCTCTTATTTATAAGACAAAGGTAATGCCAAAACTGTTACCATTCCAACATTCAACAAAAATGAGCGCAAAAATACAAATATATTTCTATCATATTCAATAGTTTATTAAAAAAAGCATCTGGAAAGAAGTAATAAATACGTCAGACATCCCAACTTAGGACCGGTGTGGAAAAGTGTAGAATAAATCCACACATCTTCCCCCAGTCGTATATTTTTGGGATTTTTAAGCACTTTCGCTTGTTTTATCATACAAGTATGCCTACCTTTGCATTAAAATCAATAAACATCAAGATGAGCGCATATAACAATTACATTCACAACCTTTTGGCAAAGCATGGCGAGGTTCGCTTATGCTTTATGGCGGTGTGTGCTCATTGGTTTACCGGTTTTACTTCGCTGTAAAATAATTCTATATTCTTTATTTCTACTTTTTTATTCGTTCGGAGTCATTCGTGCGCTGTACATCCTACACGTATCTTTTTGCTTCCGTACGTCATTACACCTTATTATATAGATTATTTTACCGGAGGAATTTATCATGTTCAACGTATTGATATTTATGATTACGGGAATAACCTTGGGTTATCTGTTCCGTGACAAGGTTTATCTTCATAAAACCGAAAAAACCATCAGCATCACCATTTTTTGCCTTTTGTTCTTCTTTGGGTTGAGCATCGGCTCCAACCACGAGTTAATTCACAACTTCAGTTCGTTTGGTCTCCAAGCCTTGCTCTTGGCATTAGCCGGCATCACAGGCAGCCTCATCATGTCTTGGATCACCTACCGTCTGTTTTTTAGAAGAAAGGAGGGACAAAATGAGAAATAGTGTTTTTGTACTTTTGATTCTGACATTGGGCGTAATTCTGGGATTCAGTTTCAACGTACCCGAAGGATTGCTCGACCGCAGTTTGAGCACCTACATTCTTTATGCTCTAATGTTGCAGGTGGGCATCAGTTTGGGCAGCAGCGACAGTCTGAAAAAGCTGATCCGGAATTTTGATGTACGCTTGCTGCTCATACCATTGTCTACCATTGTGGGTACTTTGGTGTTTTCTGCAGCAGCCAGTTTGATACTGACGCGCTGGAGTGCTGCCGATTGCATGGCAGTGGGCAGCGGTTTTGCCTACTATTCCTTGTCATCTCTGCTGATTACTCAATTGAAGACTGCCAGTGTTGGCGTGCAGATTGCCAGCGAACTGGGCACGATTGCTCTTTTGACCAACATTTTCCGCGAACTGCTTTCGCTGATTGGAGCACCTTGGTTCCGCAAATATTTCGGAAGCCTGGCTCCTGTTTCGGCAGCGGGCGTAAATTCCATGGATGTGGTTTTGCCTACCATCACCCGTTTTTCGGGCAAGGACATGATACCCGTAGCCATTCTTCATGGCATCTTGCTGGATATGAGCGTACCGTTCTTCGTTACTTGGTTCTGCCAAATGTAATGCCAGCCAACGACTACCGATGATTAGTTAGTGAACAATAATTAGTCCGTGCAGCAGTAATCTGAAAACATTCAGGTTGCTGCTGCACTTTTTTTGTGTTTGTCCGGCCCCAAACAGAACTGTTATTATGAAAAACACTTTTCCGAAATGCAACAACACACCAAAAACAATCTTTAAAAAACAAACATTAAGGAATCAGAAGAAAACAATATAGAAACGGGAATTTGTGTGTTAACGTACACAATTTTCGGACACTTCAATAAGACTCCTGACAAACAAAATGGCTTTTCAACCACTTAAATACCAAATACTTGGCGACTTTGTAAGAAAAACATTGCAAACAAATTTAAAATTAGCATCATTTTGGCAAAAAAAAAAAATCTAAAAATAAATCGCATAAAATAATTGCAAACAAAGGTCTGATGCTTTACTTTTGTCGCCGACTTAATTTTTTATCCTTAATTACAAACTTACAAATTAAACAAAGTATGAGAAATGTTACTCGTGTAAAAACGCTGATGGTTGTGCTGCTTGCCGGTTGTACGCAAGTGATGGCACAAACGGATGCAACAAGCACTCAAGATCCTTGCAGAAAGGAAAACTTGCTGAAATCAGATAACCTGGCAAATGACCAATTGGTTATCTTCAAAGGTGTTTCCGGCACTAACTACAGTTGGGTTAACTGGTCTAAGACTTGCACCAGCGCACCAGACCCAGTGGGTGTTTTCGTGGTTAAAGTGGTTGAAGGCGGTTCAGGCAAGCAAGTAAAGCTGCAAAGATTGAGCGATAATAAGTACCTCAAAAAAAACGGAACCAGCATTGAATATACAGACCAAGAAAGCGAAGCCGTTACCTTAACAGCCACCAATGTCACCTTGCCAGAAGAGGATACAGATTACTTGTTCCCCTTTGGCGTAAACAGAACAGACAATTATACAGTACGTTTCGCTTCGGATGGTAATTTCTTGAACATCCAAGACGTAAAGACCAATCCTAAATTTGCCAATGGAGTCGGAGGCTATTCTGCCCAGTTGGTTTACGATGCCAAGAAATATATCAAGGAGGCTCTGACTTACAACACAGAGAAACTTATTGGAACTGGTGCTGGTCAATATACTGCCACTGAAGCTATTACTGCTGCTGTTAATGCTGCAAAGACAGCCTTAGCAAATATCAGCGACGATAATGTTACAAACGACGAAATCAAAGAAGCTGTAACTAAAAACAAGGCACTGATTGATGCCTTGCAGACTCAGAGTGTTACTATCAACACTCCTCCTACCGGTTTCTATCGCTTCAGAAGCATGATGAACGGTAAATACATTGCCAACACGAAGACTGGAGACAAAATGCAGCTGACCGATAGCAAAGACAACAGCACGGTATTCTACTATTCAGCAGAAAGCAAGCATCTTACCGGCAGCAACCTCATCAATCTGAATGCAGACGGCAACGATGAAACCGGATTGGGTGACACATACGACTTCAGAAAACAAGACAGAATGGTGGGTGTTTATTTGATTGACCCTTCAAGCAGCAACAATTTGTATGCACACAAAGACAGCCGTTTGGATAGATCCAACAACGCAACTGCCCCAAACACCGCTTGGGTTTTGGAGCCGGTTACAGAAAATACGCCGAAGCTGACCAAGTCAATGGAAAAACAATATGCTACTTTGGCTGCTCCTGTGGCTCTGACAATCCCTGCTAACGTGAAGGCTTATACGGTTACGGCTACTGACGCAAAAGCAACATTGGCTGAAGTAACAACTACCATTCCTGCCGGAACTGCTGTTCTGTTGGAGAAGACTGGCGAAGGCACAAGCTTTAACTTTGAATTTGCAGCTTCTGCTACTGCAACTGAAGGAAACAACAACTTGACTGGTGTGTATGTTAATACAAACATTCCAGCTGAAACTACAGCTTATATCCTTGGTGAGAAAGATGGTCAATACGGTTTCTATAAATTGAATGCCAGCGACCGCAACTTGGGTGCCAACAAAGCATACTTGACCCTTCCTGCTGCTCAGGCTAACTTGCAGTCAATCATCATTGGTGGTGGCACAACCGGCATCGACGCAATCGTAACCGGAGAGGCTGCAAAAGAAGTTTACTTCGACTTGCAGGGCCGTCGCGTACAGAACCCAACCAAGGGAATCTACGTAACTAAGAGCGGAAAGAAAGTTATCTTCAACTAATTCATCACATATCAAAATACCAGAAAATGAAAAAAACATATCAGCAACCAACCACCGAAATGTTGGTTGTAGCACAAGAGTCTATGATGGCTGCCAGTTCACTGAACATTCATGAAGAAGAAATGGGCGCAGGCAGCGCACTCGGCAACGAAGAAGCTGACTTCGACGTTTGGAAATAAATTATAATGATTCGCTAAGAGCTGTATCGATTATTTTCGATACAGCTCTTTTTATTAAATGTCAGTTGCAAAACACGCATTGGCAAGCAGATTCGGAAATCTGCTTGAACGTATACGTAGATGTAACTACAAGATGCAATGAAGCAATGAAAACGTTCCGGGAGATTTGCAATCGCCCGGCGACAAGACAAGGCAAGCGGCAAAACACCTCTTTGTCAGCTAATTTAACCGATTCACTTACATTCTAATTCAAAAACAGCCATTTCACTTACTGCACCTATTTCCATTTTCATTCAAATAGATTCTATTTTGAATGATTATACAGCGAAAATGCTAAATATACGGTATATTATTCGAAACTTCTCTTGAGATTTTTCTTTTTATCTCATGATATAAAAAAATTATTCCCATGAGATAAAATTATTTTCATCATGAGATAAATTCATTTTCAACGTGACTTCGACATTTTTTAATCTGGTAACCATAAAAAATGCCTCGATATAGCTCTGTTTTGAATCGTTATTTTTCTAGATGGTGTGTCGAAAGTATGGACAAAAACGAGCGTAAACTGCACGCTGTCAAAATGATAGTATTAATAATACAAGCTGAGAATCGCTTATTCTCTTTCGGCTGCAAACTGTTACGAATAAACACAAAGCTCAGAATGAAAAATATACATTTTGTCAAAATGATAGTGACGGACAAACATATGTCACCATGTATGGAATCCGACAATACATTTTTGTAACGAAAAGCGGTAAAAAAGGGTTCCTTAGACATTTGGGGGAACAGCGGAAACATTTGGAATGAGTAATCAAAAACAGCCCGACCACCGGATAAATACCGTGGTCGGGCTGTTTGTTTCTTTGGGGATTATCAGCAGATGGTCTGATAGGAAACAGATTACAGTTTCAACAAAGCGTCCCAGTCAATTTCGGGGGCCTCTGTAGTCGGCTTACAATGCAGTTTTGTTCCCATAGGAATGGATTCGTTGAAGAATCCGCCCATCTTTAAATAATAGCGATTGTCCTTGGTTTCGCCTCCTTGATAATCCAGGCGAACTTTAGCATTGGCTGTGGCATCGTGCGTAAAGGTTGCTTCGGTTACACGCGTCCATTTGCCTTCCGTACTGCGTGCCCACTGGTTTCCGTAGAATACCTTGCGTGACAAATAACCTTGTTCGGGGTTGAAGTTCTCCAGAAAGCTGTGTGCGTGCGTATACCAAGTGTGCGTCTTGGGACGTGAAAAACTGGCAATCAAGCGCCACTCTTTTTCTTCGGTGGCATAGAAATAAGCCGTGTAAGTTGTGTGGTCGGCCCCTTCCGGTCGCACACGCATCAGAAACTTATAGGTTTCACCGGCTTTCCAAGGGTATTTCAGATAACTTTGTCCACCGGAACCCTCATTTCCAAACTCGCCGATATGTACGTCCTTACCCTTTTTGAGCAACTTGATTTTTTGGTCGTCAGGAATATTCTTGGGGTCTTGTGTGTCAAAAGGGCTCCATACCGAGAAGAGCACGCGACGCTCTGTCGGTGCATTGTATTGCATTCCGAAATAGCCCTCTCCAAAACCTGCCACCATATAATAGCTGTGCATGGTTTCGCCATCCTTGGGAACGGTCACTTCGTTATAGAACCATTCTGTATCACCAGCCGGAAGTGTATAGGCCAAGTGTACGGACGGACCGCGGCGTCCCCAATAGTCCGGGAAATCTTTCACGTAGTTGCTTTCTCCACATACATTGTCAACAAGGACTTGCTTCACTTCGCCAAATTGTTCTCCTTGCTTTGAAATTCCTTGCAAATCGATACGGACATAACCCGGCTTCCGTACCTTGATCTTGCCTACAGGCACTTGGGTATATTCGTCTGATTGCAGAGCTACCTTGAATTGTTTCTTTCCATAGCTTACCTTGATTTGAGAATGTCCCTTGGCAAGCAAGGACAAATCGGCCGTAGTGGGCTGGTGCAAATAGAAATAAACACTGACAACGGATTTCGGATTCGTCCAACGGGTGATTCCCCCGTCTGTAATCTGTGCCCCGTCATGCTGACTGGTTACATAACCGTTTCCGGAAACTCCCACAACAAGCTGTTGCTGTTGTGCAAAAACACTGGTGCATAGTAAAAATGCAAGTAAACTTAAATATTTCATCTGTATCGTATTTTGATGTTAGCACACTGAATACTGCATCTGCCTCAAAAGACTGTCCTAAAGCAAAACAGGGAAATGCCTCTCCGTTAGTTAGTAAAAGCCAACATACTGATTGACAATATTCAAGAAGGATGCTGTTCTGTCTGCAAAAATAATTGTTTCAGACGAAAAAGACAAAAGCCTTACAACAAAAGAAAGGTGTTGCGCATGCTTTATTTTCTCTTTTGCAGCCATTGACGCACCGGCTCGTCATAGAGTTTCAAGGCAAGATAAGCCAACAGCAAACATCCCGTCAGCACCAGCGCAACAACCGGCCCGGTCTCTGCCAACGTGGTGTAGTGATTCTCAATCAACCACGAATAGAACAGATAGAGGACAGGGTAATGTATGATGTATAACGGATAGGAAATGTCACCAAGAAAACGGCAAATACGACTGGAATACTTGTCCGTTGTGCTGCCGGATGCCGCCAACAAGATGAGTATCGGAAAGACAAGCAGCACGCAAACCATCTCAAACAGTCCGTTATAGCAGATTGGATCGGTGCCGGCTATATAAGGAACATGAAAAAGAATTCCCAAAAGCAGGGCACAAAGCCAAAAGGCTCCGCGCACTTTTACGGGTCTGAAAGTACGGGCTAACAGCATACCCATGGAGAAGGGGAACAGCATGCGCAGAGAACCACCTAAGAAATTCATCGGATCGAGCGTCCAGCCAACACCCATGAAACCGTAACCCGAAATGTCACTCAGGGCAAAGGCCGCCAAGGAAGCACCCAAAAGAGCAGTCCAGATGCCTAAAACTCTCGTAGACATGCGGCGCAAAACAAGAGCATAGAACAAGTTGCCTATGTATTCGAAGAATAAGGACCACGAAGGACCGTTCAACGGAAACATCTCACCATTGCCGCGTATATCGGCAGAACTGCCGGGTGTTACGGGAAGCATCAGCGCCGACAGTACAAAGGCAAGGGCTACCCAAACCCAGGATACCGGCGTTCCGTCCCAACGGACACTGCCTTGAAGCAGATAGAATACCACACCGGTGAGCGCACCCATCAGCACCATGGGATGCAGACGTATCAAACGACGTTTCAGAAAGGAGGCGAAGTTTAAACGAGTTCCCCAACGGTCGTCATAGGCATAGCTGAGCACAAAGCCGGATAGCATAAAAAAGAAATCTACAGCCAAGTAACCGTGGTTCACAGTTTCGATTAGGGACCCATCCACAAAGGCAAATCCTTCGAAGATATGATACCAAACAACGAACAGAGCAGCCACACCGCGGAGTCCGTCCAATAAAGCATAGTGGGGTTTTGTATCTAAAAAAGCAGTCATAAGTATAAATTTTACGGGCAAAGATAGCTTTTTCTTTCCTTAAAAAAAAACAGCATCACAACAAACAAAGCCTAAAAAAATTTTGCTATCTCGAGGTAATACTATACTTTTGCACTCCGAAAACAAGAAGTGTTTTCAGGATTAAAACATTTAATTATAGATTATGGTTAAGCAATGCACAATCCTATTTGGATGCCTTGCTGCCGGCGACTTTTTGGTGTGGATTACCGGAGTGAAACTTCCGGGTAGTATTATCGGCATGTTGCTGCTGACAGCATTCCTGCAAATGGGATGGATTAAACTGGAGTGGATTAAGGGAATATCAGACTTCCTGATCAGTAATTTAGGCTTTTTCTTCGTACCGCCCGGCGTGGCTCTGATGCTTTATTTTGACATTATCGCCGCCGAATTTTGGCCCATCGCCATCGCCACCGTCGTAAGTACCATCATCGTTTTAGTAGTAACCGGCCACGTGCACCAATGGATAAGAAGACATGGAGTTCCTAAGCAATGATTTTTTTCTGATTGCACTGACATTCGGTGTATTTTATGCCGCCAAGAAATTGCAGGCATACACGGGTTGGGTGGTACTGAACCCGATATTGGTGGCCATTGTCGCATTGATCGGTTTTCTGGAACTGACCGGCATCTCGTATGATTCGTATGCCGAGAGCGCTTCTATTATTGATTTTTGGTTGAAACCCACAATTGTGGCATTAGGGGTTCCTTTATATCTGCAGCTAAAAAGTATCAAACGCCAACTGATGCCGCTGCTCATCTCACAATTGGTGGGTTGCATCGTGGGCATTATTTCTGTGGTACTTACGGCAAAATGGTTGGGTGCCTCGAACGAGATAATCATTTCTTTGGCTCCAAAGTCAGTAACAACGCCTATCGCCATGGAGGTAACCCAGTCGTTAGGAGGCATTCCTTCGCTGACTGCTGCCATCGTGGTAATTGTGGGACTGCTGGGTGCCGTGTGTGGTTTTAAGGTTTTACAGATAGGACGCGTAAAAAGTCCCATAGCTCAAGGTCTGAGTATGGGAACAGCCTCTCATGCCGTAGGCACGTCAAAAGCCATGGAATATGGCCGCAAGTATGGTGCTTTTGCCAGCTTGGGACTTATTCTCAATGGTCTGCTCACAGCAATCCTGTCCCCTATCCTGCTTAGTCTGATGGGACTGGTGTGAGAAAGATTATATAATAGGGTATAGATTATTCTTGGTCGTCTTTCCACAGACGATAAGGATTCTGACGCATACAAGAATTGTAGTACCGGCGATCGCCTGTGACTTCCTTTCCGAGGAAATCCGGGCGGTCAAAGGCTTCGTCGGGCGATTGCAGCTCAATTTCTGCCAATATCAGGCCTTCGTTTTCGCCATAAAACTCATCCACTTCGAAGGTATGCCCACCAAAAGGAACCAGATAACGCGTCTTGTCGATAATTCCGGGTTCGCATAGCTTCATCAAATCGCGTGCATCCTGCAGCGATATTTCTTTTTCAAATTCATAACGCACCAAACCTCCTTGGTCAGAAGGGCCTTTAATAGTAAGGTATCCGCGGTCATCGCGAATACGCACACGCACTGTGCGTCCTTTCATACTGGAAATATATCCCTGTATGATATGACTGGCAGAAGAGGCCATCTCTTTGAATGGCCCCTTTACCAGAAATTTTCGTTCAATTTCAAAATGCGTTTCCATAAATAGAGAAAGCGATCAGACTCAGGATAATCAACAGAATCAATGCGCCAACTAACGAGCGCATCACACGCTTACCTTGCTGCTCCTGCATCTCCGCACGATGAGCAGCTTGTTTTCTTCTTTTCTCACTCATACGTTCTATCTATTTTAAAATTAAAACTACATGGTCTCTTCTTCGGCAAATTCCATCAGATAGGCTTTGATGAAGCCGTCAATCTTACCGTCCATCACACCGTTCACATCAGAAGTCTGGAAATTGGTACGGTGGTCTTTCACACGGCGATCATCAAACACATAACTCCGAATCTGACTTCCCCACTCGATTTTTTTCTTTCCGGCTTCAATCTTGGCCTGAGCAGCCTTACGTTTTTGCAACGCACGGTCATAGAGTTGTGATTTCAACAAGCGCATGGCATTTTCTCTATTCTCCAACTGCTTGCGGCTCTCGGTGTTCTCAATCAAGATTTCTTCTTCTTCACCGGTATCCGGGTCGACATACTGATAACGCAAACGAACGCCGGTTTCCACCTTGTTGACATTCTGTCCTCCGGCACCTCCGGAACGGAATAAATCCCACGATACCTTAGACGGATCGACATACACCTCGATGGTGTCGTCTACCAAAGGAGTTACGAAAACGGAAGCAAAAGACGTCATGCGCTTTCCCTGTGCATTGTAAGGAGAAACACGAACCAAACGGTGTACTCCATTCTCAGACTTGAGATAACCATAGGCAAATTCACCCTCTATCTGCATGGTTACAGTTTTGATTCCTGCCTCATCGCCATCCTGCAAGTTGCTGATGGTGCATTTATAGCCGTGTGCCTCGGCCCAACGCATATAGAGACGCATCAACATCGAAGCCCAGTCCTGACTCTCGGTACCACCGGCACCGGAATTAATCTTGAGCACAGCATCCATCGGATCTTCCTCCTGACGCAACATATTGCGCAGTTCCAAATCCTCGAGCGCAGCGAGTGTATGCGCATAAGCCTCATCCACTTCCTCCTCTGTAACCATCTCTTCTTTATAGAAATCAAAAGCCAGCTCCAGCTCGTCGGCAAGGGTTTTCACCTCAGTATAGCCTTCAATCCACTTTTGCAAGCCTTTCACTTTCTTCATCTGCTCTTCGGCAGCCTTTGCATCATCCCAAAATCCGGGCGCTTGTGTGCGAAGCTGCTCCTCTTCTACCTGCACTTTCTTGTTCTCAATATCCAAATAACGATACAGAGCCTCAGTGCGTTCTTTCACATTCTTCAGTTGCTCAATGGTAATCATAAACAAAATCTTTTTCTATTTGCAAAGATAGTGAAAGGTGAGCGAAGTGGCAAAGTTGAAAACAAAAGTTTTCAATACTTGACAATTCCGAAGCGCATCCTTAATAAACTACTACTCCGCATACATCGCGTCAATCTGTTTCTTATAATGTGCGTTCACAACCGGTCGCTTAACCTTAAGCGTATTCGTCAGCTCTCCCTTCTCTATACTAAAAGGCTCCGGCAAGAGCGTAATACGCTTTATCTGCTCATAGTTGGCAAAATCCTGTTGCAATCGCGAAAGGCGGCGCATCAACATGTCCACAATCTCGGGTTTCGCACAAAGATCGGCAAGATCGGTATATTGTATATCCTTTTGGGCGGCATACTCTTTGAGCATATCATAATTAGGAACCACGAGCGCCGACACGAATTTCCGCTTATCGGCAATCACCACCAGCTGGTCTACAAAACGGTCAACCACCATCTTCGATTCAATCATCTGCGGTGCAATGTATTTGCCGTTGGAGGTTTTAAACAAGTCTTTGATGCGTTCTGTCAGATACAGTTCGCCATCTTTCAGATAACCGGCATCACCGGTATGAAACCATCCGTCGGCATCGATAGCCTCGCGCGTGGCATCTTCTTTTTTATAATATTCTTTGGTGATGGATGTTCCACGCAGCAGGATTTCGTTCTGCTCACCGATTTTCAGTTCCACCCCACCAATGACACGACCAACCGAGCCGATTGTCTTGACCTCGTTTTGCCAGTCACACGAAACGGTGGCGGTCGACTCGGTCAGTCCGTAGCCTGCCACCATGCGGATTCCGGCAGCATGCACAAATTCCTCTACAGCCGGCGGAATGGCCGCTCCCGCTGTGGGGAAGAAATGGGCCCGTTCCAGTCCCAATGTCTTACGCAATAAAGCAATTACAGTTTTTTCGTAGAAACGATAACGAAGGCGCAAGGAAAGCGGGGCTTGCTTCTTGCGCAAGCGGTATTTCACATTATACTCACGACCCACTCTAAGTGCCGAAAGCATCAAGCCACGCAACATCGGATTGCTGTGGCGAATCTTTTCTTGCACACCGGCATATACTTTCTCCCAAAAACGAGGTACGGCACACATACAAGTTGGATGCACCTCCTGCAAAGACTGCAAAATATCAACAGGCTTCAGGTTGATATACATCTGTACGCCTTCGGTTATTCCCAAATAAGACCAGGCACGTTCAAAGACATGAGTGAACGGCAGGAAATTCAAGAAAACATCATCCTCGCTCAGATTCAGTACTTGGTCGTTTGCAATCACGGCATCGTGATACATCAAGTGGGTCAGTACCACCCCCTTGCTGTTGCCTGTAGTACCCGATGTATAAAGAATATTGGCCTTATCTTCCAAACATGCTTCACGGCTTCGGAGCGCAACCTCATCGCGATGCGGTTCTCCCTCGCCCATAGCCAGGAACTCATCAAAATAAATGGAAGTTTGATCCTGGGCATCTTTCTTCACGGCCCGGTCAAACAGAATCAGTTTTTGCAACACATCGCACTGGGTCTGCACACGATAGGCTACATCGTACTGATATTGCTCGCCTACAAAAAGATAGCGCACAGAAGCATCCTGCACCATGTAGCTCACCTGGGCCTCAGAACTCGTGGCATAAAAAGGAATGGTCACTCCTCGCACACCATAGGCGCCAAAGTCCACAAACAAACACTCCGGTTTGTTTTGAGAGAAAACAGCGATGTTTTCCTGCACTTCCACACCTAATGCAAGAAGTGCATTCGACACTTTGCGCACGGCCTCAGAAAATGAATTCCATGATATCGGGATCCATTTATTCTGATCATAGTCCCTATAGGACAGGACCATACGCTCACCATATTTTTTCGCCTGTTCATGAACCAGAACAGCAAAGGGACTCATGTTTACCATAACTTTTGTATTTACACTCTACAAAGTTATACTTTTAACTGAATTTTACACCAAAGAAATATAAAAAAAATCATCTAATTTTGTGATTCATTATATCTTTGTTAGAAAAACAGGGATTATGAACATAGATATTGATTTTTTGACTGAAGAAGCGGTGGAGCTGCTGAAGCTTTTGATTCAGACTCCTTCTACCAGCCGCGAAGAGACTAAAGCGGCCGATTTACTGGAAATGTATCTCCAGGAAAGGGGTATCGAAACCAATCGAGACGGTAATAATGTGTGGTGCATGGCACCGGGTTATGACTATCAAAAGCCTACTTTGCTGCTGAATTCGCACATAGATACCGTAAAGCCGGTCAGTACCTGGAAAAGAGATCCGTTCGGTGCGACAGTCGAACAGGGAAAGCTCTACGGACTGGGCAGCAATGACGCCGGAGCAAGCTTGGTTTCGCTGTTGCAAGTGTTTCGAGAATTGTCGAAAAGCAACCAGCCGTATAACTTGATTTTTTTGGCTTCGGCAGAAGAAGAGGTGTCTGGCAAAAACGGCATCGAGATGATTCTGCCGCAATTGCCTCCCATACAAGTGGCTTTGGTGGGTGAACCGACACAGATGCAGCCGGCTATCGCCGAAAAAGGCCTGATGGTGCTGGACGTTACTGCTTATGGCAAATCGGGACATGCAGCACGCAACGAGGGAGTCAATGCCATTTATCAGGCTTTGGAGGATATCCAATGGTTCCGCGACTATCGGTTTGAGCAGGAATCGGACTTGCTGGGACCGGTAAAAATGAGTGTCACCGTAATTCAATCGGGCACACAGCACAATGTAATTCCGGACCAATGTCATTTTGTGGTGGATGTTCGCAGCAATGAAAAATACAGCAACCAGCAAATCTACGACACGGTGTGCCAACACATCAAGAGCCAAGCCAAAGCGCGCTCGTTCCGTCTGAATTCTTCGGCCATCAGCCCGGAACATCCCATCATCAAGAGAGCTGTTGAATTAGGCAAGCGTCCTTTCGGATCGCCCACATTATCCGACCAGGCCCTGATGCATTTCCCTTCGCTGAAAATGGGGCCGGGCCATTCATCGAGATCGCACACAGCTGATGAGTATATAGAAATTAAGGAAATTGAAGAAGCGATTGTCACTTATTACCGTCTGCTGCACGGATTGAAATTGGATTGACAGGCTTCTTGTTCTGAAAAGAGTTGCTCTTTGGAACATATCTTTTTACAGAAACACCCGGTGATACTTCAGTTGTTGTATCACCGGGTGTTTTTTATAGGCCCTGGCCAGATGCTTTTTCCAAAAAGCATTTCTTTCTATTCTTTTACTTGCCAATCCACTGCTCGGGATTTAGCTTGACGCGTTCTTTTCGTAACTGAAAATGCAAGACACACTTGCCGCTTCCGTCCTCAGCAATGGCGCCAAGCAAATCGCGGGTACTGACTTTCTGACCGTTACGTACAATCACATTGGCCAGATTGCAATAAACCGAAATGTAGTTACCATGACGTATCAAGACGTTATAGGTTCCGCTATACTGAAATACGGCCGTCACCTCGCCGTCGAAAATGGCACGCGCTCGGGCTCCCGGCTGTCCGATAAAGTTTGTCCCCTTATTGTCCAGCTGTACATTTCGCAGACCCGACACATTATATTTGCCAAAGTGTCCCGAAATCATATACGAACCGGTAATCGGAACCGGCAGTCGTCCTTTGTTCTTCTCGAAATTGCTGCTAAGCACATTGTCCACAGGTGTGCGCCAAGCTCCCGCTGCAATATTTTTTTTGCGGTTGTCTGCCTCGTCTGATTTCTGCGACGAAGCAGATTTATCTTTTCGCTTTCGTGCGGCAGTGGCCTTTCGGCGTGCTTCTTCTGCAGCTTTCCGTTTTCTTTCGGCCTCTTCTGCTCTGCGACGCGCCCGTTCTATCTCCTCGGCAATCACGGCATCAATCTTACGGTCCAGCTCAGCAAGTTCTTTCTGCTGTTCTCTGATTTGGTTCATCAGCACCTTTTCGTGCTTTTTCAGTCCCTCCATCAGTTCCTTTTCCTGTCGTTGCTGCTGCAAGAGCAACTGACGTTGCTGAATTGTTTCGCGCACCAGGCCCGACATTTCACTCTTGGCTTTCAGGAGGTGTTCTTGGTCGCTCAACAGTGCATTTTGCTTTTGTTTTATCTGAACGCCCAAAGCTTCCTGGTGTTTTGCGTATTCGCGTGCATAACGCGCACGTCGATACATTTGAGAAACATTCTGAGCGGAAAACACAAAGATAAGCGGACTCTGAATAGCCTGATTGGTCTGCATATAAATCAACGACTGCTTGTAACGTGCCTTAACCTGCTCCAGTTGCGCTTCCTGTTTCTGTATCTGCTTCTGCAGTCCCGTTATTTTTTTCTCCAGGACTTCCATTTTCTCTTCCATTTCATTGATGTAGCGCAACCGGCTTTCCAATTGCACATCCATAAACTGAATGGATTTAATTTTAGAGTCTACATCCTTGCGCGTGTGATTCAGCTCATTTTGCGACTGATTTATTTTTTTACGCACCTCATTTTGCTGCACTTTCAAGGCTTTCACCCGAGAGCTGCCCTGTGCTTTCTTCCGGACTTTGTTCTGGCTCTGCGCTCCCAAAGGAATCAAAGCCGCCAAAGCTAAAATATACCCTACCTTATTCATCCGATTTTCAACAACTTTTTGAACAGAACCACGGGATCCACCCGCTTGTATTTCTTTTCCGGAATCTGCGTCAATTCCCAATCGCCGTTATTACGGATATTAGATAGTGTCATACCGATGCGCACATCCTTTCCGATGCCTGCCATACTGAGTTCCATCTTGTCGGCAATTCCTTTATTAAAATGCAGATAATGCCAATCAAAATGCTGAGGTCCTTGCTTGGAAGAAGCGATACGCGTGTTGACCAAGGTCTCGTCGGACGGATTTAACGCAAAACGAAGTGTAACGAGTGATGCTTCGCGCACGACAAGCTGCAGCAGACCATCCTCCGTACTCGACGTGAAATCCTGCTCCCGCAAAATGCCTTGCTTGCCGGGTACAAACAGTTCATTCCAAAACAACGCCTGCAGGGAATAGAAGTCCAAACCGCTGCGTTTTAAGAAAGGTACTTCGTCATAACCTACCTTGACATACTGTTTTCCCATACGGTCGAGCAACAGCATATATGCAGGTGTAAACTCAATACGCCCCACTTCGGCAAAGAGAACCGAAGCTGTCAGCTGGATTACCTCATTACGCTTCATGCGCAGGTTACCACCTACCGACATTTTTTTACCGTCCAACTCTAACTGGAGCAATACTTTCGCCGTCAACGGACGGTTCTGTTCCAGCTTGCGCTCATTCAAGTTACGGATAATCTGTTCCGTACGAGCAGAAGTTACCGGTGCAGACGGGGCCGCCTGCTTTGTAGAACGACAGGAAGACAAAGCCATTACTGCCAATCCCATCACCACTACCATATATTTAAGATTTCTCATGGTGCAATGTATTTTTTCTGTTTAAGTTTTTCACTTAACAAAGGCGATACGTCTCCCATTTCCTGTGCTATCTTCCAATATTTCAAAGCTTTGTCTGCTTCGCCACACATGAAATAGATATCGCCGGCATGTTCCAGCACACCGCCGCTCACCGAGGCTTTGCTTTCTTTTTCTTTCTCGGACTCCGGTTCATTTTCGTAATAACCCACAATCTTGTCCATATAGACTTTTGCCTCGGTATACTTCTCTTTCAAGAAAAGAATCCAGGCATAGGTATCCAGATAAACCACATTGTCCGACTCGGCCTGTACGGTTTTAAAACTCATCTCCTGGGCCTTGTCCAAATCCTTGTTTTCCAACGAAAGGAAATAAGCATAGTTGTTCAAGGCACCTAAGTTTTGACTGTTGTAAACTAGAGCGGAATCATAGGCAGCATACGATTTTTCCTGCAATTTCTGTTCGTGATATAAATCGCCCAAAATGCTGTACATATCAGATATCATCCCTTTGTCTTCGTCCTTTATCTCTTGCTGAACACCCAATTCAATCGTGGCTACTGCCTGCTTTTTCTCATCCAGCTGATAATGGGCCATGGCTTTATAATAATAGAACACCACCATATCGGGATAATATTGTACGGCTTTATCGCACAAACGTTCTATCTTTCGGAAATTCTGTTTGCTGATGCTGATGCGAAGCAACTCCTGCAAAGCAGCCTGATTGTCGGGCTGCAACTGCAAGACTCGGTTCCATGTTGGTTCGATTGAGTCGGGACTTTCTTTTTGTGTAATCTGATAAACGGCATAAAGCATCCAAATTTCGGCTCCTGTTTCGGGCTCTGCCAGCAGTTTTTTGAAAGTTTGCTTCACACGGAGCTGATACAAGCTGTCTTCAGGTTGCTGCGCAGCGTAAGCTTTCATAACGCTCCACTTGGTCTGCTGATCGACTTCTTTCCCGAAAAGGATTCGGTTGAGTGACGCTTGAAACAACGAGTCGTTTTTCACAACCTGTGCATAATCCATCTCGGCCTGAAGCAAGAATGTATTATTGGGCTCTTTTTTCGCCACATCATCAAATATCTGTCTTGCCAGGTCAATCTCATTATTAACCAGATATTCCCGTCCTAAAACTACCTGATAACTCAAATCATTGGGATATTCGGCAATCAGAGATTTCAATTCTCCGTATGCTTTTTCTTTCTCTTTCAGCTGCATATACAGCCAATACTTTTCCATCGCCAACTGCAGGCTCTTGCCTTCGAGCGTTTCTACCCGGTTGAGCACGCCAATCGCCTGGGCATATTTTTTCTCATTCTGATATAAGTTTACCAGATGCATCATCACATCCGACCGCTTCGGATTCAAACGAATCATTTCTTCCAAGCATTCCTGTGCCTTGCCCCATTCACTGCGACTGAGATAATAACTGGAAAGCGTTTCCCGATACCATATATTGTCGGGCTCCAAAGTAGCAGCACGCAACAGATATTCCTCGGCCAGTGTGTCCTGACGCATCAACAAGGCATACATGCCCAAGTCATAAAGTGTTTCACCGGCCTGCGGATTTAACTCACGGCAATATTGCAACAGCTGGAAACTTTCATCATGATGTCCCAAGATTTTCTGTTTGACAGCTTCTGTATAATAGTAATCATATAAACGGTTCTGCGCAGCAGTACGCGGCAATTCCGTATGCACTTTTGACGGACGTGCCGTCCCACAGGCTGACAACAGCAGAATACATGCTGTCCACAGTCCTATTTGTCCTAAAAAAAAACGAATATCCTTCACTTGCTTATTTCTGTCCTGAATGTCCAAAACCACCTGCCCCGCGCTCGGTATCGTCGAGCGAATCCACTTCTTTCCAAGTCAGCTGCTCATAACGTGCCACAACCATCTGGGCTATACGTTCTCCATCTTGAATCTCAAAAGGTTCTTGAGAGAGGTTAATCAAAATAATCCCAATCTCTCCTCGATAGTCGGCATCAATGGTTCCCGGTGCATTCAACACAGTAATGCCTTTCTTCAAAGCCAAGCCGCTGCGCGGACGGATTTGTGCTTCGGTACCTGGAGGAAGCGCAATATACAACCCGGTAGGAACCAAACAGCGCTCCATCGGTTTCAATAAGATAGGCTCATCCAAATGAGCACGCAAATCCATGCCGGCCGACATCAAAGTTGCATATTCAGGAAGCGGATGACGAGACTTATTAATAACTTGTATTTCCATAATTTCTTTGTCTATATTTTTTTAAAAATGATACAACAGAGAAAAAGCCTTGGCAAGATATCCTTCGAAAATCTAGATTTCTGTGTTATATTTTGCACTCGACTTTCACTACATAGATGCAAAATTAGGGATTTCCACAGAATAAACGGCGGTTTTTTCTTTATAAAACTCTTTTTACTTATCTTTTTAATTACTTTTGTGTATTCACTATTTAAGACATGGATTATGAATTGGGAACAGCTTATCTCGAACAAAAGACTGGGATTGGAGGAACTATACGCAAAAAAGAAAGACGACCGCACGGAATTTCAGCGGGATTATGACCGGCTCATCTTCTCGGCACCTTTCCGACGATTACAGAACAAGACACAGGTTTTTCCACTTCCGGGCAATATATTTGTACACAACCGACTGACCCACAGCCTGGAAGTATCGAGTGTAGGACGTTCTCTGGGCAATGACTGTGCTCGCTTGTTGCAAGAAAAACACCCGGAACTGAAACAAACTCATGTAACCGAATTGGGGGCTATTGTATCGGCTGCCTGCCTGGCACACGACTTGGGAAATCCTCCTTTTGGGCATTCCGGCGAAGAGGCTATCGGCACTTTCTTCAGCGAAGGCGAGGGGCTGTGGCTCAAAGACTATAAAGACGAATCCGATCCGGCCGGTCTTAGCACAAACCAATGGAATGACCTGATTCATTTTGAAGGCAACGCCAACACGTTTCGCCTGCTCACCCATCATTTCCAGGGTCGCAGGCCGGGTGGCTTTGTCATGACTTATACCACCTTGGCTTCGGTAGTAAAATATCCATTCTGTTCTTCCCTGGCCGGCAACCGACGCAAGTTTGGGTTCTTTGACAGCGAAAAAAACGATTTTGTCAAGATTGCCGGCGAACTGGGTATACGGCAACTGGAGAGCCCCCAAGGCACTTTGCGCTTTGCCAGACATCCGTTGGTGTATCTGGTAGAAGCAGCTGACGACATCTGTTACCAGATTATGGATATAGAAGATGCACACAAACTGAAAATCTTGTCTACCGAAGAAACACAGCAACTGCTGCTGGCATTCTTCCCTTCCGAGCAACAGACACGCATCAAAAGAATCATGCACACAGTGACCGACTGCAACGAACAGATTGTTTACCTGAGATCGTCGGTCATCGGTTGCCTGGTACAGGAATGCGTCCGTACATTTATGGAGCACGAAACGGATATTCTCAACGGAACATTCCAAGGCACTCTAATCGGCCATATCGGCGAACTTCAGGCAAGAGCCTACAAGGCATGCACACAGACTGCCTATAGCAAGATATATCGCAGCAAGGATGTTGTGGATGTTGAGTTGGCAGGTTTCCAGGTAATCACCTCACTTCTGAAGCTATACCTTGAGGCTGTAACCCAACCTCAGAAAGTGCGCTCGCGTCTGCTCATGGATTTGATTTCTCCTCAATATGAAACAAAAGCCACCACGCTGTATGACCGCGTGATGGCTGTATTGGATTTCATTTCCGGCATGACCGACATTTATGCCTTAGATCTGTATCGCAAGATTCACGGCATCAATTTGCCCCATGTGTAAAGAAGGCGAACAGACGCATCAGTCGTTGTTGCCTTTATAGATGATACGGGCAGCTCCCGGCTCGGGAATTACATCAGCTGCATGTTTTCTTACGAAAGAGTCAATATGACGCACTCGCTTCTCAGTCAGGATTTCATCCACGGCAATCAAGATTCCCGTCTCTTCCACATCGCCAAACTCATCATTGATGGCAGTGCCAAACATACGCATCGTGGGCGACAAGCCCATGTAAGCATTTACCAGCGGAGGGATATTGTACCCCAGCTTGCGCACCTCGGAGTTGAGAATGCGATAATCCTCCTTAAAATTACTCTTGCAAAACAACTGTTTGAGGTATTCGGGATCCAATTCAAGCTGTAAGGGCTGAATCGGAGTAACCAGTGCGTCCTTGTCGGCAAAGTGTTTCTGCAAAAAATACAGAATCATGTCGCGACCTCTTCGGCTATAAGAAGGATACATAGTCATCTTACCGAAGAAATATTTGATATGAGGACGCAGCACGGTAAGCGCACCCAATCCGTCCCATAAATTGTCTAAAGCGAACAAACCCTTCGATCCGGCACGGGTACTTTGGTATTCCAACGTCACGAAAGAACGCCCCAATTCGATGGTATACGGCATATAATCGCGCATAAACTCTTCGGAGAAATGAAACATGTGCGATGTGGCCAGAACGGGCTGCCCATTTGCGTCCACTTTTACTTGCGAACCTAAAATATAACGGTAGCCACCCAAGATTTCTTCTGCCTCTGGATTCCATACAATTAACTGCTTGTATGGATTCTCCATCATGTCAAACTCATCCAAGTCCAGTGCCTTTCCTGTACCGCCGCCGGCAGCTCGGAAAGCTATTTCACGGAGTCGTCCAATCTCGCGCACCACATTGGGAGCATTTTGCCACGTAACAATGTAAATCTCGTTATTGCTTTTATTTGTGCCCCTTAACTTTTTGTCTTCTGTAAGTTCTGCTTTCAGGATATCCTTACTCACGGGAGCCATAATTTCTTCCATATAGATTTGTTATCGCGTAATTATTTCAGTTTATATACTTCGTTCTGCACAAATTCAGCCCATTGCGCAGGCGACTTTGAATGATCGAATGTTTCCCAGGATATTGGCTTGCCCACAATCACTTCATAATGTCCATGCTGGCTGCGATACATTTCATCGGGCAACAGAAGCATGGCAAAGTTAAACTTCAGTCCCAACTTCTTGCACATACGGGCTACTCGATAGAAACGCGGAGAATTCTGCCCCACAAAATGAATAGGAACGACCCAGCGTTGAGTTTCTATGCTTTTAGAGATGAATGTCTTTTTCCAGGGAAGGTCACGAATCAGCCCCTCATCGTTTTTCCGGGAGCACAATCCTGCCGGAAACATGATAATATGGCTGTCGGACTGAAAGCCCGCTTCGACAACTTGCGGAAAGTTGCGGGCCTGCTTTCCAATTTTGTTTATAGGAATGCACAAGGGAGCCAATCCTTTGAGATTCATCAAAAGATCGTTCACCAAATATTTTACGTTTCCGTTAAATTTACGTCCCAATATCATTCCCAAGGCCACGCCGTCAATAGCGCCCAACGGATGATTGCTTACAAAAGTATATTTACGGGAGTCTATGGGAAGGTTTTCCAAACCACGAACCTTTATGTCTGCATCCAAATAACGGATACATTCTTCGCAGAAATCAACACCTACGTGCCCTCTACGCAAAAATTCATTAATAAAATCCTGATGAATAAGGCGTTTTAATCCATTGACAAGAAATTTAGGAATAAACTTCGCCCGCTTTCCGGCACGTGCCCGGATGATTTGATCCAGGTCTATTTCTGTTATCGAATGATCTTGCATACTTAATTCTATTGCTTTTCAATATGCAAAAATAAAGGTTCTTTCTCAATTTACACAAGAAACAGAATTATTTTTTATGGCACCATGACCTTTCTGCCATTGATAAAATACACACCACTGGGCAAACCGCCAATCCAATTGGTGCCTTTGTTCAAGCGGAACATGCCATAAAAAACACCCCTTTCATTATACACAGGAAGCAACTGTACGTATTTGCTGGTGACACATAAACGGGTTCCCTTCAACTGGATGCTCACGGGATAAGCAGAGTTTAGCATCTTTGTCTTCAATACATTAGCCCCTTCATGAACACCATCATCAGAAACAACGGTATGGGTACGCACCACTTGAGCAACACTCTGTGCGTACATATTTCCCATGCAGCATACGATTGCAACCAGCACGTACAAAACCAACTTTTTTGATGTTAATAAAATTTTCATAAAGCCTTTAATTATCGAAAACATTGCAAAAATAAACTTTTTTTTCAAAAGATAAAAGTATTCTGCCAACTTTTTCCCAAATATAACAGTTTTTAAGCTAAAAAGAAGAGGGTCCCCGTTTAGGTATCGCCTGCATCAATGTGATTTACTCCCAAATACTCCCTACTGAGTTCTCCTCATTAGCATCGGCTTGCCAAATGCCCTCGGTATCATCTATTTGGACTTGGTTGCCTGGTGTATTGCCACCAGGGCTACTGCACATAAATACTTCCTTTACTAAACAAGTATAACGCAAAGAGGGTGTGCTATATTTTTTAAAATTCTTATTTTTTTTCTGTTTCATATTTTTTATTGTATCAATTTTGTTTATTTATTGTTGATTATCTCTTTTGTACCGTTCACAATATAAATGCCGTTTGGCAAACTTTTTTTCACTTGTTGCCAACTGCCCAAACACACTCCTTGCAGGGTATATACAGATTCGTCTCGAATTGCTGTAGCTGTTTCTTCGGCAATACCGGTCGTTTCTGTCATCAACGGAATGCTTAGCATGCCGGGCTTAACGGCTTCGGTAAACACGGGCACGTCTTCTATTGACACGTATGCTTTGTTGGCTGTCATCGAAGATCCGGCTGCACAACGGCGCAACTTATTGTCTGAAAAGACGTATTTGCCTTGCAAATCTGTATTGTTTGGGTCTTTTTCCTCATTGATGGCATCAAACGAACCATACAGTCCGTTCTTGGACATCGGCAATGATACAGCACTGCCGGTATAAAGCAACGACATTTGTTGTCCGTCCGCCTTTATTATATAAGGTATACCTGCCTCTAGTTGTTGCACCGGACGGGACAGAACCAGAGCTGTGGCTTTCCCGCTAGCTGCATTCAGGATTTTTCCTTCCACCTCATAAAATGTAGCTCCTTGGAAATGCTCTGCCCGAACAGCATACGGAACGCAGATTGTCCCCCACTTTCCGACGGTCAACTTCGAACGGACATAACCAACATAGAAAGGAGCATCTTTGGCAGGAACACCATCGGCATAGTTTCCTGAATTGAAACTGTAATTTTTTATCACATGAGAATATTTTGCATAAAACAAGGCACGGTCGGCTGTTTTTGAGTTTTGCAAATAGCCTTGCTCATTACGTTTCCATTTACTTTCTTGCGATGAACTGGAAGCGAACTGCAAATCCAAATCATTCGTAGCGACTTCCAGATACTTTCCTTTAGGAGTTTTGATATAAAAGACTTGGGCATTCTCTTCAATATTCCATTTGATACTTTCCACGTCACCTTCCGAAGCAACGATCTTTCCGGACACTTCTCCCACAACTACGCCCTTCAAACCATTATTCAACAATTCTGTTTTGGCAGCATAAATCACACCGTTTTGATCTTTCATCACCAAAGCGGTACCAGCCGGCATGACTTCCTCTTGCACTGATTCCTCTGTAACCCAAGCAGATTCGGCAACCCACAAATACAAGCCTTCACGATCTGCTTTCAGAATGCCTTGAATGCTGAAATCTTCCGGCCAGGTCCAGGTAGGCAGTTGTGCCCACTCCCCTGTTTTAATACGTAAGGACGCTTCGGTTTCACCTGCTGCCGATGCAACAGATTGCGTTTCCTTATTATAAGACAGGTGGCTCATCTTAAAATAGCAGGCAAAATAATTCACAGGCTGGGCCACAACGGCAGACAGCGATGCACTTTTTGGCGCAGGCAAAGCAGCAGAAGGCGTAACGACAACCGGTTCGTAATTGGCACCGGACGCCACAGCCAACATGTCCGAATGGATAATTTCGGGCATACCCATCAAGAATCCTCCGAGCCTATCCCCTTGCTTTGCACTCAATGTACCGGTAGGCAAACGCAAGCCGCCCGTTGGCATTTGCACATAAATGCCGTCGGCATCCACATCCGTCACGACGGCATTGTCCAGATTCAGGCGAACAGTTTCAGTTGCCCCACGGAAATCGGTCAAACTTGATGCCGTCGGCATAACCTGAATCTTATAGAAAGCCTCAGCAACGGGACTCTTTCCTGCCGCATTCACAGCAATTGCCTTCACCGTCGTTGACTTATCCAAAGTAATCGGTGCGGTATATTTTTCAGAAGATTCAGTAGGTTCCGTACCATCCAAGGTATAATAAACAGAGGCTCCGGAAGTTTCTTTCAAGACAAGCGTCTGCGCTTCGGTATACCAGCACTGCGTATCCAAGCTGAAAGAAGGTGCTGTAGGCCGAACCGAAGCTGTTCGTTTAGCCGTAATTATAATATCATCAATACAAACCGATGTCCTTGCCTTGATTTGAATTTTTAGTTTTTTACCTTTGCTTTTTGTTCCTTTCTTCAATACCTGCCATTTGGTATTATCGGTATAACCAAGAAGGCTGTAGACCTCATGGTCATCCACAAAAAAGGAAAAATCCAATTTGGAAGTACCGGTAGACGTTTGTTTAAAATGAAATGAGCATTCAATATCCTGACAATCCGTAACATCAATGCCCTCAATGCAGAAAGTTTGCTCCTCTGTCAAATACACATACGCACCTTTTGAAGAGCCCGATATATCACAGATATAACGTGCCGTCCAACGAACCGCACCCGTTCCCGAGAAAGTTACGTTCTTGTTTTGCCAGTCCGGATACTCACTGAATGAAAAAGACGAACCAGATTCGGGTACATCCCCCAATCCCTCTTGAAAAATCACTTGTGTTTCTTGAGCATACAGTCCCAAGAAAGACAGCATCATAGCTAAGAATAATACTTTTGCTCTCATATTCATTAATTAATTTGATAAATTAGAAAATGCAAAAATGTGAAACATCGGAAGAGGGAATAACGGAAAATACAACCACACACTTTACATCAAATCTTATCATTCCGACAGAGCGTCCTTCGACAAACTTTTATTAATACTCTAACAAGTATAAGAGCAAAGAATTGCAAATATATAACATAATTTTACCCCCCCCAAACAAATTATAGAATATTTTTTATAATCGCCTTAATATTTTAATAAAAATGCTCCTCGCAATAAAAATACAAACGTAGAACATTTAGCTACAAATCTTTGCTTTTTGGGAATATATCCTATTGCATTTCAAATTATTACCTAACTTTGCAGACAGAGTATCTATCTTATCTTTAACTACTATAATATCAAACATGCAAAATATACTGTTAATCACACTCGTTTCTTATACCGTAATTCATCTCATGATGAGTGCCGTGCTTTTCCTTTATTCTCGTTATAAAGTAGAATATTTAGCATTGGCTTGGATTACTGCTATTTTTGGTTTGGGAGGCTGTGCCGGAATTCCCTTCATGCTCAACTATAGCGGCAAAGATTTTGGCATTTTGCATCCCTATATGTTGATGATGCTTGTGGTCAGCTCTTTTTTGCAAAGTTTGCAGCCTTTGGGCATTGCCATGCCCGGTTATCTGCAATGGCAACGCATGTGGAAATATGCCACTCCTGCTATTATTGTATTGTCTCTTTATGCCGTAGGACTTTTTTTTGAGAGCGAACCGATTGTCATCCATCAGTTTGAGGAGATTCCGCAAAAGCTGTTGCAGAGCGATTTACTGCTGCGATTGGGTTGTTTAGGCGTATCTGTTTACTACATTGTAAATATATTCCGCTTGCCACACCTGTTGGTCAAGCATTCACAAGTGCCTCGCTATGTCAAAGCATATGGCTTTGCCATTGGCGTAGTTGCTATATTCTATGTATTGTCTGCCATATTTTACGACATTACCAATTTGTTGATTTATTTGGCTCTCTTTTCTTTATTGAATATGTATATCTTCTTCCGCACCCTCGAGACAATGGCCATACATCTGCCTAAGCCAGCCATTGAACAGGTGAATGAGGCTCCCACAGAAGAATGGATTGCTCAGATTGAGAAGGAGGACTTTAATCAGGCTAACAAGGAGCGTTTCCATCGCGTGGAGTTTTTCATGCAGCAGAAAAAGGAATGGACAGAAAGTTCTTTCGGAAGGGACAGACTTTGCGAAGCTACCGGAATCAACCGCCATTTGATGCTGCAATGCTTGCGCAGTCAGGGCTACAACAACATTCATGACTATATTAACTCTTACCGCATCACAGCTTTAAAACAGAAAATTAAAGCCGGAGAAATTTTATGCGTCAACGATAGCGTGGTGGTTGGATTCGGGTCGGGAAAAACAGCACGAAACTGTTTTGAACGCATGGAGGATGCATCGCTCGATGCTTATATCAAGGAGAATCTTCCGACAACAGACAAACCGGAATAACGAACGAACGGATAAATGCCTGCAAGCGGATTCCTAGTTCTATGCAAACAGACAACGGGTGCAGTCATGCACAATTGAAATTCTGATGCAAACAGACAAGGAATGCGTTCAAGCGGATTTCCGATTCCGATTGCTGAGGAGTGTGAGGAATTCCAAATCCGAACGGGAACACAAGCAAGAGTTTCTCAATGAGGAAATATGCAAAAGAAACTCTGTTTTCGACAAAGATGAACACAGAAATGTAAGGATTAAGAATCCACTGAGGATTTTCATTATGCCAACGGATTGCAAATCCGTTGGAACGGGTGCCTCGAAAAACTTTGTTTTCTGCATTGCCACTTCACGCACCTTTTCCTATCTTTGTATAAGATAGGAGGCGGCTCGGCAATAAAATACTTCGAAAACTTTGTTTTCAGTATTTTCTATTGCTCTCACCTTTCACTATCTTTGTATAAGATAGGAGGCAGCTCGGCAATAAAATACTTTGAAAACTTTGTTTTCAGTATTTTCTATTGCTCTCGCCTTTCACTATCTTTGTACTCGATTTCACTTGATTATTTCAAAAGAACGAAAATATGAACAAAAATTTCAAAAGAACTTTGGTCACTTCGGCTCTGCCTTATGCCAACGGTCCGGTACACATCGGACATCTGGCAGGCGTTTATGTGCCGGCTGACATCTACGTACGCTACTTGCGTCTGAAAAAACAAGAAGTATTGTTTATTGGAGGTTCGGACGAACATGGTGTGCCCATCACCATCCGTGCCAAGAAAGAAGGTATTACACCGCAGGATGTGGTAGACCGATACCACACACTTATTCGCGATTCGTTCCGCGAATTCGGCATCTCGTTTGATGTGTACGGACGTACCAGCTCGGAAATACACCACGAAACAGCATCTGAATTCTTCAGAACTTTGTATGACAAGGGTGAATTTGTAGAAAAATCGTCCATGCAATACTATGATGAGGAGGCTCAAACCTTTTTGGCCGACCGCTACATTACCGGTGAATGTCCTCATTGCCATGCAGAAGGAGCTTACGGAGACCAATGTGAAAAATGTGGAACCTCGCTCTCTCCCACTGATTTGATTAATCCCAAAAGTGCAATCAGCGGCTCTAAGCCTGTGATGCGCGAAACAAAACACTGGTATTTGCCATTGGACAAGCACGAAGCTTGGCTGAGAGAATGGATTCTGGAAAACCATAAAGAATGGCGACACAATGTATACGGACAATGCAAAAGCTGGCTCGACATGGGCTTGCAACCACGCGCCGTAAGCCGTGATTTGGACTGGGGAATACCGGTTCCGGTGGAAGGTGCCGACGGAAAAGTGCTTTATGTGTGGTTTGATGCACCAATTGGTTACATCAGCAACACCAAACAGTTGTTGCCTGATTCTTGGGAGAAATGGTGGAAAGACTCTGATAGTCGCTTGATTCACTTCATCGGAAAGGACAATATTGTGTTCCACTGCATTGTATTCCCTGCCATGCTGAAAGCTGAAGGCAGCTATATCTTGCCAGACAATGTACCAAGCAATGAGTTCCTGAACCTGGAGGGCGACAAGATTTCTACCTCACGCAACTGGGCTGTTTGGTTGCATGAGTATTTGCGCGACTTTGAAGGAAAGCAGGATGTGTTGCGTTACGTACTTACGGCCAATGCGCCCGAGACAAAAGACAACGACTTCACCTGGCGTGATTTCCAGGCTCGCAACAACAACGAGCTGGTGGCCGTATACGGCAACTTTGTAAACCGTGCCCTGCAGCTTACCCAGAAATATTATAACGGTGTAGTTCCCGCTTGTGGCGAACTGACAGACTACGACCGCGACACACTGAATGAGTTTAAGGACGTGAAGGTAAAGGTAGAAGAATTGCTCGACAACTTCAAGTTCCGCGATGCACAGAAGGAAGCCATGAACTTGGCTCGTATCGGCAACAAATACATTGCTGACTGCGAACCTTGGAAAGTGATTAAAACCGATCCGGAACGTGTCAAGACCATCATATACATTTCTTTGCAGCTTACAGCCAACCTGGCGATTGCATTCGAACCGTTCTTGCCGTTCAGCAGCGAAAGACTGCGCCAGATGCTGAATATGGAAACATTCGAATGGGCACAGCTGGGCAGCACCGAACTGTTGAAAGAGGGTCATCAGCTGAATACGCCTTCGCTGCTGTTTGAGAAAATCGAGGATGCGGCCATCGAAGCTCAAATCCAGAAACTACTCGACACCAAGAAGGCCAACGAAGAAGCCAACTATAAGGCTGAACCAATCAAGGAGAACATTCCGTTTGAGGACTTCGAGAAACTAGACATCCGTGTGGGTACCGTATTGGAATGTACCAAGGTGCCGAAAGCAGACAAACTGCTTTGCTTCAAGATTGCCGACGGACTGGAAAACCGCACCATTGTTTCGGGCATTGCCAAGTTCTACAAACCCGAGGACTTAGTAGGTAAACAGGTGTGCTTCATTGCCAATCTGGCCCCTCGCAAGCTGAAGGGTATCGAGAGTCAGGGCATGATTCTTTCTGCCGTGAACCACGACGGATCGCTCAGTGTCATCACTACTGAAAAAGAAGTGAAACCGGGTTCTTGCGTGGGATAATCCGCCCGTTGGATTATCCGGACAAAGAGCCGAAACAAACAGAAACAGAACAGTAAGAGCCGTATCCCGACTTCCTATGAAGTCTAGATACGGCTCTTACTATATATAATAAGGTGTAAAATCAAAGTCAGCGCACATAGAAGCGTCCCACAGACAGGGAAGAATCTCCCTCAACACGATAGAAGTGCATGCCGGGAGTCAGACCGGGAAGCGACAAGGTGTTGTCGCCGTGACGCAATGCCTCCTGAAGAATCATCTGTCCCTTTGCATTGTAGATGCGAATTGTCAATTCTCCTTGCGGATGATGCACACGGAAGTGGAGCGGAGCTCCTGCCTGCAGCAGGGTATAAAGCAAGGTTACTGAAGTCTTATCAGCCCCGGTTTCTGCAGTAGTTTCCGAAATCCCCGTTGTCGGCACGTCCTTACTGCCTCGAATCATATTCTTCACGGTACGGCTGTCAGTCTGTCCTTCGGCATTGGTCACCGTGAGCGTGACATGGTAACTTTGATCCGGCTGTACGCGTACCACAGGATTTCGTGCCGTTGCATCGCTCACCGACAGCGGCTGTGGCTGGAACTGCCATTGCCATTGAGCATTCTTCTGGTTCACGATAGAATAACTGTCAAAGTGCAACTCATCTGTTTTCAGATCCGCACCATCTCCATCATTCAGCAAGAGCGGTTGGGCTATCGGAGCAAACACCGTATCCGCCAAAGCCGTTTCCCACACACCGTTGTTGGTTGCCACACGGATTTTGCCTTCTTTGTAGAAAGGCAGCATACGATTCAGGCGGATCATTTCGGGCAGTCCCTGAGAAAAATCCGTCCAGCACTGCTGCGCCTCATCCCAATACACCACCCTTCCGGCATAAACCAAGGTTGACTCGGTATATTGCAAGGCCGCATCGGCAATGGCATACACCGCATTCTTTTCGTTGCCCGTCAAGAAGAAACGCGTAATCTCGTGCGACACACGGTTGCCGTTCGGGGCGGTTAAATCCAGTCCCTGGTCCATTTTCTGCCAGGAAGCCCCGTTGTCTGTTGTGCGGTACATACCTCCCGGAGCATGCGTGCTCACCCATATCTCATCCTCTCGTGTAGGATGCAGGGCCACCTTAAAGCTTAAGGTATTCTGCATCTCGTCAGGTGTATCAAAAGCCTCGAACGTCTTGCCGCCGTCTTCCGAATGATAGATGCGTGTTCCGGCAGCCACTACTATTTTTTCGGGATTGGCACGCGAAACGGCATATGATGAGATGTCTCCTTCAAACTCAAACACCTTGGTGTAGCTCAAGCCATCATCGGTTGTGCGCCACAGGATGTGCAGTCCCTCGTCGCCGGTTGCCATGCGGCTGTGCGTGGCAATCAAGAAGTTCTGTGCATAAGCCGGATGATATTCAAAGCCCACTCCATAGCGGGTACTCTCCATGGGAAATACCCAAAAACGCTCAGCTCCTTCAAAATCGCGGAATTCATCGGTCCACTTATCCGGCACGAGCAATTTTTGATTGGTGTCCGAAAAGGCTATCTTGCGCGGATTACTCAAGAACACATAGCCGGTAGGCACCTCACTGCCCTGCAAGGCCACCGACACAGAGTCGTAGTCCGCCAGATGCACCATATTACCGTTATGATTTCGTCCGCCCACAATCACGTCTTCGTTCCATCCTTGGTCGAAGCCCCAGAACTCGGCAGCATAAATGCCATTGTTGCTGATTACCGGTTCCGAATCCATGATGTTGGCGCAGTAAGCCATACCTCCATCCGTAGAGAGCCAGGTTTCGGCAGTAGCTTCCGAGATATACAAGTCCTGCATGTCCGTGTGCAACTCATACTTGCCAAAATATCCGCCTATTTCCGGTCCGAGTCTCGAAGGGTCGGATGTGGTGTTTTGCGGATGCTGGTCCAGTGTTTTGCCTCCGTCGTGCGAGCTGTACAGAAAGAGAATACCAAAAAGCAAGTGTTCTGCGTCCTTTGGTGAAGCAGCAATCACCATGTCATAATAGCCTTGGCCGCCGTTGCTGTCCATCACATTCATCTGACCGGAAATCTCGTTTTTCATCCAGTTTTTTCCGCCGTCCGTACTTTTCATCAGGCAAGGTTCGCCGTGGAAGAAAGGATGCTGCGCATTGCTTCCCTGGCAAGCCAGCAGATAGACGTAATCCTTATTGGCCGGAGTCACGGCGATACGTCCCGAAGAGAAGCGGGTATCCGGTATTTGAATGCGCGAAAACTCCTTTCCGTTGTCCGTACTCACATACATGCAGGCACCTTTCCTGTCGTATATCTGGTCGAGCAGCAGGTAAACTCCCGATGCCTGTTCTCCACGCTGGAACTTAATGTCGAAGCAACGTCCGCTGAGTTTGCGCGTCCAGGTATTTCCTCCGTCTTCTGAAAGGAAAACGCCCTCGTCGCTTCCCATCAGGATTCGGTTGTCATTCTTCGGGTCGAATACCGCATCGCGCACCCTTTTGAACGAACCTGCTCCCCTCGGGGTTATATTTTTCCAAGTATCTCCTCCGTCTTCGGTGAGCCAGAGAGACATTCCTGCGCCCACCAATACCTTGTCAGCCGAAGTTTCCGACACCTCCACCGTAGACACTTCACCTCCGAAGTAATGCATCGGAGCGCACGGTTTCCAGTTTTTGCCCTTGTCTACAGTCTTAAACACCATTCCCGTTTCCGAACCGCAATACAGAATATTCTCGTTGGTTTTCGCCACATCAAAACGCTGAATATTGCTTTGCCACGGCGCCGCCTTCTTGCTTTTATAATCAAAGGTATTGAAAGGAGCCACCACATGCCAGTTGGCTTGTGGAGCGGCCGGTGTTTCAGCCTCATTGTCCATGCCACGTGCTTTCCGAGTCTTCGCCTTGGCCTCAGCCAGGCTGTTCATCCGGTTGATTTGCTTCTGATAGGCATCGGCATCCGGAAGACGTATAGTTCCGTCGGCAAATACAAAAGGCTCTATCATCGTCTGCCACCGCTTGAAATAATTAAGCACATGCTTGTTGAAAGGCGTTTTCTTGCCACCGTTGGGCAAGGTGCGTCGGTATGCCTCGAAGCGCTGTACGATTTCGCAGTAATTCTGTCCGTTCACAGAGGGCGAGCACAGTTCTGCCATCCATTGCGGAGCCTCGGCAAAGAGCGTATCGTTGTTTGCTGCAGCGGCATACGGGCGATCGGCCGTCCATGCCGTGACTCTATTTGCTGCCAAAGGCAGCGAGCCGGCCAGCAAGATGGGTAAAATTATCTTCTTCATATTTCCGTTCTGTTTCATTCTGTCAATTGTTTACAATGAATTTGCCAAAAACCTTGGCGTCTTGGCTCTTTACCTCATAGAGATAAACTCCCGGTGCCAGGTTTGATGTATGGATTTCCGCTCCGTTCTGTCCCTCGTTCAGCAGGAATTTCTGCATCAGGTGTCCCTTGGCATTGTGCACGGTCAGCACTTTATGTCCGCTCATGCCCTGCGTTGTCAGCAGCAAGTTCTGCCCTTTCGTTACGGTTTGCGCCGAGAGCACCGCCTTGGGTTTCATTTCAGAAAGCGTCTGTTCGTCCATTCCGGTGCCGGTTTTTACCTGGATCATCCCCTTTATGGTGCGCTCATCTGTTTTTCCCGATGGCGTGGTAATGCGCAAGGTTACGTCGTATTCGCCGTCTCTGCCGAACACCACCTTGGGATTTCGTACAGTTCGGTCGCTGATTCTTTGCGGTTCGGGCGAGAACGACCATTCCCAACGGGTTCCCGGTTCTTGCTTTACGATGGAATAGCTGTCCAGCCACACCTCTTTTTGCGGTGTTGTCGTGAGATTGCCGTGCGACAGATTCAGCGCAATGGGTTGTGCCACCGGCTTGAAATCCTGGCGGACCAGCGGAATTTCCCAAATTCCCTGGTCGGTTGCTGCGCGCAATGTTCCTTCCTTGTAGAAAGGCATCAGGCGCGTGAGTCGCGCTCCCGGATTCAGTCCGGCAGAATAATCCATCCAATTCTCCATCGTATCATCTTTATAGAACACCTTCGCACCATTTGCTGAGCCCAGATACACCCCGTTCACCTCATCACCGGTAAGGATAATCCAGCAGAAAGGAGTCTCTTTCATGTTCTCGTCGAGCGGATTGGTCCAGGTTTTGCCGCCGTCCGTTGTGTAGGCCACGGCACCTCCTGCATTCGTATTCGTCACCCACACCGTATTTTCCTGGCGTGGATGCACGGCAAGCATCATCGGGGCGAATCCGGTGATGACATCCTCACCGAAAGCTCTTTTCGGCAAAATGTTCCAAGTCTTTCCTCCATCCTGCGAGCGGTGGATATCCACTTGTCCCGACACATAAATCACATCCGGGTTCGAGCGTGCAAACTCGTAATTGTTGATGCGTTCGCCGTCGGTATTCAATATCGATGTGAGCGTTTCTCCCTCGTCCAGGGATTCATACATTTGAAACACATCGCCCACACCCCAGTCGTCATCCGCATCCCTGCCGTTCATGATGATGCGCAGTGCATAGCGCGGGTCGGCCACAATACGGCCGCTGGTGCGCAATACTTCAAATGGTTTTTTGTCGGTAAAATATTTATTGTAGGTAGCTTCGGGAACACCGTCCACCGTAGTCGGCATATAATAATGTCCGGCATCGCTGAAATACACCTTGCGCGGGTCGCTGAGCATCACATGTCCCGTGGGATATTCCACACCGCCCACGTGCATGGTCACTCCTTTTCCGTAAGAAGCCATGTGTACGGCATCGCCGTTATGCCAGCGTCCGCCCGCCATCACATCTTCGTTCCATCCCATGTCGAAACCATGGTAATCGGCAGCATAAATCCCTTTCATGCGATCGGTACCCACTGTCTCGAAGAAGTCAGCAGAATACTTGATTCCTCCGTCGGTGGCAATCCACGTATCGTCGCCGCTCACGGCAATATCCTGAATATCCGGGTGCATTTTCTCTTGCGCCGTATAGCCTCCTATGGCTGTATTTCCGGCACCTCTGCCCCAGCCTCCGTAGCCGCCTTTTGTAGAACGATAAGCAGAGCACAACCCAAAGATTACATGTTCCGGGTTTTTGTTCGACACACCCAGAGTCATATCAAAGTAACCTTGACCTCCCTTGTCCTCGTCCAGTCCGAAGAAAGTGTTGCGTCCGTCCCAGCTACTGTCATACTCGCGTATGGTCTGGTCCTTCCACTGCTCTCCGCCATCCTTGCTTTGCAGGATGAAAGGCTTGCCCACTCCGTTCTCGTTCATCCACGGGTCGTAGGCTGTTACCAGGGCATAAACATAATCTTCTCCGCCCGGAGCCTCGCTCACTGCCAGTCTTCCGGCATTCAAGTCCCATCCCTCTTTCATCATCCGCTGACAGAAAGTGCGTCCGCCGTCGGTTGATTTATAGAAGAAGGTGTTATAGCCCACCGTAGGACGCAGAATCAGGTAAACCGTTTCCGGGTCGCCGGGTTTCAGCTCGTGGTCATAGCCAATGCCTTGCAGTGTCTGCTCGAACGTCTGTCCGCCATCTTCGGACACATAAAATCCTCCGTCGGTTTCGAGCACCGGGTCATAGGCCGTAGCCACGGTCAGCCGGTTGTTATTTTCCGGATGGATGCGTATGCTGTTCACGCGTGAGCGGATGCCTTCCAGGCGCTTCCATGTATCTCCACCGTCAGTTGATTTCCATAAGGCGAGTCCGCCTCCGGCATAAACGATGTCGGGATTAGAGGGGTCAACCTGCAGAGCATAAGTCGGTCCGCCAAAGAAATGGGCGGCATTACAAGGTTTCCAGTTCAGTCCTTTGTCGTCCGAACGGAATATCACGCCCGACTCCGTGCCGCAATAAAGGATATTCGGTGCCGAGGGCGCCACGGCAAGGCGATACACACAGGCTTGCGAATCTTTTGGCTTGGCTCCGGGTGCCACCGTCTGATTGGGACCGATATTGTGCCACACGGCCGAAAGGCTGTCTGCTGTTTGCGAAGATGCCTTCTGCAAAGCGGCCTTTGCCTTTCGGGCTCTGCTTTGTTTCAGCGACAGAGCATTCAGAGAGTCGATTCGCTGATAATGGGCTTCATACTCGGGCAGCAGGATGTTTCCTTTGGCATCCACAAACGGGCGGTATGCCCTTTGCCAGCGTCGGAAAAAATTCACTGCCGGCTTGTGGTATCGGGTCTTGACACGCACGTCTACATGGCGCGCCGCCCAGCTCTCAAACAGCGAGTCCATTTCAAAGTAATTCACAGAAGTGGGATTTTCTGCCAGGCGTTGCATCCACTCGGGTGCCGTATCGGGCAGCGGTTCACACATATAGGGCTGAAAACGTGGGGCATTTTGCGCCGAGAGCACAAGCGACTGTACCACAAAGGCTGCAAAAAGAGCAGTAGATTTCTTCATAATTATCTGATTGGTAAAAACTTGTCTCAAAGATATGTTTCACGCTTATAATTCGGATTCTGCCTTATATGTTTTTAAAGTTATTTACTTTTTGTCTGCACTTTGATTAAAAATAAGCGAACCAATACACCGGAGCAAAAAGGACAAAAAACAAGAACATAAATGAAGACTCTGCTGCCCTATACACAATTTGTTATCATTTAACAAAAAAAAAAAAATGATAAAAAGGAATAATACACAAAAACTTATTTCGCAAATATTCTATAAAAGAAAAGTAAATAATTACTTTTGCCATAACAATTTACCCTTAGTTCATGAAGCAGCATGATGAATGAATTACCCCAACATGCTGAGGTTCATGACGCATTTATGAAAAAACAATACCTAATTAAAATACTTTTATGAGAAAAAACTACAAACATTTAATTACCGGAACCTGTGTTGTGGTAAGCTTGCTGGTTGCTTCGCCGGCTTATTCACAGGCTGTGATTTTCCCGCAGCAGCAACAGGCCGAAACCGCTTTGCTGACCACAGAGGGCGATGTTTACACCCTTAAAAACAACCTTCTCGAAGCTCAGTTCATCAAGGCAGACGGAACCTTGAAGTTCAACGGATGTGCTGCCATGAATCTGGCTGCCGGAACGGAATTGTTTAAGGTGGTGCTGGGCGACGGAACAGAGTTTTATGCTTCGGACATGAAATTGGTTTCTGTCACTACCGAAGACCTTGTAGGAGATGCACTGGCAGTGAAGGGTTCTGACCGCTTCCACGGAAAAGCCATCAAGGCTGTGTTCACCAAAGACAAGCTGACCATTAACTGGCAGGCTGTGCTGCGCGACGGTTCGCACTATCTGCGCACCGAAATGGACCTTTCGGGCGAGGGCGACGTGCAGATGCAGTCGGTTACTCCGATGATTTACAATGTAGACAACATCGCAGCGGGATCTGTTCCTCAGGTTGTGGGCAACACACGCGGTGCTGTTCTTGCCAGCGACAAGATTTTCGCCGGTTTGGAAACTCCAATGGGCTTGAACTCTGTGAAGGGCAACAACTCTTCTTTGCTGGGATTCACCCCGAAGAGCTGGACCACAGCTTCGTTCAACTGGCAGCCGGGCGAGGAACTGCCGGAAGGACTGTTGAGCGTTGTTGCAGAAGATGGCGGCAAGAAATATCCTGTTACCAAGGAGAAAGTTTCGGCTGCACGCGGCTACGTAACTTTCAGAGAGGAAGGCGAACAGACCATCACCTTTAAATATAAAGGCGGAAGCCACCGTTTGCAGATTATCGGTGTGGACGTAACCGACGGTTCAGGCAAGGTTGTTGCCAGCGACTACCACTTTGGTTACACCGGCGGAAGCATGGCCAACAATGTATATAAGGTAAATATCCCTAAGAAGGGCGGATATATTTTGCGCTACTTTGTTGAAACTGCTTCGCAGACCATCGACAGCAACGGTGAAATCACATTCAGCAAAAAAATCGGAACTCCGGTTGTGGTTTATGCCAAACCAGGCCAAGAAGTTGAAAAGCCGGCTGCTCGCATCGCACGTGCCGCAAAAGCTTTGACTTCAGGAACTCCGTTTACTTTTGAATGGCAAGAGTCTTCTTGGACTGCATGCACAGAAGGACAGGTGCCACAGAGCATTTTGGATTTGGGACAAGAAGTTGCCAATATCAGCATGTACGAGCAAGACATCGAAATCAGCGGCGAGACTTCTTCTTTGAAAGCTGAATTCTTGTATAAGAGCGGTAATAACAAACTGCAGATTGTCGGCGTAGATGTAGTGAAAGACGGTCAAGTTATCGGCAGCGACTATCACTATGGTTTCACCGGAAATGCAGCTGACAAGAATATTTTCAACTTAAATATCAAGGGCAATGGTGCTTGCAAATTGCGCTACTTCGTAACCAAGGCCGGCAGTGGCGAGGGATTAAATTCTCAAGGTACTGTTACCAACACTTGGACAGAGGGTGCCGTAACTCCGGAACAGCCGGAAACTCCAACCGATCCAAACGTAACTATTTTCGAAGAGGACGTACCGATTAAGGAAACTTGGAACACCAACTACTGGACCAAAGCAGAAGCTTCGGAAGTTCCTGGCCGTATCGGCGAAATGGGTCACGAGGCAGAGCATATCTACAAACACGAAAAACAAATTCAGGTGACCGGTAAGGATGTGGTCATCAACACCGAATTCCTCTACAAGGGCGGAAGCAACCGTCTGCAGATTGTGGGAGTGGACGTATTGCAAGGCAAGGATGCCATCGGCTATGACTACCACTTCGGTTATACCGGAACCAACAAAGAGGGAAATACCTACACCGTAAAATTGCCGTTCAACGGAACATTCACTCTGCGTTATCTCGTTTCTATGAAGAACGAAAGCAACACTTCTAACGGAGAAATCACCAACGTGATGACGGTAGCACCGGATACCATCTATCTGGCTGCACCAAAAATTTCTCCAATCGAAGGTCAGTGGCGCAGAAACACCACGCTGAAGGATGGCAAAACCTGGAATGTAAGTGCCGTAGTGGGCTTGATTGCCGACGACCAACCAAGACGTTCATTCTTGGCCTACAGCGAACGCGAAAGAGCAGTGCCTTGGCGTGCTTTGCCGGTTTATATCTCATGGTATGAACTGAACATCGACCGCAACAATGCAGCACCTCCAACCTATCAAGGAAACATGACCCAGGATCAGTGTACCGATGTAGTACAGCACTGGCATAACGACTTCTTCAAGAAGTATAAGAAAGCTCCGGCTGCCTTTGTATGGGACGACGGATGGGATGAATACGGAACCTGGAGATTCAACCCGAACTTCCCGACCGGATTCTCAGAGCCTGATAAGATTGGACGCACGATGGGTGCCGGACAAGGTGCCTGGTTAGGCCCTGTAGGCGGTTATGGCGGCAGCGGTAACTACCGTCGTAATTACTGGAATGACAAGGGCGGTATGCAGCTCAGCAACGAAAAATACTATCAATACTTCATCGAGTCTTGCTCTAAGATGATTGACGACTACGATTTCCGTTTCTTCAAGTTCGACGGTATCAGCGCACAATGGAGTGCAGTTGGTCCTGACGCAGGCGACAAGGGTATTGAAAATGCCGAGGGAATTATCAGCATCGAGCGCGACATCCGCAAGAAGAAAGCCGACATCTTCCTCAACACAACCGTAGGAACATGGGCTTCTCCATTCTGGTTCCGCTTCACCGATGCCGTATGGCGCCAAGAGAACGACTGGTCTACAATCGGTAACCAGGGCAGCGACCGCGAGCGTTGGATTACTTACCGCGACCGCTTGGTTTACCAGAACTTCGTTCAGAATTCTCCGATGTGCCCAATCAACACACTGATGACCCACGGATTTATCCTGACCGACTTTGGTGCTGTTTCCAAAGATATGAACTACGACGGCATCGTTCGCGAGTTGCGCTGTGCCTTTGCCTGCGGTTCGGGTATGGTAGAGCTGTACAATGATTACAAGCTGATGAACAAAATCGGCAACGGAAAGCTGTGGAAAGAATTGGCAGACTGCATGGATTGGCAGGAACGTAACGCCGATGTATTGCCGGATATCCACTGGGTAGGCGGTAATCCTTGGGATGGAGCCAAAGCCAATATCTATGGTTGGGCTGCATGGAACGGAAAGAAATCTACCTTCACCCTGCGTAACCCAAGCACAAGCCAGCAGACCATCAAGCTGACCTTGCGCCAGGCTTTGGAAATTCCTGCTTTCGTCAATACCAATGTCACCATGGTGAAATCATTCGCCGACCAGGTTGCTTTGGAAGGACTGGAAGAAGGCAAGCCAATCAACATTGATACCGAGCTGACCATCACCATGCCGGGTTCAAGCGTATTTGTTTTCGAGGGAACAGACGACAACCCAACAAATTTTGATTCGGTAGGAACCGGCATCAAAGATGTTGAGACCGTAAAGCCGATGGCAGACAACAAGGTTTACGACTTGGCCGGCAGACAATTGAATGCTCCCAAAAGAGGCGTAAACATCATCAACGGCAAGAAAGTGATTAAGTAATCACCTACGCATAAAAGTAAAGAGCACTCCGGCATGGAGTGCTCTTTTTTGTATCCTGACAATCTGCTCATTCTGACATTTTGTATATTCCACCACATCGAGAATCGTGCATATCCACCCGACAGGAGCTGTGGTGAATCCGAACGCATTCTCAGACGCTGTTTTACACTGCAACATTTTGATTTCTTGTTTATTAAAGGGGTTTCTTGCATCCACCAAAGTCCATCAACGAGACGTTAAATATTGTATTATTCTCCTCCTAAAAGCAATTTTGTAAAACATGATTACCGTTTTCAAAAATCGTCATGGTGATTTTCGAAAGTTATCATGGTATAAAATCAAAATCATCAAGGTAATTTTTTCAAAATCCCTTGTCAACTTTTTGCATAAACCCTGCTTTTCTGAAATTATATTCCTGTTTTCTTGCATAAATATTCAGTTTTTGCGCCAGACGGAAGAAAACAAACAGCAAGCCGAATAAGTAAAACAGCTGATTTTAGAGCAGATAGAAAGCAAAATAACCTAAAACAGCACTGTACTATCAGAACAAGAATCATGTCTTTACCAAGATATTTTTCTATTTTCTCAAGTAGTTCTGTCTGACAATTACATCCATATCGCTCACCTATTATACTCGATGAGTATTCCGGATATTACCGTTTCTATTGACTATCACTAGAAAGGCTGACAGATTTGAGTACGGTTAACTAATTCTTTTTACACTCTTAATACAGGTTCACGAATCAACTTTACACTTAATGTTGCGTGAACGAAAGCGGTTTACATTCTGCCTTCATTGAACTGAATGGCTTTATAGCAATTTTGGACCCGGGATCAAGAAATCCTACAAACGTTACCGAACCGAAAAACGATATCTCCAAAACAGCATCTAAACAGCGTCTAAACAGTATCTAAACAGCAAAGGCACTGCATTTGCACACATCCGGTTGTATTTGTCTTACCCTGAAAAAAGTTGACTCATAAAACCAACATTATGAGTTCACATA
>Cinder_p2__coassemble_1180_pt1 | contig 67631 bp, 56 predicted proteins | sample Cinder_p2__metabat2_high_PE_004 | metagenome-assembled genome bin Cinder_p2
GTTTTTATAATCGAATCATATTCTGTTTTTTTTGTGGTTTTTTCTTTTATTATGAAATTATGTTCATTATCTTTGCATGGTAAAATAGATATGATTTATGTGTCCGCGTCCCAAAAAAATCAGAAAAATCAGTGGCGCTCCTGCTACGGGAGGTTTTTTGTCGCTACATGGAAATACGGCTCAGAAGGTTGTTTTGAATCTGGAAGAATACGAAGTAGTCTTGCTCTGTGATTATGAAGGCAAGACTCAGGCTGAGGCGGCTGTGCAGATGCATGTGTCTCGTCCTACTGTCAGTCGTATATATGCGGCAGCTCGGCGTAAGATTGCCACTGCTATAGTAAATTCCTGCAGTCTGGAAATTGCGGGCGGTACCGTGTATGTAGACGGAGGATGGTTCAGTTGTCCGCATTGCCATCTCATTTTCAATCAGGCTGAGATAGAGGTTACGGAACATCAAAAAGGCAGATGCCCCATGTGTCGTTATAAAGGACATGAACTTGATGAAAAGAAAATTGATTTTATAAAATACAAAGAAATGAAGAAAATTGCTTTACCTACGCGAAATGGTATGATTGACGACCATTTCGGACATTGTGAATTTTATACATTAGTTACGGTTAATGATGAGAATCAGGTGGTGCTTACTGAAACCATGCCTTCGCCTGAGGGATGCGGTTGTAAGTCAAATATTGCGTCAAAGCTTCATGAGGATGGAGTCAGTCTGATGTTGGCCGGCAATATGGGTGAAGGCGCCTTGAGAAAATTGGCCGCATCCGATATTCAGGTGATTCGTGGCTGTCATGGTGCTGTGATGGATGTGATACAAGCTTATCTTAATGGCAATCTGCAAGATTCGGGTGTTGCTTGCGCTCATCACGAAGATGCTGGTCATCAGTGTAGTCATCATCACGAGGGCGAGCATCAGTGTGGACATCACCATGACTGATGTTTTATGGTCAACATTCTTGACATTGCGTTTAAAATAGGGATATTTTTTTATATTATTGCTATTGATAATACTTTATAATAACCTTATAATACTGGCTTTTAGTAAGATAATTGTAAAAAATCCATTTTTTTTTTTTTTTACATTGTTGCAAAAAAGTCAACAAAAATATTGAACAGTTATTATTATTAATTCATATATTTGCGGTTATTAAGTTTAATATAGCAGATATATAAAAATGGTTCATATTGGCAAGAAAATTGAGGATGTGTTGCGAAGCAAGGGGTACAAGGTTTCTTGGTTTGCCCGAAGTTTGTATTGTGATCGTACAAATGTTTATAAAATCTTTCAACGCGAGAGTATTGATACCAAGATGTTGTTTCGTATCTGTGAGATATTGCATCATGATTTCTTTGTTTATTATTCTGAAGAATTGAAAAATATGCAGGATAAGGAAAATCATGATGATGTTACTCACTAATAATTTAAAAAGCAGCCATGCGGTTGCTTTTTTTTGTACTTATATTTTTTTGTAGCTTTATTTCTGCTAGCTTTCCGTTGTCAGAATGTTACTTTTGACAAATTGTATTTTCAAGTATGTTGGGAATGGTGTATTTGTGTTCTTGGCTTGAGCCTGTGGCAAATATTGAAATCTCAAAGCTATTTTGTGCCGATATTACTTTGACTATCTGTGTGATAAGGTAAATTTTTATGTCTATAAAAGATGTCTTTCCAGAAAATAAAAGCTGGTTTTTTGTCGGATATTTTGTTGTATTTGATGATTTTTCAAGACATGTTAGAAACTTCTCTTGGTTTCTGTTACAACATCTCATGATATAAAAATTTTTATCTCTTGATATGTTATTATTTATCTCTTGAGAATTTTTGGTAGATACTTGCATGGTTATGCAGTTTGTGCATAAAAACGTGCGTAATTATACTTAATTTCGCGCTAGATGGTGTATTTCTTGTTTTTTTGCTGTTGTAAAAAGAAGGTTGTATATAGCATATTGCTTCCAAAATCCCGTTTTACCTTATCATATGACAAAACAAGAAAAGGAGGAAGCACTATGCTTCCTCCTTTTCGCAGCTATAAATCTTAATAAGTTTTATGCTTCTGCCTTAGGTTCAACAGAAACAACGCTTCTGTCTTGGCGTCCTTTGTAGCTACCTTTCTTGAAAGTTACTACACCGTCTACCAATGCGTAAAGAGTGTGATCGCTACCCATACCTACGTTTTTACCTGGGTAGTGAACTGTACCACGCTGACGAACGATAACGTTACCAGCGATACAAGCCTGACCACCAAAAATCTTAACGCCTAATCTCTGTGCTGCTGATTCGCGGCCGTTCTTAGAACTACCTACACCTTTTTTGTGTGCCATTTTCTTCTACGTTTTTTTAATGATTAAGCAATAACTTGTTTGATAGTTAACTCAGTGAACTGCTGGCGGTGACCATTCAGTTTACGATAACCTTTTCTTCTCTTTTTGTGGAAAACCAATACCTTGTCGCCTTTTACCAGAGGAGATACGATTTCGCATACCACTTTGGCACCGTCTACAGTAGGAGCACCTACAGTGATGTTTCCGGCATTGTCTACCAATAATACTTTGTCAAACTCTACAGTTTGGTTAGCTTCAGCATTCTGAATGTGGTAAACGAACAATTTCTTACCTTCTTCAGCTTTGAACTGCTGACCGTTAATTTCTACAATTGCGTACATTTATTTATTTAATTAAACGGGTTTTTCCGCAAGGCGAATACAGGGCTGTATCACTTGACCGAGCCTTAACGGACTAAAATCGGGTGCAAAGATACTGCTTTATTTTCTGACAGCCAATATATTGATTGTTAAAAAATAAGCATTAACAACTTTTATAGATTGTTTTCTGTCAGGTATCGTTCTGCTTCAATGGCAGCCTTGCATCCGCTTCCGGCTGCTGTGATGGCCTGACGGTAGTGTGGATCTGCCACATCTCCGGCGGCAAAAACACCGGGAACGCCTGTGCGTGGGGTGGCACCTTCTGTCAGAATATAGCCCACCTCGTCGGTCTTAACCCAAGGTTTGAAGATATCTGAGTTCGGTTTGTGTCCGATAGCCAGGAAGAAGCCGTCTATGGCAATGTCATAACGGCTTTCGTCTGTCTCGCCCATGCGTTTCACCAGGTGAGCCCCTTCCACACCGTTTTCGCCAAACAATCCAAGTGTGTTGTGTTCAAACAAAACTTCAATCTTAGGGTTGTTGAGCACGCGTTCCTGCATTACTTTTGAAGCACGCAGATAAGGCTTGCGCACAATGAGATAAACTTTGTTGGCCAGTCCTGCCAGGTAGGTAGCTTCTTCGCAAGCCGTGTCTCCTCCACCTACGACAGCCACTGTTTTTTTGCGGTAAAAGAAACCGTCGCAAGTAGCACAGGCGCTGACTCCCATGCCGGCATATTTCTTTTCATCCTCCAAGCCTAGATATTTGGCTGTGGCTCCCGTGGCAATAATCACACTGTCGGCAGTCACTTCATCGCCGTTGTCGAACGTTATTTTGTAGGGAGCCTGACTCAAATCTGTTTTTATGGCAATGGCACTGCGTATTTCTGCGCCAAAGCGTTCGGCTTGTTTGCGCAAGTCTTCCATCAGTTCCGGACCGGTAATTCCGTCGGGGTATCCCGGAAAGTTTTCCACTTCTGTTGTGGTTGTCAGCTGGCCTCCGGGTTGAATTCCTTCATAAACTACAGGATTCAGGTTAGCTCTTCCGGCATAAATGGCCGCAGTGTATCCGGCCGGGCCGGAACCTATAATCAGGCAACGAATATGTTCCATATTTTTTTGTTTTAATGTTGTCAGTTATATATAAGGTAGATTACTCTCTCATGTCGATGATTTCTGCATGCGGATAAGCCTCTTTTGGAAAAACGAAATCCTGTTCCTGAAATTTTTGTCTGTTCTTGAAATGCCGCACTACAATCTTGGTCCAATGTCCGTTCTTTTGTTTCATGCGGATACAGAAAGGAGTGTAGTCCTTTTGCGCCACATCCAGCAGGATTTCCTGAATATCTTGTTTCTTGTTTTCTGCAGTGAGGTGTACCGTGTAAACCCGTTGTCCGCGAAGACTTCCTTCAGAGAGCGTGTAATTAAATCCATTCTTATAGATACCGAGTAGGGCATAGGGATTCATGCTCTGCAATTCGGTTTTGGTAGGTGTGCTGATGTTCACCTCGTCGTTTTGCTTCAGATAGTTCCATTGTGTTTTGCCGTCGAACCAGGTGAGTGTGTGTTCGGTTGCAAATTGAAACTTATTGCCTTTTACCTTCATAGAGCCTGTTGTACTGCCTTGCGACTGTCCGTTGGCAAAGTTCTCTGCTTGGAAGTCTGCACTGATGCCTCCTCCTTTTTCGAAAGCTCTTTCGGTAGCCTGCAATACTTTTTTTGCCTGGCTGTCTTTTTGAGCCTGGATGGTTTGCAGTCCGCAGAAAAGTGCAAAAAATAAAAAGATTTTCTTCATAGAGTTTTATCTTAAGTTGTTTAATCTCATTTCTAAGTCTGTGTCGTCAATGCAGAGCACTTCGCGTGGTTTGCTTCCTTGCGCTGCTCCTACAATGCCGGCTTTTTCCAACTGGTCCATCAAGCGTCCGGCCCGGTTGTAGCCGATGGCAAATTTTCTTTGAATCATAGATGTGGAACCTTGCTGCGTTGCAACAATCATGCGTGCTGCTTCTTCAAACAAAGGGTCGATGTTTGTCATGTCCACATCACCGATGCCGTCTTCGCCTTCCATTTCTACGCGCGGCAGTTCAAACGGTGCGTTGTAGCTTTGTTGCTTGGCAATATAGTTGGCTATCTGCTCTACTTCCGGAGTATCTACGAATGCGCACTGTACGCGTACCGGCTCGCTGCCGCTCAGGAACAGCATGTCACCGCGTCCGATTAGCTGGTTTGCTCCGGGACGGTCAAGAATCGTGCGCGAGTCAATCATTGAACTGACCTTGAAAGCCATGCGTGCGGGGAAGTTAGCCTTGATGGTACCGGTAATGATATTCGTTGTTGGTCGCTGTGTAGCAATAATCATGTGAATACCTACGGCACGAGCCAGCTGTGCAATACGCGCTATCGGAAGTTCGATTTCCTTGCCGGCAGTCATGATCAAGTCGCCAAACTCATCAATTACCACTACGATATAGGGCATGAAGCGATGTCCGTTTTCGGGGTTGAGCTGTCTGTTTTTGAATTTTCCGTTATACTCTTTCAAGTTGCGTGCCTTGGCTTTCTTGAGCAAGTCGTAACGGTTGTCCATTTCTACGCACAGACTCTTGAGTGTCTGTACCACCTTGTTGACATCCGTAATAATGGCTTCGCCAGGTTCGTCGGTTACTTTTGCCAGGAAGTGATTCTCTATGGGTGCATAGATGCTGAACTCCACCTTTTTAGGGTCCACCATGACAAACTTCAATTCTGCCGGATGTTTTTTGTATAGCAAAGAAGTGATGATGGCGTTCAGTCCGACAGATTTACCTTGTCCGGTGGCACCGGCAACCAGCAAATGCGGCATTTTGGCCAGGTCGACCATAAACACTTCGTTGGTAATGGTCTTGCCCAAGGCAATAGGTAGTTCCATGTCTGCATCCTGAAATTTTTTACTGTTGAGGATGCTTTCCATAGAAACCATTTGCGACCGGGCATTTGGAACTTCAATACCGATGGTTCCCTTTCCGGGTATCGGTGCAATGATACGTATACCCAGCGCGCTAAGGCTCAGTGCGATATCATCTTCCAAGTTTTTAATCTTGGATATTCTCACTCCTTTTGCCGGCGTAATTTCATATAAAGTGATAGTAGGACCCACAGTGGCCTTGATGGATGAGATGCCGACTCCGAAATTTTGCAGCACTTCGATAATCTGGTCTTTGTTTTTGTTCTGCTCCTCCATGTCGATACCTGGTCCGTTGTCTTGGTATTTGTTCAGCAGTTCCAATACGGGATACTTATAATTCTCCAGGTCCAGTTTCGGATCGAAAGGCTCTAAGGCCCCCTTGCCGTTTCTGCTGGCAATCTCTTCTTGTTTGGCTTCTGCTATGTCTAGAGTAATGGTAGGCTCTTTTTCTTTGGGTGACACCAAAGGCAATAATTTAGCTTCGGTGGTTTGGACGGGCTGTTTCTGTTCCACCTCTTCATAAAGCACTTCTTCGGCAGCTTCATCTTCTGTCTCCTTATTGTTTTTAATCGAGAAACTGATGGTAGCTTCTTGTTCATTCTCTTCCGGTTGGTCTGCGCCTTCTGTGTCCAGCACCGGTTCAAAATCCACATATTCCTCTTCGTTGGCATGGACTTGTTCCGGAGTCTGTTCCTCTTGCGTTTCTTCTTCTTTCTCCTGCGACTCGTTTTCTGTCTCGGGCGCTTGCTGAGGTATTTTAGACTTGATATAATCCACAGGATTCAGTAATTTGCGTACGAAGATAATTGTTTTCTGGCTCACGTAACTGAGATAGGCCAAAGCGCTGATAAGAATAACCAGAAACACTCCGATGCTGCCAATGTGTATGGTCAAGAAATCAACGGTATTCTGGCCGTGCAAGCCACCGGGATTGAAAAAACTCCATGAAGGAATTCCGGCCAGCATGTCACTCAAAAAGAATGAACATCCCAATGAAAACCAAATGGTCAGGAAGGAACAGTGCAGAAACCATTTCCAAAGCCGGATGCGATATGCTTTGGTGAGCTTCATGGCTGTGGCCAATAAAAATATAGGGATAAAGATGGCTGCAAAGCCATAATTCTTATTCATCCAGAACTCGGCACAATAAGCACCTAAGGTTCCCGCATAATTAGAGAATCCATCGCTTGCGTACGCTTCTATCAGTCCCTGGTCCTTGGCTCCGGTGAAGATGTACGAAGTGAAGGACAGAAACATAAGCAGGCTGGCAACCAGAAAAATACAGCCGGCAATGAACTGAAATGTTTCTTTTCTGTTTGAAGAAACCGTATTATCGGCTGTTTGTTCTGTACTAGCTGTATTGTGCTTGTTGTTTTTATGGTTTGTTGTTTTTTTGGTTTTGTTGCCAAGTTTGGTAGTTTCTATCAGTGTGTTGTTTTTTGTAGACATGTAAAATGGGCATTAAAATAGATTCTTTCGCAAATTTAATCTAAAATAGCATATCTCGCTCTATATTCGAGTGAAAATTATTACCTTTGTAACGTGAATTTATACAAAAAAGACCTTGTTTTTATGGAACATATCAAGTCTGTGATTTATAATAAAGACGTAATGGAGTTTGTTACGGTAGGAGTGCAATATTGTGCTTTCCTTGAACAAAGTCCACAAATGAAACGACAGGATTTTATGGAGACCCTGTTAAAACTTCTTCCGCTGCTTTATCTGAAAGCTGTCCTGTTGCCCAAGGTGGATGATGCAGACGGACTTTATCCCGAGGAGTTTGTTACGGAACAGGATTACGAAGCCGTGCGCAGGCAAATTGCAGCCATGCTGGGCGAAAAAGATGCCTATTTGGATTTGGACTTGGCAAATCTCCATTACATCCAAGAGCCGCAAATGAAAAATATTTCCGAAGACTTGGCAGATATATACCAAGCCGTACGCAATTTTGTGACTACCTACAAACTGCAAATAGAAGACAGCATGTACGAAGCTTTGGCTGTGGTGCGCGAGCAGTTTGAATTGTATTGGGGACAAACCTTGCTGAGCGGAATGAGGGCCTTGCATAACGCAGCTTTCGATGGAGGAAATGCTGATGGAGCGGACGAAGCAGATGCCGGCCAGGAAGATGAAATGTGGGAGTAGAAGTTGACGGCCGGATTGATTATGAAAACGATATATAACAAAATAGACAAAAAAGAGATAGGAGCACTGCCCCGGGTGCTTTTTGAAGGACGTATCATTACGGTGCTCACGGAAGGTGAAGCGCAGAAAGCAGTGGACTATTTAAGGACATTCCCGATGCTGGGTATTGATACGGAAACCAGACCTTCGTTCAAGAAAGGAAAGACAAACAAAGTGGCGCTGCTGCAAGTGGCTACAGAAGATACTTGTTTCTTGTTCCGTTTGAACCGCATTGGTGTGACCGAAGCACTGAAAACACTGCTCGAAGACACGAATGTGTATAAAATAGGTCTGTCGCTCAAAGATGACGTGATGATGCTCCGGAAACGAGCTAATTTTACTCCCGGCAATTTTGTAGACTTGCAAGATATAGTGAAAAAAGTAGGCATTGAAGACCAAAGCCTGCAGAAAATCTATGCAAACTTGTTCGGCGCCAAAATATCCAAAGGACAACAGCTGACTAATTGGGAAGCAGACGTGCTGACAGACAGTCAAAAATTATATGCCGCCACAGACGCTTGGGCGTGTATCCGCATTTATAACGAATTAAAGTCAATGGTGGCCAACCACGATTATCAGATTGTGGTCCGTACTGAAAATAATGTTACTAATCATACTATATAATATAATCTTTTATGTATAAGCAGGTTTTTCTGAAAAAAGGAAAAGAAGAAAGTTTAAAGCGTTTCCATCCATGGATCTTTTCAGGAGCTATCCACCATTTTGAAGCAAATCCGGAAGAAGGCGAAGTGGTGCGTGTTCTTTCGGCCGACGGAAAGTTTTTGGCTGTAGGACACTGGCAAATTGGTTCTATTGCCATTCGTGTCTTGTCGTTTGATGACATTGAAATCAATGAAGCTTACTGGGAAGAAAGAGTGCGTGTGGCTTATGAACTGAGATGCGCCATCGGAGTGGCAGGCACAGAAAATAATAATACATACAGACTGATACACGGCGAGGGCGACTGTTTGCCAGGACTTGTGGTAGATGTATATGGAACTACTGCCGTGATGCAGGCACACAGTGTCGGAATGCATGTAGACAGAATGGCTATTGCCGATGCCTTGATAAGTCAGACAAAGGGAGCTGTACAGCATGTGTATTATAAAAGCGAAACAACTTTGCCGTTTAAGGCTAACTTAGGACAAGAAAATGGATTTATCCGGGGAGGAAGCGCAGATAACGTAGCTTTGGAAAATGGACTGAAATTCCATATTGACTGGCTGAAAGGACAGAAAACCGGTTTCTTTGTAGACCAAAGAGACAACCGTTCGTTGCTGGAATATTACGCTAAAGACCGCGCCTTGCTGAATATGTTCTGCTATACCGGAGGATTTAGTGTGTATGCAATGCGCGGAGGAGCACGTTTGGTGCATTCGGTAGACAGCTCAGCCAAAGCCGTAGAACTGGTTAACAAAAATATAGCCATGAATTTTCCGGGCGACCCTCGCCACCAGGCTTTTGCCGAGGATGCCTTTAAATATCTGGATGCCATGGGCGACCAATATGATTTGATTATTCTTGATCCGCCGGCATTTGCTAAGCATAAGGATTCGCTGAAACAAGCAATGAAAGGATATACCCGACTGAATGCAAAAGCTTTTGAGAAAATACAACCCGGAGGAATCCTGTTTACCTTCAGTTGCTCTCAGGTAGTGACAAAAGATAACTTCCGTACGGCAGTGTTCAGTGCTGCGGCTCAAAGCGGACGTAAAGTGCGTATCTTGCATCAGTTGCACCAGCCTGCTGATCATCCGATTAATATTTATCATCCTGAAGGAGAGTATCTTAAGGGACTTGTTTTGTATGTTGAATAAAGATGTATTCAGAGAAATAAATAATATACCTTATATTTAAGAAATGCAAAACTGTGTAAAATCTATAGCTTTGCTATTGCATTTATCAAAAAAAGCAGTACCTTTGCACTGTGTTTTCATGGTATTAGATTTAAGGTTAACGTAAAGATTGGTTGTCGAGATGACAACCTTCTTTTTTTTATATACCTATCTCTTCTTTATTTATTCAATAAAAAAACACATCTTCCTACCCTTGAAAAAGGCTTTTACTCCTACGATTTTTGAATCGATAAGGCAGATAATCAAAAAACTTTCTTAATTTTGCATTTATAAATTATGTTTTAATACAAAAATAAGGAAGTTATGAGTTTAAAAGTTAGACTGACAGTGATGAACTTTTTAGAGTTTGCTGTATGGGGTGCTTACCTGACTTCTATGGGAAGCTATTTAGCTCGTGTAGGTCAGGCAGAAAATATAGGTTGGTTTTATTCTATTCAAGGTATTGTGTCCTTGTTTATGCCTGCGCTGATGGGTATCATTGCCGACCGTTGGGTTCAAGGACAAAAACTGTTGGGCTATTGCCATTTTTTTGCAGGCGCTTTCATGCTGGCTGCTTCTTATTATGGGGTGACAGCGGCTGACGAAGTGTCTTTTACCACTCTTTTTTCACTTTATACAATGAGCGTGGCTTTCTTTATGCCTACCATTGCCTTGTCTAATTCCGTGGCTTATTCTGTCTTAGACCGTGCCGGAATGGATACTGTGAAACATTTCCCTCCGATTCGCGTATTCGGTACGGTGGGATTTATCTGTTCTATGTGGATGGTCGATTTGGGCGGTATGCAACAAAATGCCTTGCAGTTTGCCGCTTCCGGAATATTAAGTATGATTTTGGCGGTTTATGTTTTCACTTTGCCGGCTTGTCCGGTGAATAAAGGCGGCGAATCCAAGTCTTTTTCCGAAGCATTGGGCTTGCAGGCATTCCGCTTGTTTAAAATAAAGAAGATGGCCATTTTCTTTATTTTCTCAATGCTCTTGGGTATTTGTCTCCAGATTACCAACGGATTTGCCAATCCATTCATTTCATCTTTTGCAAACATCCCCGAATATGCTGACACATTTGGAGTGCAACATGCCAATATCCTGATTTCTTTGTCCCAGATGAGCGAAACTTTGTGCATCTTGCTTATACCCTTCTTCTTGCATCGTTTTGGAATTAAAATTGTGATGCTGATGGCTATGATTGCCTGGGTGCTTCGTTTTGCTTTCTTTGCCATGGGCGATCCGGGAACAGGTGTGTGGCTCTTTGTGCTTTCCATGATTGTTTATGGAGTGGCTTTCGACTTTTTCAATGTTTCAGGATCTTTGTTTGTGGACAAGGAAACAGACATCAACCTGCGTAGCAGTGCACAAGGATTGTTTATGGTGATGACGAATGGTTTTGGAGCTACTATCGGAACTTTGGTGGCACAAGAAGTAATCAATCACTATGTGAACGGATTGCAGGATGCTACGGGTCATGAAATCGTGGCAGGATGGAGTACCTGCTGGTATATCTTTGCGGCTTATGCCCTGATTGTGGCTGTGCTGTTTGCCTTGATATTCCACTATAAACATGTACCAGAAAAATAACTTTGTTGGAACATGGAAGACAAAACAGAAAATCTGTATAAGTATTTAGAAATAGCCAATGTGTCGCAGGTGAACAGTGATGGCGGTGCTTATCTGGCTATTCTGAAAGAAACCGACGGCAAAAGAATGATACCCGTTTTGATGGAAAAACAAGATGCTATGTTGCTCTTGTTGAAATCAAAAAAAAAATATGTGTCCAACACTCCCTTGGATATGTCGGATGTGTTGCTCAATGTGTTCAACAACTTTTCTTTGCGACTTCGCGAAGTGCGCATTTGTGCCGTAAGAGGAGGTATAACTTATTGTCATTTGTATTGTGAACAATATGGTGAAAGAAAAGTGATTTCTTATTGCCGTGCTTCAAACGGACTGGTGCTGGCAGCTACTTTTAAATGCCCGATTACGATTCACGAGGAATTGTTGGCCATGCAATATATGCGTGAGGTGTCAGACGGTACTTATTCCATGCCGATAAATGCTGTGGCTAAAGAAGCTTTGGAAGAAGCACTGAAGCGAGCTGTAGAGCAGGAGAATTATGAATTGGCTTCGATAATTAGGGATGAATTACAAAGACGAAAATGAAAGAAATACGTTTTTTTTACGTTCCGGATGCAGCTACGGGCGACCGGCTGCCCGAGGATGAGGCACAGCATTGTATTCGAGTGTTGCGCTTGCAAGTGGGTGATGAAATCATGCTGATGGATGGTGCCGGCGCTTTTTACAAGGCCGAAATTGTAAATGTGCAGGCCAAGAAATGTTTCTATCAGATACTGCAACGCGAAGAACAGCCAAAAGAGTGGGGAGGATGGCTGCATTTGGCTATGGCACCTACCAAAAATATGGACCGAATCGAATGGTTTGCCGAAAAAGCTACGGAAATTGGATTTGATGAACTTACTTTCCTGAACTGTAAAAATTCAGAACGCAAGGTAGTGAAAAACGAACGCATAGACAAAATCATTGTTTCGGCAGTAAAGCAAAGCCGTAAAAGTTGGAAACCAACACTTCATGAAATGATTGACTTTAAATCGTTCATCAAACAATTGGACGACTATGACCAGAAGTTTATTGCTCATTGCTATGACGAAGGGGATATAGAAGGTATGGCAAAAGATGACGATTGTAAGGAAATGAATGCCGGAAAACAATTCTTGTTTGATGCTTTGCAACGCCATAAGAAAACTGTAGTGCTGGTTGGGCCGGAAGGTGATTTCTCGATAGATGAAGTGCGCGAAGCCTTGAATTGTGGCTTCGTTCCGGTTTCTTTGGGCAAAAGTAGATTGCGTACAGAAACAGCAGCTTTGGTAGCAGTTCACTTGATGCACATGAAAAATTCGGAATATTAAAATTAGAAACGATTCCCTTTTCGGGGAATCGCACTTTCAAAAACAGCCCGTTTTTAAAGGGTTTTTGAAATAAAAATCATGCCAAAGAGAAAAGAAACTAGTTGGATGAATATACCTCTGTTTATACATCCGTTCTTGCAATAGTTGCGTCTGCGCCTAAAGGAGAGGAGATGTTAGATGGAGTAGTATTCCTTGCGAAATGAATGTGTGTATTCATGGAATCACGACTCTGATTGTATTTCGTCAATAATATCCTCAGCTGCAAGTTTTGTGCTCTTTCCTTGATTAATTTATTGTTTTAGTTTAAATCAGTCCTGCAAAAGTTGAGTGGGACGCTTAATATGAACATGATGAAAAAACAATGGATAATAACATGGGCAGTAGTAATTGTGGCCGGTCTGGTTACATGGTTTTTATGGCCCAATAATTCTACTACTTATCTCCGTGTGATTCCATCTGATGCCACTGCTTTGGTTTCGGTTGACATAGATGAATTTATAAAGGAGAGTCAGTTGAGTGCTGATAAACTGAAAAAAGCATTTCCGAAAATTGCTCAAGCAGGTACAGCTGGTCTGGATTTGAGCAAGCCTGTATATGGATTCGCTACGACGGATGGCAAAAGTGGCTTGTTGGCAGCTGTGGATGATGAAAAACAGCTGACGAACTTCTTGAAAGAAAATGCTTCCCTGATGAAGGCGGCACCGATTGAAGAGCAGCAGGGGTATAACTGGACTTTTATCAATAATATGTTTGTGCTCGGATATGATGATGAAGTAGCACTGCTGATGGGACCTACTTTGGTTTCGAATCAGGCAGAAGTGCGGCAGCAAATGGTGACTTGTCTGAAGCAGAGCAAAAAAGAAAGCGTTCTGGAATCACCTTTATACCAAGTTCTACGTAAGCAAGACGGTATGCTTAAAGCCGTCACCTCTTTAAATGTCTTACCCCAATATTACGAGGTGTTTCAAAATATGGGCTTGCCCGAACATGTGGACTTCAGCAAGATTCTGGTAACAGCCAGTATGGAAACAGAAGATGACCGCATTGTGTTGCATAGTGAATTGAATGCGGAAGATCATGCATTGGCACAACAGATGAAAGCTTTGGACGATATGATCCGACCCATTTCTGGAGAGTTTGTTGCCTCGGTGTCTAAGGATGCTTTATTTTGGGCCTGTGCCAATGTGAAAGGAGAAAAGTTTATGGAAAAGGTTGCCGAGGCTCCGGCTTTGCGACTTTATCTGATGGCAATTAATAATGTGATGGATGTGGAGCAGATGCTGCGAAAGGTTGACGGTGATTTAGTTTTTTCTGCAGCTGTTGACGAACAGATGACTTGGCAAATCCAAGGTCAGGTGTCGGATATGTCTTTCATGAAGGAAGCTGATTATTGGATGGCTGAAGCCCGTAAATCGCGCATGTATCAATTTAATAAACTGGATGATGATCTGTATTGTATGTCCAGTCGCCAGTTTGGCAATGTCTTTTTGGGAACTAAGGACAGAAATCTATTGTTTTGTAACGATCGTAAGCTGATGGATAATTTGCAAAACGGAGCTCATAATGATCTGTTGCAGCCTTATAAAAAGGATATACAAAACAGTAAATTCTATGTATGGGCAAATGTAACAGCTTATGCCAAGGCTCTGCGAATGTTCGGCATGAGTAAAATGTATGAAAATATGCTGGGTGAACTTTCCTTTATGGATAAAATTGACGCTATGGCTTTACGCTCAGTCAAAGCCACTTCCATGGATTTGATTTTTTATCTGAAGGACAAAAACAGCGGCTTGAAACAAATGTTTGAATAATGGAAAAAATAACGCTAAAGCATGTGTTGCCTGAGGTTTTTGCTACGCGTAACGAAATACATAGTGAAATATGGCACCAGAATATAGTCTTGAATAAAGGAGATGTGTGTTTGATTGAAGCTACTTCGGGTACAGGAAAATCGTCTTTGTGCAGTTATATTACTGGATATAGAAGAGATTATCAGGGAATTATCTTGTTCGACGATCGGAATATAACGCAATTTTCAATCAAAGACTGGTCGCGATTGCGTCGCGAATCTATCAGTATCTTGTTTCAAGAACTGCGCCTTTTTCCCGAATTGACAGCAATGGAGAATGTGCAGATCAAAAATGCCTTGACAAAATTCAAATCAAAGAAAGAGATTGCACAATGGTTTGAACGCCTCGGTATTGCAGATAAAATGGATGCTCCTATTGGACTGATGAGTTTCGGACAGCAACAGCGTGTGGCTATGATTAGAGCTCTGGTACAGCCTTTTGACTTTTTGTTGGCAGACGAGCCGGTTAGTCATTTGGATGAGCAGAACAGTCAGCTGATGGCAGAACTGATGATGGAAGAAGTGAATAGACAGGGGGCTTCCGTTTTGGTGACCAGTATCGGTAAACACATGAATTTAAATTACGATAAAGTATTCAAATTATGAATTTAGTTTGGAAATTGCTACGCCAGCATATCAGTGCTCCGCAATTGGCAGGTTTTTTCTTTGCCAATTTGTTGGGTATGCTGATTGTGCTGTTGAGTTTTCAGTTTTATAACGATGTGGCTCCTGTTTTTTCCGAAGGAGACAGTTTTATAAAGAAAGATTTTCTGATTGTATCAAAACGCTTGTCGGTGGCGCATACGTTGTCGTCTACTGCTTCTTCTTTTCAGCAAAAAGAGGTGGAGGATATGAAGGAACAACGCTTTGCCAAATCAGTCGGTGTCTTTCATTCAAGTCAGTATCATATAGAGGCAAGTATGGGATTGGCCGGTTCTCCGGCTTTGCGTACAGATTTATTCTTTGAATCTGTGCCGGATGCCTTTGTAGATACCGATTTGTCGCGTTGGCATTTTGATGAGAATGCTGGGGTAATTCCTATTATTCTACCCAAAAATTATCTGTCAATATATAATTTTGGTTTTGCACAGAGTAGGTCACTGCCGAAAATGACCGAAGGAGTAATAGGCGCAATTGATTTGACAATTCATATTCGCGGCAACGGAAGAGACGCTTATTATAAAGGTCAGGTAATCGGATTCAGCACTCGTTTGAATACCATATTGGTTCCAGAAGATTTTTTGGTTTGGAGTAACCGGGAATTTGCCCCTGGAACACCAGATGCTCCTTCACGACTGATTGTCGAAGTAAAGAATCCTACGGACGATGCCATAGCTTCTTATTTCAAAAAGAAAAACTACGAAACCGACGACGATAAATTGGATGCCGGAAAAACTACCTTTTTCTTAAAGATGGTTTCGGGAATTATCATGAGCGTGGGACTTCTAATCAGTGTTTTGTCTTTCTATATCCTGATGCTCAGCATCTATCTTTTGGTAGAGAAAAATACCGTAAAACTAGAAAATCTGTTACTGATTGGTTATACTCCCGGAAGAGTTTCTTTTCCCTATCAAGCCTTGACCGTGGGTATGAATGCTTTGGTTCTGATTCTTTCATTGGTGCTCCTCAGTTGGCTGCGCTCCTATTATATGGATATGCTTTTTCAAATATTCCCACAGATGAAAGAAGGAAGTATGTGGCAAGCTTATTCTTTGGGTGGAGCTCTGTTTTTGCTAGTCAGCATGATTAATGTGTGGGCAGTAAAACGGAAGGTGATTGCTATTTGGTATCGTAAAGGTGTAAGATTATGAATAAACTTTTAGCTCTATATAAAGACTGGAAAAATGAAGAACCTGCACGTGTTGAGGCATTGGCTGGTGCAGGAAGCAACCGGAAATATTATCGGTTGTATGACAGACTCAACCATTCTGTTATTGGTGTTGTGGGTACTTCTGTTGAAGAAAACAAAACATTCATCTATCTATGCGACTTTTTTCAAGAACAAGGTGTGGCCGTTCCGCAAATTCTAGCTGTCGATAATAGTCATGAATGTTATCTGCAGACTGATTTGGGAGAAACAAGTCTGTATGATGCTTTAGCCGAAGGACGAAAGTCGGGTGGAGTCTATGGCGACAAAGAGCGTATTTTGTTGAGACGGACAATAAGCGAACTGCCTAAACTGCAATACAGTGCCCGAAAAGGTATGGATTTCAGTAAATGTTATCCCTTGGCTGAAATGAATGAGCAGGCTGTGATGTTTGATCTGAATTATTTCAAATATTGCTTTCTAAAGCCCAGCGGTGTGGATTTTCATGAAATGAAGTTGGAAGAAGATTTTCAGAGGTTCACTGCTGATTTATTGAAAGAATCGTCTGATACCTTTTTGTATCGCGATTTTCAGGCACGCAATGTGATGTTAGTAGATGGAGAAAAACCGTTTTTTATTGATTTTCAAGGAGGAAGAAAAGGTCCGAGAGAATATGATGTAGCTAGCTTCCTTTGGCAAGCGTCAGCTCATTATGGTGCTGGCTTGCGTCAAGAACTGATTGAAACCTATCTCGAAGCACTGAAAGAATATGAAAATGTGGATACATCGGCTTTCTGCAAGCGACTAAACCTCTTCGTTCTATTCAGAACCTTACAAGTGTTAGGTGCTTATGGTCTGCGCGGATATTGTGAACAAAAGAAATATTTTCTAGATAGTATTCCTTTTGCACTGAACAACCTGCAAGATTTGTTAGACCAGGGAATTTGTACCTATACTTATCTGGAAAAAGTATTGTATCGGTTGGTGGAGACACAAGTGAAAAAGCAAAATCCAAGTACCGAAGCAGAACCGGCGCCTTCCGTTTCAGCAGTGGCAAAAGCGAAAGAAGAATCCTCTTCTCTAAAAGTGGATGTACTGAGCTTCTCTTATAAGAAAGGAATACCCGAAGATGAGTCGGGCAATGGGGGAGGTTATGTTTTTGACTGCCGTGCAGTGCATAATCCCGGAAAATACGAACCCTATAAACAAATAACCGGACTGGATGAACCTGTCATTCGTTTTTTGGAAAACGACGGAGAAATTTTACAGTTTTTAAATCATGTCTATGCGTTGGCGGATGCCCATGTAGAAAGATATATACAGCGAGGCTTTACTCATTTGATGTTCTGTTTTGGCTGTACTGGCGGTCAGCATCGCAGTGTGTATTCTGCACAGCATGTAGCTACACATTTATATGAAAAATATGGAATAGAAGTAGAAGTTTTTCATCGCGAACAGCAGATTCGCACTCGATTCTTACCTAAAAAGAAATAAATGCATTCAAAAGGAAATACAATGAAAGCCATGATATTTGCTGCGGGAATGGGAACCCGCTTACGTCCGCTTACCGACCGTATTCCCAAGGCTTTGATACCGGTCGGTGGTGTTCCCATGCTTGATTTGCTGGTGCGCCGTCTTGCTCATGCTGGAGTTTCTGACATTGTTATCAATGTGCATCATCATGCAGATTTGATGAAACAACATATTAAGACACTTCAGAACGATGTAAAACCCAATTTATGGGTGAGTGACGAAACCGAAAGTCTGCTTGATACTGGAGGAGGTATCAAAAAAGCTGCTTCGTTCTTTAGTGATTGCTGTGACCCTTTTTTGGTGCACAACGTAGACATCCTGTCTAATGTAAAGCTTGATACATTTATGACACAAAGCAAGGGTTATGATGCGGCCCTATTGGTAAGCCAACGGGACACATTTCGTTATCTGTTGTTCGACCAGGATAATCGACTGGTTGGATGGATTAATGAAAAAACAGGCGAAATAAAGTCTCCCTATCCAGACTTAGATCCCAATCAATGCCAGAAGTTAGCCTTTTCGGGCATTCATGCATTTTCTCCCAAACTCTTTCGGCTGATGGAATCTTGGCCAGAAAAATTTTCTATAATTGATTTCTATTTATCCGTATGCGACAAAGTATCTGTTTATGGCATCTGTCAACCAGGTTTGAAGCTTATGGATATAGGAAAACCAGAAACACTTTCTTTAGCAGGAGATTTCTTGAAAGATATCATGTAAAAACCATCTTTTTTCATTATATTTGCACACAAATCAGATAAATAACCATTATTTATATGCAACAAAAAATCATTATTTTAGATTTTGGTTCACAAACCACACAGCTTATCGGCCGACGCGTACGTGAATTGGATACCTTCTGCGAGATTTTGCCTTACAACAAATTCCCGAAGAACGATCCATCGGTTATCGGTGTGATTCTGAGTGGTTCGCCTTTCAGCGTATACGACGAGAAGGCTTTTAAGATTGAACTGGACGAGATTCGCGGAAAATATCCTATCTTGGGTATTTGTTATGGCGCACAGTTTATGAGCTATGCCTTGGGCGGAAAGGTAGAACCGGCAGAGAGCCGTGAGTACGGACGTGCTAATCTGCAGAGTTTCGACCATGAAAATCCCCTGTTTAAGGGATTTGACGAACACTCACAGGTGTGGATGAGCCATGGAGATACGATTACTGCGCTTCCGGAAGGATTTAAGGTAATCGCTTCTACCGACAAAGTAGCTAATGCAGCCTATCAGGCAGAAGGCGAAGCGCTGTGGGGTGTTCAGTTCCATCCGGAGGTGTTCCATTCAGTGCAAGGAACTTTGTTGCTGAAAAACTTTGTAGTAGATATTTGTGGCGGAAAGCAAGACTGGAGTGCAGCTTCGTTTGTTGAAACAACCGTAGCCGAACTGAAAGCTCAATTAGGTAACGACCGTGTAATCTTGGGCTTGAGTGGTGGTGTAGATTCATCGGTTGCAGCTGTTTTGCTGAACAAGGCTATCGGAAAAAACCTTACCTGTATCTTTGTAGATCATGGTATGTTGCGCAAAAACGAGTTCAAGAACGTAATGAACGATTATGAATGTCTTGGATTGAATGTAATAGGTGTGGATGCCAGCGAAAAATTCTTCAAAGATCTTGAAGGTGTCACCGATCCGGAACAAAAACGTAAGATAATCGGTCGCGACTTTATTGAAGTATTCGATGCAGAAGCTCATAAGATTACTGATGCCAAATGGTTGGCACAGGGAACTATCTATCCAGACCGTATTGAAAGTTTGAATATTACCGGTAAAACTATCAAGAGCCATCACAATGTGGGCGGACTTCCTGAGGAAATGAACCTGAAATTGTGCGAGCCATTACAGTGGCTGTTCAAAGACGAGGTTCGTAAGGTAGGACGTGAGCTGGGTATGCCGGAACATCTCATTACCCGTCATCCATTCCCGGGACCGGGATTGGCCGTGCGTATCTTGGGAGACATCACTCCGGAGAAAGTACGTATCTTGCAAGATGCTGACGATATATTCATTCAGGGATTGCGCGACTGGAATCTTTATGACCAGGTATGGCAGGCAGGAGTAATTCTCCTTCCTATCAAGAGTGTGGGTGTAATGGGTGATGAACGTACTTATGAACGTGCTGTTGCCTTGCGTGCGGTGACCAGTACCGATGCTATGACAGCCGATTGGGCGCACCTGCCTTATGAATTCATGGCAAAAGTAAGCAATGATATTATTAATAAGGTGAAAGGGGTAAATAGAGTATGCTATGATATTTCCTCAAAACCACCAGCCACAATTGAGTGGGAATAAATCTAAATGCGGAGTTGGCGAGCAGTTTCTGCTTGCTAATTTCGCATTTTATGTTCTTTTCTGTAGCAGAAAAATAAGAAAGACTTTTTTTTCGGATATTTTTCCTGGTTTTTGGACCGTATATGAAAAGAATTTATTAATTTTGCAGTACTAAAATGTAAGGTAAATGGGACGTACATATCACATCTGTATAATAGTTCTGTCGGCTGTTTTGCTTATGTCGTGTGGAACGGCGCATTACTGCAACTGCGGCTGATTTAGTTCAGCTAAAATAGTATTCGAGATAAATAATTTATATTCTAACCTTTAATTTTTAAAGACAAAGAAAGATGATTAAAGTAGGTATTAACGGTTTCGGTCGTATCGGCCGTTTCGTATTCCGTGCAGCTCAGACTCGTAACGACATCCAGATCGTAGGTATTAACGACTTGTGTCCAGTTGATTATTTGGCATACATGTTGAAGTATGACACTATGCACGGTGCATTCGAGGGTACAATCGAGGCTGACGTTGAGAACAGCAAATTGATCGTAAACGGTAAGGAAATCCGCGTAACTGCAGAGCGTAACCCTGCTGATTTGAAGTGGAACGAAGTAGAGGCTGAATATGTTGTTGAGTCTACTGGTTTGTTCTTGACTCAGGAGAAGGCTCAGGCTCACATCGAGGCTGGTGCTAAATACGTAGTTATGTCAGCTCCTTCTAAGGACGCTACTCCTATGTTCGTTTGCGGTGTTAACGAGAATAGCTATGTTAAGGGTACTCAGTTCGTTTCTAACGCTTCTTGTACTACTAACTGCTTGGCTCCTATCGCTAAGGTATTGAACGATAACTGGGGAATCACTGACGGTTTGATGACTACAGTTCACTCTACTACTGCTACTCAGAAGACTGTTGACGGTCCTTCATTGAAGGATTGGAGAGGTGGTCGTGCTGCTGCTGGCAACATTATCCCTTCATCAACTGGTGCTGCTAAGGCTGTAGGTAAGGTTATTCCTGAATTGAACGGTAAGTTGACTGGTATGTCTATGCGTGTTCCTACTTTGGACGTTTCAGTTGTTGACTTGACTGTTAACTTGGCTAAGCCTGCAAAATACGAAGAGATTTGCGCTGCTATGAAGGCTGCTTCAGAAGGTGAGTTGAAGGGTGTACTGGGTTACACTGAGGATGCAGTTGTTTCTTCTGACTTCTTGGGTGACACTCGTACTTCTATCTTCGATGCTAAGGCTGGTATCGCTTTGACTGATACTTTCGTTAAGGTTGTTTCTTGGTATGACAACGAGATCGGTTACTCTAACAAAGTATTGGATTTGATCGCTCACATGAAGAAAGTAAACGGTTAATTAACTGTTTGAAATAATTTAGCCACTCAGCTTGTCTGAGTGGCTTTTTTTTTTGTACTTTTGTAGCACAAAAAATGAACTAATGAATATTAAAGGACTAAAATATATTTTACTGCAACGCAAAACTATTGAAGGTTTTGTTTTCATCGTTGTGTTTACAGCTGTGTTTTCCTATATCGGACATATTATGGGGTTGTCCAATATGCTTAATACCATAATGAATACAGCGCATGACTTGTTGTTGCAAACTGTTTTTTATCTGATGGGAGTCGTAGTGCTTTCGGGAGCTTTAAGTAGGCTTTTTATCGAATTTGGTGTAGTACGCATCATGGAATTTCTTTTCGGTAGACTGATGCGTCCTCTTTTCGGTCTGCCTGGAGTTGCAATTTTAGGGTCGATTATGCCGTTCCTTTCAGATAATCCGGCGGTACTTACGTTGGCAAAAGATAAAAATTTTAGTCGTTATTTTAAAAAATACCAGTTTATTTCATTCGTCAATTACGGCACTGCTTTTGGTATGGGGTTGATTGTGCTGGTATTTATGTTAGGTAAAGGTTATGCCGTAGAGCCGTTGTTGGGTATTGCTGGGGCTGTATTAGGATGTATTTTATCCACACGTCTGTTCCAGAAAATCTTGATATCAGAAGATGCAGCCTATCTCGAGCCGATGCCTACAGCCGACGAGCCAAAAGAGTCTCCTTCATACGAAGAGCAACGGGCTCATGTTATCCAGGCAAAAGAAAGTATTTTTATCCGCTTTTTGAATGCCGTGCTTGATGGTGGAAAGGATGGAGTGGATTTAGGGCTGGCTATCATACCGGGAGTAGTCATCATCTCTACTGCTGTGTTCTTGTTGACTTTTGGAGCGGGTCCTTCTGGTGTTTATGATGGCTCTCCATATCAGGGTATTGCTTTACTGCCCGACCTTGCCGGACGCATTAATTTTATTTTCGACTGGCTTTTCGGATTTAAGCATCCCGAACTTGTTGCTTTCCCAATAACCTCGTTGGGTACGGTAGGAGCTGCCTTGGGACAAGTTCCATTATTTATATCACAAGGATTTCTAGACGGAAATGCAGTGGCTGTATTTACAGCAATGGGTATCAGCTGGAGTGGATTTCTTTCTACCTATTCAGCTATTTTTGATACTATTGGTTATCGTCAGCTTACTTCAAAAGCTATGGGAATTCATCTCTTGAGCGGATTCTCCGCAGGAGTATTTGCTCATTGGCTTTACATGTTATATGCTCTTACGTTATAAAAATGAAACATTACGATATGATTACGGTGCTGGGACCAACAGCTTCGGGAAAAACACCGCTTGCCGCTCAGCTGGCTCTTCGCCTAAACGGAGAAATTATCAGTGCAGACAGCAGACAGGTGTATCGACGCATGGACCTGGGTACTGGAAAAGATTTGGCAGATTATCAGATTGATGGAATACAAATTCCGTATCATCTGATAGATATCTGTGAGCCTGGTACACAATATAATGTATATGAATATCAGCGGGATTTTACCCAGGCATACCTTTCTATAAAGCAACGAAACAGATTGCCTGTTCTTTGTGGCGGTACCGGTTTGTATTTGGAATCAGTATTGCGTGGGTATCGTATGGATTCTGTTCCAGAAAATGAGCCGTTGCGTTTGGCGCTGGCAGATAAAAGTCTGGAGGAGTTGACAGAGATGCTCAAACAATACAAAACACTGCACAATAAAACGGATGTAGATTCTGTAAAGCGTGCAATACGAGCTATAGAAATTGCAGAATATTATCAGCAGCATCCCGTAAACCAAACGGATATGCCTGCAGTTGAATCACTTGTAATCGGTATTGATATTCCACGCGAATTGAGAAGGGAACGGATTACATTGCGACTGAAGCAACGTTTGCAAGAGGGAATGATTGACGAAGTGCGTTCCTTACTCGCCGAGGGTATTCCGCCCGAGAATCTGATTTATTACGGATTGGAATATAAGTTCCTGACCAACCACGTTTTGGGACATTTGACAGAAAAAGAGATGTATGAGCAATTGGAAATAGCCATTCATCAGTTTGCCAAACGTCAAATGACCTGGTTTCGGGGAATGGAACGTCGGGGAACTCATATTAATTGGATTGACGGAACGCTTCCACTTGAAGAAAAACTGACACAGATAGAAAAACTCTATCACGGAGAATAAAATATTAAAAATACATCACACACCATGGCTGAAGAAAACAACAGATGGGGCATAATTTATTGCCCTAAAGAAGGTAAGGCAGCTTCACAAAAGCATTGGGCAAACATTCGGAAATACCTCGAAGAAAAACAAGTGTGCTACGATTTTGTACAAAGCGAAAATAAGGAATCTGTAGAACGACTGGCTGCCATGCTGGCTGCCAATGGATATACCACCATCGTAGTAGTTGGGGGTGATGCAGCCTTGTATCGCGCATTGAACGGACTGATGTCTGTTTCGACAGAGCAGCTTTCGAAAATAGCTTTCGGTGTGATCCCTTATGGCTGGGCCAATGATTTTGCCCGTTTTTGGGGACTTTCGGAGGAAGATTACAAAAAAGCAGTTGATACTATTGTGGCGCGTCGTTTAAGAAAGGTGGATATTGGTTACTGTACAACGAGTAACAGTGTGAAGCGTTATTTTTTGAATTGTGTCAATATCGGTCTTGTAGCCAATATTATGAAAATTAAGCATAAAACCCAGCGTTTCTGGGGAATGCGTAGCTTATCTTTCTTCTCGTCCATGATTCTGCTACTCTTTCAACGCATGGAAGGTATGATACATCTGAAGGTGAATCAAGATGAAATAAAGCAAAAGGTAATGACTGTTTGTGTTGGTAACTCAACCGGTTATGGACAAACTCCCAGTGGAGTTCCTTATAATGGTTGGTTGGATGTTTCTGTTGTTTCTCATCCAGAACTGACAAAGATGATCGAGGGGCTGTGGATGTTAGTGTGGGGACGTTTTTTGAATCATAAAAACGTGAAACCCTATCGCACAAAAAAAATTCAAGTATTGGCTCATGACAAAGCATGCGTTAGTTTGGATGGTGCTGTATTGGAAGATGCATCATGTCCGATGGAGATAGGAATTGTTCCTGAAGCTATAAATTTTATCATACCTTTATAATAAGGTAAAAAACGGACTGTATTTTTGCGAGCAACAATATATTAGGATAGTCTTGCAAGCACCTATTTTCAATAAGGGTACAGGGATAATAAAAGGACTTGTGTTCGTACTAATGGAACACAAGTCCTTTTATTTATTATATGTTTATCCAAATTTAGAAATCTTCTCCAAAGTAACTTCGTCTATAATTTTAATTTTTCTACCGTCGATTGCCACGATTTTCTCGGCCGAGAAATTCGATAAGGTGCGAATGGCATTAGCTGTAGTCATATTCGAAAGGTTGGCCATATCCTCTCTTGACAGATAGATGCTCAGCGTACAACCATCTTCTTCTACTCCGTAACTTTCTTTCAAAAAGAGAATGGCTTCGGCCAATCTGCCGCGGATATGCTTTTGAGTTAAGCTCACGGTGCGTTCGTCAGCAATACCCAGGTCGATGGATAATTGGCGGATAAAGAACCAGGAAAGCTGAAGGTTTTCACATACCAGTTTTGTGATGATGCTCATCGGAATCATGCCGACAATTGAATACTCAAAAGCAGCTGCCGAAGTGAGGAATGCCTGTCCGGCAAACGAAGCGCGATATCCGAAATACTCTACGGGCTTGATGACACGGATGATTTGATTTCTGCCTCCGGCTCCATTTTTAAATATCTTAACTTTGCCTTGGAGCAAGCAAAGGAGTTGGTTGGGGAGCTCTCCCTCCAAATAAATCGATTCGTTTTTTTTATAAGTTTTTATTGTGAGATGCTCCTTGAGGATTTCTCTCTGTTCCTCATTTAAGGGGAGCCAAATATCAGCAATCTTTTTTATTGCTTCTTCTTGGCTCAGGCTCTGTTTTATCATGAGATTATATCAAATAATATGTTCTACGACACAAAAATAATCATTTTACGTTTTGTCGGCAAAGAAGTTTGGAAAAAAAACAAGTAAACTTATCCACTGTTTTAGAAAATCATACGTTTTATGGGGTAATTTTTCTAATTTTATTTTTAAATATGGATTTAAAGTCTTATATTTGAAATCACGAAAAGTAAGTGAACAATAAACAATAATATAAATCTCAAACCTTAAGGTATCGACTATGAGTTATTTGCAATTTGATAAAACTCTGATGACGAATCTGCAAGAGTCTTTACCCAAAGAAATCTTGCGTTCCAATCGGTCTGGTGCGTATTCTTGCTCCACGATAGTGGATTGCAATACTAGAAAATATCATGGACTGTTGGTTGTACCTATTCCCGAAATGGATGATGAAAATCATGTCCTGTTGTCTTCGCTTGACGAGACTGTTGTTCAGCATGGAGCTGAATTTAACTTGGGCTTGCATAAGTACGAAGGCGATAATTTCAGTCCCAAAGGACATAAATACATTCGTGAATTCAACTGTCAGCAAGTGCCTACCACTATTTATAGGGTGGGAGGTGTGATGCTGAAAAAGGAAAAGGTGTTCCAACATTATGAAAACCGAATTTTGGTGCGTTATACATTGTTGGAGGCTCATTCGGCCACAACTTTGCGATTGCGTCCGTTTTTGGCATTCAGAAGTGTGCGTGAATATACGCACGAAAACCAGTATGCTTCGCGTGAGTATTCTGAGATAACCCACGGTATCAAAACAAAAATGTATGCCGGTTATCCGGATTTGTACATGCAGCTGGACAAGAAAAACAAGTTTGTGTTCTGTCCGGACTGGTATCGTGGAGTGGAATATCCAAAGGAACAAGAACGTGGATATTCTTTTAATGAAGATCTTTATGTACCGGGCTATTTTGAATGTGATATTAAGAAAGGTGAAAGTGTGACTTTCTCTGCCGGTTTATCTGAAATAAAGGTCAGTCAGTTGCGCAACATTGTGGACCTTGAAGTCAAGGCACGTACACCGCGCGACAACTTTTATCACTGCATGGTCAACTCAGCCCATCAGTTTTATAATCATCGCGATGGCGAAAACTATATTTTAGCCGGATATCCTTGGTTTAAATGCCGTGCCCGTGATATGTTTATTTCTCTGCCAGGTCTTACGCTGGTGAATGATGAGATTGAGAAATTCGAACTCTTCATGGAAACAGCGCGTAAGGGAATCGAAGAATTCATACAAGGGCGTCCTTTGTCTGTGCGCATTTACGAAATGGAACAGCCAGATGTGTTGCTTTGGGCAGTATGGTGCATCCAGCAGTATGCCAACATCGTTTCGGAAGTCAAGTGTATGGAAAAATATGGCGATTTGTTGCGAGCTGTAATGGACTACCTGATTGAGGGCAAGCATCCGGGATTAGAGATTCGAGAAAATGGTTTGGTTTGGGCTGATGGAAAAGAAAAAGCAGTTACATGGATGAATTCTGAGTCGAACGGCAAGCCTATTGTTCCTCGCTCCGGATATATTGTAGAAATAAATGCCCTATGGTATAATGCGCTGAAATATTGTGCTCAGATGTGTCAGGCGATGGATTATGCAGAGCGTTCAGCTATGTATGAAGAACGTGCCGAGTTGGCCAAAAAATCATTCGTTGAAGTATTCTGGAATGAACACGGGTATTTGATGGACTATGTAGACGAAGGCACCTTGGATTGGAGCGTGCGTCCGAATATGATTTTTGCTGTTGCTTTGGATTTCTCGCCTTTGGACAAAAAGCAACAGAAGTCTGTTTTGGATATTTGCACCAAGGAACTGCTTACACCAAAAGGATTGCGCTCTTTGAGTCCAAAGAGTTCAGGCTACAATCCGATGTATGTTGGTCCGCAGGTTCAGCGTGACTATGCTTATCATCAGGGTACTGCATGGCCTTGGTTGGCAGGATTCTATATGGAAGCTTGTCTTAAAGTGTATAAATACAGCCGCTTGAGCTTCATCGAACGTCAGCTGGTGGGCTATGAAGAAGAAATGTTCTATCATTGTTTGGGAACACTTCCGGAACTCTTTGACGGTAATCCGCCTTTCCATGGACGTGGAGCCATATCTTTTGCCATGAATGTGGGTGGAATATTGCGAGTTTTGAAATTAATGGAAAAGTACAACTTGGAATAATATATAAGGAGGAACTAAGATGAAAGTATTGATGTTCGGATGGGAATTTCCTCCTCATATTCTAGGAGGATTGGGTACAGCCAGTTATGGCTTGACCAAGGGTTTGTCTGTACAACAGGATATGGAGATTACGTTCTGCATACCAAAACCTTGGGGAGATGAAGATCAAAGCTTTATGAAGATAATAGGCATGAACAGTGTGCCTATCGTATGGCGTGATCCGTCTTGGGAATATGTTCAGGAACGTGTCGGCAGTTACATGGACCCTCAATTATATTTTGATTTGCGCAGTCATATCTATGCCGATTTCAATTATATGCATGTGAACGATTTGGGATGCATGGAGTTTTCTGGCCGTTATCCCGATAACTTGCATGAAGAGATTAATAACTACTCCGTTGTAGCAGGTGTTGTGGCTCGTCAGCAGCAATATGATATTATTCATGCACACGATTGGTTGACTTATCCGGCTGGTATTCATGCCAAGCAAGTGAGTGGAAAACCTTTGGTTATACACGTTCATGCAACAGACTTCGACCGTAGTCGCGGTAATGTGAATCCTACAGTTTATAGTATTGAAAAGGATGGCATGGACCATGCAGACTGTATTATGTGTGTGAGCGAACTGACTCGTCAGACTGTGATTAACCATTATCATCAAGACCCTGCCAAATGTTTTGCCATGCATAATGCTGTTTATCCTTTGGCAGATAACTTGCAGGCCATCGTTAACCAGCGCAAGCCTTCTTCGGAGAGAAAGGAAAAAGTGGTGACTTTCCTGGGTCGTATCACAATGCAGAAAGGACCGGAGTACTTTATAGAAGCAGCCCGTAAGGTATTGGAGCGTACGCATAATGTGCGTTTCTGTTTTGCCGGCAGTGGAGATATGATGAATGCGATGATAGAGCTGGCAGCTTCGTATGGCATTGCCGACCGTTGTCATTTTCCGGGATTTATGAAGGGGGCTCAAGTATTTGAGTGCTTCAGAGACAGTGATGTGTATGTGATGCCTTCGGTGTCTGAGCCATTTGGAATATCCCCTTTGGAAGCAATGCAGAGTGGTGTGCCTTCCATAATCAGCAAGCAGTCTGGCTGTGCCGAGATATTGGACAAATGTATCAAGATAGACTATTGGGATATTGATGCCATGTCCGACGCTATGTATTCTTTGTGTACCAATCCGGCCTTGCATCAGTATCTGCAAGAAGAAGGAAAGAAAGAAGTGGATGGTATTACCTGGGAGAAGGTGGGCGTGAAAATCCGTGCGCTCTATGAGAAAACAATAGATAAATGTAAATAATTAAATAAGGTCTGTATATGAAAACCATTTGTTTGTATTTTGAGATACATCAGAATATTCATTTGAAACGTTATCGTTTCTTTGATATTGGTACCGATCATTATTATTATGATGATTATGAAAACGAGCACGCTATAACAGAGACCGCCAATAATTCTTATATTCCTGCTTTACAGGCTTTATTAGAGATGGCCAAGTCAAATGCAGGATATTTTAAGTTTGCCATTTCGCTCTCAGGTGTAGCTGTCGAGCAATTGGAAAATCATGCGCCCGATGTGATTGAGTTGTTGCAAGAACTGAATGAAACAGGTTGTGTTGAATTTTTGGCAGAACCTTATTCTCATGGTTTGTCGTCGCTCACCAATGAAGAGTCTTTCAAGGAAGATGTGCAAAAGCAATGCCGTTTGATGAAAGAAATGTTTGGCAAAGAGCCACAGGTGATTCGCAACTCTTCTCTTATCTATTCTGACGAAATAGGGGAGCGAGTGGCTGCAATGGGCTTCAAGGGTATGATTACAGAAGGTGCCCGCCATATTTTGGGATGGAAGAGTCCGCATTATTTGTATCATTGTGCGCACAATCCTAACCTGAAGCTTTTGTTGCGCGACTATAAACTTTCAGACGATATTGCAGTCCGTTTTGCAGACCAGAGCTGGTCGGAATATCCTTTGTTTGCAGACAAATATGTGGATTGGATTGCTTCTTTGCCTGAGAATGAAGAAGTGATAAATATCTTTATGGAGCTTTGTGCTTTGGGCATGTTCCAGCCGCTGTCTTCGCATATCCTGGATTTCTTGAAAGCTATTCCTGCTTATGCGCGCGAGCGTGGTTTGTCATTTGCCACACCTTCCGAACTCATTGCATCGCAACGTTCGGTTGACGCGTTGGAGGTTCCTTATCCCATGTCATGGACAGACGAGGAGCGAGACACTTCTTTCTGTTTGGGTAATGTGATGCAACGTGAGGCTTTCGATACCTTGTATAGTGTGGCCGATCGTGTTCGTATGTGTAATGACCGTCGTATCAAGCAGGATTGGGATTATTTGCAGGCTAGCAACAATTTCCGTTTCATGTCTACAAAACCTGCCAGCTATGGAATGTACAGAGGTATTTATGACTCTCCATACGATGCATTCACAAACTATATGAATATTCTGGGTGATTTTACCAACCGCGTGAATAATCTTTTCCCAAGTGAAATAGATATCGAAGAGCTGAACGCCTTGCTTACCACTATCAAGAATCAGGGAGAAGAATTGCAGGTTAAGGATAAAGAGATTGCTCGTTTGAATGCCCGTCTGAAAAAACAAGAATCTTCTCTTGTAGAAGGGTTGTCAACCGATGCCAAGACCAAGAAGCAGACCGATAAAAAATAGTTCTTTTTTATATACGGGTAATTTAGTAAGGTATGTCTTTTTGATACACTTATCGGAAATTATTGTTTGTAATTAATTGTTCACTAACTTATGTGATAAGGTATTATATGAGACACAAAAAAGGGATGCACCGTGAGGTGCGTCCCTTTTATTTTTAGAAGGACATGCGGAACATGCCTCGTATTCCCCATCTTTGTGTTCCGGGTTCGATATAATTCAAGCGGTGTACATATTCCAAATGAAACACTTTGAATATATTATGAATGCCTGCCACAATTTCTACGTATGGAACTTTCGGGTTCATCACCCGCGAATTGTATTCAAACACTCCGTCTTTTCCGAAGTTTCCAGGAAAGTAGAACAAGTCTTTGTCGTGGCTGTTTTCAGCGAGGAAAGGATTATTTTTGCGCGTGAGGGTTCCCCAAAGCACATTACATCCGATAAATTCCCTCCATTTTAGTTTTTTGATCAGTGGGATGCGGTTGAATATTTTTCCGTTCAAATCCCACGACCACATCAATGAGGCATACCTGTCATTCAGAAACTCCATATTGTCAATGAGGTTAAATGTATTGTCTTCCATGATATAAGACAAGTTGGCGGCAGGCATAATCAGCAATGGAAATGGCACCTTGTTCCATTGTACTCCTCCTTTTACGAAGAAGTCCATGCGTCCCCATGAGCGTAGCCAGAAGCGTTTGTATACGGTGGCTTCGGTGAAGTTATAGTTATAGTCCCCTCCAAGCAAGCCCTTTATACCTGTAGTGTGTTCCAGTCCAAATAGGGGAGCGTCCTGGTTGGTTTGGATGCGTCGTTGTTTTGAGTTCATCCAGGTAGCTCCCGGTTGGAACGTCAGTCCTACACTAGCCTCTGTGGTTATGATATCCTTGATATGGAAATCTTTCGACTGTTGGGCTCCCATACCATTGAGCGGCTGATAGAACAACGCTCCGGTGGGCTCGTTCTTTTCTCTTTTGAAGCCGACATTAAATCTCAGTCCGTTCTCCCATTCTTTGTCATATTTAAGCTGATAGCGCTCATAATACTGCATGTGGTCCACCGTTGTCCATTTAAAGGATATGAACACATTATCTTTGTCTGTAGGCATAAACTTGTCGCTAGGCGACATCACATCCCGGGCATACGAGAAGGTCAGATTGTGCACAGGGAACTCCCTTGGCAGGTAATTGGGCTTGTTGAAAGCATAAGTCAGTTCGCCCATGCCTTTCCATCGGTGGTCGCCGAATCCATAAGCCGCATAACCTTTCAGAAAAAGATGCGGATGCAAGTTGGCCGTAGTTTGTGCACTGGCTCGCAAACGCAGTCCTTCCACAAAATTGTGCGTGATAATGGTATTGATAGGGCCTATGTCTACAGGAGTTGGCTTTTCAGGGTCTTTCGTAACCTCCACATGGTTTTCAATAAACGCCTTCAAAACGAAGAGCACAAAGTTGAATCCTTTTATGTTTTCAATCTTTTTGATGAACGAATTCATTTTTCCTTCTGAATCAGTCAGCTGTTCCGGTCGTTGTTCTTTCCAGAAGTCTTCATTGCGCATCATCGCACTCGGGTCGGTTTTTTGTTTTCCCTTAAACTTGAAAGTCTTTTCCGGTATCGGTTGGAAGCTGTAATCCTGATACTTGGTGGTGCGTTCTACCTGAAACTTTTGCAGTGCCTGGATTACGGCCAGTTGTACGATCATTTTGTCATCCGTAAGCACATATTCTCCCGACGGCAGTTTGTTGTATTCTTGAATCACATCCATTTGTTCCACAAAGTTAACGTCCGAGCGTTGTGGTATGCCCATTTCCACCCGTTTCACTTGATAGGACGAGTCAGCCAATATGAACAAGCTGCCCGAGAAACCGAAATCCTGCGGATTGTTGGGTGTGAAATCCACTTTGATACATTTCTGTCCGCTCACGTGAACCGTGTCGTCGATAAAATATCTGTAGAAACGAATGCCCGACGTGCTCGATATCGGACTGATAAAAGGAAATTGCAGCAGTCTGATTTCGTTTTTGTATATATCCACATCCGTAAAAACATCTTTGATCATGGTGTTTACCAGTTCTCCGGTGTTAAACAAGTCGTTGAGGCCATTGGAGCGTACGCCTTGTATGATATCCTTTTCGTTTTTCGGGTCTTTGCGATAAATATGCTGCGACAACGTTTCGTTGACCGACAGGGGCAGAATCAGTTTACCTGTTTCCTTACATATTTCTACGTGTTCTTTGAGAAACGGCATTCGTTTGAACTGACCGTCTTGAAAAACCTTTTCGGTCACCTCGTTCAGGCCAAAGGTCAGTTTCTGGTATTTGTTATAGCTGAAAAAGTCTTTTTCGTGTAAGTCAGTCTTCTCCTTGGCGGCGATTACCTTTTTCATCAGCTCTACGGCCGGATTGTTTTTTCTGCTGTATTTTTTCTTCTTTTGGGTGATTTCCACTTCTCCCATGTCCTGAGTTTTGCTGCTCAATCGCACTTTCAGGCTGCGAGTTTTGTCTATCTCAAAAGTTTGTGTTTCATATCCCATCATGGAAAAACACAGGATTTTTCCTTTTCGGAGAGGCATTTTGAAAGAACCGTCCGTATGGGTAGGTTTTCCGTTTCCTTTCTGGTCTTGATAATACACCTGGACCCACCCCAATGGTTCGCCGGTTTCCTTGTCAGTGACAGTTCCGGTTATGTTTTGAGCCAGCGTGGTGATGCAAGAGAGTGTTAGTATAAATAGTAGAAAGACAGTCTTTTTCATTGTTATGGTTTTTGTAAGTTACAAAATTAGCACCATTTCTTAATTGTTCAAGTAAAAAATGTTATCTATTAAAGATAAATATCTTTGTTTAGCAGTCCTTTTGCTCTATCCGCAAAAATGATTATTTTTGCGGATAGACATTTACGAATAAAACAAGATTATTATGAAGTTAGGGAAATGGATTGGCGGTGTGATGGGCTTTGTTGCCACAGGTGGTCCGCTGGGAGCTTTGCTCGGGTATTTGATAGGCAGTTATTTTGATAAAAGCAGCGATGATGTGGCCGAAGATGTAAATAGTCCGCAAGGACAGCGCAACAGTTTCTTGTTTTCGCTGCTTGTGTTGGCATCCTACGTGATTCGTGCCGACAACCGCATCATGCACAGTGAGATGGAATTTGTGCGCAACTTTTTGCGAAAGACTTTCGGTGAGGGGGCTGTCAAGGAAGGAGAGCAGATTCTTTTGGATTTGTTTGAGCAGGCCCGCCGCATGGACAGTGAATCACCCGGTGCCTACCGTCGTTTAATCTTTGATTGCGGCGGTCAGATAGCCACTTATATGAGCTATGAGTCGCGTTTGCAACTGCTCAATTTCTTGGTGATGTTGGCCAAGAGCGACGGAAGTGTCTGTGCCGACGAAGTTCGTGCTTTGGGAGAGTTGGTTCAGGCAATGCAGCTGCAACAGTCGGAATTGGATTCTATGTTGCATCTCGGAGGTGATTCTTTGGAAGAGGCATACCAGGTTCTCGAAATACCTTCTACGGCAACCGACGATGAGGTAAAGGCTGCTTATCGCAGACTGGCATTGAAGCATCATCCGGATAGGGTTGCTGCATTGGGCGAAGATGTGCGCCGCGCAGCCGAGGAGAAATTCCAACAGATCAACAATGCCAAGGAGCGTATCTATAAATCCCGAGGCATAAAATAATTCCGGCCGTATTTTTTCTAAATGCCGTTTTAAACGGCTTTCAAACGGCTTTCAAACACTATCTAAACAGCGTTTAAACAGTATTTAGATGCTGTTTAGACACTGTTTAGATGCTATTCAGAAAACTTGGCCCATCATTAATCTGATGGCTTGTTCCATCGGATAGAATACGTATAACCCTGCTGTTTGATTAAAACGATTGCATGCAGTCGTTTGGGTGCTTATCCAAATCTGCTTGCAGCCGCGAGGGGAGTCGTTTTCTGTTTTTGCAGCAGAACGCAAATTCGCACAACCATTTTTGCTGTAGTATTTTTTTTGTTGATGTATTGGCAGATCCGGAAATCTGCCAATTTGTTTTGCCTGCAATTTCAGAATCCGTTCGAACGAAAAATCTGTTTCTGTGTCTCATCAGAATGTATTCTATGAGTAGTATTTTCCTTTCATTTTGTGTCCAAATCCCCCGTTTTTCCTAACAGCCACTTCTGCAAAATCGTTTCTTCTGGAAGAAAAATTGAATAATTATGCAGAAAAACGGGCATATAAATGCACGTATACCGCATATTTACGGAAAACTCTCTTGGTGTTTTTGAAAAACTCTCTTGAGATATTTCAAAAGTTAACAAGGGAAGTTTTGAAAAATGCCTTGTGAGAAATCTGTTTGGGTAATGATATTTTACCAAACATAAGAATATTCGGAAAAACAACGCTGTCTGGCTTCTATCTGTCACTGTTTTGTATCCGGAAAAAACAAGCCTATTGCTCCATGAATCAATCAGATACGGCGTTTTTCGCTTGCTGTGGCTGGCTTATTTTCCGTCATCAGTCCGAGAGGGCGTAAACAAGTGTTTCTTGAAGCGTGAAATATGCAAAATGTCATTATGTCGGGCTTCGATTGGACGGCATGAAAAAAGAGAACACCGCAAAACTGCAATCACAGTCTTGCGGTGTTCTCTTTTTATTTCGGAGTATCCGATTTTTGTCTTAGTGTGCAAACTTGCTGTAAATCACTTGGATTGAAATCGGTTCATTTTCTCCAACCAGTCTGATGCTGTTTAGTTTCATATCCATAGACAAGATAGCTGCTGCATTGTTTCCGGCTGCATTGTCATTGTTTGCGTGAGTCACCGGTATGAGCACCACCTTGTTCCAGTCAGGATTCTTTGCTTCCCAATCAGTTTCAGAGAGACCGCTTTCGTTCATTCCCTTCAGTTTTTCTTGCTTGCATTTGGAAACCAGTTGTGCCACGTTGGCAAAAGCATACTGGTTCACGTTAAATGCTGTCGTGTAGGAAGTGACATTGTCTACTGCTTTTTTCTTTTCGAAGAAAGAATACATGTCTTGTTTTCTGACGAGTAGCAGCATTTGTGGAATGCCCAGTGCATACTTGTCTGTGCTGAAATCATTATATCGTTTCAGAGTAAGTCTGACACTGTTCACACTGTCGCGTTCATGCTCTTTATAGATGTCGTTGATGGGCAGTTCCAGTTGCGTATATAGTCCCACGGGAGTTTTGATATACGTATGTTTGGATTGTTTTGCCTCTTGCAGCAGTTGTTCGGTTCCCTTCACGTTAAAGTGATTGCTTTGGATAACCTCTCCGGTAGCAGCAAATCTCGTAATACCCGATACGACAGAATCTTTTTTGTTGTAAGAGAAGTACACATCCAGTGTGCTGACATCAAGATACAGCATTGTTCCGTCTCCTTGTGTCAGCTTGAAGTAGAATCCCGGGCACACATGACGGATGAATTCGTATGAATTCTTGAAGTATTCCGGATGGTCGTAATAGCTGTTCAGGATGAACGAGCCATATTCAGCCGGAAGTTTCAGCCGTACATTCGGATAATGGTTGCTTTCATTGAGCGTTCCTTCATCCTTGGTATAGTCTCTGGCGGTGAACACTTTCTGTGCGATAGGCGCAGGTTTTTTCTGGTTGATAAACTGATCCAGATTCAGATTCGTGAAGTATGTTTTGTTTTCTTGTATAACATTCAGCGTATCCAGTTCAAACACATCCATTTTCATCACGTTGGTAGAGTCACCGTAAAAGTCCTTGAAGTATAGTCTGACTTCGATAGAATCGGCAATTACTTTGCCATGTGCATCTTTCTTCATCAGTTCTTTGCCGGGCAACTTATAGTTTTCCATGGTGTGGAACTGAGTCAGGAAGTCAGCCTTGATTCGGGTGTTTGTTTCAGGGTCGGTTACTTGTCCCAAATAACACATGCCATTGACAGCGGGGATAGAGTCTATTCGTATGGTAGTTGTTTTCATGGGCAACTGAACATACGAAGAACTCACCACATCCTTGTCATCGAAGATACCCAAGTTTGCTGTATTGTCATCGCAGGCCCCCCAGGTAGCTGCGGCAAGTACGATCCATAAGAGTTTGCTTTTCATTTTATGAAAAAATTGAGCCAGTTAGAGAGTCTTATTTACCTTCGCTCCACACTTTGTCGTAGAAGTCAGCATAAGCATCGGCATAGTTGTCGCCCACATAATCCAATACAGGGATGTTTTTGCTTTTAGCATATTCTGCGATGTTTGGGTTAGCCTGGTCGCCTGCCATAATCAGTGCGTCCGAATATTTTACAGCCAGCTTATTGAGTTCTTCAAAAGAGAAATCCTCGCTGAATTCGTCCAATACCGAAGCGTCTACATTTTTATAGGCCAGGCAGTTTCCGAAGTTACTTCCCGGATTCTGTTTCAGCTCATCGTTGTGCAGGGCATACACCACTTTGCAGTCGCAGAATGAAGGTTCATCGCGATAAGCAGTTTTTATATACAGAGGCACGAGTGCAGACATCCATCCCTGGCAGTGAATGACATCCGGAGTCCAGCGAAGTTTTTTCACTGTTTCCAAAACGCCTCTTGCATAGAAAATGGCTCTTTCAGGGTTATCTTCGTATTCCTGGCCATTTTCGTCAGTTGCCATTTGTTTTTTCATGAAATAATCATCATTATCAATGAAGTACACCTGCATGCGCGCTGCTTGTATCGAAGCCACTTTAATAATCAAAGGATGGTCTGTATCGTCAATAATCAGGTTCATTCCCGAGAGTCTGATCACCTCGTGCAGCTGGTTTCTGCGTTCATTGATTGTGCCCCACTTGGGCATAAAAGTTCTGATTTCACGTCCTTTTTCCTGGATGCTTTGCGGTAGTTTTCGTCCCATGAGTGACAAGTCAGAGTCTGCCACATAGGGAGCGATTTCTTGTGTAATAAATAATATTTTTTTCGCCTCCATTGTTTGTAACTAAATAAAAATTCTTCACGCAAAGATACGGAAAAAATACCGAAATACCTAAAAAAAGGGGTATCCTTACTTAGGTTTCACATTTATTTTGTATTTATTTTATGAAAAACTTCTCTGTTTGGTATTTTATGTGTTATTTTGCGTGATTTTCAGGAAAGTTGTATTTTAAATAAGAACAATGAAGTTAATTACTACAATTCAGGAGCTGAAAGATGTCTTGTCTTTAGCTCGCAAAGAAGGAAAAACGGTTGGATTGGTGCCTACTATGGGTGCTTTGCATCGCGGTCATGCCTCTTTGGTGGAGCGTTGTGTAGCGGAGAATGACCTCTCTGTGGTCAGTGTTTTTTTAAATCCGACTCAGTTTAATGATCAGGTTGATTTGGAGAAATATCCGCGTACTTTAGATGCCGACTGTGCTTTGTTGGAGTCTGTCGGTGCATCGGTGGTCTTTGCTCCTTCGGTTGCTGAGATGTATCCCGAGGAAGATACCCGTCGTTTCAGTTATCCTGAAGTGGATGCCGTGATGGAAGGTGCATTCCGTCCGGGTCATTTCAATGGAGTTTGTCAGATTGTGAGCAAGCTGTTTGCAGCGGTGTCGCCCGACAGAGCTTACTTTGGAGAAAAGGATTTCCAGCAGATTGCTGTCATCAAGGCTATGGTGGCCGACCTGAAACTGTCGCTCGAGATTATCCCTTGTCCGGTGGTGCGCGAAGAAAGCGGCTTGGCTATGAGCAGCCGAAACACATTGCTTTCGGAAGAGGAGCGTGTCGTTGCGGCCAATATTTATCAGGTATTGAAGAAAAGTAAGGTGTTTGCAACGAACCACGACCTGGTGGCCACCCGCGATTTTGTCATCGACAACATCAATTCGGTGGTAGGCCTTGAGGTGCAATATTTCTCTATTGTGGATGGTGAAACGCTTCGCGAATTGTCTTCATGGAGCGAGGCCGACCATGTGGTGGGATGCATCACTGTGTTCTGTGGCGCTGCTCCGATTCGTTTGATTGATCACATTAAATATAAAGGATAAGCTTATGATGATTGAAGTGTTGAAATCGAAACTGCATTGTGTGCGTGTCACCGAAGCAAACCTGAATTATATGGGCAGTATTACCATTGATGAGGATTTGCTCGATGCGGCGAACATGATTGCCGGTGAGAAGGTTCAGATTGTAAACAACAATAATGGAGAGCGTTTTGAGACTTACATCATCAAGGGTGAGCGTGGTTCCGGCTGCATCTGTCTGAATGGTGCTGCAGCACGTAAGGTGCAGGTGGGCGATATCTGTATTATCATTTCTTATGCCTTGATGGATTTTGAGGAAGCCCGTCATTTTACACCAACGGTAGTATTCCCGGATCAGGCAACCAACAAGATTGTCCGATAACAATCAGACAAGACATAAAAAAGCAGGACATTTTCTCGGAAGAAGAGAGAATGTCCTGCTTTTTTGTTACATTTCCAGCAATATACGGAAGTTAATCTGTCGTCCGGTCAGATAGTTCGGCACGGCATATTGTTGGTTGGTTACGTCTGTAACCCAATAATATGAGCTCACATTGTTAATTCCCAGAATATTCAGTCCGTCCAGTCCCAGCCAGATATTGCGGAATGGTCTGGCCCATTTGCGTCGGTTATGGCCGTCTTCGTTGTTCAGCAGACGGTAGCTCATACCGATGTCCACGCGCTTGTAGGCGGGAGCACGGAACACTTGTCGTTCCAGGCCGGTATGTGGCGGACCAAAAGGCAGTCCTCCTGCCACAGTTCCTTTCAGGTTCATTTGCCAGCGTTTGGTTCCCGGAAAGAAGTCCGTAAAGAAGAAGTTCACGTTATAGCGCTGGTCGGTGGGCTGGGGAATGCTTTTTCCAAAGAGTGTTTGCTGCGCTTTCATCAGGCTGAGGCTGATCCACGAGTCGGTGCCTTCAACAAATTCGCCAAAAAGCTTCAGGTCGATGCCGGTGGTGTATCCCTTGCCTATGTTCTGTCCATAGTACATGATGCGCACATTGTCCACATTATAGGGATTGATGCGGCTTAATGCCTTGTAGTACACCTCGGCAGTCAGCTTGAACAAGCGGTTGCGCATCTTGAACTTATAGTCGCCGCCCAGCACCACTTGGAAAGATCTTGGCGATTGGATGTTGCGGTTGAGGCGCACATAGGTTGTTCCGTACACCGTAGTCGTATCGCGTAATTCCTTGTAGAACGGAGCCTGGTAGTATAATCCTGTGGCCAGTCGGAATGTAAGATTGTCGTTGAAAGATGGGATGTAGCCCACTGCTACACGCGGACTGAACAGCCATTCCTTGTTCCAGCTCCAGTAACTCAGGCGCAAACCATAGTTTACCGAAAAAATTCCGGCTTTGCGTTCTGTGCGCCAGGTGTCCTGTGCGAAGAGCTCCATGCGGTTGCTTGTCATTTTCTGTTCCGGACTGCGCAGGCTGTAGATGAGTTCCAGTTTCGAAGGCTGGTGTGGAATGGAGTATCCCGATGAGTCGCGCATTTCCCATTCGTTGGCTTTTTCCTTTATGGCTTCATGTTTCCATGTAATACCGGTTTTAATCTGATGGTTTTTTGCATTCAGGTCATACACCAGTTTCAGGCTTTTCATGTTTGCCTTGAGATAATTTCGCGCATGTTCCAGATAGGTGCCCACACCCAGTTGCTCGCTGGTATTCGTCTCGCTCAGCCAGTATTGCCCTTGAATGTCGTAGGTTTCTCTTTCTTGGGTCAGGAAGGCCGAACCGAGCAGTGTGAGCTTGCTTTTCTGTCCCAGTTGTCTGCTCAGGCTGAAAGTGCCGAAGAACGTGCGGAACAAATCTTTTTCCTGTCCGTCGAAATATACCTTAAACGATTTTACGTCCTGCATGGTACCGAAGTTGGTGCTTCGGTTTTCGGGCACGAAGTCATATTTGTTTTGCGAGATATTGCCGATAACATCCAGCGACCATTTTTTGTTAGGTTGCCAGCTGATATAAGTCTGGTAGTCCAGGAAGCTCGGATTATATTCACCTTTAGTTTCCAATGACCCCATGAGATACTGGTTGGTTTTATATCGGATGCCGTGTGTCATGGCAAAATTTTTCTTTTTCATGCCGGCATACACATTGCCTCCCAGCAGGCTCAATGCCACCTTGCCCTCGTTTCGTTCCGGTTTTTTGTAGGTGATATCCAGTACGGACGACATCTTGTCGCCATATTGCGCATCAAATCCGCCGGCCGAGAAGTTGATTTTCTCCACCATGTCGCTGTTGATTACACTCAGTCCTTCCTGTTGTCCCGAGCTGATGAGCAGTGGGCGGTACACTTCCACGCCGTTGATATAGACACTGTTTTCATCGAAACTTCCGCCGCGTACGTTATATTGCGAGCTCAGTTCGTTGTGGGTACTCACTCCGGCCTGTGTGGCAATCAGTTCTTCCACTGCATTACCCGTTGTCGAAGGCAGTCTTTTCAGGTCGGCTGCATTCAGTTGCTGCGTGCCGCTCATCTGTCGTTTCACATCCTTCACCGTCACCCCTTCCAGGTTCAGTTGCATGGGTTTCATCACAATGTTCAGGGTGAGTTTGCCTTGCGGTTTGATCAGCTTTTTCGTACGTTTTTGGAATCCCATCATATGATAGCTGATAACTACCGTGTCGGCGGTTTGGAAAGAGAATTTATATTTGCCGTCTAAGTCCGTTGTTGCTCCGGCCATTTGGTTTTCCACTTTAACGGTAACAAAGGCCAATGGAGTTTGAGCCTCATCGAGAACTCTTCCGGAAAGTGTTACCTGGTTTTGCGCATGTACCCATGTTGTAGTCATCATCATCATCAGGTACATCCATATAAAGAATAATTTTCTGTGTTTTATGCTTTTTGATTTCACGATTTTGCTGTCTTCTATATCTGTTTTTTATCCGATTCTTTCTTAGAGAACGTAAAATAACGCTTTTTTTGTATATCCTGTATACTTTTTGCGTGCCAAAATTCAGTATTTTCTCAAAAAAAGTCATTCTCTGAAGAAACTTTCCTATCTTTGATACCTGCAACTAAGTTAAAACAGAAAGGATACACGATATGACACATTTTTATGATTTGGCGTCACGTCGCCGAAGTATACGCCGTTTCACCGGCGAGCGTTTGAGCGAAGAAAATCTCTCCGCATTGATGGGAACGGTACTGATGTCGCCTTCCTCTAAGGGAAAATGTCCTTGGCAATTCATTGTTGTGGACGAAGCTTCTCTGTTGGCAGACTTGTCGCGATGCAAGGAACACGGCGCAGCGATGCTTGCCGATTGTGCAGCAGCCGTAGTTGTGGTGGCCGATCCTTCGGTCAGCGATGTTTGGATAGAAGATGCTTCCGTAGCCACAACCTATCTGCTTTTGCAGGCAGAGGATTCTGGTTTGGGTGCTTGTTGGGTACAGATTCGCGAGCGTCAGTCGCCGGATGGCGGTACTGCCGAGGAAGTGGTACGCCGTTTGTTGCATATACCGGCCCATTTGCGTGTTCTTTCGGTGGTTGCCTTGGGGCATAAGGCTCAAGAGCGCAGTCCATTCAGTGCCGACAAGCTTCAATGGAACAAAGTGCACCTGAATGCTTACCCTCAAACAGAGCCGGAGGAATGAGAAACAAAAACAATACCCTTGTCTTCTTAGGTGCCGGACGCGTAGCAACTCATCTGGCCCCGGCGTTGCAGGAGTCGGGCATGCAGATACTGCAAGTTTATAGCCGCACAGAAGAATCTGCTTCTGCATTGGCCCGTAAGCTGCATGCAGACTACACCACCTCCATAGACGCCGTGGTTTCTGATGCTGCCTACTATTTCTTTTCGGTGAGTGATGCCATATTGCCCGAATTGGCAGCTGCATTGGCTGCACGTATTCCTCAGGCTTGCATGGTGCATACGGCGGGCAGCATGCCTTTGTCGGTTTTCACCGAACTGGGAGTGGCCCGTTGCGGCGTGTTTTATCCTTTGCAGACTTTTTCGCAGAACCGGAAACTCGACATGCGTGTCGTACCCTTCTTTATCGAAGGTTCCACGTCTGAGGTAGCTTCTGGCTTGACGGAGATGGCATCGGCCATTTCGCCAAAAGTTTATCCGCTTTCATCAGTAGGTCGCCGTCGCCTGCATCTGGCAGCCGTTTTTGCCAATAACTTTGCGAATCACTGCTATGCGTTGGCATCCGGATTGTTGGCCGACGAAGGTCTTCCGTTTGAAGTTCTTCTGCCGCTCATCGACGAGACAGCTGCCAAGGTACACGATTTGTTGCCTCAGGAAGCGCAGACCGGTCCGGCAGTTCGCTACGACTGCAATGTGCTTTCCGCCCAAAGCGAAAGTTTGCAGGGCCGACTGTTCTATCCGGAGATTTACGAACTCATGAGCCGCAGCATCCATCATGCTGCCGAAGAACATAAAAAAAGCCATAATAAAAAATGATACCCTACGATTTGAAAAAAATCAAGGCCGTGGCCTTTGACGTAGATGGCGTGCTGAGCCGTCAGACTATAGTGCTTCATCCTTCGGGAGAACCTATGCGCACGGTCAATATCAAAGACGGATATGCTTTGCAACTGGCCATAAAGATGGGGCTTCATGTAGCCATCATCACCGGCGGAACCTCGCAGGCTGTGCGCCGCCGTTACGAAGGACTGGGCATTCCCGATGTATATCTGGGTTGTGCCGTGAAGATACACACCTACGAGGCTTTTCTCGAAAAATACGGATTGACCGACGAGGAAGTGCTTTATATGGGCGATGATATTCCGGATTATGAGATACTGACCCGTTGCGGATGCCCCTGTTGTCCGGCAGATGCCGCTCCCGAGATTCGTTCTGTCTCTTGTTACATCTCCCATCTGGCGGGAGGCGAGGGATGTGGCCGTGATGTCTTGGAACAGGTGCTTCGTGCGCAAGGCAAATGGATGAGCTCAGACCATGCTTTTGGTTGGTGATTTTGTTATTCTATACCTTATTAATATAAGAACTGCATTACAATATGATTTTACCGAATTTAGCATCCTACCGTTTGGTACTGGCCAGCAACTCGCCGCGCCGACGGGAACTGTTGTCCGGATTGGGACTGACGTTTACCACGCGTGTCATTCCGGGTATTGATGAGTCCTATCCTGAAGGCTTGGACGGTTCGTCAATAGCTGTTCACATAGCCTCTGCAAAGGCAGAAGCCTATCGGGATACCCTTGCCGAAGATGAATTATTGATTACAGCCGACACCATAGTCTATGTAGACGGTCAAGTATTTGGCAAGCCGGCCGACCGCGCTTCTGCCGTTGCCATGTTGCAGGCGCTTTCGGGGCGCACCCATCGTGTCATCACGGGGGTGACGATACTCACCCGAAAGATACACCGCACCTTTTCCGTTACTACCGAGGTGACTTTTGCTTCGCTCACCAACGAAGAAATCAGTTACTATGTAGACCAATACCGTCCTTATGACAAAGCCGGTTCATACGGCATACAAGAATGGATTGGTTTTGTGGGGGTCACCGGCATTCAAGGGTCTTATTTTAACGTGATGGGTTTGCCCGTACAGCGTCTTTATCAAGAGCTGAAAACCATTTGAAAAAATGGCAACGACATATAAGAACGAATTATAAACAACTGCAATAATATGAAAAAGAAACAGATATTTCCTTTATTCTCCGGAGTGGCAGCATTGGCCCTGATGACCTTGTTTGCATCTTGTGAGGAAGAAGACTACACATCGCGCATGCCCGAATTCTCAAAACTGGAGGTAGATTATGATGCTCCTTCTGTGGGTGATTCAATTACTGTCACTGCACGTCAGAGCAAGAAAGGCACGCTGCTCAACGGAACGATATACAAATGGACGGTCAAGGATTCAAAAGATTCCATTGTTCATGAGGCTGAACAGAAAGTCATTTACGACAACAACCCGGTTGACCCTGTTTTTGGTTATCGCATTCCACAGCAAGCCAAGGCGGGCCGATACACGGTATATTTTCATGCCCGTTACAAATACTCTGGTCAGGGTGGGGTGCTGACCGGTGGCGGATTGGGTAGCTCCGATGGTTCTAACGGCAATATCCGTCCTACGGTATCGGGTGCCACTTATGGCGAATGCAAGGGAAACGTACGTTTTGAAATACAGCCGAAATAAAACCAAACGCTTATGAAAAAAATATTGTTTGTTTGCCTGGGCAATATATGCCGCTCTGCTACTGCAGAAGAAGTGATGCGTCAGCTTGTGCGTCAAGCAGGCATGGAACAGAATTTTGTGATTGATTCAGCAGGAATCAGTAATTATCATCAGGGAGAACTGCCCGATCCGCGTATGCGGGTGCACGCAGCGCGCAGAGGTTATGAACTTACGCATCTGTCTCGTCCCGTGACATATAACGATTTCTTTGATTTTGACATGATTATCGGAATGGACAGCAGCAACATGCAAGCCCTGCACGACAGGGCTCCCGGTTTGGACGAAGAGCGCAAACTCTATAGAATAACCGATTTTTGTCGTTCGCATCAGGACATCGACCATGTGCCCGACCCATATTATGGCGGCGATCAGGGATTTGAAAATGTCATTGATATATTGGAAGACGCCTGTGCCGGACTGTTGGAATACCTGGAACGCCAGGACGACAGCAGCAAATAACGGCAAGAATATGCTGATACAAAAATAGTCAGACACTCCACAAAGGGAGATGTCTGGCTTTTTTTTGTTGAAAATAATTACACAATTGTTTGTTCTTTACGTATAAATGCATACATTTGCTCTTGTATAAAAAAAAGTCTATATCTATTGTTTAACCAAAAAAGGAAAATCATGAAAAAGAATTTGTTATTGGCCGGCATGTTTTTATTTTCGTTCGGTTTGTTTACTGCCTGCGGTGAAGAAGAGCCCGAAGGCGACCAGAGTGTAGAATTGGTGGGCGGAACCTCCAATAACATTCAGTTTGCTGCCAGCGACACAGCAGGCATTTATGCCAAAGGCATTAAGTTTGTGACCACCGGTCCGTGGCGTGCTGATGTAGAAGATGTGTCCGCATCCAAGAGTACTCGTGCCGTAGATTGGTTGACCTTGAGCCAATATAGCGGAAATGCTGCCGGAACGTATGATGTAAAAGTGACTCTGTTGCCCAACTATGGCACACAGGACCGCAAGGCGTTGATACGCATCATTTGCGATGGTTTTGAAATTGTAATCACCATTGTACAGAAGTCAGCTGTAGAAGGCGGCGAAGGTCAGGTTCAGGCAAAGGTTGTCAAGCAACTGATTATAGAGAGCAATTACGGAGAAGGCTGGAAGAAGTATAACTATGACGAGTTTGAAAAGACCAGCTATTCTTTCTTCTACGACGATAAGCAGCGTGTGGCTCGTGTGGAGAGAATAGAAGAAGACAACAATCAAGTAGACAAAGAGATTTATACTTTTGACTACAATGTGGTGGGCGAAATTACCATTGTGAAAAATCAATATGATCAAAACTCTTCAGAGCCGTCCACTGAACGGTATACGGTTACATTAGACAAGCAGGGACGTGCCTTGCGCATGACTTCAAGCGACGAACATACAGACGACAACTGTTCGTTTGGTTACAATGAGCAAGGACAGCTTGCCAAGGTGACCTATGATGGTTATGATGATGAAATCGAAGTGCGTTATGAATATCAGGATGGCTTGCTGAATAAATATGTGGATATTTACAATAATAAGATAGATACCGTTATCATACCGTTGAAAAATTTGTATCCCAACCGTTATTCGGCTTATACAACCAATATTGACTTGAATGCACTGGATTTCTATGGAGACGATGAGGCAGAAGCCTTATTGCACATGTTCCGTATGACCGGTGTGGGCAGCAAGTGTCTGTTTGAAATCGCCATGATGTTTGGCGGTGAATCTGACATAGCTCATGCGGTTGGTGGCTATGCCATTCCCGGCATAACCGTTCAGGAGGAGAGTTTTGGAGTAAGAGAGCCTGAATCCGGTTTTGCTCCGATAATTTACAACTTCGACAAAAACAACTATGTGACCGATTATTACTGGAAGCAGCCTTATCAAGTCATCAAACGTACTTGGGACGTAGTGGTTTCAAACGAACTGGTTGATCCGAGACACCCGGAATTGGGTTATAAATACGAAATCCGAAATGAGAAAACCAGTATGATAGGCAATGAGGAGAATACACACACCTATAAGGTAATCTACCAGGAATAAGTAACTCTTGCCCATAAGCCAAATAAAAAGTGCATCGAAGCCGCAAGGCATTCGATGCACTTTTTTGTTATTGTGGTTTGGTTTAATCCTTATGGTTGCGCAAGTCCCACATTTGCTTGAACTCCTGTGCCAGACCACCTTCGCTGGTTTCCTTGTAGAGCGAAGGCAGGTCGTGTCCGGTTTGCTTCATCACCTGCACCACCTTGTCAAACGACACGCGGTGAGTTCCATCGGTAAACATCGCATACGAGTTGGCATCCATGGCTCTTGCAGCTGCATAAGCATTACGCTCGATGCAAGGAATCTGCACCAGTCCGCACACCGGGTCGCAAGTCAGTCCCAGATGATGCTCCAATCCCATTTCAGCAGCATACTCAATCTGTCCCGGGCTACCACCGAACAGTTGGTTGGCAGCAGCGGCAGCCATGGCACAAGCCACGCCCACTTCGCCCTGACATCCCACTTCAGCACCCGATATCGAAGCATTCTTTTTCACGATATTGCCAAACAAGCCGGCAGTAGCCAAAGCACGGATGATGCGTTTCTCGCTGATGTCGCGTGATTTGTACAGATGATAGAGTACACCCGGCAGCACACCGCACGAGCCACAAGTAGGAGCAGTCACGATAATACCTCCACCCGCATTCTCTTCACTCACCGCCAGAGCATAGGCAAAAATCAGTCCGCGTGTTTTCATCGACGACTGATATCCGCCGGCCCGTACAAAATACGAAGCCGCCTTTCGGCGCAGGTTCAGTGGTCCGGGCAATACTTCCTCCTTGTCCAACCCGCTTTCTACCGACTGTTTCATAACCTGCCACACCTCGTGCAGATAATCCCACACATCTTCGTCTTCACACTCATGCACATACTCCCAGTAACTCTTGCCGGTGCTGATGCACCAGTTCATGATTTCTGTGGCCGAGTTCATTTCATAAATTTCCGGAAAATCCGGTTGCTTTTCGCCTTCTTCGGCCAGAGCGCCACCGCCTACGCTGAATACGGTCCACGGTTCGCTGCTGTTTCCTTCGGCATCAAAAGCGCGGAAAGTCATACCGTTAGGATGGAAAGGCAGAAAAATCTTCGGTTCCCATACAATCGTGGTACGGTCTTCTCCCAAAACATCCAGGATAGCCACATCCGTCATATGTCCTTTTCCTGTGGCAGCCAGACTTCCGTAGAGAGTTACTTCGAAGCGGGCGGCCTCTGCATGTTTTTCGATAAACTGTTCTGCAGCCTTTCTCGGTCCCATGGTATGGCTGCTCGATGGACCTTGTCCAATTCTATAAAGTTCTTTTATGGTAATCATATATATTCCTCCAGGTTATATTTGGTTATTCTTTAAATTACGATTCGTTTGCTTGATGTTCAGGTGTTCGGCAATATCCCCGAGTCCTAACCAGTAATGGATAGACTTAGGACGATAATGTTCTACATCATTATATTCTTTTGTAATACGGCTTTCACAATAAGCACATTGACAAAATTGATCTTCCAAGAGATATCTTCTGCTTTATAAATAGATGCCTTTACTTGATCCGGAGCGTTGGGAACAGGTGCATTCTGTAGCGTCAAGGGGATAATCCCGGACTTGTTTATTTTCCTCATAGAAAACATTTTTTGCAGGATTGATATTTATTTCTTTTGCATCTTCACCTATAAGACGCATATTTGCTATTGAAATCTTATCTAATCGCATATTGTTTCTGTTTTCAGTTCTTAGTATGTTCCGTATCTTATCATATACAAAGATAAGACAAAGAAACGAAAGTGCGTGCAAATATCTGTACTTTACGCAGCTATAGATTGATTTTTCTTATGATTAAATTATCTTTGTAATGTAGTAGGAGACAGCTTGACAATACAAATACGAAAACAAAGTTTTCAAAGTGTTTTTATTCTCCTTGTCTTTTACTATCTTTGTATAAGATAGGATGCGGCTCGGCAATAAAATACTTCGAAAACTTTGTTTTCAGTATTTTTTATTGCTCTCACCTTTCACTATCTTTGTATAAGATAGGATGCGCCTCGGAAATGCTCCCGCTTCAAAAACTTTCGTTTTTGGCGTTCTCATTTCTCTCGGCTTTCGCTATCTTTGTATAAGATAGGAGGCGGCTCGGCAATAAAATACTTCGAAAACTTTGTTTTCAGTATTTTCTATTGCTCTCACCTTTCACTATCTTTGCAGCATATTTTGATAGAGTATTAATTGTTTATACGAACCAAGACAAAAAACAAGAACAATGATGACAGCTACACGAAGAGAATGGAGCGAGCTATATACTTTCTTCACCATCCTGGCACAAGGCGGCATAGCGGCAGGAACAGCCGAAGGAACTGAAGGCGACTGGTTGCCTGTTGCCTTGGTACGCCGACAGGAACACGATGGAGAACGCCGTTACCTGATTTGCCAAGACGAGGTGCATATTCAAGGAACTGACATGGACGTACGCATTCCGCGTGCCGATTTTGCCACCGTTGCCTTGCTCGTCCGCGAGGCTTTGGCTGCCGTTCACGAGGATGAAGTGGAGGCTCCCGAAGGTGTGGAAGACTTTTTGGATGCCGTGAAGATTTTCAATTTAGAAGCAGTTACCGACGATCGTACCGACCTGCACGTTGCTTTTTATCATCAGGATATGCCGTTGGTAGGACTTCGTATCAATTCCAGATTATGTTCGTTGGATCCACTGCTCGATGGTGGCCGCACCGCCAATCTCAAGATGGAGCAGACCGGCATCCGTTTTTCGCAACCGGCAGTATATAAAATCAATTATACCGAAGATCCGGAAAACACGGCCGAAGTGGCGCGCCGCATGCTTTATATCGAGAGTATGGGCGGTATTTTCAAGTTCAGCGATGTGTGCGACCGTGTATTCCGCTGCAACCTGCACATGATTGACTTGCATTTTCCGCGTGTGTTGTGCGAAATGTTGCGCATCTTCCATTTGGATCAGGTGAGTCGTATCGACGAACTGACGGCTTTGATTGAGGAACGCAACCCGTTGAAGATAAAAGATGAACTGATTCAGAAACACGGTTTCTACCGTCATAAGATGAAACAGTTTCTCGTAGCTCTGGCTTTGGGATTGCGCCCGGCAAAGATTTATACCGGACGTTCTACAGCGGTGGGCGGCTTTATTATGGTAGGTGCCGACGGACGTCTGACTGTTTACCGGCAGACTGAAGCTGATGTCATGGCAGACTATCTGTTCACACACACCCGTTTGGAGAAAGGATTGCCCGATAAGGATAAGTACGGCTATCTGGAGCGCGAGAACAAACTCTACTATTTCAAGCTGAATTTAAAGATTGGCTTTACAAGAAAATAAACAGCGCATTCGGTGCGCTACATTGCAACAACGGTCGTCATGCAGCAAACATGACGACCGTTGTTTTTATTATGGCTTAACGGGATTGATCTTTTACAACTGCGATTCATCTCCAAGCGAATCGTTTAGTTTTTCTATATATTCCAATAACGCACGATAATTGTCCGAGCGGTTCAGCAGGTGCGGATTTCCGGTCAGGAAGAACTGCTTGCGTGCCCGTGTCAGCGCCACATTCAGTTTGCGGTCTATCCACTGTCCTTCTGTTTGTACAGGCACCGAGAGCATGTCCATCTGTTCCGGTCGGCGGATGGTGGTGCTGAACACAATCACGTCCCTTTGACTGCCCTGATAGCGTTCCACGGTGTCGATGGTAATTTTCTCGCAGTCCTTCAGGTTACGGGTTGCCAATTCTTTGCGCACCATGGCAATCTGTCCGCGGAACGGTACGATGACACCGATTTTTCGTGCCGGATTCCAGTCGTTTTCCGTTTCGTGCAGTCGGTAGAATGCCTCAACGATGTTTGCTGTAACGGTTGCTTCGTCGCGGTTCACCTTGCAGTTTTCCGTAGTCCACGGCCGTGCATTTTCGGCATCCGTTTCCGGAATAGCCGGAACAAATGCCATTCGTCGCGAGGCCACCAGCTGCATCCACCTGTCCGTTCCCCGATACTCCGTTTCCAGGCAGCCCTTCTGGTGGGGCAGGGGCACCAAGTCCAGTTTCCGGTTGTAGAAACACTCGTTTACAAAGTCGCACAAATTTTCGTGCATGCGTCCCTGTCGGTGCAGCCAGCCCACGGTATTCTGTTCCGTGTGCATCATCAGTTGCAAGTTGTGCCACCGTTCAAAGAGCGAGTTGCGGCAGTTGGTTAATCCGATGGCGCGCAACTGTTCGTCTGTCACTTCCGAGCATTCCGGTTCCTGGAGTACCACGGCCGGCAACTGTTTGTGGTCGCCAATCAGGATAAATTTACCGATGGCACACGGGTTGCCTCCATATTCCAGTGACGGTTTGGATGTGGTGGCACAGAGCAGAGGCAACAATTGCGGTTCGAGCACCTGCGAAGCCTCATCCACCAAAGCCGTGTGGAAATGCTTCAGTTCAAACAGTTCCGTTCGGCCGGCAATGCTGCTTATGGTGCCGACGAACACTTGCACCGGTTCCAGAAGGTCGAAAATTTCCTTTCGTTTTCGTGCATTCTTTATTTTATTCTTGATGAGGCGGTGTCGGTATTCCTTTTCGCAGCTCAATTCTTGTCCGATGCGTACATATTCCGGCCGGCCTTCCAGTCCCTCCAGCATTTGGCAAATTTCGTCCACCGCCCGGTTGGTGTACGCCATCAGCAGCAGATTCTGCTTGGGCGATTCCTGCAGCAGTTCCTCCACCATGGCTTTCAAGGCCACCGAAGTTTTGCCCGTTCCCGGCGGCCCCACCAGCAAGAAGTAGTCCGAAGCCTGTTTGGCGCGCAGCACAATTTCGGCAGTTTCCGGATTTTGCGGTTTGCTTTTGAGCACGACAGAAGGGTCATGCTTAGGCAGTCGCTGCCCCAATATCAGCTGTCGTCTGTCTTTCGGAGCCAGCAGTAAGGCAAAGAGTCCGCGATAGGCTTGGGCAAATGTGCTGTCGGCATAACCCGGTTCGATGGCATAGTGCGCCTGCAAGTGAAACACCTGTGCTTGTCTTTGCTTGTAAGCCAGTTTGACGCGCACCCTTTGTGCATTCATATCCTCAATCTGGCAGCGGAAAATCTGTTTGTTTGTGGCACAGTCCGTATCCGTGTTCCGTTCGTAGAGCAGCACCGAATCGCCTGGCCGGAAATTCGGAAGGAAATCGTCAGCATATTGAGGCAGCATCAGATCCATGCCCGTCACTGCTCCCGAATCATCAAAAATAGGTTGCAGAGTCAGGTCGGTCAGGATATTACCGTTACCCTGTTTGCTCTCTGTATCCAGATTCCACACATCGGCAAATCCCCCGTTGGGCTGTGGTCCGTCGTGTCCCGTCTTGGAGAGAAACTGTTCCCGTTCCATGAAAGCCAGGAACGTATGGAAGTAAGCTTTCTCCACCTCATCCAGATTTTTGAGTCGTGCCACCACATTCATCAGGTCGTTTCTCAGATATTGCAGATAAAAGCGACTTGTTCTCATGGTGGGAGTCACTAAGTTCTGTTCGGTCAGCAGTTCCATCACCGATTCCGATTCGCCCTGGCGCAGTTTCTGTTCCATGGCGACGATGCTGTTTCGCAGTCCGATGGCCCATCTCAGGTCGTCATCCTCATACTGAATGGTAAACAAGGCCGGATAGCGCGAGTAGAACAGAAAGGTTTCCACCTCCTCGTGCGGGATGTCCATGTTATAGAACAGGATTTCCTTGTAGAGAGCCATCTGCAGGGCATGCTCTTTCTTAGGGGCGAGTGAAGGATACTCCTCGGCACGTCCGCTTTTCAGTTCCACAATCTTGTTGCTGTCGCCCACCAGCAAGTCGAGTCGTCCCTGCAGTCCCAATGCTTCGCACAGAAACGACGGTTCGAGCTGTACTTCCTGGCTTTCGATATTGATGTGCGCCTGCTGGAACTGCTGTTGCACCATCGAGCAGATATTCTCAAACTGCACCTTGGCCTGTTCAAAGAAGCGCGCGTCGATGTCGGGCAGTGTGGTATATTCTATGGGCGAAGTCTCGAAACTCTGCTGCAGTGTTTTGGCATATAGGTCATCTTTGTTGCGTTCGTACACACAAGCATCCAGAAACTGGTTGGCCAGGTTACCGAGCTGGATGGCAGCCGACCTTGGTCCCGGACTCAGTTTGTTGATGAGGTGGTTCAGTACATTTGTGCCATAAGGCTTGATGCACTGGCAGATGGCCGTGATGTCAATCAAGAAATCCGGGTCGAGCACCAGCAGTTGCGGCGAGGCGGTCAGCATTCCGTTTTCTTCTTCTATTGTGGCCGACAGCAGGTTCATTTGCGCTCCCTCATAGAGTTCGTCGGGCAGTGTGTCAAAAGCTCCGTCGCTCATCCGATACTTGGAGCGTATTTTCTGTACCCTACCATTTTGTTTTGTGACGCCATAGATATAAGTGTCGTCCCAATTCTCGATGGAGATACGTATTTTCTTTATCATATCCAGTTATTTCTTCTTGTTCTGTTTTCGTGCGGAGCCGTAGCTGAAATCCGGTTTAGCCCCGTTGCGGTACACCTCCCACCTTCTACGAATCAGCTCCACATACTGATAAGTTTCGCTTCCCCTCATATATCCATGTTTCACGTCGGGTTTGTTGTAGAAAGCCGGCATGCTCAGTTTCAGAACATACTCCTTTACGTCCGTCCAGCTGTTTGCGTTTTTGCCGTCTTTCCGAGCCAGAGTCTGTGCGTCGGTGATATGTCCGGCTCCCCCGTTATAGGAAGCCAGCACAAACCAGATGCGTTCCGATTGCGGTTGCACCTGTGCAAATTTCCGTTCCAGCATTTTCAGGTAGGCTGCAGCCGCCCGTATGTTCGCTTCGGGTTGGTGCATTAAGTTATGGGGTAAGTTCAGTTGCTGTGCTGTTTCGGGCATGATTTGCATCAGTCCTCGGGCACCTGCCCACGACACAGCATTCGGGTCGAAGGCCGATTCCTGGTAGCACTGTGCCGCCATAAGCCGCCAGTCCCATCCGATGGCCCCGGCATGCCGTTTAAAGAAAGCGTCATACGGCGAGATGATTCCTTTGGCGCGCGACAGGAATGGTGCTCTGGGGCGCCGGGTCACGCTGAATTGCGGTGAGAAACGTCGTTTTTCCTCTGCCAGCACCTGCTGTTTCAGTTCCGGCTGATACCATCGGTTCAAGGCCTCAGCCAGTTCGGTGGCATTCGGATTCACGGCCCACGAGCGAGTGTTGTTGCCGATTTTTGAGAAGCTGCCGCAAGCTTTCAGATTGGGATCCTTGTGCGCCACATCCAGTTCTACGGCAATCAGGTCCGCTTCATTGTTTCGGATGCGCTGCATCAGTTCGGCAGTATCCCGCACCACCTCCATTCTCAGTCCGGTTCCCACCTTAGTGGCAAAGAGCTGAGCCAGCTCATATTGCAGTCCCATGGGCTTTCCCCGGTATTCATAATACGTGTCCGGTCCGCTCAAAGTCACGGCAATCAGTTCGCCATTCTCAAGAATATCGCCCAAGTCATAGCATTCTGCCATTTCTTTAGTTCCGGCAATGGTGCTGTAAGTAGCCTGTGGCGGCAACTGTTCCGTTTTGTCTTTCGAATCCTGGCAGGCACACAGTCCGGCAGTCCAGATACAAAGAACCGGGAGGAGTCCCTCCCGGTTCCGAAACCATTTATTATTCATGATTGCATTTATGCGCAATAAACGTCTTCAGCAGTTCGATGGCCTGCACATTGTTGCCTCCTTGCGGCACAATCAGGTCGGCATACCGTTTGGTAGGTTCGATAAACTCCAGGTGCATGGGCTTGAGCACTTTCTGATAGCGGTCGATTACCATTTCGGCCGTTCTGCCTCTTTCGATGATATCTCTTTGAATGACCCGTATCAGACGGTCGTCGGCATCCGCATCCACAAAGATTTTAATATCCATCAGCTGTCGCAGTTCCTCGTTGGCCAGCGCCATGATGCCTTCCACGATGATTACGGGTTGCGGTTCCACGTGAACGGTTTCCGGCAGCCGGTTGCTCACGATGTACGAATACGTAGGCTGTTCGATGGCCATTCCTTCTTTGAGCATGCCGATTTGTTTGATGAGCAGTTCCCAGTCGAAAGCATCCGGATGGTCGAAGTTGATTTTTCTTCTTTCCTCCATGGTCAGCTCCGTGGTGTCGTTGTAATAAGAATCCTGCGGGATAACCGCCACATGCTGTCCGTTGAGACTTTCCACGATTTTTTTCACTACAGTTGTTTTTCCGGAGCCTGTACCTCCGGCTATACCGATGATAATCATAAGATAATTCAGCTAAAGGGTTTTAAAAGTAGGTTGCCCCCGAAAGAGAGGGGCGATATGCAACAGGCATTCCCGAAGAAAGCACCTTCTGTTGGAGAATGCAAAAGCCGGTTTGCAAAAGGAAAAGCAGCCTTCTGTTACAGATGCAAAAATAACTAAATAGAATGAGCCTGCCAAGACTTTGTTTGTTAAAGAATGGGCACAAGTGCAACTTTTGGTTCTTGATTCAGTATGCTATGTGTTTCATCCGCTATCCGTCCGGCTGCTAATATAATAATGTGCAGCTCCCGAATCTGTGGCAAAAAGAAAATGTCTGCAAAAAAATATGATAGTAAAGTTTGCTTTGATACGAATAATTACTAACTTTGCCCCAGTAAAAAATATAAAACAAAAACCATGAACAAGCAGATTGTTTCTTTTTTTCACCATCATCATCCTAGCGCATAAAACCCGGTAGGCAGATGAGGCTATATGGAATAGTCTGCAACAACATCATACAGAAAAGGCTTGCCGGAGTTCCCTGCAAGCCTTTTTTTGTTGCTGCATTCATGAATGAAACTAACTACAAAATTATATACGAAGCATTATGTTAAGAATTGCCGTACAATCAAAAGGTCGCCTTTTTGAAGACACCATGGCCTTGCTCAGCGAGGCAGGAATCAAAGTAAGTTCCAGCAAACGCACCTTGTTGGTGCAGTCGTCCAACTTTCCCGTAGAAGTGCTCTATCTGCGCGACGACGATATCCCACAATCCGTGGCAACGGGCGTGGCCGATGTGGGTATTGTGGGGCACAACGAATTTGCCGAGCGCGAAGAGGATGCAGACATCGTACGTCCGCTGGGATTCAGCAAATGCCGATTGTCGCTGGCCATCCCCAAAAGCGAAGAATATGACGGGCTCGCCTGGTTTGCCGGAAAGAAGATTGCCACATCCTATCCGGGCATTCTGAAACGCTTCTTGAGAGAGCACAACGTAGAAGCCGACATACACGTCATCACCGGTTCGGTGGAAATTGCTCCCGGCATCGGACTTGCCGACGCCATCTTCGACATTGTCAGCAGCGGATCTACTCTGGTGAGCAACAATCTGAAAGAAGTGGAAGTGGTGATGCAGAGCGAAGCCCTGCTTATCGGTCACAAAGGTCTGACGGATGAAAAACGTGCCATTCTGGACGAACTGCTGTTCCGCATCGAAGCCGTGAAGAGCGCCGAAGACAAGAAATATGTGCTGATGAACGTGCCCACCGAGAAAGTGGCCGATGTGGTGGCTGTGCTTCCGGGAGCCAAGAGCCCAACCGTGATGCCGCTGGCACAGGAAGGATGGAGCAGTGTGCACACCGTGCTCGACGAGAAATGCTTCTGGCATATCATCACACGCCTGAAAGAACTTGGCGCACAGGGAATTCTGGTGCTGCCGGTAGAAAAGATGATTCTGTAAGTAAATACGAGGAGAAACAGCTATGAATATAATCCGTTATCCCGAAACATCGCAATGGGAAGAATTGCTCCGCCGCCCGACATTGGATGTTACCACGTTGAACGATACCGTAGGCAGCGTGCTTCAGGCCGTGCGTGCGGGTGGGGACGAGGCCGTGAAGACCTACGAAGAAAAATTCGACCACGTTCGTCTCGACAGTCTGCAAGTCAGCGCCGAAGAATGGGCCGAAGCTGAAACTCTGGTGGACGAGGACTTGAAGGAAGCTCTCCGCCAGGCCCACGCCAACATAGAAAAGTTTCATGCCGCACAACGCTTCGAAAGCCACCCCGTGACGGTGACCGAGGGAGTAACCTGCTGGCAGAAATACGTGCCCATCGAAAAAGTTGGTCTGTATATTCCCGGCGGAACCGCTCCGTTATTCTCTACCGTGCTGATGCTCGCCACACCGGCCCGACTGGCCGGATGCCGCGAAATTGTGCTCTGCACACCGCCCAATCGCGAAGGCAAGATTCATCCGGCCATTCTTTATGCCGCCAAAGTGGCCGGCGTAGACAAGATATTCAAGGCCGGAGGCGTGCAAGCCATCGGAGCCATGGCCTACGGAACAGAATCCATTCCCAAGGTATATAAGATATTCGGTCCCGGAAACCAGTACGTCACTGCCGCCAAGCAGCAAGTGTCGTTGCACGGAGTGGCCATTGACATGCCGGCCGGACCTTCGGAAGTAGAAGTCCTGGCCGATGAAACCGCCTGTCCGGCTTTCGTGGCGGCCGACCTCCTTTCGCAAGCCGAGCACGGAGTAGACAGCCAGGTGCTGCTGGTAACCACCTCCGAGAGCCTCATCCCCAAGGTAGAAGCCGAAGTGGAACGCCAGCTGGCTCTGCTGCCCCGTCAGGAAATTGCCGCCAAGGCCCTGCAGAGCAGCAAGATTATCCTGGTGCACAACCGCGAGGAAGCACTCGAACTGACCAACCGTTATGCTCCGGAGCACCTCATCATCGAGACCGACCGCTACCGCGAACTGGCAGAAGGCGTGGTCAATGCCGGCAGCGTATTCCTGGGATCGTACACACCCGAGAGCGCAGGCGACTATGCATCCGGCACGAACCACACCCTGCCCACAAACGGACATGCCACCGCCTACAGCGGAGTGAATCTCGACAGTTACCATCGCAAGATAACCTTCCAGGAACTCACCCCCGAAGGCGTGCGCCGCATCGGACACACCGTTGAGATTATGGCAGCCAACGAACACCTTGATGCGCATAAAAATGCCATGACCCTGCGCTTGCAGAGTCTGGACACCGAGACAAACTAATCCGGTCTTTTCATTCCCGAAAAGGCTGCTTCCGTAATACGTAGAAAGAAGAAAACCAACATGAAAAATTTAGAAGAACTGGTGCGCCCCAATATATGGAAGCTCAAGCCCTACAGCTCTGCCCGCGATGAATATGCCGGTGTGGAAGCCACTGTATTCCTGGATGCCAACGAGAGCCCCTTCAATGCACCCTACAACCGTTATCCCGACCCCTTGCAACTGAAACTCAAGGACAGCCTGTCGCGCATAAAGGAAGTGTCTGCCGACAGCATTTTTTTGGGCAACGGCAGCGATGAGGCTATTGATTTGGTGTTCCGCGTGTTCTGCGAACCCGGCAAAGACAATGTAGTGGCCATATCTCCCACCTACGGCATGTACGAAGTATGTGCCGACATCAACAATGTGGCCTACCGGAAAGTGCCTCTCGACGCCCGCTATGGCTTTCGGGCCGACGAACTTCTGGCAGCCACCGACGAACACACCAAGGTAATCTTTCTCTGTTCGCCCAACAACCCCACCGGCAACGATCTGAGCCGCAGCGAGATGGAAGCCCTGCTGACAGCCTTTCCCGGCATTGTAGTCATCGACGAGGCCTACTCCGACTTCTCCGCCCAGCGTCCTTTCCGCAAAGACCTTGCCCAATATCCCAACCTGATCGTGCTCAACACCTTCTCCAAGGCATGGGCCCTGGCAGCCGTCCGCTTGGGAATGGCCTTTGCCTCTCCCCAGATCATCGCCCTGTTCAACAAGGTGAAATACCCCTATAACGTGAATCTGCTGACTCAGGAAAAAGCTTTCGAACAGTTGCAGCGCCGTTACGACATCGACAAGTGGGTGGCCATGCTGAAAGAAGAGCGCACCCAGATGATGCGTGCCTTTGGCGACCTGCCGTTCTGCCGCTGTGTTTATCCAAGCGATGCCAATTTCTTTTTGGCGCGCGTGGACCATGCCGACCGCGTGTACCGCTATCTGGTGGACCACGGCATCATCGTGCGCAACCGCAGCAAAGTGGAACTCTGCGAGAACAGCTTGCGTGTGACCGTGGGAACCAAGCAGGAAAACAGCATCCTGCTCGCCGCCTTGCGCCAGTATAAACCCTGAATCAAACACCCTTAACGACCAAAACCATGAGTGATAAAAAGCAAAAAATACTGTTCATCGACCGCGACGGAACGATTATTCAGGAGCCTGCCGACCATCAGATAGATGCTATCGACAAGATGTTCTTTCTGCCCGGTGTGCTCCGCAACCTGGGACGCATCTGCGCCCAGCTCGATTTCCGTCTGGTGATGGTGAGCAACCAGGACGGACTGGGCACCGATTCCTTTCCTTATGACACCTTCTATCCGGCGCACAACCTGATGCTGCGCATTCTCGAGGGCGAGGGCATTGCGTTCGACGACATCCGCATAGACAAATCCTTTCCCGAAGAAAACTCTCCGGGACGCAAGCCCCGCACCGGCATGCTTACCGACTTTATGCAGGGCGACTACGACCTGGCCGGCAGTTATGTCATCGGCGACCGCGAGACAGATGCCCAGCTGGCCTTGAACCTGGGCTGCAAAGCCTTGATACTGCGCACGCCCGACGCCCAATCCTTCGACCATCCCGACATCACCTACGTGCCCGACTGGGACAAGATTGCCGAAATATTGTTTGCCGGCGAACGCGTAGCCGAAGTGCACCGGGCAACCAACGAAACCGACATACACATCCGTATGAATCTCGACGGTCATGGAAAGAGCCACATCAGCACCGGTTTGGGTTTCTTCGACCACATGCTGGAGCAGATAGCCCACCACGGCCATCTTGACTTGGATATTGCCGTAAAAGGCGACCTGCACGTAGATGAACACCACACCATCGAGGACACGGCACTGGCTCTGGGCGAATGTCTGCGCCAAGCTTTGGGCAACAAGCGCGGCATGGAGCGTTATGGCTACACCCTTCCGATGGACGAATGCCTGGCGCAGGTGGTGCTCGATTTTGGCGGACGCCCCTGGATTGTGTGGGATGCCGAGTTCCACCGCGAGCGCATCGGCGAGATGCCCACCGAGATGTTTTTCCATTTCTTCAAGAGCCTGAGCGATGCTGCCGGCATGAACCTGCACATCCGCGCCACGGGCGACAACGAACACCACAAGATAGAAGGCATCTTCAAGGCGCTGGCACACAGCATCAACATGGCGGTGCGCCGGGACATCTACAAATACGACCTGCCCTCGTCCAAGGGAGTGCTCTAAACGGAATCTAAACAGCCTCTAAACACATTTTAAACACCGTTTAAATGCCGTTTTAAAACCGTTTAGACCGTGTTTAGAACCTGTTTACACGTTACATAAAAATAAAAAGAAAAGTCTCCGAAGCACGATTCCTTCCATCATGCTTCGGAGACTTTTTTTGTTGTCTTATTCAGAATCGATATCCGATTCCATCACATACACCTTCGACGGTCCCCTTCCGGTGTGCGTCAGTTTGTTTTTCGGATCAGCGGCAAACTCCCTCAGTTCGCGGCTTGCCGAAGTGTGCGATATATGCACCAGATCTTTATATTCAGCCACTCGTATGAAACCCTGTTGCTTGATAAGCAGCAAAGCCTTTTCCAGTCTTTTCTGTTTCTCGAAAGGCGATTTCAGCAGTCGGTTCACCTTTCCTCGTTCCAAACGGCAGAAACCATTAACAGAATGAACCAGCTGTTTGTCTACTCTGAAGTTCACGTTGCCCACCTCGATACTCTGCGCATTGCGTTTTGGTTCCGGTCCGTCAATAGAATCCATTTCCTTGTCCTGCTTCACCTGGAGCGAAGTGGAGAAATGTCCCAGTCCCTCAATCGACACCGTATATCCGTTAGCCAGAGAGTAGGCCAGTTCGCGTACGGTTTCCGAAAGCACATGCAGCACTTCTCCCTCGCTGAGTCCCGATCCCGGTTTAGCCACATTGCGTACAAACTCCTCCATGGAAAGCTTTCCGACGGTTTGCATTCTGTAGTACGACTTGTTTTCGCCTTTGCCCTGCAAGTTAATCATCTCCTGTTTGATGTATTTTGCCATAGAAAAAAAGTTTAGGTTATCGTGAAAACAAAGATACAACATTGCGTTATAAAAAGCAAATCATCAAGAATTGAAGTATATTTCACAGTGTGAAATATTGAAACCACATATGTGAAATAATAAAACCACAGTGTGAAATATTAAAACCACATATTTTGGCATATTAATATCTGCTGCTGTCCGTAATTTTTTACTATGAAATCTGCAAGAATAATTCAGCATCATTCTATGATGTACGGCAGGTGTTTTTTTCTATCATTAACTGCTGTTTTTTCATCCCAACTAATGATAGGAAATTATGTGTGCATTTTTACGGTTGCTCCTATCTTCGTTTGGAGGTGAAGAAGGCAAATTCTCCAGCCATTCGGGCCTATGAAAGTTTGGCTTCGAAATGACCGGCGAAAGCACCGACACCAGTTTCTTTATGGAAAAGAGGATAGGATGATGAAGTGATACATAACAATCGCAACGGATATTCATTGGTAGTATTCGTTGCGATTTGCTTTCATTTATTAGATGCATGCATTGCTTTGAGATTCATACAAAGACGACACAGCATTTGTACAATGCTACAATAAATGTATGCACACTTTTTGTAACAACAACTTTTGTAGTTACATTTTATGTATTATATTTGTATATCATATCAAAAATAGAGCGTTATGGAAACCCCGTTTATATTTGGAAAGATTGCAACCGAGAAGAATTTTACCGACCGTGAGAGAGAAACAGCCGATTTGGTTCAGAACTTCATATCGTTAATTAACACGATTATTATATCTCCTCGTCGTTGGGGTAAAAGTTCGCTTGTAAATAAAGCTGCAAAATTAGCGATGGCACAGGACAGCAATCTCCGGATCTGTCATATCGACCTTTTCAATGTGCGTAGCGAGGAGCATTTCTATTCGCTGCTTGCCCAAAAGGTAATTGCCGCTACTTCCACAAAATGGGAAGAGGCAATCGAGAGTGCAAAGAGTTTCTTTTCGCACCTTGTCCCCAAGATTTCGATCGGTACAGACCCAAGCAATGAGGTTTCAATTGATTTTGATTGGGAGGAGGTAAAGCGCAATCCCGATGAAGTGCTCGATCTTGCTGAAAAGATAGCCAGAAAGAAGGGCCTGAAAATTGTTATTTGCGTAGACGAGTTCCAAAATATCGCAGAGTTTACCGACCCTGACTATTTTCAGAAAAAATTGCGTTCACACTGGCAGCTGCATCAGAGTGTGGCCTATTGTCTTTATGGCAGCAAGCGCCATATGATGATGGAAGTGTTTACCGCCTCATCCAAACCTTTCTATAAGTTTGGTAATCTGATGTTTCTTAATAAGATTGATACGCCCTGCCTTGTGGATTTTTTCAAAAGTCGTTTCGATGATACGGGCAAGAACATCAGCGATGAAGCAAGTCATTTGATTGCAAAGCTTGTGGATAATCATCCATACTATGCACAGCAACTGGCACAGCTTTCATGGCTCAGAACGAACGATGTATGTACCGTAGAGATTGTACGTGAGGCACACACTGCATTGGTGGAGCAGCTAAGTCTGTTGTTTGTAACAATCACCGAAACATTGACCACACAGCAATTGAACTACCTCAAGGCTCTTATTGCCGGTGAAAAGGCTATCAGCTCGACCGAAGTGATGCATCGCTATCAAATCTCTTCAACAACTTCAATATCCCGCTCAAAGGCTGCCCTTATCAAGAATGATATATTGGATAATAAGGCTGGCGAAATCTCGTTTCAGGACCCAATTTATGCCTATTGGTTGAAGAATGAGTACTTCGCGAAATGACAGTGTTCTGAGAAACTCTTTGCGAGCTAAACAAAAGATTGATGGATTTAATTTGCGACTTTAATATGAGTTTTAAAAACAGTATTACATAAAAAATCAAGATATTCATTGGCTTCATTACGTGCATCGTAAAGTTCAAAAAATGAATATCTATAATTTGCACTTTTGTTTACTTTATAAGATGTTTTTTCAATTTCGCTTTTGACATATTGGTTCTATTGCTAGGCATTCATCATAATCTATCTTAAGAAAGGAGGACTATTGTCTTTGTAGTACTCCTTTCTTAAGCCTTAGTTTTTTATCTTTTGTCTCAACAGCATCTTCAACTCTTTTTAAGATTAAACCATCCTGTAAATTCCCAATGGTCGCCTTTATTAGATTCCTGTATCTTGAAGGTGTTTCATATTGCTTGCAATCCAATGGCGAGACATACCAATGTTTTCTGCAATCTTCGATAATAAATATTGGGATTAGTTTCTGCTGCATCGTCGTGGCCTATCTTTACTAAGTAGAAATTAAAGAGGTATATAACCACAACACAAAGATACTAAAAATGAAAGATCTACACTAAGTAGAAATTAAAGAGGTATATAACCATGTTTGGACGCTTAGGCGATCTGAGTAATCTACACTAAGTAGAAATTAAAGAGGTATATAACCTGTTCGGAAGCATGGACGATTGGCTATATCTACACTAAGTAGAAATTAAAGAGGTATATAACCTGTTCGGAAGCATGGACGATTGGCTATATCTACACTAAGTAGAAATTAAAGAGGTATATAACCGAACTTGGGAGTGAGCTTTTCTGCCCTATCTACACTAAGTAGAAATTAAAGAGGTATATAACCCCCGATCAGAATTGAGCAAGTATGGGCTATCTACACTAAGTAGAAATTAAAGAGGTATATAACCATACATCAATAGATCTTGAAGCTTGTGCAATCTACACTAAGTAGAAATTAAAGAGGTATATAACCCAAAGCACCATCTTTAACTTTTACCGCGATCTACACTAAGTAGAAATTAAAGAGGTATATAACCTTCGGATGCCTTGGTGGATGCTTTCCGATCTACACTAAGTAGAAATTAAAGAGGTATATAACCATCATCCATCGTAGAGCTATTTCCATCAGTATCTACACTAAGTAGAAATTAAAGAGGTATATAACCGTCACCGATATAATCTCCAAAACAGGCAATCTACACTAAGTAGAAATTAAAGAGGTATATAACCCCCGTGCATCGTTCGGACTCAACAGCCAACATCTACACTAAGTAGAAATTAAAGAGGTATATAACCCGTGCAAAAGTGTCGTCAATGCATGCCATATCTACACTAAGTAGAAATTAAAGAGGTATATAACCGTCAAACATGCTACCTTTGCATGGTGAAATCTACACTAAGTAGAAATTAAAGAGGTATATAACCAAGGAATCGCCAGGAAGCACCTCCTTACAATCTACACTAAGTAGAAATTAAAGAGGTATATAACCTTCCAAAACGATGAAAACGGATGCTAAAATCTACACTAAGTAGAAATTAAAGAGGTATATAACCAACGATCGATGAGGCGATCGAAGTTGTCGATCTACACTAAGTAGAAATTAAAGAGGTATATAACCCTCTAAGTTAATATCAAGAGCATACGCAAATCTACACTAAGTAGAAATTAAAGAGGTATATAACCTCTGCTGCTATCTCGCCATTACCGCCCGAAATCTACACTAAGTAGAAATTAAAGAGGTATATAACCCTACAATCAATAGTTGCTCACAAAAGAAGATCTACACTAAGTAGAAATTAAAGAGGTATATAACCGATTTAACAAACCGTTGGTAGTTAACGAATCTACACTAAGTAGAAATTAAAGAGGTATATAACCCTCGGGTGTGTGTGCCTTTTTTTATGTCGATCTACACTAAGTAGAAATTAAAGAGGTATATAACCACAAGATGCAGAGCAACACACAAACGAGATCTACACTAAGTAGAAATTAAAGAGGTATATAACCGTGATTCCCGGTATCAACAAGGCTCAAGTTATCTACACTAAGTAGAAATTAAAGAGGTATATAACCAACACGAATGACTACTTATGAGCATGATCTACACTAAGTAGAAATTAAAGAGGTATATAACCCGCCAGTTTGAAGCTCTGGCACGTAAGATCTACACTAAGTAGAAATTAAAGAGGTATATAACCTACAAGTTACTGGAAATCAATTGCAATATCTACACTAAGTAGAAATTAAAGAGGTATATAACCGTTTCCGCGTTGCAGATAAGCACTTGTGAATCTACACTAAGTAGAAATTAAAGAGGTATATAACCTCCTTGTATTTCCATTGTTATTACGAATATCTACACTAAGTAGAAATTAAAGAGGTATATAACCCTGCAACAAGCGCTGGCGTAACTCCTCGATCTACACTAAGTAGAAATTAAAGAGGTATATAACCTGCAAATATATAACCAATTTGGTTATTATATCTACACTAAGTAGAAATTAAAGAGGTATATAACCGAGAAGGCTATCACCTTATCGACAAGAAATCTACACTAAGTAGAAATTAAAGAGGTATATAACCTCACATCTGCAAAGTTAATCTCACTTCTGATCTACACTAAGTAGAAATTAAAGAGGTATATAACCAATTTGATTATACAAAATGACCAGATGCATCTACACTAAGTAGAAATTAAAGAGGTATATAACCTGAACTGAGCTTCGTTAAGCTCAGAGACATATCTACACTAAGTAGAAATTAAAGAGGTATATAACCAACGCAATAACTTACAAGTCACTGGCAGTATCTACACTAAGTAGAAATTAAAGAGGTATATAACCAAAAGAAGATAATTGCCGATTATTACGGATCTACACTAAGTAGAAATTAAAGAGGTATATAACCCAGGGCAGCACGAACTTCGCAGGGTCTCATCTACACTAAGTAGAAATTAAAGAGGTATATAACCGTATCATGCGTCACTAAGGAAGATGCAATCTACACTAAGTAGAAATTAAAGAGGTATATAACCCCACATGTCTATGAGGCATGCTACACAGATATCTACACTAAGTAGAAATTAAAGAGGTATATAACCGCTAAGTCTTATGCAGCCACAACCATTATCTACACTAAGTAGAAATTAAAGAGGTATATAACCGGGGGGTGGTTTTTCCACCTTCCTTCTTATCTACACTAAGTAGAAATTAAAGAGGTATATAACCCGAATCGGTTAAAAATTGCAATTGTGCGATCTACACTAAGTAGAAATTAAAGAGGTATATAACCAGACGACTATAAGATATCGCCAGAGCAAATCTACACTAAGTAGAAATTAAAGAGGTATATAACCACTGAACGAATAGCAAGCAAGCTCCGTGATCTACACTAAGTAGAAATTAAAGAGGTATATAACCACACCCTTTACTTGTTTTATTACGTAACTATCTACACTAAGTAGAAATTAAAGAGGTATATAACCCTATGCTGGTGCAGGCGTTTGATGTCCGATCTACACTAAGTAGAAATTAAAGAGGTATATAACCCAAGAGGAACAGAAGACCGATGGAGAGCCTATCTACACTAAGTAGAAATTAAAGAAGTATATAACCTTCACTACTTGCATTCTCGGGTGTGTACTATCTACACTAAGTAGAAATTAAAGAGGTATATAACCTTAAAAGTTAATAGCTACTCGGGAGGGAATCTACACTAAGTAGAAATTAAAGAGGTATATAACCAAATACATGAAGACGCACACCACCTTTTATCTACACTAAGTAGAAATTAAAGAGGTATATAACCGGGCTTCGTCGATAAATTCAAGCCCAAATCTACACTAAGTAGAAATTAAAGAGGTATATAACCATTTCACCGTTATAGATTCACCTTCAAATCTACACTAAGTAGAAATTAAAGAGGTATATAACCAATTCCTCGTTCAGACCTGTCTTTTTGAATCTACACTAAGTAGAAATTAAAGAGGTATATAACCACAGGACAGCCTTATTATCGTGATGTAGATCTACACTAAGTAGAAATTAAAGAGGTATATAACCCCCTGTTGACTTCCACGACGGGTCGATGGTCATCTACACTAAGTAGAAATTAAAGAGGTATATAACCCATATACAGTCTGGTGCAGTCGCTGGATCTACACTAAGTAGAAATTAAAGAGGTATATAACCAGCGTGGAGGAGTTTTCTAAAACAATATCTACACTAAGTAGAAATTAAAGAGGTATATAACCTTAACATTACCATTTGTCAATTCTCTCATATCTACACTAAGTAGAAATTAAAGAGGTATATAACCTGGTCTTTTTGGTAATATTATCCTGAAATCTACACTAAGTAGAAATTAAAGAGGTATATAACCGAAGGCTTCTCCGTTTATCCAGTTGACCAATCTACACTAAGTAGAAATTAAAGAGGTATATAACCAGAGGGCGAGGGGGGGGTGGCTTACGCATCTACACTAAGTAGAAATTAAAGAGGTATATAACCCCAGGCGATGCAAGTGATCAACAGCCGCTTATCTACACTAAGTAGAAATTAAAGAGGTATATAACCTTATGTTGGCAAAGGCACCTTTGGCATACATCTACACTAAGTAGAAATTAAAGAGGTATATAACCTAATTCGAGGTAAGGAGAAGAACACATGATCTACACTAAGTAGAAATTAAAGAGGTATATAACCAATTTTTATCTCTCATATCTACAGCTTTTATCTACACTAAGTAGAAATTAAAGAGGTATATAACCAACTTTGTTTTATTCCTGATTCTGACACACATCTACACTAAGTAGAAATTAAAGAGGTATATAACCGTTACGACACGCTGAAAATGTTGGATGCATCTACACTAAGTAGAAATTAAAGAGGTATATAACCGGGTAAGTTGTTCGTTTGGCTGAACAGGGAATCTACACTAAGTAGAAATTAAAGAGGTATATAACCACGCAATGGACCCATTATCAGGCCAATTATCTACACTAAGTAGAAATTAAAGAGGTATATAACCACCGCTGTATATCAGGGTGGAACGTGGAAATCTACACTAAGTAGAAATTAAAGAGGTATATAACCCCAGAGAGTTTAATGTAAAGCCAGGCGTTTATATCTACACTAAGTAGAAATTAAAGAGGTATATAACCGAAAGGGGAAGCGATAGCTGAAGATAAGATCTACACTAAGTAGAAATTAAAGAGGTATATAACCGGCTAATTTAAAGCTCAAGAAAGCCATATCTACACTAAGTAGAAATTAAAGAGGTATATAACCAGGCACGCAAGAGAGAGCCAACGAGATAGATCTACACTAAGTAGAAATTAAAGAGGTATATAACCCTTTCTACCGTAATCAACTTAACGACCCCTTATCTACACTAAGTAGAAATTAAAGAGGTATATAACCTCTATAC
>Cinder_p2__coassemble_1222_pt1 | contig 53202 bp, 46 predicted proteins | sample Cinder_p2__metabat2_high_PE_004 | metagenome-assembled genome bin Cinder_p2
CTAATAATGATAAGCGTACGATTGAAAAAGATGGTTATAAGATAGATGTAGTACCTATTTCAGAGTTTTAGACCCTTTGTTCGTAATGAGTTAAACCGATAAGGGGTCATGGGTTACTTCCGGATGGCAGACTGCAATGATGGGTTCACCCGTGCATCTTCAATTGCTATCAGCGTATCGATGGTGAAGTTGTGTGTGCCTCGCATCCATCTGCTGATTTCGGACTCTTTCTTTCCTAGACGCAGTGCAAGGTCTTTCTGTTTCAGACCTTTTTCTTGCTCATTGCCAAATATTCCTCTATCATTTTTACAGAGGCAAATTGCTGTCGTAATAGCAGCTCAGAAAGTATTCAAGGAAACAGTTGTTTTCTTTGATTTTTCTGTCTATATTTGTTTTGATATACATAGTTATATAGTTCAACAAAAAATTCAAGCAAAAGGACTGTCCGTGAGGATGGTCCTTTTGGGTTTTACCTATGTGTCCAATCTTCTATATGTATCCGATTTGACATCCATTTATGATACAAGTAATAAAACAATTGCCACTTAAGATAATTCCTGGGTAGTATGAGTCACTGGCAACTGGTCGTCAATAGATAATAATATCGGATAATGTGTAAATAGATACAGAAAAAGATGGGGAAAATGTGAAAACAAAGTTGTTTTATAGCGTGGATAATGTGAGACTTTCCTGCCACGGCTTTTTAGGACACGGGGTCGTTCATCCACCGTTGGGCAGTCAACAGGCTTGACTTTCCCACGCTCCGTGAGTAGGGTTTTCAAGCCAAAATCCTTGATGTTGCAGGCGGCATTGAAATTCCGGTCGTGGGGTATACCGCATTCCGGGCAAGTCCAGCTTTTAATTCTTTCCGTAAAATAATTACGGATATGTTTTATTTGAATCCGTAATGCTTTTAACTTTCTTGCCATTTTCAATGGACTAACGTCAGAAAATTACGTCGAAAGTCCAAAAAGTATTTGTTTCCCTGCTGTGATATTACCACTCCGTTTATCTTTCCCTATAAACCGCAGCCGTTCAGTCATCTTCACCCAACCGAGATAGGGGAGTTTAAGATACTGATGCTTCTGTTTTCCGTTGTGTGGTATCTTTCTGAAAGCCTTCGAATTGCGATTTGTATCAGATAATGAAACTTGGTCACCGCCAATATAGAAACAGCCTTCGTTATCCTTCTTTCTCTTAAATTACGGATAGGAAACGATACCTTTCTTCAAATCCTCGAAGAACTTCTTGATAGCATTGAACGCTTTCTTCAACCCATAAGCATCTACTTTATCACCTCCTTATAACGGCGTTGCCATTCGGCAAGCCCTTTATACTCACTCTGTCGCCACAAGCCAAATAGCCGATTCGCTCCTTCATGAGTTTCTTTAGCTGTTCATAAGTCGGCAAACCGGTGCAGTGCATGGTGTAGTAGGTGCAGTCATATTGCAGTAGCTTGGCGGCTAGCTGTTTCAGAAAGTCGGTTTCCTTCTCTTCAGTCAGTCCGCTTTTCACCAGGTGAAATCCTCCGAACACATGTGTCGGTGCATGTCCCAGTACTTTTTTTGCTTTTTCGATGATGTTGACGATGCCTCGGTGGGCGCATCCGGCAAACAGCACACTGTGATTTCCTTCTTCGATAATCAGACTCTGCTCGTGTTGAAACATATCCTGTTCCTTCATTGTCGGTCCGTAAAGCAGGCGGTTACCGGCAGGAGGCAGCATATTTCCTTCTACATTTCCAATCAAAGTCAGTCCGGGAGCGATGCGCATTACATCCTGACAAAGCACTAGGCGCGGGTTGTTTCTTAAATTCTCATCCAGTCCGATATAACGGATTCCGTTTTCCCGCAAAGAAAAGTGGGGGAGAAACGCATCACGATGCACATAGACATTGGCTTTTTGGTTCTTGTTTAAGAAAGTGTGCAGGCCGCCTCCGTGGTCATAATGTCCGTGCGATACGATGGCCAAGTCCACTTCTGCAATCGATAAGTTCAGTTCTTGGGCATTTTGGTCAAAGAGTTTCCCCTGTCCCATGTCAAACAGGATTTTAAGGCCGTTGTCCATTTCAACAAAAAGGCTCAACCCATGTTCTACGGGCAGATGGCCTTGTGAGGTATTTTCTATTAATGAAGTAATTCTCATGGCAGTTTATTTTTAAAAGAAGACAGAAGAGCGTATTGTGTTCTCAATCTATAATTATATAGTATATTTTACGACACACATTATTTCTTGTTTCTCAGTTTTTTGATTTCTTTATCAAAATCACTTTCCAATAAGTCCATTTCACGTTTGCGATAGATAGCAAATTCCTTTTCAGCTTTTTCAATTGCTTGTTGGTGCGAAATCTGCCCCTTTCCGGTCAAAACCTTTCTCTTGTGTGCTATAATTTGATTGTCCAATGCCTCTATCCAGTCTTTCATTGTCATAGGGTTCATTTCCAATGCCTGAAATTCTGCAAAATCCAAGAAACCGGAAACAAGTAAATTCAAGCGTTGCAGTTCAATTTCGGACAAATAGTTCTTGGCAATCTTTACGTCATCCTTTGTTACATAGTTTCCTTTGAAGTTAGTCATGCCTACAAACGGCTTTTCATTATCTACACGATTGTATATGATTTCTGCAGCTGTATTTTCATGCACTGCATAATGAAGCTTGTTTTGTACGGTGGCGAAGAACATCTTTGTCATACTGTCGCGAGGGTCATAGTCAGTGGCGGTAGCATAAATATCAGTTACTTGTTGATAAAAGTTTCGTTCACTACTACGGATATCCCGGATACGTTGCAAGAGCTCTCGAAAATAACGGTTTCCTCCTTGTTTCAACCGTTCGTCATCCATGGCAAATCCCTTTTGTATATATTCATGAAGCCTTTGTGTAGCCCATCTTCGGAAACGGGTTGCCACTTGTGATTGAATACGATATCCCAAGGAGATAATCATATCCAAATTGTAATGGTCGATGTTTCGTTTTACCTGTCGGTTGCCTTCTTTTCGAACTGATAAGAATTTCTTATAAGTTCGATTCTCATCTAATTCCTTATCTGCATATATATTTTTTATATGCATGGAAATATTTTCTTGTGTTGTACAGTATATTTCAGCCAACTGATTCTGTGTCAGCCATAAATCTTCATCAGCAAAGCGTACTGATACACGGGTTATTTCGTTATCGTCCTGGTATAGTATTATATTGTTTCCTTCGTTCATATTCGTTGCTTATTTTCTATTAATGAAGTAATTCTCATGGCATTGCATTATTTTAAAGAGGACAGAAGCGCATATTGTGCATCATATCGGCTGGTTGGGGTATATTTCATTTGTGAAATATTTAAGTCGCCGGTGTCCAGCTCTGAGGTGCATATCAGGTTGGCAGTCACATACATTTCTGTAGTTTTCACGTTGCAATATCTGTCTGCTTCAACAGATTCCCGGGCAATTACAGCACATTCTCCTTGAACGGCAAACAAGTGCAGGTCTTGATTGCTGCGGTGATGAAAGAGGACATAACCTATGTTTCGAATGTTTTTTACGATGTCCATGCTGTCTATGGTATATTTGATGCCGACAGCCAATTTTCCGTTTTGTATGAAGTTCTCCTTTTTCGTATTGAAATTCTCCATCATAACCAGTAGAACGCCGTCTTTTTGTGTTTCATCCGAAGGTTCGACACTTTGTGTAACAACATTCTTCAGCGCTTCTTCGGGCAATGTTCCGAGCGGACATTCCGAAAGATAAAAATGTTTGGCAAGCTGATGCAGCAATCTATCGTTTTCTGTTTGATGGGCAGGGGCATTATCCAAGGCAAGTGAGTATGTTTCCTTGTCGCTGAAAGGAGTGAACACCTTGCCCAGCAATTCTTTGAAGTGTAGTTTGATATATTCGTTTCCGTTTACGTCCGGATGAGGCTTCATCACATGGAATGCGTAATCCTTTTGCAGCCATTCTTGCAGTTCGGTGCGGAACTTTTGCCGTACTTTATCTTTCCACTCGGCTTTTTGTATAGCTTTGTTGCGGGCATAGAGCGAAAGGACGAACAAAAAGTTCACGTCATAGTGAAACAAAAGGAGCGTGTCTCGGTCGAACAGGCGGTTAGCGAAATGAGTTTTTTTATGTTTGTTGTGTTTTCTGTTTGTTTTTTCGATACCGTCGTTAGTATAATCCAGTTTCTCGTCCATTTTGGCTGAGATAAAGAAGTTTGGAATAATATTGTATCCTTCGGTCACTTCGTCGCGCAGTTTGATTCCTGAAGCAGGAAGCTTACCCTCGTTGAATATGTCCAGGTTCCATTGGATTACGTTTCGGGCATAGGTATATTGCTTGTAAATGGATTCCGAGCCCAGTTCATGTCCCATTTTGTAATATTTGCTGTCTCCGATATAGTAGGTCTGTTTGTTTTGTCCGTCAATCAAGCTTTGGGCGGTAAACAGATGATCTACTATTTTTCCGTCTTCCTGTTTCTTGTCCATACCATCCGGCAGGGGATTGTCGCCTATCAGCTCATCGATGATTGCTTCAAAAACGGTATGAAAGCTCTTTACCAGCAGATATTCTTTTTGTTCCGTATGGATGTACACCTGCTTGGCTTTGTCAAAGAAGGCATAGCACAGGTTCCATAGTTGCAGAGCCTTGTCCGAAAAATACTTGTATTTTATTTGTCTGAGTCGTGTTTTACCAAAGCCGTTCAGATACGTTTCGAATCGTTTTCCGGTAATCAGTTGGAATTGGCAGCTTATTTCTTTTGAAAAGCCGTATGTGTCGCTGATATAGTTTAGGATAGAGAAAAAGATTACCAGCAGTTCTTCGTCAAAGTTGATTTGTCTTTTTTTGTTGATAGGGTTCAGATAGATTGGATCTCCATTCTGCAGGATGGCATGTTGTGTGGCCATGGTACGGGTCCAATTAATCTTATTCATACCGCTGTGCAGATTCTTGATGATATAGAAAAAGAAACTTTGGTTGTCCTTGTTAAATTGGATGAGTGAGAGCAAGATGTCCAGAAACGTATTAGACAGTCTTTTTTTACTGTTTCCCACTTGTGCTATTTGGGCGTGATATACAATGGTGGTGTCATTTCGCTTTTCATTCTTGTATACCACAATGGCACGATAAATCCATACGGCAAATTCATACAGAAAGTTTCGTTCCAAGCTTTCCATGGGATTGTCATCGTCTGGGTTGACGATGTCCTCCGGACAGTATTTTCCGAAGACCAGTTCTTTTCCGCCTTCGTCTTTGAGTAACACTTTCGGGAGTATGAATACACAGTCTTTCAAAAGCGTGTTGTAGTAATATCCCACATAATGTATGGATACACGGCCTTCAACGTTCTCCAAGGCATCGATGCCATGGATAACGTCTTTTATGTATGCCGCATTATATTGGTATTCTTCTATCAGAATTCGCATTCTTAAATTGTTTTATTTATCCTCGACAGGAACTTTTCAGAAACAGATTTTGCGTATGCTTTACTCTGATGCTGACTCTGTACTTTCCGTTTCAGTCATTGCATCGGCAGCGACAGAGGACAGGGGTTCTAATCCCAAATTTTCAAGGAACACTTGTACTTTCTCTGTAACCACTTTGGCATGTCTGCCTTCTTCTGTATAGAATTTGGCAAAAGTCAGTTTGCTTCCGTCTTCATCGTCAAAGATGGCATCGCTGAACTCATAATCCTTGAACACGTCGTTCCAAAGATAGAAAATAACCTTTCCAACAAAACGCTCGCTTGTTATCACTTCGTTCTGTGCTTTGCAGAAGAAGTAGCCTAGTTTTTTATCTTCCGAGTTGGTGGCAGCTTCAATTCTTTCATTTATCTTTGTCAAGAACGACCACCAATCATAACGGTTGTTGCCAGCTTCGATAGTCCAGCCCATGTTTGCGTTTGAAATAGGCATATAAGTCCAGTCCCATCTTCGTTTGAAGGCGCTGTCTATAGGAAAGAGACTTTGGTCGCTGGTGTTCATGGTAGCCCAAATGTATAGGTTGTTGGGAAGAATCAGTATTTCTCCGCTCATGATTTCGTCTGCCACATTTTTTCCGTCGTATAGGGCATTAATTGCATCTTTTTGTGCCAACGACAGTCCGGAAAAGGCTTTTTTGAGTTGTTTTTTCATGTCGGTGTCTGCCTTGATAGGATAGTCCGAGAAACCGCTGTCATTGCGGTCCAGCAATTGGAACAAGTCGCCGAAAATTTGTGCGCAGTTTCCTCTGTTTATCTCTTCAATCACCAGGAACTGCTTTTTCGGTTCTCCGTCGGCAAGGGCATATTTCTTCCATGCTTCCATGTATGCTTGCAGGAAAGCTTGTGCCACGAATTCATAGACAATTTTTGATTCCTTCCGTTTGTTTCCGTTTTCATCTTCCACCGGTACGGCTTTGGTTCCGATGACTGTCATTACTGTTTCTTCAATGGTAGTAGGCTTATAAGCTCCCACAAAAGTAGAATAATCAGAATCGGGGTGGAAAGTAGTTCTGATTACATCTTCATGAGCCGTAGTCTCGTTGATGGTATATGATTTTCCAGTTCCAGGAGCACCATAGAAGATTTGTTGGAAAGGGGAATCCGAAGTTCTATATGATTGACTTTTAGTTGATTCTTTAATATGCAAAGATGCTATCATACTGAGATAAATATCATAGAACTCTTGTTTTGTAATTTCTACAAGTGAAGAATTTCGAGTGCTTATTTTATGTTGCGTGTCTTCGGACATTGTTTCTAATAATGCTCCATCAGAAACTTCTACAATTTTGATGAATTTATTGTTTCCTTTAGCTGTTAAAGCCATTGTACATGTACAATGAGGATAATCCTTATAAACTAAAATACAATCATTCTCATATATTTTATCAAGATTATTTTTGTCCTCGGTTATCATAGAACACAGCATCTCTTTACCAGCTGTAGCATAGGAAAAAGATACTGAATACTCGTTTATTATTAAAATATAATATTTCATAGTTTAGTATTTTATTTCATTAAAGCTCCATTTATCATATTCGTCAAAATGCATTTCATCTTTTTGATACGATAAGCAGTAGGTTTGTTTTGATAGTTCATTTCCTGCTAATGATACAGAATAAAAGTCGGTAAAATCAGGCGAGTCTAATCGAGCTTTTTTCCTTTCTATGAATGAAATTTCTAGTGAAACCTTACAACCTTTATACCAAACCGTTATCTTTGTAATACCATCTTCTTTCCAATTTGGCAATCGTTCGGGATATATAATAATATATCGTCCTTTTGAAGATGGATAGAACATTGTTTTCTTGAATTTCTTAATTTCAAAAAAAGGTTGAATATATTGGTTTGAAACTTCTCTTCTAAATATAAGTTCGTCTCCACACTCTATATCAAAGAGTGTACGAACAGCTCCTAATTTTGTTAATCTATACTCCTTACTTCCGGTTTGATATTTTATTGCTTTAAACGTAACCTCTTTTCCACTTTGAAAATGAAGAAATTTCTCATCTTGATTTACTAAAAACATCTCTGAATTTTCTATGGTAGAGGATAATTTAAGGTAAGAGTCATTAGTGTTTGTTCCGACACCAACTTCTGTTTTGTTTGGACGATGGATGTATTCGAGTATATGTTTCATAAGTTATAGATATTTTTTTATGACAGTTGCAATGCCTTTAGCCATAATGCATGGCACAGCATTTCCAATTTGCATATATGTTTTCAAGTATGCACCTAAAAACAAATAGTCATCAGGGAACGATTGACATCGTGCTGCTTCTCGTGGTGTGATAGCTCTAGTTTGAAAAGGATGTATGTGAGAGTGGCAATCCATTCTTAGATGTGCAGTTATGGTTCTTGAAGGTCGGTCAGCTTTTAGCTTGTAGTATTTGTCTTTAAAACAATGAAGACGATTAGTATAGGGCATTATATCTGCAATCTTAGAATCTGATGCATCATCTCCTTGGTTTAGCGTTTTATATATCTTATAATTAATATCGTTTACGAATCTAGCTTTATGATTATAAAGATATGATATTTTTCTACCACCATTAATCAAACGCAAATATTCATTCTCATTACCATTAAAATCATTGACATCTATTTTTTTGCCTGTCTTTGGATCGTCAACTTCATTCATGTTTTTTATGCGAGGAGCATCTAAAGGTTTGATAAACTCAAGTGCATCTTTAAGAGTAAAGATACGTCCCCCTATATTATTATTCTGAATTTCTTGAAAGATATCCTCTGGTTTTATATTCTTTTTAGCAGCTATATCAGTTCTAATTGCAATATAAATAAGACGTTCTCTATTTTGAGCTACAGAGAAATTTGCTGAATTAAGAAGTTTATAGGCTACTATATAGCTGTAATGAATACCATCGCGTTTTATATCAATATCTTGATAGTCTTCTACAACCTGATTTGCTACGGAAAGCATGCCTTTTACATTTTCCATTATTACAAACTTTGGTAAAATACTTTTGACAGCTTTGATGAAGTATTTATATAGTTCGTTGCGAGGATCATCTATTATGCGTTGTTGATTCGCAGAACTAAAACCTTGGCAAGGTGGTCCACCAACAACTATGTCTATCGGAGTTGTTACGTACTCTTCTAATTTGTCAACAATATTTCGTATATCTCCTTTTAAAACTTTGTTGGCAGGCAATTCTGGATGGTTGTATCTATATGTTCGAACACAAACATCTTCAAAGTCGTTTGCAAAAACTACTTTGTAGCCAGCTTGTATGAATCCACAACTTAAACCTCCTGCTCCTGCAAAGAAATCTACAAAAGAGGGCTTTTTTGACTCTTTTTCCTTTTGCTGAAGAATATATCTTTTTTGGTTACTTAATTTGTCAAGTAGTGTTTCGGTCTCTTTTTTGTGGAGGATATAAAAATTTACGCAACTTATAAAACGAACATACTCTTTTTTGAGCATTTTCTTTAAATCCTTATTTTCGGTTTCATTATTTATAACACCTATGTTTATCAATTCGGATATAATCTCAGGTTGAGTTGACTCAATAATTTGTATGTTCATATTATTTCGTTCAGCAAAAACTTCTACTAAGCGAATGTAAATATGTATTTTTTCAAGAAAATCATCTTTGTTTGTTATATTTGTTGCAGATTCGAAAATCATTTGTTTAATTCCTCCAAGTTTATTTTTATAGATTTGGCTAATGCTTCTGCGAATAATACAGGTACTGCATTTCCTATTTGTTTATATTTTTCACCTCTAGAGCCTTCAAATACAAAGTCATCAGGAAAAGATTGTATTCTAGCGGCTTCTCTAACAGTAAATGATCTAGCTTGTTTTTCATCAGGATGAATAAATTGGAACCCATCCTTATGAATATGAGCAAGGATAGTTTTAGAAGGTAAATCCCACCATTGAACAACATAGCTGTTGTCGAAAACTCTTGCGTTTTCGTGCTCATATTGAGGCATTTCTCTTCTCAATTGACCAAAGGACCAATGATGAGAAATCATTTGTCGGAAACGTTCTCTATCAAGATCGTTATGTTTTCTTGCTATATGGTCTAATAATGGGAATTTTCCCTTTTTCCCAATTCTTTTTAGAAAATCGTTATTGCATGGATAATTGAATTCTTCTGAAGAGGCATCACAGCCTGGCTCTACGTTAGGTAAGTCTCCAATAGCTTCTCTTACATCTACAAATCGTTTTAATCCTATCTTATCATTCTCACAAGCATCAGGTATCCAATGTGTTTTAGTTATATTAGTGTAGAGATCAATTACTTTTTTCTTTGTAATATCTTTCCGCACTCCCATTATGATAATTCTTTTGCGTAGTTGAGGAACTCCGTATTCAACTGTGTTATGAACTAATATTTTAGGGTCATCGATGACATTGTATTCTTCTCCCAATGCAGATATAACTTGAGGGAAAATGTGTTTACCATTTACCTTAGCCGAAAGTAACCCTACCACGTTCTCAAATACAAAAAATTTTGGTTTAAAATATTTTAATATTTTTACATAGCTTTCAAATAAGAAGTTTCTAGGGTCTGTAGACATTCTCTTTCCGTCACGAACTCTTCCTGCAGTAGAATACGCTTGGCACGGAGGACCGCCAATAATAATGTCTGGCATGATACCTTTTGTTGCCTCTTCTATTTTTCTTACAATATCTTCAGAGGTAATATCATACTCTATAACTTTATCATCATAATCCTTGAATCCATAATATTTCATTCGAGTTCGTAACGTTTCACAAGCCCAATGATTTATTTCTACATGAGCAAGAGCCTTAAAGCCTATTCTATAAAATCCTTCTGACAATCCACCGCATCCTGCAAAAAGGTCTATAAATGTATATTTCTTTTTCATCGGATTACTTTATTGAATTGTTTCTTTTGACCACTCGGATAGATTAACTGACTCAAAATTAAAAGACTCACTTTTTCAACAACGTTCTTTATACTAATTTTTGTATTTGAAGTCTCATCTATGCTCTGTGGCCTAAATGTTTGTTTTAGCTGAAGTCCTTTTTTATCAAGTATCATTGTTTTGTGAATTATTCATACCGAGTGAAATCGGCAAGTTTAACATTGAGTGGTTATGTACTTTGTTGTTTGGATGCAAACTACATACCTCTCATTGAAAAAAACTCTATCCGAAATTTGCCTATAATAATTACGGTTGAGGCTAGATATGCAAAGATACTATATTAACCAACAAATCCATATTAAACGGAGAAATAATTTGGAGGCGTTTCTGTTTTTTTATGGTATTGAAGATTTCTATATATAAATAACCATGTTTACATGTTAGATTTTAGAATTTTCAGTAGAGAACTTTGGTATAATCTTGCTTATATATAAAGGACCTATAAGTTTGCTACAACGTATACAAAATATCCATTAGGGCTGTGATGATATTTTGTTTTACTTAAAAGCGTATGATACATCTCTCGCCCTTCGCTCCCTTTCAACTATCATTTTGACAAAATGATAAAAAGGCAGTGTGAGCGTGCCGTATTTGCATCCGATGGCGCATCGGCTTCCAAATATTGGATTCTCGAAACGGAAAATCTGAGCTATCTTCTTGTATTATAGAGAGGTATAGGTTGTATTTTCTGTTATGAAATCATCCGAAATAGAATCAAAATAGAGTTGTTTTGCTGACTTTTTGGGAATAAACCAGGGTCATTGCGAGGCATAGAAAAATAAGTCTTGAGAAGTTTGGCAACAAATCAAGAGAATAAAAAAAACATCTCATGAGAACTTTGGCAAGAACTCTTGAGATGTTTTCTATAAATATACAGAAAGAGTGCAAAACAGACTTTTTCTGTGCATAAAAATACATCAAATCATCCCTTTTCAAACTAGATTATAAAGGTGTCGGTAAGAGATGTCGGCAAAATAGTTACAAAATGAAACTCTAGTATGGAAACGGGTGTAATTTTGATTAATAGTTGTTTTTCTGTTCCTCGAAATAAGCTTGCGGGTGCAGGCATGCAGGACATACTTGGGGAGCTTCCTTGCCCACATAGATGTATCCACAGTTGCGGCATTGCCAAACAACTTCTCCTTCTTTGGCAAACACTTGTGCCGTTTCGATGTTCTTCACGAAAGCCTGATAGCGTTCTTCGTGTGCTTTTTCGGCTACGGCAATGTTTCGATACATGGCTGCAATGGCAGGAAAACCTTCTTCTTCCGCCACTTTGGCAAAATGGGGATAGTCTTTGCTCCACTCCTCGTGTTCGCCTGCGGCAGCTGCTTGCAGATTTTCCAGGGTAGTGCCGATGACACCGGCAGGGAATTGAGCTGTAATTTCAACCATGCCTCCTTCCAAAAACTTAAACATGCGTTTGGCATGCTCTTTTTCCTGATCTGCTGTCTCTAAAAATATAGCTGCTATCTGTTCAAAACCCTCTTTTTTGGCAGCACTGGCAAAATAAGTGTAGCGCATTCTTGCTTGCGATTCTCCGGCAAACGAAGTCATCAGGTTCTTTTCTGTCTGGCTTCCTTTAATACTTTTACTCATTACTGTTTTTATTTTAAGTTATCTTTCTAATCTTAAGGTATGATTTCGCAAAGATAATAGATTGGATATAAAAAGCAAATTTAAAAGAATGAATTATACTTTGTTTATAAACGGTGGCGCTGTATAAATCATTAGATGAGTATCTGATAGACCCATGTAAAGACCGGTGTTTGCTGCGTGCAAGGCGCAGTTTGGATAATATAAAAAAAAAGACATGCTTTTGATGCATGTCTTTTCTATTTTGAAACCAATGATGTTTCTTTCTAAAGGTGCTTCAACTTCACAGTGTACAGCACCTGATTTTGGTTTTGGAAGTAAAAACATTTCATTTTTTCTTCCTTTGAAGACTTGCTCACTGTAGTCATTAAATGACTAACAGTGATTTTCTTCTTCAATGTGTCATAAGTCACTACCTTAATTACCTTAAATTACCCTTAAAACTAAACAATCTTATACCTATCCATCTCTCACGAGATCCTAACTAATACTACATTATGTTACCCTTACTGTTCTTATGACACTGCAAAGATAGATACTGTTTGCCTACACAGCAAATATTTCTGTGATTTTTCTTTGCTTAAAATGCTTTTCTTGATTTATGTCAATTACAATTTGCATATTTACAAACTATCGGGGCGTTTTTTGCAAAAAGAAACACTTTTGCATTCATAGTCATTGCGCTTTCCTGTCCTATCTGTTTCTGTGTTTGTACAAGTACATTCAAGATTTTGTGTATGCTATTTTAACTGATGTCTGTTCGAGGTTGCGTTTTTTCCTCATATTATACGATACAGCCCGAAAATTATCTGTATTTTTACGTCCTAAATCAATTCTAAGATAGGATATGGCAAAGGAAAAGACGGTGTACGTTTGTGATAACTGTGGACAGGAGTCTCCTAAATGGGTGGGCAAGTGTCCCGCTTGTGGTTCCTGGAACACGTTTAAGGAGTTTCGGGTGCGCAAGGAATCTTCTGCTTCTGCTGCGGCTCATTCGTATGGAGGAAGTTCGGTTGTGGCTGATTTAAGCAATGTGCGCGTACAACCCATGCAAGTGGGATTGATTGATTCGTGTGCCGAACCTCGTTTAGACATGGGAGACGACGAACTGAATCGTGTGCTGGGCGGCGGTTTGGTGCCTGGCTCCTTGGTCTTGCTGGGAGGAGAACCGGGAATCGGTAAGTCAACTTTGGTGTTGCAAACGGTGTTGCGCATGCCCCGGCGCCGTATTCTTTATGTAAGCGGAGAGGAAAGCGCCCGCCAAATCAAGTTGCGAGCCGACAGGCTGGCAGGTGTGCATGCCGACAAGGGGCACGACTTGCTGGCAGAGTCTTCGTGTATGATTGTGTGCGAAACGCTTCTGGAGCAAATCTTTCTGCATATCAAAAACGAACAGCCCGAAATGGTGATTGTGGATTCCATCCAGACAATCATGACCGAAACGGTGGACTCCTCGCCCGGAAGCATCACTCAGGTGCGAGAATGTGCGGCTGCCTTACTGAAATTTGCCAAGCAAAGCAACATCCCCGTGATACTTATCGGACATATTAATAAGGAAGGCACTCTGGCAGGACCCAAGGTGCTGGAGCATATCGTAGATGCTGTGCTGCAGTTTGAAGGCGACCAGCATTATATGTACCGCATCTTGCGCAGCATCAAAAACCGATTCGGAAGCACTGCCGAACTGGGAATCTATGAAATGAGGCAAACGGGATTGCGCCCGGTAAACAATCCTTCGGAACTGTTGCTCACCGAAGATCACGAGGGAATGAGCGGTGTGGCTATTTCTTCGGCCATAGAAGGTGTCCGACCTTTCCTCATTGAGACGCAGGCTTTGGTCAGTACGGCTGCCTATGGCACACCGCAGCGATCGGCCACAGGCTTTGATTTGCGCCGTCTGAACATGTTGTTGGCGGTGCTCGAAAAGCGTGTCGGTTTTAAACTGGCGCAGAAAGATGTGTTTCTGAACATTGCCGGCGGACTGAAAGTGAACGATCCGGCCATTGACTTGTCGGTTATTGCTGCCGTGTTGAGCAGTAATGTGGATACGGGTATCGAATCGGGCGTGTGCATGGCTGGCGAAGTGGGGTTGAGCGGTGAGATTCGTCCCGTGAACCGAATAGAACAGCGCGTGGCAGAGGCCGAGAAACTGGGATTTACACGCATGCTGGTGCCGCGCGCAAACATGCAGGGGTTTGATTATAAGAAGATGAAGATAGAGCTGGTGCCCGTGCGCAAGGTGGAAGAAGCCTTGCGTGCCTTGTTCGGATAAACAGCTTATAATAATTAATGTAATATTGCTTTTGAATTATGATACAGGAGTTTCAGCTTCGGGCTTTGCCGGAGCAAGTTTACAACGAGCAGTCGCTGCGCCGTTTTGTGGCGCGTGAAAAGGGGATGGACGAGCGTACCATCAAGGGGGTTCGTATCTTAAAGAAAAGTATTGATGCCCGACAGCGTACCATATTTATTAATTTAAAGGTAAGAGTCTACGTAAATGAACAGCCCTCGGATGAGGCTTTCGTGCCTACGGAATATCCGAATGTGGCAGGCAAGCCTCGGGTTGTTGTGGTGGGTGCCGGTCCCGGCGGTTTGTTTGCTGCTCTTCGTTTAATCGAACTGGGCTTTTGCCCGGTGGTGGTAGAGCGCGGAAAGAATGTGCGCGACCGTAAATTAGACCTGGCAAAAATCTCTCGTGAGCATAAAGTGGATCCCGAAAGCAATTATAGTTTTGGAGAAGGCGGTGCCGGAGCTTATTCGGACGGAAAACTTTATACGCGCAGTAAGAAAAGAGGTAGCGTAGACAAAATTTTGAATGTGTTCTGTCAGCATGGTGCCAGTACAGCCATTCTGTCGGATGCGCATCCGCATATCGGTACGGACAAGTTGCCGCGTGTGATTGAGAACATGCGCAACACAATTTTGGCATGTGGCGGTGAAGTGCATTTCGAAACGCGCATGGACCGTCTGATTCTGCACGATGGTAAGGTGGAAGGGATTGAAGCCCATAACGGACAAATCTTTAAGGGACCCGTTATCCTGGCCACCGGTCATTCGGCACGTGATGTTTACCGTCATCTTTTCCGGCAAGGCATTCCCGTGGAAGCCAAGGGACTGGCGGTTGGTGTCCGTCTGGAACATCCGGCAATGCTTATCGACCAGATTCAATATCATAACAAAAACGGACGGGGCAAGTACTTGCCTGCAGCGGAATATAGTTTTGTGACTCAGGTGGAGGGCAGAGGCGTGTATAGCTTTTGTATGTGCCCCGGAGGATTTATCGTACCTGCAGCCAGCGGACCGGCGCAGATTGTGGTGAATGGAATGTCGCCCAGTAACCGAGGTTCGCAGTGGAGTAATTCGGGTATGGTGGTGGAATTGCATCCGGAAGACCTGCAGGAGAAATCCATGACGGCATTCATGAAAGATTATGTGCGAAGTCTGGACGCTCCGGAATGTACGGATTTAACGGATTTGTGGCATTATTGCGACCCGGAGTCGGTGTGGAACGGAGCTCCCGAGGAGCATCCTTTGGCTTTGCTCTACTTTCAGGAAGCCATCGAACGCCAGAATTGGGTGCAGGGGCAATACCGGCAGACAGCACCGGCACAGCGTATGGCTGATTTTGTAAACAAGCGCTTGAGCTATGATTTGCCGAGAAGCTCGTATTCTCCCGGACTGATTTCCTCACCGCTTCACTTTTGGATGCCGCAGTTTATTGCCGGACGTCTGGCGCGAGGTTTCCAGAATTTTGGAAAGAGCAGTCACGGATTCTTGACTAATGATGCGGTGATGATTGCGGTAGAAAGCCGTACTTCGGCGCCGGTTCGTATCTTGCGTCGGCCGGATACTTTGCAGCATGTCACAGTGGCGGGACTTTTCCCTTGTGGCGAAGGTGCCGGTTATGCCGGAGGAATCGTATCTGCCGGTATCGACGGTGAGCGATGTGCCGAAGCTGCTGCTGCTTATCTGAATGGCATAGGCTGCCTGTAGCTTGTGAAACGATACAATAAAAACCCCGGTAATCAGATGATTGCCGGGGTTTTGTTGTATGTGTTTTTGGCCGGACAGAAGCCGTTAAAAATCGAGTCCGATGCTTGCCGTGAAGCAGCCGCTGCGGATGCGTCCGTCAAAATCGTCGTAGTTGTAATCCTGAAAATGCTTGCCTGCCAGGTTATACATGCCGACGTCGTAGCAGAAATCCAGATAGAAGTTCTGGAAAGCCATGCCCAGACCGATGCGGAAGCCCACGTCGAAACGGCGCAGATAGCGGTCGGAATACGGGTCCTCCTTGATGCGCTGTTCGTAGAGCTTGACATTGCCACCCACACCACATGCCATGAAGCCGCCGAAATAAGGCTGGATGGTTAAGTCGTCAAAACCAACATCAGCTTTGTATTTAAACACAAAAGGCAATTCTATGTATTTCAGGTTGTAGGTTTTGCGCTCGATAAATTCGGTAGCTTCGAATTTTACGCCTTTTTCCGTATAGAGCAGTCCGGTCTCGAAATAGAATGGCACTGTTCGACCGATGCGGTTGCCAAAAACAATGCCTGCATTAATCAGAGACAAAGGTTTTGTTTTCGGCCCGTCGGTAAATCCTTTGCAGTGTAAGGTGGGCACGTTGAGGCCCACACGGATGCCAAAATAACTGCTGCGGTCGTAGTTATACCAGCGGCTGGAACTGATGCCTTCGGCATGAGCGGCATTTCCGTTGCTGCCGGAAAAACCAAAAGCTGCCGGCAATATGCCCAAAACAAACAAAAAGGAAATTATTTTTTTTCTCATAAACTAAGGTGCTTGGAATATCTGTTATATTAGAACAAAAGTACAATTTTTTTTTGGAAGAATCCTCTTTTAAGGAAATAATTACTACTTTTGTTCTTTCAAAATATTTGTTGCAGACACGCACTTTTTAATTTCAACAGCAAGAAAAAAGTGCCTTTAGAATAATATTGACGCTAATGAAAGTTCTTAAATTTGGAGGAACCTCCGTAGGTTCCGTTGAAAGTATCTTAAACGTAAAGAAAATTGTCGAAAGTCAATCAGAGCCGGTTATCGTGGTGGTTTCGGCTTTGGGAGGAGTTACCGATAAGTTGATTCACACTTCAAAACTGGCTGTATCCGGAAATATGGACTATCAGAAGTCTTTTATGGAACTTACCGACCGTCATTACCAGATGATTGACCGGATTATTGCCGAAGGACCGCGTAAAGAGATGCTTCTTTCTATCGTCAATGCTTTGTTTGAGGAATTGCGCAGCATCTATCAGGGCGTTTATCTGATTAAAGATCTTTCTGCCAAGACTCAGGCCATGATTGTGAGTTATGGCGAACGGATTTCTTCGAACATTATCTCGGTGCTCATCAACGGGTCGGTGTGGTATGACTCCCGTTCGTTTATCAAAACGGAAGTTCGGGGCGGACGCCAGCTGTTGGCCTCGGAAGAAACAGAGCGTCTGATTCGGGAAACTTTCGGAAAACTGCCCGAAATTGCTTTGGTGCCCGGATTTATCTCGAGTGATGTGGAGTCGGGCGAAACTACAAACTTGGGACGCGGAGGCTCGGATTATACGGCTTCTATCCTGGCTGCCTCTCTCAATGCTTCGGTTTTGGAAATATGGACAGATGTGGACGGCTTTATGACTGCCGACCCGAAAGTGATTTCCAATGCTTACACCATTGGCGAATTGAGCTATGTTGAGGCCATGGAACTGTGTAACTTCGGTGCCAAAGTGGTGTATCCTCCTACAATTTATCCGGTGTGCGTGAAAAATATTCCAATCTGGGTGAAGAACACTTTCAAACCCGATGCGCCCGGAACCATCATCAAAAAGGAGGTGGAACGCGACCGCAGCGGAAAACCAATCTGTGGTATATCCAGCATCAACAACACTTCGCTTATTTTTGTATCGGGCTTGTCTATGGTGGGTGTTATCGGTGTGAACCAACGCATCTTCTCGGCATTGGCTAACAGAGGCATCAGTGTGTTTATGGTGGCGCAGACTTCGTCTGAAAGCAGTACGTCCATCGGTGTGCGCGACGAGGATGTGACGCTGGCTTGTCAGGTTCTGAACGAGGAGTTTGCCAAAGAAATTAAAACAGGTGCCATGTTCCCGATGCAGGCAAGCAGCGGACTGGCTACCGTGGCTGTTGTGGGAGAGAGCATGAAGAATGTGTCGGGTGTGGCAGGCAAGCTGTTTGGCACTTTAGGACGCAACGGTATTAATGTGATTGCCTGCACTCAGGGTGTGTCGCAAACGAATATCTCGTTTGTGGTAGAATCTGCTTATCTGAGAAAAACATTGAATGTGATTCACGACAGCTTCTTCTTGTCAGAATACCGCGTGCTGAACCTTTTCTTGTGTGGCGTGGGTACTGTGGGAGGCAGCTTGATTGAACAGATTGCCGCTCAACGCGAAAAACTGATGCAAGAAAAAGGACTGCAACTGAATGTGGTGGGGATTGCCAGCAGTCATAATGCGCTGTTCGACCGCAATGGATTGCAGCTCGAAGGATACAGGGAGCGCTTGCGCGAATCCGAAACCAGCACGCTGACTTCGCTGCGCGATGAGATTATCCGCATGAATATTTTTAATTCGGTGTTTGTGGACTGCACGGCCAGCGCCGAAGTGGCTTCGCTTTATCACGACTTGCTGGAGCATAACATCTCGGTAGTGGCGGCAAACAAAGTGGCTGCCTCGTCGGATTATGCCAATTATGCTCAGCTGAAACATACGGCTTTCCAAAGAGGCGTGAAATATTTGTTCGAAACCAATGTGGGAGCCGGCCTGCCCATTATCCGTACGATGAATGATTTGCGTAACAGTGGCGACAAAATATTGAGAATCGAGGCGGTTTTGAGTGGCACGCTGAACTTTATCTTTAACAAAATTGCAGCTGATGTTCCGTTCAGTCAGACAGTAAAGATGGCAAAAGAAGAGGGTTACAGCGAACCGGATCCGCGTATCGACTTGAGTGGAAAGGATGTTATCCGCAAGCTGGTCATCTTGACCCGCGAATCGGGTTACCGTATCGAACAAGAGGAAGTAGAGGCGCACTTGTTTATTCCGGAATCTCTGTTCCAGGGCAGCGTGGAGGAATTTTGGGAGAAGCTGCCGCAGCTGGATGCTGAATTCGAGGAAAAACGCAAACAGCTCGAGTCGGAAAACAAGCGTTGGCGCTTTGTGGCAAAATATGAAAACGGAAAAGGTTCGGTATCGTTGTGTGCCGTCGACCGCAGCCATCCATTTTATTCACTCGAGGGGTCGAATAATGTGGTGTTGCTCACAACAGAACGCTATAACGAATACCCGATGATTATTCAAGGATATGGTGCCGGTGCCAGCGTAACAGCTGCTGGAGTGTTTGCTGATATCATGAGTATTGCCAATATATAACAAAAAAATGTCCGCACTTCGCCGTGCGGACATTTTTTTTGTTATTTGCGGATTGTGTATTTTCCGGAAGTGATTTCTTCGATACTGATGGGACGGTACACCATATTATAATAGCCTGGCTCTTCCTCATAGAAGAATCCGATTTTGTTGTCTTGCTGCAGGCAGAAAGTAGAGTAGGCCGATCCGGTGTGGCTCACTTGGAAAGAGCCTTCCCAGTTGGAAGAAAGGGCGGCCGGAGTGGCATAGTCGCTTTCAGAAACCAGTGCTTTGTAATAGATGGCTACATCGGCACGCTGGTCGGCTATCGGCAGAGACTGAATGATGAGGTGCATTTTCTTGCCATCGCTGTTGCGCACTACCGGATAGATGCCAACTTCTCCGTTGGTGGCATTGGCTCCTGTTTTGATTCCTCCCGGGAAGTCGTGCGAGGCAACCGGCTCAGACCAACTGCCTTCTGCTTTCTTTTTGTTGGTATAAGAGAAAATGTTGTAGAAACGGCCATAGCCTTTGCGGCTGCTGAGCAATACATCTCCGTTGGGCAATTCCTCGCATTTAGGCTCATCTCCTTTTGGCGCCGGAGACTGGTCGACACCACCCAGCACATGCCATTGCATGCCTAAGTTGTCGCTGTAGATAACAAAATTTCCGCCATCGGTACACAAAGCGGCATAGATACGCTTGTTTTTGCCGGCTTTTATCAAGTTTGACTGGGCAATCTTTCCCGAGCCGATGAACAGTTTCTTGAGCGGACCGTTCTTGCGTCCGTCAAACAGTGCATAAATCTCTTCGGTGATATCCTGAGGTGCGGTCCAAGTCTTACCGTTGTCCTTGCTGTAAAGACGAGCCACACGCAAAGGGTTTTTGCGGGTTGAGTTCCAATAAGTCACATTACCCGTACAACACATCAGCAATATATCCTTCTTTTTATGGTCGGCCACTGTGGCAGCATCTCCGTAGCCACAGGCAAAATCATTTTTAATGCCGTTGCCTTTTGCTATGTCAAACTGATTAGACCAGGTTTTTCCGTTGTCGTCGCTATATTTTCCCACAATGTCGATTTGTCCGAAACCGATGTCTGCACCGCAATAACGATAGTCCGACATGGCAATCAGACGTCCGCTGTGGGTTGTGATAATGGCCGGTATGCGATACGGAATGCCTTTTTGGTCCGGAGTATGAAACAGGCAAGTGCTGTTTTGGTCTGTGTGCTGTTTTTGATTGCAGTCTGCTGTTTCGATGGTGCGGCATTGGGTTGTGCCATAAACAGAACCAGAAAGTGTCGTGCCCCCTGCAAACAGGGCGAAAAGTAAAATTTTAGAATTCATTGTTATACTGAAAAAAATTATGATTGATGAGCAAATATACAATAAAAAAACTCCGAAACACGATTCTGTTTCGGAGTTTTTTGAAATTTCTTGAACTGAAATATTCCTTTTAAGCGTTTGCAACAGGCTGTTGCTTTTTTTGTTAAAAGAGAAGAAATCCGGCAAATCCGGCCGAACAAATCAGTAAGATGGGGTTGATTTTGTATATATAAGTCCCGATGAAAGTGGCTGCAAATATAAAAATACTGATGTAGAACTGCCATGGAGTGTCCGGGGTGCCAAAGTTTTCTTTATTTAAAAGAAGCAGAGCTGCAGCAGCAATCAAGCCAACTACGGCCGGACGTAATCCTAAAAATATGTTTTCTACAATTGGGTGATTTTTGTATTTAAGCAGAAACTTACTGATAAAAAGCATGAGGATGAACGAGGGAAGAACCACGGCAAAGGTGGCTGTGGCGCTGCCAAGCATGCCGATAGTATGACTGTAACCAGCGTTGATCATACTGGTATAGCCCACATAAGTGGCCGAATTGATGCCAATTGGACCGGGAGTCATTTGACTGATAGCCACGATGTCCGTAAACTGGCCCATGTCGAGCCAGTTATAGCGCGTCACTACCTCTCCCTGAATCATGGATATCATGGCATAACCGCCTCCAAATCCGAAAAGACCTATTTTAAAGAAGGTATAAAACAGTTTTAATAGTAGTAAAATCATGGTTATTTGTCGTTTTGATCAATTAATTTTCCGTATAAAAATCCGAATACTCCCGCCAATATGATGATATATACTGGGGATACTTGCATCTGCCATATCAATAATGCACTGACTACCGGTATCCAAATATTGGTCCAGCCGATACGGGCAGATTTTCCCATTTTGAAAGTTGGTGCTGCAATCAAGGCAACAACTGCCGGGCGTATGCCCAGAAAAATACTTTGCACGGTAGGGTTGTCGCGGAAGGTCTGGAAGAATAAGGCAATCATCAGTATGATTATGAAAGAAGGGAGTATTGTTCCCAAAGTGCAGATGATACTGCCCCATACGCCTTTCAGCTTATAGCCGATAAATATGCTTATATTTACAGCCAAGATTCCGGGACAACTTTGGGAAATGGCCACTAAATCTACAAATTCTTCTTTGTTGATCCATTGTTTCTTGTCCACTACGTCTGCTTCGATTAATGGGAGCATGGCATAGCCACCTCCGATGGTGAACATCCCGATGCGTGTAAATGTTTTAAAGCTTTCTAAGTAAATGTTCATATGACTTCTGTTGAGTTTCGTTGTTCCGATCCGCTTCTTATCTTATTCAAAGATAGTGAAAGGCGAGTGCAATTGAAAATACTGAAAACAAGGTTTTCAAGGATTATCTTTGCCGAGCCGCCTCCTATCTTATTCAAAGATAGTGAAAGGCGAGTGATGTGTCGCATACCGAAAACTGATGTTTTCAGGTATGTTCAAATCCGAGCCGCCTCCTATCTTATTCAAAGATAGTGAAAGGTGGCTGTAAAGACAAAAAAAGTGCGCTATACTTTTTAAAAGATAGCGCACTTTATTAAATTTAGATTCGTGTGAACCTTATTTTATTTCTTGTTTTGTTCAATCCATTTACGAGCATTGACAAAAGCTTCCATCCAAGGAGTGATTTCATCAGCACGACGATCTGCCGGATAATAAGCATTCTGCCATGGGAAGATGGCACGTTCCAAGTGAGGCATCATAGCCAGATGACGACCGTCAGCGCTACAAATACCGGCTACACTATAATCCGATCCGTTAGGATTAGCAGGATACTCATCGTAGCTATACTTGGCGATTACATTGTATTTATCCTCGTCGTAAGGCAATGAGAACTTACCCTCGCCGTGAGCAACCCAGATACCCAGCTTGTTGCCGCTGAGAGAACCGAACATTACACTGCGGTTTGTCGGTATAGTCAGGCCAACATAAGCGGACTCAAACTTGTGAGAGTCGTTGTGCAGCATGTGTGCTCTCTTCTCAAATTCTGGATTAATCAAGTTTAGCTCAACCATCAACTGGCATCCGTTGCAGATACCCAAAGACAAGGTGTCAGGACGTGCATAGAAGTTGTCCAATGCAGCCTTGGCTTTCGGATTATACAAGAAAGCACCGGCCCATCCCTTTGCAGAACCCAATACGTCGGAGTTAGAGAATCCACCGCAGAATACTATCATGTTGATGTCTTCCAAAGTCTCTCTTCCGGTAATCAAGTCGGTCATCATCACGTCCTTGACGTCAAATCCTGCCAAGTAGAGTGAGTAAGCCATTTCGCGTTCTCCGTTGGTTCCTTTCTCGCGGATGATAGCTGCCTTGATACCTGATGGAGTGCGGCGGTCTGGATTCAAGCCAAACTGCGACAGCTTGCCTGTGAAGTCTTTGTTGAAGACCATTTCCAGCGGCTGTTTCTTGTAGTTCTCAAAGCGAGCCTGAGCGCATCCGTTCATGCTCTGTTTGCGGTCTAACAAGTAAGAAGTGCTGAACCAGATGTCGCGCAGATAGTCGATACCGAACTGATACTCGGCACCATCCTTGTAAACCTGAATCAAGCGCTCGTTGGTAGGAGTACCCAATTTGACATAACCCACACCGGCATCTTCCATCATCTTCTTGAAGTCGGCCTTGTGCTTGTTGGCAATCTGTACAACAACACCAGGGTTCTCTGCCATCAAAATCTTCACGATGTCATCATTCTTGAAGTTGTCCAGATTGATTTCCATACCACCTTCGGTGTTGGCAAAGCACATTTCAAGCAGGGTAGTAATCAAACCTCCGGCAGAGATGTCGTGACCGGCTAAAATCATACCCTTGTTGATTAATGCCTGAACTGTATTAAAGGCATCGCGGAAGTATTCCGGATTTTGGCAAGTCGGTACGTCAGAACCTACCTTCTGCAGAGATTGTGCAAAGGCAGAACCTCCTAAGCGCAACTGGTCAAAGCTGAAGTCGATGTGATAGAAGGTGCTCTTTTCATCGTTGACCATGACTGGCGAAACAACTTTCTTGATGTCGCTTACCTCGCCACCGGCACTTACGATAACTGTTCCCGGAGAGATTACCTTTTCACCGTTTGGATATTTCTGTGTCATAGACAGAGAGTCCTTACCGGTTGGAACGTTAATTTCCAAAGCACAGCAGAAGTCTGACAGCGCTTTTACACCTTTATATAAACGGGCATCCTCACCCTCCTGAGAGCGGCAAGGCCACATCCAGTTGGCTGAAAGCGATACACTGTCCAAACCTTCGGCTAATGGAGCCCATACGATATTGGTCAATGATTCGGCAACAGATAATACCGATCCAGCTGCAGGGTCGGCCAAACCTGCTTGTGGCGCGTGACCGATAGCAGTTGCTATACCTGCCTTTCCGCGATAGTCAAGAGCTACCACACCGCAGTCGCTCAAAGGCAACTGAATCTCACCCTGACACTGCTGGCGGGCAACCTTACCAGTAACCGAACGGTCCACCTTGTTGGTCAACCAATCCTTACAAGCCACTGCTTCCATCTGCAGCACGCGTGTTACATATTCATTCAAGTGGGCTGCATCATACGAAACATTCTCGTATTTACGTTCCACTGTGTTGTCCTTCATATAAGTCTTCGGGCTGTGGCCGAACATCTGAGAAACTTCCAAGTCAAACGGACGGACTCCGTCGGCCTGCTGGAACGCAAAGTGTGCATCGCCGGTTGTTTCACCCACCACATACATCGGAGCGCGTTCGCGTTCTGCAATTTTGCGTACATGCTCCAAGTGTTCTTCCTGAATCAGCAAGCCCATACGTTCTTGTGATTCATTGGCAATGATTTCTTTAGCCGAAAGAGTCTTGTCGCCAATAGGCAATTTGCTCATGTCAATCAAACCGCCACATTCTTCAACCAACTCAGACAAGCAGTTGACATGTCCGGCTGAACCGTGGTCGTGAATAGAAACTACCGGATTTACATCCTCTTCGCACAGGGCGCGAACCAAGTTGTTGGCGCGTTTTTGCATTTCCGGATTGGCACGCTGAACGGCATTCAATTCGATGCCTGACGAGTAGCGTCCGGTGTCAACTGATGAAACCGAGCCACCGCCCAAGCCAATACGATAGTTATCACCACCGACAACTACCACTTTATTTCCTTTTTGCGGAGTGCCTTTCAGACAGTCGCGTTTAGTGCCGTAGCCCACACCTCCGGCAAGCATAATTACTTTGTCGTAGCCGTAGCGCTCGTCGTTTTCCTGATGCTCGAAGGTCAGTACAGAACCCGAAATCAATGGCTGTCCGAACTTGTTTCCAAAGTCAGATGCACCGTTCGAAGCCTTAATCAAAATCTGTTCCGGAGTTTGATACAGCCATTTACGTGCAGGAAGAATGTCTTCCCAGTCTCTGCCTTCGTCTGTGCGAGGGTAAGAGGTCATATAAACAGCAGTACCGGCAATAGGCCAGCTACCAACACCACCACCCATACGGTCGCGGATTTCACCGCCGGTACCGGTTGATGCACCGTTAAACGGCTCTACGGTAGTTGGGAAGTTATGAGTTTCTGCCTTGATAGAGATAACTGATTCAATGTCTTTAATGACAAAGTAATCAGATGTAGCATGGTCTTTTGGGGCAAATTGTTCTACAACCGGACCTTGTGCAAAGGCAACATTGTCTTTATATGCAGAAATGATTTTGTGTGGATTCTCCTGAGTGGTTTTTTTAATCATTTGGAACAAAGAAGATTCCATCTCTTGTCCGTCGATAATGAAGGTTCCGCCGAAAATCTTGTGACGGCAATGCTCCGAGTTAATCTGTGCAAATCCAAATACCTCAGAATCGGTCAGTTTGCGGTTCAGCTGCTTTTCTACTTCGTGCAAATATTCAATTTCCTCTGGAGAGAGGGCAAGACCTTCCTGTTCGTTATATTCTTCCAGGTTGTCGATATACATGATGGAAGCAGGCTTCAAGTCAATCTTGAAGATTTCCTGGTTCAAACCCTTGTACATGCGCTGGAGCATGGGGTCGTGGTCTGCATTTTCGTCGGCCACCGGGAAGAATTCCTCAATACGAGAAATGCCACAAAGGCTCATGTTCTGCGTAATTTCAACGGCGTTAGTACTCCAAGGAGTAATCATTTCACGGCGCGGACCGATAAAGCAACCGGTAAGCTTGCTTTCATCTTCAACTTGGGCCTCACCGTAAAGCCAACACAATTTTTCAATTTCTTCAGAGTTGAGCGCATGATCGCAGTCTGTGGCGATAACGCTTTTGCTGGGAGTTCTAAAAAAAACAATAGGCATAAATATAGAGTGTTTATTAAAAACTTTGATGGCAAAGTTAGTAATTTTACACTGAATATCATTCTATAATGTAGAAAATAATTTATAGAAACATAACTTCTTAAAGAAAACACAAATTCTTTGAACGATTTTTTAAATTATCTTTTGTTGTTTTGTTTTTTTACCCTACTTTTGCTTCTGAAACAAAAAGCTCAAGATATTTTATCCTTGTTTTAATTCTATTGTATATAAAGTGCTTTTACCGTTATAACATGGAAATTAGAGATTTTCTATCTTGAAATATTAGGATAACAACTATGTAAAATAGGAATTTATATCAATTTTATGGAACAGAAAAAGATGAGCAAAGCACTTAGTTGCTTAATGTTGTCTGTATTGGGATTAACAACGGCATGTGTTGATAATTCTTATGACTTGTCTAAGGATATAGACATGACAATTACAGTAGGTGGTGATTTGGTAACTCCAGGTTCTTCTTCCGAGAATATCACATTGAATGACTTGTTTGACATTGATTATGAATCTTCGGATCTGGATACATTGGAGAATGGTGATTTTATTTTAAGCGTGAGCGGTGATCCTTCTAGCTCTTCTGTAAAAGTGAATGAGGTGAATATTGACCCGTCTTATGCTCGCGAAAATTCAAATGTCATCACGTTTGTTAAACGTTTGCTCACGAACGGTGAGTCGGCTCCTGCTGCTGTGGAGGATCTGAACCCCGTGTGGAATCTGACAAACAACCTGGTGCCCGAGGATATAGTTGATTTGGAATATGCCGATGAGATTTCTTCGAATAGGGTAAATCTTACACTGAAAGTTCAAGGTGTGGCCAAGGGAGTATGGCTTAAAAAAGGCTTGAATTTTACATTTCCCGCTTATATGGTTTTGGAACCTGACGAGCAAAGTGTGGCTGAACTCTTTGATTTAGAAAGAAATAATGTGCAAACGAAACTGGTCCTTAGAAAGGATGTTTATTTGCCTAGTTCAGGAACTACATGGAAACTGAAACTTTCGAAAGTTTATTTCAAGTCTACTGACCAGGTTAGCATCCCTTCTGGCCAAGGATTTATTCCAGCTACTGCTGAAGCAAAGGCCAAAGTGTTCTTCCAAGTACCGGTTCCCGTAAACGGAAATATTACGGTTAAGGAAAATGACTTTCCTAGTGGAAGGGAAAGTATGGAATGTAGCCTGGTAAGCGAACTGTCGTCTAACGAAATGACCTTGGAACGTGTGCGCGCTAAAGTGAATCCCGAAATCGATTTTTCTGTTTCTGATGTTCTCTTGAATAACCTTCCTGACTTTCTGACTGATAATGATGTGAATGCAGACTTGAATAATCCTCAGATTTTATTGCGTATCAACAACGAAGCTGAGGTGGAAGTGAATTTGCAAGCTCAGTTTGAATCTTATAAGGATGCAGTAAAAATACGTTCGGTTAAGGTGGGTACTGCATTGGGCGTTGTTAATGACGAAACCATTATCCTGCAGCCTAAAACGGAAAATCTGATTTGTCTTTCTCCTATAAATAAAAATGTTCCGGATGGATTTACCTGGGTGAAATGCGAGTCACTCCCGGAATTGATTCAGAATGTACCGGAAAGAGTGAAGGTGGAAAATGTAGAGGCTCAGGTTCTTCCTAATTTTTATACCGTGAAAGTGGGCGTAACAAAGAATGTATATACGGATTATGACATGAAGGCGCTGCTTGAATTCGGAAAGGACTTTGCTATCGTATATAAAGATACGCTGAATGATTGGGAAGAGGATATAAAGGACTTTAAAGTGAAAGAAGTGGAAGTAAATTTCAATGCAAAGAATTGTATTCCCCTGAATCTCGATGTAACGGCCGCAGCAATTGACGTAGAGGGCCACGAAATGCCCGAGGTATTGGTGACAATCGAAGGTTATGTGACAGCGGGAAGTATGGAGGCACCTACAAATAATGCTCTGAAAATTTTCCTGAAACATAAAGACGGAAAGCGTATAGAGAATCTTGATGGAGTGATTCTGCGATTAGACGGAAAGGCTGTTCGTGAAGGTAATGCAGACAATTGGACTTCAAAAACATTGAATGCCGGACAGGTACTGAAACTTGAGAACCTTAAGTTGGGTGTCAAAGGCGGTGTTACATTAGATTTGAATTAATAATTTGTTTTTGAATTTAAATGATTAGAATACAATGAAAAAGAATAAAATATTGTGCCTCCTGGCCGGCATGTTGTTGGCTCCCGCATCTGCTTTTGCACAACAAACCTTGCATTCGGGTTATTTCCTCGAAGGTTATGAATATCGTCATGTGATGAATCCGGCTTTCGGACCAGACCGTAAGGGCTTTGTCAGCTTCCCGGTTTTGGGTAACATTAATCTGGGGTTGTCGGGTAATGTGGGTGTTTCCGACTTCCTGCACAAATTGCCTAACGGCGGACTGACAACTTTTATGCATGAATCTGTTGCTGCATCAAAGTTTCTGGGAGGAATAAACAAAAATAACCGTTTGGCTTTTGACCTGAACATGGGAATTTTTTCTATGGGCTTCACTAAGTTTGGAGGATATAACACAATCGGTATCAACTTGCGTGGAAATTTAGGAGCAACCTTGCCTTATGAACTTTTCGAATTTATGAAAGTGGGAGGAAAAGGTAATAATACCGAATACCGTATCGAAAATATTGGTCTTTCAACAAATGTGTATGCTGAGATTGCTTTAGGACATTCCCGTAAGATAACAGATCAATGGCGCGTGGGCGGTAAGCTGAAATTTCTTTTGGGAGGAATGAATGTAAGTTCCTTTATCGACCGGATGGATGTAAAACTTTCAGATGAACAATGGCGTGTACAAGGAACCGGTAGTATGAATATTGCCATGAAAGGTTTGAATATTCCTACATTTGAGGAGGTAAAAGACCCAGAAGACTATGAGCCGGATGAGGCTCAGAAGATGGATCTTTCTGAGATGGAACTTAACTCTCCTGGATTGGGCGGATTTGGTTTGGCTATTGATTTGGGAGCAACTTATCAAGTGCGCGAAGATTTGCAAGTGTCTGCTTCATTGTTAGACTTAGGTTTTATCTCTTGGGGTAATAATACCAGAGGTAAGATGAGCATGAAACCATGGATCTTCGAAGGTTTTCAAGAGGTACCTTATGACTCAAACGACGAATTTGGTAATGAGAAACCAAACAGTATTGAAAACCAAATGGATGACTTGACTGAGGATTTAGAGAATTATTTCAGTTTCCAAAAAGAGGGAAAACCTTCGGGAAGAACTTCCGCTTTGGGGGCAACATTGAACTTGGGTGCTGTTTATACCTTACCTTATTATAAAGGCCTGCGGTTCGGTTTCCTGTCATCAACCCGTATACATGGTAAGTATTCTAGTTCAGAGGGACGTTTTTCTGCTAATGTGGCTCCGACAAAATGGTTTGATGCATCTGTTAACTATGCCATATCTTCTTATGGTTCTTCGTTTGGTTGGCTGATAAATTTCCATCCTAATAAGTTTAACTTCTTTGTAGGATCGGATCATCAGTTCTTTAAGATTACGCCGCAATTCTTGCCGGTACATCATGCCAACATGAATGTGTCTTTGGGTATCAACTTTAATTTATAAAATAAAGGAGAACTGCTTGTTTAGAACAGTTCTCCTTTTGGGTTTAATATGAGAAACGAGGTTGTGTTGTCTGCAAACAAACACAACCTCGTTTTCTATATTATGCTGTACTCTCTTCGTTTGTATACGAATGATTTTATATGAAAGCTTGGATTGTTACGATTCTAAGCCATGGTGATGTTTTGTCGAACTCATGGTGAAAATCAAACGAACTCATGGTGAAAATCAATTATAGTATTGGTGTAAACAGGAAGAGTTGTCAGTTTTGAATGAAAAGACCGGAACGAAATTACAATTCCCATCCCAGTGCGCTGGCACCCAAAATAGCAGCGCTGGCATCGTCCAGTTCAGAAACAATCATTTGAGCCTTGTTCTTGTAGAGGAATAATACGTTCTCGTCATAAGCTTTCTTGATTGGATCCATCAGCAAGTCACCTGCCTTGGTCAGTCCTCCGAAGAAAATAAATGCTTCCGGGCTGCAGAATGCGGCAAAGTCGGCACAAGCGGCTCCCAGTACCTTTCCTGTGTATTCAAAGATTTCTTTTGCCAGTTTGTCTCCTTTTCCGGCTGCAATGGCTACATCTTTAGAAGTAATCTCTTCAATAGGAAGCTCGCGCAATACGGTAGGACGGTCGCTCTCTCTTAACATTTTCTTGGCAGTTCTGGCAACACCTGTGGCAGAACAGTAAGTTTCCAGACATCCTTTACGACCGCATCCGCAACTGCGTGCTTCGCTTGACTTGTCAACAATCACATGACCTAACTCTCCAGCAAAGCCGTCAGAACCATAAATAACCTGTCCGTTTACTACAATTCCGCTGCCAACACCGGTTCCCAAAGTAATCATGATAAAGTTTTTCATACCTTTTGCAGCTCCATACATCATTTCGCCTACAGCGGCTGCATTGGCATCGTTGGTTACAGCAACCGGAATACCCAGTCTTTCGCTAAACATTTTTGCCAAAGGAATTTCGCCTTTCCAAGGAAGATTTGCCGGGTTGTCGATAATTCCGGTATAGAAATTAGCGTCTGGAGCGCCGATACCCATTGCTTGTATCTTATCAATGCCGCCTACTTCTTCAATGATTTTATTCAATGCTACGCAACATTTGTCTACATATACTTCAACATCATTCTGTTCTTGTGTTTTTACAGAAGTAGTAGCGATGATAGAACCGCGTCTGTCTACAATTCCAAATACAGAGTTTGTACCACCCAGGTCCAAACCGATTACGTAAGGTTTCTGTTCTTGATCCATAATTCTTGAATTTTTAATTTGTATGCTTCTTAGGCAAAGATAGAAAGAATGCTTTAAAATAGTATTTAAAAATTAGTTTTTTTGAATCATTAAGACCAAGATTGTAGAAAAATATCGGAACTTTCTTCCTATTTTCGCAAAAAAATGCGAATTTTGCAGTATTATGTGGTTCGAAGACGTTAGTACATTAGATTTAATATTAAAGGGTTTGATCATCGGCATCGTATCTTCGGCGCCGATGGGACCTGTGGGTGTGTTGTGTATTCAGCGTAATTTAAACAAAGGTCGCTGGTATGGTTTTATGACCGGAGTAGGAGCTGCGTTCAGCGATATAATCTATGCTTTGATAACCGGTTTTGGAATGAGCTTTGTGGTGGAATTTATAGAAAACAAAACCAACATGTTTTATTTGCAGTTGGCTGGAAGTGTCATGCTTTTGTTCTTTGGTATATATACATTCCGAAGCAATCCTGTCAGTGCCATGCGTCCGCCTTCTTTAAAGAAAGGAACTCTGATTCATAATATGGTTACCGGTTTTTTGGTAACCTTTTCCAATCCGCTTATAATTTTCCTTTTTGTAGCTCTTTTTGCCCGTTTTGCATTTGTTGTGCCCGATCATTTGGTACAGCAGTCGTTGGGTTATGTTTCTATTTTCGTAGGAGCACTCGTTTGGTGGTTTCTGTTAGGTTATGGAATAGCCAAACTAAAGTCACGCTTTGAAGTAAAGGGCGTTTGGATGCTGAATAAGGTCATTGGTGTGATAGTGATGGTTGCATCGGTGCTGGGATTGGTCGTAACTCTAACCGGATTATCTTTATATTAAATGTATATAGCAAAACAATTAAAAGAAAAAAATGTGGCAGAATACCTGCTGTATATGTGGCAGGTTGAAGACCTGATACGGGCAAACCATCTGGAAATTGAAGAACTTAAAAATAACTATATCAACAAATTCAAAGCATCGCCCGAGCAAGAGAAGGAGATGACTGAATGGTATGCCAACCTGATTGATATGATGCGTTCGGAGCAGGTGCAGCAAACAGGACATTTGCAGATTAACAAGAACATGATTATTCTGCTCACTGATTTGCATGTACAGCTGCTGAATTCACCTAAGTTCCCCTTTTATTCGGCTGCCTACTACAAGGCATTGCCTTACATAGTCGAAATCCGTGCCCGTAACAACAATCGGGAAATTCCCGAATTGGAGTCGTGCTTTGAAGTACTTTATGGGGTGATGTTGCTCAAAATGCAAAAGAAACCTGTGAGTGCGGATACATTGAAAGCGGTGGATGACATCAGCAAACTTTTGGGCATGCTGTCTGATTATTATATTCAAGAGAAAAAAGGATTGTTGAAATTTGAATAAGCATACGTATGAAAAATATTTTAGTAACAGGATGTAAGGGACAGTTGGGTAGTGAACTGACCGAACTTGTAGAAAAGGATTCTATAGGTTTAAACTTTTTCTTTACTGATGTTGATACATTGGATATTACAGATGCTGCGGCCGTGAACAGTTTTGTTGAAGAACATGAGATTGACTGTGTGGTGAACTGTGCTGCATTTACTGCTGTGGATTTGGCAGAAAGCAAAGCTGATTTCTGTAAACTATTGAACGAAACAGCACCTGGCATGCTGGCTGAAGCAATGGCCAAGCGTGGAGGAAGCATGATTCAAGTGTCTACAGACTATGTGTTCGACGGCACAGCGCATGTACCTTATCGGGAAGATGTGCCCGAATGTCCGACTTCTGTATATGGTGTTACCAAATTGGCCGGTGAAAAGGCTGTGGCTCAAGCTTGTGAACAGTCGGTGATTATCCGAACAGCTTGGCTGTATTCCACATACGGAAAGAATTTTGTGAAGACCATGCTGAAATTAGGACGAGAGCGCAGCGAATTGGGGGTAGTAGCCGATCAGGTCGGTACTCCGACTTATGCTCGGGATTTGGCGCAGGCCATTCTTCAAATATTGCAAAAAGGCATCGTTCCGGGTGTATATCATTTTACAAACGAAGGGGTCGCTTCCTGGTATGACTTCACAAAGGCCATCCATCGGTTGGCACATGTTACAGGATGTGTAGTAAAGCCTTTGCATACAGAAGAGTATCCTACTCCGGCAACTCGTCCGCATTATTCAATCCTAGACAAGACAAAGATTAAACAAACTTATGGCATTGAAATTCCTCATTGGGAAGATTCACTGGCCGAATGTATCCAGAAATTAGAAAAATAAAGCAACGTCCAAAAATATGATGAACGAAATAGAAAGAAGAAGAACTTTTGCCATTATTGCACATCCGGATGCCGGTAAAACATCCTTGACCGAAAAACTTTTGCTTTTCGGAGGACAAATACAGGTAGCCGGTGCTGTAAAATCAAATAAAATCAAGAAAACAGCTACTTCCGACTGGATGGACATCGAGAAACAGCGTGGTATCTCGGTTACCACTTCGGTTATGGAGTTTGATTACGAGGATTATAAAATCAATATTCTGGACACTCCAGGTCACCAGGATTTTGCTGAAGATACCTATCGTACACTGACTGCCGTAGACAGTGTTATCATTGTTATTGACGGGGCTAAGGGTGTGGAAACTCAGACACGTAAACTGATGGAAGTTTGTAGAATGAGAAATACACCTGTTATCATCTTCGTGAACAAAATGGACCGCGAGGGTAAGGATCCGTTTGATTTGCTTGATGAATTGGAAGCTGAGTTGAAAATTCAGGTTCGCCCGCTCAGCTGGCCCATTAATCAAGGACAGCGTTTCAAGGGTGTCTACAATATATTCGAACAGAATCTGAACTTGTTTACTCCCGACAAACAGAAGGTTACAGAAAAGGTGGAAATAGATATTCACAGCAGTCAGCTGGAGGAACATGTAGGAACGGCAGATGCCGAGAAACTGCGTATGGACCTGGAGCTGATAGACGGAGTTTATCCTGAACTAGACCTTCAAGAATATTTGGCAGGAGAAACCGCTCCGGTATTTTTTGGCTCGGCTTTAAATAATTTTGGTGTCAAGGAGTTGTTGGATTGTTTTGTTCAGATAGCACCAAGTCCTCGTCCTACCAAGGCCGAAGAACGTGTTGTATTGCCCGAAGAACCTAAATTCAGCGGTTTTATCTTTAAGATTACAGCCAATATCGACCCGAACCACCGCTCTTGTATTGCGTTCTGCAAGGTATGTTCCGGCAAATTTGTGCGTAATGCACCTTATTTGCATGTACGCCAGGGAAAGACATTGCGTTTTTCTTCGCCCACTCAGTTTATGGCTCAGAAGAAAAGTACCATCGAAGAAGCCTATCCGGGTGATATCATCGGTTTGCCGGATAACGGAACTTTCAAGATTGGCGACACACTGACCGAGGGAGAAATGATGCATTTTCGTGGATTGCCCAGTTTCTCTCCCGAAATGTTTAAATATATCGAAAATGCCGATCCGATGAAAACCAAGCAGTTGAACAAGGGAATTGAGCAGTTAATGGACGAAGGTGTGGCGCAGCTGTTTGTCAATCAGTTTAATGGACGAAAGATTATAGGCACCGTCGGACAGCTTCAGTTTGAAGTTATTCAATATCGATTGGAGAACGAGTACAATGCTAAGTGCCGTTGGGAACCGATAAGTTTGTATAAGGCATGCTGGATTGAAAGCGATGATCCGCAACAGCTGGAAGCATTCAAGAAAAGAAAATACCAATATATGGCAAAAGACCGCGAGGGACGCGATGTATTTTTGGCAGACAGTGGGTATGTTCTACAGATGGCTCAGGCAGACTTTGAACATATTAAATTCCATTTTACAAGTGAATTCTAAAAATCAAGGAGTAGCATGACGTTAGATGAAGATATAAAAAAAGCAGTAGAGGTGATGCGTCAAGGAGGCGTAATACTCTATCCTACAGATACCATTTGGGGAATCGGTTGTGATGCAACGAACGAGGATGCGGTGCGCAAAGTGTATGAAATTAAAAAACGTACCGACAGCAAGGCGTTGATATGTCTCGTTGACACGCCCGATCGAGTGCAGCGTTATGTTCAAGAAGTGCCTTCTGTGGCATGGGATGTGATGGAACTTACCGACAGTCCGCTGACCATTATTTTTGACGGTGCCAAGAATTTGGCAGCCAATCTGCTTGCAGAAGATGGAAGTGTGGGTATACGTGTCACTCAGGAAGAAGTGAGCAAACGTCTTTGTTATCGTTTTCAGAAGCCTGTTGTTTCTACCTCAGCGAATATCAGTGGAGAACCTTCTGCTACTTGTTTTGCAGAGATCTCCGAAGAAATTATTCAGGCGGTGGATTATGTTATGGAAGCACGTCGCAAAGATACCCGCAAATGTCAGTCAAGCAAGATAATAAAATTGGGTGTGAGCGGCGAAATTCAAATTATTCGTAAGTAACTCGTCTGTATTTATGAAAGCGGAACTAACAGAATTGACCATATTTGAGCGTTTGCTCTTGTGGCGTAGAAAGCATTTCAGCGAGCGTACCTTTGTATTGATGTTGAGTTTCATGGTGGGTATTCTGACTGCCTGTGCTGCATTAATCCTGAAAGAGTTGATTCATCAGATACAATATTTTCTCACCAATCAATTTGATGCTACCGGTTCTAACTGGTTGTATTTGGTATATCCCGTAATTGGAATTTTTCTTACCGGGTTGTTTGTGCGGAAGGTTGTTAAGGACGACATCAGCCATGGTGTGACTAAAATTCTTTTTGCTATTGCTCAGAAGAACAGTAAAATCAAGGGGCATAACACATGGTCTAGTGTTTTGGCCAGTGCTATTACGATTGGTTTTGGTGGCTCAGTGGGTGCTGAGGCTCCCATTGTACTGACTGGTTCGGCCATAGGTTCTAACTTAGGCAGTTTGTTCCGAATGAACAGTAAGACGCTGATGTTGCTGGTTGGTTGCGGTGCGGCCGGAGCTGTATCCGGAATCTTTAAGGCTCCCATTGCCGGACTTGTGTTTACGCTGGAAGTTCTGATGATAGATCTGACTATGGCGTCGCTTTTGCCTCTGTTGATTTCATGTGTTACGGCAGCCGGACTAACCTTTGCCGTTGTGGGTACCGGTACGATTTTTGAGTTTCACATGCAAGACGCCTTTCGTGTAGACCGTATTCCGGCCTATATCTTATTGGGAATGTCCTGTGGTTTGATATCGCTCTACTTTACGCGTACCATGAACTCGCTCGAAGATATTTTCCGCAAGTACCGCAATCCCTATATGAAATTGTTGTTGGGTGGTTCAATTCTGAGTGTACTGATTTTCCTTTTACCCTCTCTTTATGGGGAAGGTTATGACTTGATAGCCTTGTTGATGAACGGAAACGGCCCCGAAGATTGGAACAGCGCCATGGAAAACTCCCTGTTTTATGGTCATGGAGATTTGTTGTTGCTGTATTTGGCATTGGTACTTCTTTTTAAAGTATTCGCTTCGACGGCCACAAACGGTGGTGGAGGATGCGGTGGTATTTTCGCGCCAAGTCTGTTTTTGGGATGTGTTTCCGGTTTTATATTTTCGAGGATTTGGAACATCAATACCATCATGAACGTGTATGTTCCCGAAAAAAACTTTGCCATGCTGGGCATGTGCGGTTTGATGAGTGGTGTGATGCACGCACCATTGACCGGAATCTTTTTGATTGCCGAACTTACCGGAGGTTATCAGTTGTTTATGCCTTTGATGATTGTGTCCGTATGCTCCTATCTTACGATAATAGCCTTTGAGCCTCATAGTATTTATTCCATGCGTTTGGCAAAAAAAGGGCAGTTGCTAACTCATCACAAGGATCGTGCCATTTTGACTCTGATGAGCTTGGATACGGTGATAGACCGCTATGATGAATATCTAACTCCGCAGATGAACCTAGAGGACTTGGTGCGTATCATTTCCTCTTCAAAGCGAGATGTTTTTCCGGTAGTGGATAAAAGTAATGTGCTTATTGGCATTATCTATTTGGATGACGTTCGTCACATTATGTTCCGTCAAGAGTTGTATCAACGGTTTACGGTAGGAGAACTGATGAAAGAATACGTAGCTCGTCTCAGCATCAATGATTCCATGGATGTGGTAGTGGCTACCTTCGACAAAACCAATGCCTGGACTTTGCCGGTTGTTGACGACGAGGGTGTGTTTGTAGGCTTTATCAGAAAATCAAAGGTATTTACCAATTATCGGCAATTGCTGGCAGACTTGTCTGATGATTGATATATACATTATATATAAGCATTATGGAGAAGAAAGATTTAAGAATCGTATATATGGGTACTCCTGACTTTGCGGTTGAGAGTCTGAAGTGTTTGGTTGAAGGAGGATATAATGTAGTGGGTGTGATAACCATGCCCGACAAACCGATGGGTCGCCATCAAGACACCTTGCAACCAAGTGCCGTGAAAAAGTATGCAGTGGAACAAGGACTGCACATCTTGCAACCCGTTAGTTTAAAGGACCCGCAGTTTATAGAAGAACTTCGTGCTTTGCAAGCCGATTTGCAGATAGTTGTGGCATTTAGAATGCTTCCGGAAGTGGTATGGAACATGCCTCGTTTGGGAACTTTCAATCTTCATGCCTCTTTATTGCCTCAGTATCGTGGAGCAGCGCCTATTAATTGGGCTGTGATTAACGGCGAAAAAGAAACCGGTATTACCACTTTCTTTCTGAAGCACGAAATTGATACCGGTGCGGTAATCCAGCAGGTTCGAATTCCAATATTGGAAACAGATAATGTAGGCGATGTACACGATAAACTGATGCTGCTTGGAGGAAAGCTGGTTGTGGAGACTGTAGATCATATTTTAGACGGAACCGTAAAAGCAATTCCGCAAGAAGAAATGGCCGTGTCTGCAGAACTGAAGCCGGCACCGAAGATTTTTAAGGATACCTGTCGCATTGACTGGAAAAACAAGAATCTAGGTCAATTGTATGATTTTGTGCGCGGATTGTCTCCCTATCCTGCAGCCTGGACTGAATGGGTGCGTGCTGCAGGTGAAAAACCCGTTGTTGTGAAAATATATCAGGCAGCGAAAGAAGAGGCACAGCACGAATTGCCTGTCGGTTCTATTCGTACGGATGGTAAAACCTTCTTGAAGGTTGCCGTAAACGGTGGGTATCTTGTGCTGCAAGAAATCCAGATTGCGGGTAAGAAGCGAATGCAAGTGGCCGACTTCTTGCGCGGTGCTCGGGTGGATGAAAATTATTTTATGATTTAGTTTTTTCATGTTAAAATGCAACTTTATGTCTTCATAAAGTTGCATTTTTTGTCTAAAATCATTTATTTTGCCTCTCGCAAATTATAATTATCAACATCAAACCATATTGCCTATCGAGAAAACATTACTTTAATTTATAAAATACATAGTAATGAAAGATTTATGGAATGCCACCGACGATGCGTTGGTGCAGGCATATATTAATGGCAATAATCATGCGTTTGACATCTTGTTGGACAGATATCAAAACAAGCTTTTTTCTTATATTTATTTTTTGGTGCGCGACAAGGATTTGGCTGATGATGTGTTTCAGGAAACTTTTGTCAAGGCTATTGTGATGATGCAGCAGAAGCGATATGTTTTCAGCGGCAAGTTTTCTTCTTGGATTATGCGTATAGCTCACAATTATGTAATAGACTTGTTCCGGCAGGAAAAAAAGATGAATGTCTCATCTATAGAGTCGGGCGAGAGCAGCATGAATGTGGAAAAAAACATGATAGAAGATAATGTTGAATCAGTTATAGTATGCCAGCAAACTCGCGAGGAGGTGAAGCGTATGATAGAAATGCTTCCTCAGGCTCAGCGCGAAATTGTATATATGCGTTATTATCAAGAATTGTCTTTTAAGGAAATTGCCGACATTTTGGATATAAGCATCAATACTGCTCTGGGGCGTATGCGCTATGCCTTGATGAACTTGCGCAAGATGCGTTGTTTGCATTGCGTTGCCCCGGTGAGTATGGTTGGATAGAAAAATATCCAAGAAATGATTGGATGAGATAATATCTTTCCTGGTTTTGCGTTATAGTCATAGAAGAAAATTATAAAATGCAAGGCCTATGGATTATTTTACTGATGAAGAAGAAGTCAAACCTAAAGAGTCAACAATCACTTTCTTGAAGGAATTTGCGCGCCGGTTTCGGATAGAAGAGGCGCAATGATTCTATGAAAATGCTTGGTGCGGCTGTTGTTTTGGTCACATTTATCTGCTAAAATATTTTTTTTGTGGTAGTTGACAGAGTATGTTTCCCGTTTTTTCTTTAACTTTGTAAATAAAAAACTATGAGTACAATAGTATCCCCTTCATTGTTGTCGGCTAATTTTGGCGATTTGAAAACCGACTTAGCTATGATTAATCAGAGTAAATGCGAATGGTTGCACATAGATGTGATGGACGGAGTCTTCGTTCCCAATATTTCATTCGGTTTTCCAGTATTGAAATACGTATCTGAATTGTGCGACAAAAAGCTTGATGTACACCTGATGATTGTGCAGCCCGAGAAGTTTATTCAGGAGGTAAAGGCCTTGGGTGCCTATACCATGAATGTGCATTTTGAGGCATGTCCGCACCTGCATCGTGTGGTTCAGCAAATCAAGGAAGCAGGAATGAAGGCAGGTGTTACCTTAAATCCGGCAACACCAGTATGTATGCTTGCCGATATCATAGCCGATTTGGACTTAGTGATGCTGATGTCTGTAAATCCGGGCTTTGGCGGTCAGAAGTTCATTCCGCACACATTAGACAAAGTACGCGAGTTGCGTGCACTGATAGAGCGCACCGGTTCTAAGGCTTTGATTGAGGTTGATGGTGGCGTTAATCGGGAAACTGGCCGTCAGTTGGTAGAAGCCGGTGTAGATGTACTCGTTGCCGGTAATGCCGTATTCAAGGCAGAACAGCCGTTGGACGAGATAGAATTTCTCAATAATCTTTAAGAATTGTCGCAGCATGAAAGTTGGTGGCAAGCATATCCTGCGTTAAAGGCACTTTTGCCGTTGGTTGCCGGGATAGGCTTTTCTGCTCAGTATATGAGCGGAACAAATTTTTTGGCTTTTTATTTTCTGTCTGCTGTTACGGCTTGTTTGGCATTGGGCTTTTTAAGTCTCCGGTGCCAGACAAGCCGTTTTGTTGTTTGCTGGCATCTCTTTTTCTTTTTGTTTTGGCTTTCGGTGGGTGGCTGGTTGCAAAATAGGAATTTAGAATCAACCAGTCGTGTGTGGCCTCAGGAAGAAATTGTTGGTCAGGCTGTACTTCTGTCATCTCCACGGGAAGGTTTCAAAACAATCCGTGCCGATGCCATCTTGTTGACTAGCTTGCATCGCGACACCTTATGCCAAACATCCGATATTGTTAGTATGACCTTGCTCAAGGATTCATTAAGCAAACAGTTACAGGCTGGCGATGCGCTTACTTTTTATTCAACTGTCCGTGCTTTGCGTGCCGGCGGAAATCCTTATGAATTTGACTATACCTCTTATTTAAAACGATCGGGTGTCGTGGGCAATGTTCTGCTTTATCCTGGAAGTTGGCAACCGATTGCACGTATTTCGGAAGAACATCAGGCTTTACTGTTTCGTTTGGGCATCTGGACTCGCATAAAACTATATTTCATGACTTTGCGTCAAAGCCTCGTTTCACGGATGCAGTCGGATGGTTTAGACGGAGATGCCTTCTCTGTTTATGCAGCATTGACGCTCGGAGACAAATCACATTTGTCGAGAGAAATAAAAGAACTATATGCACAAACCGGAACGAGTCACATACTGGCGCTTTCGGGCATGCATTTAGGAATCCTTTTGTTTTTCTTTTACTATGTCTTGGGTCATGGCATCAAATATACCCGTTGGAAGTGGCCTTTCTGCCTTGTTGCTTTGATGTTGGTTTGGTTTTATACCCTTTTGGCCGGTTTGCCCGTATCCTTGGTACGCGCCACTGTGATGTATACCTTCTCTTTATGCGGCATGCTGTTGTGCCGCAAGCGTTTTACGCTCAACATACTGTATTGGACAGCTGTGGTTATGCTGCTGTTTCAGCCCTCCTGTCTGTTCGATGTCGGTTTTCAGTTGTCATTTTCGGCCATGCTTGGCATCTTGTTGTTTCAAAAACGTATAGAAGATATGATAAACATGCGCGGTCGTTTTTTGCGTCAACTATGGTCGGGTGTATCCGTATCTTTGGCTGCTCAGTTGACAACGACTCCTTTGGTTGTTTATTATTTTCATTATGCATCTACAAACAGTGTGATTTCTACAATGTTTCTTTCTGTCACCACGATGCTGTTGCTCTATGCGTTGCCCCTTTATCTTTTGGTTGCATCCAGTTCATGGCTTGCTGGCGGAGTTCTTTACGTAGTGACTTGTTTGGTACATGCTCAGCATAAACTTTTGGATTGGTTCAGTTCTTGGCCATATTCTCGTGTCGGTCCGTTTTATATGACCGCATCCGAGTTAATTCTGCTGTATATCCTTCTGTTTTCTGTCGTCCTGTTTTTTCAGGTGCGTCGTAAAATTCTGCCCGCAATGCTGTTTCTGTGTGTGTCAGCCAGTCTGATATATGGTCGTTATGCCTCTTTCATACAGCAAGAAAAGTCGCTTCCGATGTTGGTGTTCTACAATAACTATCGGGAACCTTCCGTACATCTGATTCATGACAGAAGGCGCAGTTATTTGTTACAGACGAAAGATTCTGTTTGTTGGGAAGACTATCGCTATATAAAGGAATGTTTTTGGAATCGCTACTCATTGCAGCAGCCGTTGGTGTTGAGTCGCTGTTTGTATAGAGACAACTATGTATGTGCCGGAAACGGATTGTTGTGCACCTCAGATTTTCAGTTGGGGATGTTGCATTCCGGGATATCTCCTCTAGCGAACTGGGATGCCTTGAAGCGGCTGGATTATCTCTATTTGTGTCGTGGTTTTCGGGGTGATGTGCGCCGACTGTTGAAAGATAAAGATCCGGGATTGGTGGTGTTGGATTGTTCACTGTCCGACTATGAACGCCAAAAGTATGTAACTCTTTGTCTTGAAAAGAAGTGGAAATATCACGATATGCGTCTGAAGGGTGCGTTAAAAGTTGCTTTCTGAACGGAAAAAGCCGATAAAAATGCTATCTTTGCAAGGATTTTTTTTAAAATAAAAGAGTTGATAGAATGATTGATCCACTGGTTTCCGATGAACAATTGGTAAAACTTAGAAGTCTGCTCGATGCAGCAAATAAAATAGTGCTTACTTGCCATGTTTCGCCCGATGGTGATGCGATGGGATCGTTGACGGCACTGATGCACGTGTTAAAACGTCAGAATAAAACCGTTCATGCTGTTACGCCCAATCTGTTTCCGGATTTTCTGAATTGGTTGCCTGGTGCGGACGAGATTCTGGTATATGAAAAAAACGAAGAGGCAGTAGCTCCGGTTCTGAAAGAAGCAGACTTGTTTGTATGTTTAGATTTCAACAGTCTGACCCGCTTGTCAATGCTTGAGGAGCCGGTACGTTCCAATCCTGCTCCCAAAGTGGTAATCGACCATCATCTTCATCCCGATGAAACGGCCGATTGTGTGATTTCATTTCCCGAAATGAGCTCTACTTGTGAGTTGCTTTATCGAGTATTAGTGGCTCTTTATGGCGACTCCTATATAAATTATGATGAGGCAGTGAGCCTATACACCGGAATGATGACTGATACGGGTGCGTTTACTTATAATTCTACGCGTAGCGATATTTATTACATCATCGGTAAGTTGCTGGAAAAAGGAATAGACAAAGACAAGATATACCGCAATGTGTTTTATGAATATTCAGAAGACCGTTTCCGTTTGATGGGTTATATGCTCTATGTCAAGATGGAAGTGATGCGCGAATACAATGCCGTGATTCTATCTTTGGACCGTGAAGAACAGAAACGCTTCTCGCACAAGAAAGGCGATACGGAAGGTTTTGTGAATCTGCCTTTGCAAATTCATGGAACCAAACTGAGTATCTTGCTGCGAGAAAACACCGAACAAGACAATATCCGCGTATCGTTGCGTTCGGTAGATGATTTTCCCTGCAACCAGATGGCTGCGGAATTTTTTCATGGAGGGGGGCATCTGAATGCTTCGGGCGGAACATTGGAATGTACGTTGGACGAAGCCATCGAAATAGCCCATCGTGCTATTAAGAAATATGCACCATTATTGAAATAACATATAAAAAAAGAATCTATTTAGAATGAGAAGTATATTAATGGCCGTTTGTGCCGGAGCTTTGATGATGTTTGGTATGTCATCATGCAATAAAGGAGAAACTTATGCCGACCAGAAAGAAAAAGAACGCCATGCCATCAGTGCTTTTCTGGGACGCGATGCGGTGATAATGGAAGATGAAACCGATACGCTGATTCACGTTGGCAAGATTAACGTAATCTCAGAAGCGCAGTTCTATCAGCAGGATAGTACGACGAATGTCGAAAAGAATGAATACGTTCTTTTCAACAAGTCGGGAGTTTATATGCAAATCGTATCAAAGGGAGCTGGTGAAAAACTGAAAAACGGCGAAACCAAGCGCATTTATTGTCGCTACACAGAGTATAATATCATGGCAGACAGCGTGCAGACTACGAATAACAGTTTCTTTTGGGAGCCGCGGCCGGATATTATCGAAGCAAACAATACATCGGGCACCATTTCCGGACGCTTTTGTATGAGTCAAGTTGGCTGGGGAGCCATGTACACAGCCTATGGGGACAAGTCGGTTCCTTCGGGTTGGCTGGTTCCTTTTACCTATATTAATATAGGAAGACAAGCGGCAAGCAGTCCGGCCATCTCCAAGGTGCGCCTGATTGTTCCTCATTCACAAGGACAGAAAGATGCCAGCAGCAAGGTATATCCTTGTTTTTACGAAATCAGTTATTATGAGGAATAAGCATTTGGGTGGTTAATCATCCACCCAAAGCAAGTCACTCATAATACTGTCGGAAAGGAATATGCCTTTATAAGATAATTTTAGAACACCTTGCAGATGTCCGTTAAGTTTGACAATCTGCAAGGTTTTTTCGTTCAGATAAGGTTTTGCCATTTCGAGGCAATAGCTCTTCAGTTCTTTTCCAAAATCTTTTTCCAGTTCATCCAAGTCCAATCCCTCGGCAGTGCGCAATCGTGTGATGATTCGGTCGTTGTATTGTTCGTATCGGCTCAGCGTTTCACAATGGCATACTGTTCGGTACTCCCGTATTCCTGCACGGCACAACTGCATGTCCTTTATATATTGTTTGATGTCGGCTATATTGTACATCCGTTCTCCGTTGACGAAAGAATGCGCAGCGGCTCCACAACCCAAATACGTTGTATTGTTCCAATAAGAAGAATTATGTCGGGAGTGGAATCCCGGCTTTCCGAAGTTTGAAATCTCATAATGTTCAAAACCATTTTTTTTCAGTTCAGAAATGAGGTGTTCAAACATCTTCAGACTCAGTTCCTCGTCGGCTTCTTGCACCTCGTTTCTTTCGCGCATTTTCCACAAAGGCGTATTTTCTTCGTAAATCAGAGCATAGGCCGAAATGTGCTGTACGTTCAATTCTACAGCCTGAGCCACATCCGCTTGCCATTGTTCCAAAGTTTGCCCCGGCAAGCCATAAATAAGGTCGATGCTGATATTCTTGAAGCCATATTCTTGGCAGAGTCGGACCGCTTGTATCGCCTTGTCTTTATTGTGCCTTCTTCTGATCAGTTTCAAGAACGGGTCGTGAAACGTTTGTATCCCCATGCTGATTCGGTTTACTCCCAATACAGTCATACACTGTAGCCATTCACGTGTGATGTCATCTGGGTTAGCTTCTACGGTAAACTCCCAGTCCGTGGAAGTGCAATAGTTGTTTTTGATGCATTGCACCACTTTTTCTATTGATTCTGTATTCAAGAGCGAAGGAGTGCCACCGCCCAAATACAACGTTTGTATGGGTTTGTCAATAGAATTTTTGCGCACAATCAGTTCGTTGCACACAGCTTCCACATATTCTTTTTCTTCGTTTTTGCGGGTAGTAGAGTAAAAATCGCAGTAAATGCAACGCTGTTTGCAGAAAGGAATATGGATATAAATACCAGCCATAAATATTAAGTTATCAGTTCGATACAAAGTTAGTGATTTTGCAGGTAAGGCGAAACATGTTCAATAACATAAATAATAAACTTCTTTTTTTATGGCATGTTCGATGATTTTTTATAAATTGCCCCTCGTTAAAAAATTAAATCTTAAAAACATATTAATCATGAGAATATATCAGACAAACGAGATTAAGAACATCGCCTTGTTAGGAAATGATGGCTCTGGTAAGACAACATTGACAGAAGCGTTGCTTTTTGAAAGTGGCTTGATTAATCGCAGAGGAAGAATCACGGCCAAGAATACAGTCAGTGACTATTTCCCCGTGGAGCAGGAGTATGGTTATTCTGTATTCTCTTCAGTATTTCATGTAGAATGGAACAACAAAAAGCTTAATATTATAGACTGTCCCGGAGCAGATGATTTTATAGGTAGTGCCATCACGGCTATGAACGTGACAGATACAGCCATCTTGCTGCTCAACGGTCAGTACGGACCAGAGGTTGGAACGCAGAATCATTTCCGCTATACCGAAAAACTAGGCAAGCCTGTTATATTCCTGGTTAACCAACTGGATGATGAGAAATGTGATTATGACATGGTGCTCGACCAGTTGACCACAATTTATGGCAGTAAAGTGGTGCCTGTGCAATATCCGATAGAAACCGGTCCTTCGTTCAACTCACTGATTGACGTGTTGCTGATGAAGAAATACTCATGGGGACCTGATGGTGGCGAACCAACCATCGAAGAAATTCCCGAAGACCAAAAGGAAAAAGCCATGATGATGCACAAGGCATTGGTTGAGGCGGCTGCCGAGAATGATGAAAGCCTGATGGAGAAATTCTTCGAAAGCGAGAGTCTTACGGAAGACGAGATGCGCGAAGGAATCCGTAAGGGTTTAGCAGCCCGCAGTATGTTCCCGGTATTCTGCGTTTGTGCAGGAAAAGACATGGGAGTGCGTCGTTTGATGGAATTTCTTGGAAATGTAGTGCCTTTCGTTAACGAGATGCCCAAGGTACATAATACACGTGGTGTGGAAGTGGTGCCCGATGCCGACGGTCCAACCTCTTTATATTTCTTCAAAACAGCCGTCGAGCCACATATCGGCGAAGTGCAGTATTTCAAGGTGATGAGCGGAAAGGTGCACGAAGGCGACGATTTGATCAACGCCGATCGTGGTTCGAAGGAACGCATGTCCCAACTGTTTGTATGTGCCGGTCCCAATAGAACCAAGGTAGAAGAACTTGTTGCCGGTGATATCGGTTGCACTGTGAAACTGAAAGATGTGAAGACCGGTAATACGCTGAACGGAAAAGATGCCGAGAACCGCTTCAATTTTATTAAGTACCCGAATCCGAAATATACGCGTGCTGTTCGCGCCGCCAATGAAGCCGAGACCGAAAAGATGATGAACGCTTTGTGGCGCATGCACGAAGAAGATCCTACCTGGATTGTAGAGCAGAGCAAGGAACTGCGTCAGATTCTGCTGCACGGTCAGGGAGAATTCCATTTGCGCACTTTGAAATGGCGCATGGAAAACATCGACAAAATCAATATTGTGTTTGACGAGCCACGTATTCCTTACCGTGAAACCATTACTAAAGCTGCGCGTGCCGACTATCGTCATAAGAAACAGTCAGGTGGAGCGGGACAGTTTGGTGAGGTACACCTTATTGTAGAGCCTTATTATGAAGGAATGCCCGATCCGGATGTATATAAATTCAACGGACAGGAATTCCGCATTAATATTAAAGGAAAAGAAGAAGTTCCGTTAGAGTGGGGCGGAAAGTTGGTGTTTATCAACTCCGTTGTGGGGGGAGCTATTGACGCCCGCTTTATGCCTGCTATCCTGAAAGGTGTCATGCAACGCATGGAACAAGGACCGCTTACGGGATCTTATGCCCGCGATGTGCGTGTGATTGTATATGACGGAAAGATGCATCCGGTAGATTCTAATGAGCTTTCCTTTATGCTGGCCGGACGCAATGCCTTTAGCCAAGCCTTTAAAGAAGCCGCACCCAAGTTGTTGGAACCGATATATGATGTAGAAGTATTTGTTCCATCCGACAAGATGGGCGATGTGATGAGCGATTTGCAAGGACGTCGCGGCATGATTTTAGGTATGTCCAGCGAAAACGGTTATGAAAAGCTGGTAGCTAAGGTTCCGTTAAAGGAAATGTCTAATTACAGCACTGCCTTGAGTTCATTGACAGGAGGCCGAGCATCATTCATTATGAAATTTGCCAGCTATGAGCTGGTTCCTACCGATGTGCAGACTCAGCTTATGAAGCAGTTTGAAGCATCAGAAGGTGCTGAATAAACTTTCTCTCAAATTTTCCGTATCTGTGACTGATTTTTCGGTCCGGATACGGTTTTTTTTGCCGAAAGATTTAATAAAAAACGTTTTGGGTGTATTATATATACATAACTGGTCGTTTTTATGTTAATATGGTTAAATCAGAAAAATATTTTTGAAGTTTCAATTTAATTTTTATTATAGGTGTTCTATATTTGCAGATATGAAAAAGTCGAGTATTTGGATAATCAGTATCATCATGGGGTGTTCGCTGCTTGCGTTACTCTATTTGCAGACAACCTATATCCATAGGGTGACGAAAATGCGTAAGGAACAATTCGACGAATCTGTATTTCGTAGCTTGGATCAGGTGGCGCGCAATTTGGAGCAGAATGAAACCTTTCGTTATTTAGAAAAGATTTCTCTGGAATCTGAGTTATACCGCAATCAATTGGATTCCTTGGATTGTATGCTGATGATGAAGGGCAATTCTTTGATGGACAGTGTCATGAAGATGAATGCCACCTTTAAGATGAATCCGAAAGCCAAGGTTCCGGCTAAGTTGCCCAAGGCTTTAACCTTGCGCAGCAAGAATTCCATTCACGAAGCGTCCAAGGCTTTTCAGGCATTTGTAAAGAATGCATACGTCTACCAAAAGGGCGTTCTGGACGAGGTAATCTATTCCATTCTTTATCAAGCCAGCAACCGTCCGCTTTCCGAGCGAATCAATTTTAAGTTGTTCGACCAGGATATACGTTCGGCACTTGAGTGCAACGGAATACATTTGCCCTATCATTTTACTGTGTCTACGAGCGATGGAAGAGAAGTGTATCGCTGTCCGGACTATGAGAGCAAGGGTGATGAATACACCTACTCGCAGGTGCTTTTCCGAAACGACTCCTCTAGTAAGATGGGCATCGTTCGCATTCACTTTCCGGCCATGAACCAATATATCATGAATACGGCGCGCATGATGATTCCGGCATTGGTATTTACGGTTATCCTGCTCATTACATTCATACTCACCGTGTATATGGTGTTGCGGCAAAAGAAAGTGTCGGAGATGAAGAACGACTTTATAAACAACATGACACACGAATTTAAAACCCCGCTGTCATCCATATCACTGGCCGCACAGATGCTGGCCGACCAGTCTGTCAAGAAGAGTGACCAGATGTATGAAAGCCTGTCGCGCGTGATTAACGACGAAACGAAGCGTTTGCGTTTCCAAGTAGAGAAAGTGTTGCAGATGTCCCTGTTTGACCGGGATAATATAGCTTTCAAGCAGAAAGAGGTGGATGCCAACGAACTGATTTCGGGTGTCATCAAGACATTTACCTTGAAAGTGTCGCAGAATGGAGGGGAAATAACCTCTGACCTTCAAGCCCAAGATGCAGCCATCTATGTAGATGAAATGCATTTTACGAACGTAATTTTCAACTTGATGGATAATGCGGTGAAGTATAAGCGCGATGATGTCCAGTTGCATTTGACTTTGCGCACCTGGAATGCACACGGCAAACTCTTTATCAGCATAGAAGATAACGGAGTGGGTATCCAGAAAGATGATTTGAAACGCATTTTCGAAAAATTCTATCGTGTGCATACCGGCAACAAGCATGATGTGAAAGGCTTCGGTTTGGGCTTGGCTTATGTGAAGAAGATTATCGACCTGCACAAAGGAACGATTCGTGCAGAGAGCGAATTTGGAGAAGGAACAAAATTTATAATAACAATACCGATATTAAAAAACTAGAATTATGGAAGATAAATTGAGAATTCTGTTGTGTGAAGACGACGAGAGTCTGGGAATGTTGCTCCGTGAGTATTTACAGGCAAAAGGATATGATGCCGAGCTTTATCCTGACGGAGAGGCTGGTTACAAGGCATTCTTGAAGAGCAAGTACGACATGTGTGTGCTGGATGTGATGATGCCTAAGAAAGACGGTTTTGCTTTGGCTCAGGAAATTCGTCAGATTAATCAGGAAGTACCCATCATTTTCTTGACTGCAAAGAATCTGAAAGAGGACATTTTCGACGGATTCAAGATTGGAGCCGATGATTATATCACCAAGCCATTCTCAATGGAAGAGTTGGTGTTCCGTATGGAGGCTATCTTGCGTCGTGTACGCGGCAAGAAAGTGAAAGAAACCAGCATCTACAAATTGGGTGGATTTACTTTCGACACGCAGCGTCAGATTTTGTCAATTGGCGATCAGCAGACCAAGTTGACAACAAAAGAAAGCGAATTGCTGTCTCTTTTGTGTGCTCATGCAAACGATGTGTTGCAGCGTGAGTTGGCATTGAAGACTATATGGATTGATGACAATTACTTCAACGCCCGCAGTATGGACGTTTATATCACCAAGCTGCGTAAGCACTTGAAGGCCGACCCAAGCATTGAAATCAACAATGTGCACGGAAAAGGCTATCGTTTGATTGTTCCGAGAGATGAGGAATAATTCAGATAAAACAAAAACAGGCAACCGGTTGGTTGCCTGTTTTTTTGTTTTATGGTTGGTAGCTGTGTTAGTCTTGGTATTTCTTGTTCAAGACAATGTGTGCAATGAGTCCGATAATCATCAGTAACAATGCACCTCCGTTAACCCAGTTATAGTCTACCCATCCTAATGTGTAGCTTAGAATCAAAATAATAGCTCCCAATATAATAAGGAGCAGTCCTAGATACTTCATACCGTTTATTATTTTTTAGTTTGTTTTTATTCGTATTGTTCCACAAATTAAAGCATAATTCTTTAAAAACAGAAACTTTTCGAAATAAAAAACGATAAACACCTTATAATTTAGTCTTTTGTGTTTGAAAATACTTTTCGTAATACATCCTGGCTAACTTTTAAATCTTCCAGAGACAGTCCTCTCAAGGCTTCCTTTAGCGTTTTGTTTGCTACAAATCTGGACTTGTCTTCCAGGCTTTTCCCATAGGGTGTCAGAAAGACGAATTTGATGCGTCTGTCTGTCTCGCATGGAGTACGTTTCACCAGGTTTTGTTTTTCCATGCTGTTGATGAGACGGGTCATACTGGGCTTGTCTTTAAAGGTAACATGGCATAACTGCTGTTGCGTCACTCCTTCTTCTTCCCATAAGTAGAGCAATACAGTCCATTGTTCCGGGGTGATTTCAATCTTGTTTTCTCTAAAGTTTCGATAAAGCTTTCTATAGATGGCAGATGACACCTTGCCGTTAAGTATGGCAAAGATTAAATTGATATCAAAATTAAACTGTTCCACGCTTTAGAATTGTTATATGATTCTTTATGTCAACAAAGATACGACTTATTTGTGAATCAAGGAGCTAAAACAGGAGTCTATTATGTTTTTTTGAAAATTAGCAAGACTACTCCAAGTTTATAATAAGCGTGAAAAAACTTAAAAATAAGGATGTATGCTTGTTTTGTCATTTCTTTTCTGCTATCTTTGCAGCGCATTTTAAAAATTAACAATTAATTATTACGTATTTATGAATCAATACGAAACCGTTTTCATTTTAACTCCCGTTTTATCTGACGATCAGATGAAGGAAGCGGTCAACAAGTTCAAGGGTATCCTGACCAGCAATGGTGCAGAGATTATCAACGAGGAGAACTGGGGCCTGAAGAAGTTGGCTTATGCTATTGACAAGAAATCAACTGGATTCTACATCCTGATTGAGTTCAAGGCACAGCCTGAGGTAATCAAAACTTTGGAAGTTAATTACCGTCGTGATGAGAAAGTACTTCGTTATCTTACTGTTAAGATGGAGAAGTATGCAGCAGAATATGCTGAAAAGAGAAGAAATAACAAAGTTAAAAAGGAGGATTAATCATGGCACAACAATCAGAAATCAGATATTTGACTCCGCCCACAGTTGACGTAAAGAAGAAAAAATACTGCCGTTTCAAGAAGAGTGGTATTAAGTATATCGATTATAAGGATCCTGAGTTCTTGAAGAAATTCTTGAACGAGCAGGGTAAAATCCTTCCACGTCGCATTACTGGTACTTCATTGAAATATCAGCGTCGTGTGGCTCAGGCTGTTAAGAGAGCTCGTCACTTAGCTCTTCTTCCATTTGTAACTGATATGATGAAATAATTAAAGGAGGAGTAAGCATGGAAATTATATTGAAAGAAGACGTTATTGGCTTGGGTTACAAGAATGACATTGTAAACGTAAAGTCTGGTTACGGACGTAACTATCTTATTCCTACTGGTAAAGGTGTTATCGCTTCTGAGTCTGCTAAGAAAGTTTTGGCAGAGGATTTGAAGCAGAAAGCACACAAGTTGGAGAAAATCAAGAATGATGCTTTGGAATTGGCTGCTAAGTTGGGCGAAGTTTCATTGACCATTTCTACTAAGGTTAGCGCAACCGGTGTTATCTACGGTTCTGTTAACAGCTTGCAGATTGCAGAAGAATTGCAGAAGAAAGGTTTCAGCATCGATCGCAAGATTATCATTGTGAAGGATGTTAAGGCTGTAGGTTCTTACGTTGCAACTGTAAAACTTCACAAAGAGGTTTCTGTTGAGATTCCTTTCGAAGTTATCGCAGAAGAGGCTTAATCAAGTCAATGTTTTATATAAAAAGCAGGAATGTTTGTTCCTGCTTTTTTTTGTTTGTATATGTGTCTGTATAGATGTTTTTTTTGTTTGCTTGGTTTGTCTGCAGTAATGCTTGTACTAACGTTGATTCATACCTATAGGCTTACTGGAGTTTCATTTGTCATTCTGACAATTTGTTTTTTAGATTACTTGCCATTTGCATATTTCTGAATGGAGTGTTGTTGTTTTTGGAAAATGCGATTCTTGAAGACCATTTTTTAGTGTAACTGTATGATATAGTTTTTGTTGCCTGGATTTTTTTGCTCTTTTCTATTTATCCGTCTAGAATGTAAAAACGGTTTTTTCAGGCCATTTTATGCTAATAAAATATTGTTTGTGTTTGTTCTCGGATATTACTTTATTGGTTTTGAAAAGAAATCAAGATATTTTTTTTATTATCTCTTGACTTGTTTTATTTCTTCTCTTGAGAACTTTTGCTGAATATACATGGTTTTTGTATATATAATGAATATATGCATGTAGTATCGGGTGTTTTTTGTATAAATATTCGCTAATATTTTTTGGATTGCGTCGTTTTTTATTGTTGCCTTGTTACGATAAGGATGGGAAATATGATGTTTTGGTAAGCTGGCAATTGGTATTGACTGACAAAATGATATTGTTGGGTCAGCTAATTATTCCGATTTAAAGGTTTAAAGGGTGATAGGGGTATAAAAAAAGGTTTGCCTTTGAGGGCAAACCTTCTAACTTTTTTGCTTTCGTACTCTGAATTATTCAGCTACAGGAGCAGCAACGCTGTCAGTTGCAACGCTGTCAGAAGCAACAGAATCAGTTGCTACTGAATCGATAGTCTCAACTGCTACGGTGTCAGCTGCTACAGTGTCAGTTGCAGCTGCCTGCTCAGTTTTGTTACCACAAGATGCGAAAGTCATAGCCAAACCTGCTACGAAAACAAATGCTAATTTTTTCATTTTTTCTGCTTTTTAAATCTGTAAAACAATCAATTGCTTATTAAAACAATGCAAAGGTAAGGAGTTTTTTGATATGTTGTACCTATTTGGCTGATTTTTTTTTTGATGTTTTTGAAAATTCTTTGTAATATATTGATTTATAGATTTTTGTAAAATGTTAAAATCTAAACTGTGTTATTGTCTCTTTCTGTGATTTACGGAATCCTCTCTTTGTTTTCTCTTTATAAATATGTAATTTCTGCTTCTATTCTTATTAAAAACAAATTATTGAAAGGAAAGAAAGCACGTGTACTTGAATTTTCATACCTTTGTATCAGATAGGATGCGGCTCGGCAAAGAAAATTATTTGAAAACTTTGTTTTCAGCAATTTCCAATTGCGCTCGCCTTTCACTATCTTTGTATAAGATAGGATGCGGCTCGGCAACATCTTCGCTCAAAAGCAAGC
>Cinder_p2__coassemble_1228_pt1 | contig 51944 bp, 40 predicted proteins | sample Cinder_p2__metabat2_high_PE_004 | metagenome-assembled genome bin Cinder_p2
GAGACTCATTTCTGAATCCCGTATTTCCATTTACACAAAATATTTTATAGTGCCTTATAGTTCGTAAATGTGCAGTAGGCTGATGGCTGTCAGGAAATCCTTTTCCGTTTGAATTTTATTTTTTCTTAATTCGTAATACCGTGCTGTTTCGTTGAGGTAATCCATCAGGTTGATTTCACCCTTTTGAAGCGCCTCGTTCATCAGTGTTACGGTGTTCAGTTCGTTTAGGGCCTGCTGTTGTTTTTGCAGCGATTCCTTTAGCTCCACCGACAAGATGTATTGTTTTTTCAGTTCGTCGTATACAGTTCTGTACTTGTCTTTGGCATTGCTTTGGGCCACCTCCACCTCCAGCTTGCTTTTTTTGACTTTGTTTTTATTTTCCCAGAGTGGGATGCTCATACCTATGGCAAAACCATGCATGCTTTCCGAATTGGAAAACTCTGCCCTATATCCGATAGACAATGAAGGAATCATTTCAGACTTTGTTGTCTGTACATTCTTCTTCATAATTTCAATGTTCTTGTTTTGATAGTTCAAGTCTGGGATGTTAGGCTCTATGGACTTAAACCACGCTTCAAAATCCTCAGGAATACCTTGCATTGTGAAGGTGAAGTTGTCAGCAAGCGGCAGTTCTTTTCCGTCGTTCATGTTGCATAAAGACTCTATGATGCATTTTTTTTGTGCATTCAGGTTCTGCAACTCTGTTTGGATGCTTGTTTTGTTCAGTTTGCTGCGGTTCACGTCCAACACATTTCCGTTGCCATTCTGGAGTAATGTTTCGTAAATATTGACTAGCGAATCCGCATGTTGCAGTTGCAGTTGCAGTTCTTTGATCATATTGTTGTGATACGACAGTTCCACCAATTTCATTTGTGCATCAGCCATGACCGAAGTTCTGGTTTGTTGGAATTGCATTTCCGACAATTCATTTTTGCTCCTAGCCAGTTTTTTTCGTTGCCCGCTGATCACGTCCCACTCCAGTTCTTGTGTGATGCCAAGTTCTTTTCCTTTTTCGTTAGGATGTTTGGTGTTCCATTTATGGGAAAATTCAATTTCCGGATTTTTCAGGTTCAGTCCGGTCTTGTTGTCCATGGTTTCAGCTGAGGTGCTTTTGCGTGCAGCTTTCAGTTGTGTATTGTTCTGCTCGATGAGTTGCAGAATCTTGTTGTTGTCTTGTCCGTATACCGGTGAAATATGGAGCAGCATCCCTGCTATCAGGAAGCCGAATATTTTTTTATTTTTCATGTATGCCATAATCATAAGAATAAGATGGAATATACTATTTTGTTTCGACACACTTTTCGTTCTTTGAAATGAGCAAATACACTACAGGGATGACAAAGGCATTCAGTAGTGTGCTGCTCAGCAGACCTCCCAGCATAACTTTAGCCATCGGACTTTGTATCTCGTTTCCGGGCAAGTCGCTTCCGATTACCAAAGGAATGAGTGCGAGGGCAGAAGTCAGGGCTGTCATTAAAATGGGGTTCAGACGATCCATAGATCCTTTTATGATACTATCGTGCAGCGTATATCCTTCGTTGCGCAGTTCATTGTATCGGTCAATCAACAAAATACCGTTGCGTGTGGCAATACCAAATAGCGAGATAAAACCAATGATTGCCGGAATGCTTATGATGCCGTCTGTACACCAAACGGCCATAATGCCGCCGATGAGAGCCAGAGGCAGGTTCAGCAAGACTACGGCCGATTGCTTGACATGATGGAACTGGTTATATAGCAAGACAAAGATAATCAGTACAGACAGCATGGATGTGATACCCAAGGTACGGCTTGCAGCCTGTTCGCTCTCAAACTGTCCGCCATATTCAATATGGTATCCTTCGGGCAGTGCTATTTTGGCTTCTATTTTATCTTGTATGTCCGATACCACACTGTGCAAATCCCTGTCGGCGACATTGGCAGAAATTACAATCTTTCGGGCAACATTTTCTCGGTTGATAGTATTGGGTCCCGATGCTGATTTTACTTCAGCCAAGGCCTCCATGGGGACTTTCCCGTTCGGTGTATCCACAATGATGTTGCGTATATTCTCAATGGTATTTCGATGCTCCTCGTCAACTTTTACGGTTAAGTCAAAAGCTTTGTTTCCTTCGTATACCTGCGATACGACGGCCCCATTAAGAAGTACTTCTATATTTTGTGCCAGTTGGGCGGGAGATACGCCATATCTTGCCAGCATTTCTCGCTTCGGCACAATCTGTAGCTGCGGACGTTCTATTTGTTGTTCCACGTTCAGGTCTACAACTCCTTTTACCTCTCCGATTTCCTGTTTGATTTGGTTACCGATTCGGAACATGGTGTTTAAATCCGTTCCAAACAGTTTGATGGCAATGTTTGATTGTGTTCCACTCAGCATAGCATCGATGCGGTGTGAAATGGGCTGTCCTATTTCGATATTCACTCCAGTCAGTGTGCTCAGTTTGTGTCGCACTTCTTCCAAGAACTCAGACTTGTTTCGGTCTTTGAGTTCGAAAGGCGCTTCAATTTCCGAAGTGTTGATACCTAAGGCATGTTCATCCAATTCGGCGCGTCCGGTTTTGCGTGCCACGTTCTTGATTTCCGGTACAGAAAGAAGCAGTTTTTCTGCTTGCAGTCCGATGTGGTTACTTTCCTCCAGCGAGATACCGGGCAAGGTACTTACGTTGATTGTGAGTGAGCCTTCATTGAACGATGGCAAGAAACTTCGTCCCAAAGTAAAGAAAATCCCTATGCTTGCAATGAGGCATGCGGTTGTTGCTGCCAGCACCCATTTTTTGTGCTGTATTGTTTTTGCCAATACCTTGTTGTATCCGTTTTTCAGTTTACGTACAATCCATGGTTCTTTGTTTGTTTGTTTGTCGGATGCAGATTTTTTACTGTTGAGTAAATAGCTGCACAATACGGGTGTGATGGTCAGAGCTACGGCAGTACTTGCAAACAGGGAGATGACAAAAGAGATACCCAGCGGTACCAGCATGCGCCCTTCCATGCCACTCAAGAAGAACAAGGGCAAGAAACTGGCAACGATGATGAGTGTACTGTTTAGAATCGGGATTCGTACTTCTTTGGAAGCGTCGAATACTATTTGCTTGATTGATTTTTGACGTTCTGTCGGCAACAAATTGTTTTCGCGAATATGCCTGAATACATTTTCCACGTCCACAATCGCATCGTCTACCAGAGAACCGATGGCAATGGCCATACCTCCGATACTCATAGTATTGATAGTCAGTCCCAAGGCGTGCATCACCAAAATAGTAACCAGCAGCGAGAGGGGAATCGTTACCAGCGAGATGATGGTTGTCCGCGCATTCATCAAGAAGATAAAGAGAACGATTACTACAAAGATGGCACCTTCAATCAACGAACGTTGGATGTTTCCGATGGAGTGGTTGATAAATGAGCTCTGTCGGAATATTTGCGTATCCATATGTACGTCTGCCGGCAATTCTTTTTTCAGTAGGGCAAGCGTTTGGTCTAATTTATCAGTCAGTTCCAGCGTACTTACGTTTGGTTGTTTGGTTACGGTAACTAGTACGGCTTGTTTTGCTTTATTCGAGGCCATACCTGTTTTAGGCGACTTGGCACCTATTTTCAGATCAGCAATGTCTTTCAGCAAAATGGGCGAACTGCCAACAGTTTTGATGACGGTTTTCGCCATTTCATCTGTTTGGTTTGTTTGCACTACACCTCTCACGATATATTCGTTTCCATATTCATAATGAATGCCTCCGCTCACATTTGTATTCATGTTTTCAAGTTGCTCCATTACTTCCGAGAGAGCAATGCCATAATGTTTCATTTTTTCCGGATGGAGCAATATCTGGTATTCACGTGCATCACCTCCTATGACTGATACTTGGGCTACTCCTCCTGTAGAAAGCAGTCGTGGTCTGATGGTCCAGTCGGCAAAGGTACGCAGTTGTTCCAAGGATGTAGAGTCAGCAGTCAGACCTACTATCATGATTTCTCCCAAAATAGAAGATTGCGGTCCGAGTACAGGTTCGCTGATTCCTTTGGGAAGTTGGTCGCCCAATACGGCTAATTTTTCGGAAACAATTTGTCTAGCCCGATAAATTTCCGTATCCCAGTCGAACTCCACCCATACGATAGAGAATCCCGTAGTGCTTTGTGATCGCACTCTTCGCACTCCGGTTGCGCCGTTAACTGCTGTTTCTACTGGAAAGGTCACGAGTTTCTCCACTTCTTCAGGTGCCATGCCTCCGGCTTCGGTCATAACCACAACTGTCGGTGCATTCAAATCAGGAAAAACATCCACTTCCATTTTCTGTACGACAAAGATACCCGTCAGTACAATTAAAACCCCAACTATCAGAACTGCTAGTCTGTTATGCAGGGCAGTTTGTATGATTTTATTTAGCATAAATTCTTGTAAAGTTCAATGATTCAATAAATGATGGTACGATAATACTTACTGTCTGATAAAAAGAAATTAAATAAGTATTATGTATTGAAACAGGTTAATGATTGTGGTTATGCCCTTCGGGAATCGTACCGCTTTGTGAAGCCAGTTTTACATGAATAGCTCCCTTGCTAACCACCTTTTCATTGGCTTGTACCCCTTTGGTTACTTCTACAAACAACCCATTGCTTTGTCCTACTTTCACTTCTCTTTTTTCATAGTGTTCTTTGTCCTTTTGGATATACACAAAGAACACTCCTTGCTCTTCAGTAAGAGCTGATACAGGAATAGAGAGTGTTTCGTTTTCTTTGTTTCCAATCAGCCATATTTCGGCAAAGCTGCCGGGCAGAATATCGCCTACATTATTAAATTCAAATGTAACCGGTATGAAAAAATTACCGTCGGTCATACTTTTTCCATTCGAAACAAGTCGTCCTCCGATGCTGTCCAGACAGAAAATATTGTCAGTTGTTCCTGTTTTGAAATTAGCAGTATGCACTTGTTTGATGAAAGCAAAGTCCCGTTCGCTTACTTCAGCTCTGAGTTGCAGTTTTTGGTTTTGGGTAATAATGGCCAAAGGTTGTCCCACGGCAACATAATCTCCCGGTTTGACTAATATTTGTTTTATGAAACCGGTTAGGTTAGCTGCTACCTGCACGCCACCATGATTCTTCTTTTTATTGATTCCGTTGAGGCTTTCCAATGCCAGGTCGTAACGCAGCTTAATCTGCTCGTATTCCTTTTTGCTGATGATTTGCTTTTGTACCAACTCTTCGGCTCGTTTCATTTCACTTTCCGCATTGGCCAAATCCAGTTTTGCTTTTGCGATAGGATCTCCGTTCTCCAAGCCCTTTGCAGAGATAGCAAATAAGTTTTGTGCGTTTCTTACTGCGATGCCTTCGTAAAGATGATTGTTAAAAGAAATGATTCCGTTTGTGTTGGCTACAATCGTTTGTTCGTTGCCGTTGGCCGAAAGGATTTTACCGCTTACTTTGATAGCCGGCAGGAAATCACCTTTGCGTACAATTTCTGTTTGCAAGCCTATTTTTTCTGCTTGATGTGGGTCGAATACGATTAAGTCATCATGTTTGTGTTCTTCTTCTTGATGTTCTTTTTCGGTGTCATGATTATGCGCACATCCTACGATCAGAGTGCTCATCATCAAGATAATTAAGGAAATGTTATTTAGAAATAAACGCTTCATAATCTATTTTTTATGGTTGTTTTGACAGACTATTCCTATTTTGTATACTTTGTTGTAGCATCAGCTAAAGCACAGAATGTTCTATGCTTATGACAGTGGAATAATCTAGAAATAATAAAATGCTGATAAATATCGCATAGCCATATAGCTACACGAATCATCTCTGTCAGTTCGTATATAGTCGACTGACAGAACAAATGATGCAGATGCTGTTATATGTATGGGGGAGCCCGAAGTCCATGAGAAGGAAACAATTCCGGGCATGGTCCTCGTGGTGTGTTTCCGGTAGAAAAACCGATATTTTGGCTTTTCTGCGAAAAAATGAAAAAAGAAACAAAACAAGCTGCAACCGTTGCTTTTGTAAGGCTGTCGCTTGTTTTTCGTATTGATTTTTTCAGACTTTGTCCCAATCCGAAAATCTTGCCGGAATGGCAATGACAATGAGACTCCTGTCCGTTGTTTTCTGTTGGTTGACACGAATTGCCTTTTTGGCAATGATTGTGCAGCATCAGATGTTCCCATCCCAGGCAGATGTGCGCTGCTTCATGATGATGATATCCTGCTACAGAAAATAGCATGATAACACAAAGCGTCATTCTGACTAAAAAATTATGGATCAATGTCTGATGCATGTTTAATGTTTGATGTTTAATTCCGTTTGCAAAAGTACGATAAAAACTCGATGCAGACAATACACTTTTCGTTTTTGCAATTAAGTTGTAAAAATAAACAGTTTGGTCGGTTTATTACGGAGAAAGGATGTAAAATCTATTTCTTTAAGGTTTTGTATGACAGAATATGCCAAGAGATGGCTGCTGCCAGAGTCAGAAGGAAAAATCTCAGTCCCCAATGGTTGGCGATGAAGAAGGCAGCAAACAGAAGTGTACTCCATACCATGCTTACCGACACTATTTTTGCTTTTAGGGGAATAGCCCGATGTTCTCTAAAGTTGCGAATATAGGGCCCCATATATTTATGCTGTATCAGCCAGTCATATAGTTTGGGAGAACTTTTCACAAAGCAAGCAGCGGCCAGCAACAATAAGGGGGTGGTGGGCAGTAGCGGAATGAAAATTCCCAAGACACCCATGCCTACAGACAAACACCCTATGATGATTAAAAAGATTTTGGTCATATTCTATTCTGGATCTGTATTTATCATACATTCATTCTTCCCTTCATATTTGTCGGGCAGACTCAGTATTCCGTCTTTCATGTATATTTTTTCTTCAAGAATCATTTGATGCAGCATATTGCCTACCAAATCTCGTTTTATGTTTGGCAATTCTACATTATGGATAAAGACAGACTTTTCTTTTTTCAGCAGTTCAATAATTTTGCGTTCTATGTTCTCGGCCAATCCCTGTGCGATGCCGTTTTTGTTTTTTGTAAGGCATACGTCGCAGCTCATGCAATTCTCGTCTGACTGTTCACCGAAATAAGCCAGTAGCATTCTGCTTCGGCACATATTGTCTCGTGTGGCATAGTCAATCATAGCCTTGATTCTGTTTTCGAACTTTTCTTTTCTGTCTTCGTATATTTCCTTGCTGATAAAGATTTTTTCTTTGTCGATACGTTTTTGGGCAAAGCGTATGTAGGGAGTTTTTCGGTAGGGTATATAACTGATAATTCTCCTTCGTGTCAGTTCTGTCAGTCCCCGATACACTTGTTCTCGTGTCAGTCCGTTCATTTTAGCCAACAGGGTTTCATCAATATTGATATAATCAGCAAAAATACCGCCATAACTTCTCAGAATAGCTCGAATCAGCGAATCGTATTTAGGCTCCATTCCGTCCAGGTTATACAATTCGTCGCGTCTTACCAGGAATATGAGTCTTGAATTATTTTCTTGTTCATCAATATATTCCAAATATCCGGCTCGTGTTAAGATTCGCAAAGCACTGTCCGTAGGTACCGGAAAATGTTTAAAGTTGCGGCAAAATTCGTCCAGGTCAAAAGCATACGTCACATTTTGCCCGTCGCCCATCGCCATCTGATAATAGAAGCAGATATGTTCGTAGACATCTTTAATGAAATCCCGGTCGGGAAAAGTGTCGGGGATACGTTTCATCAGTTTCGTTTTGTCGCTGTTGTTATACAGCAGTACGGCAAAGGCTTTTTCTCCGTCACGTCCTGCTCTTCCTGCTTCCTGGAAATACGCTTCGGGTGAGTCTGGTGTGTCCATGTGAACCACCAGTCGTACATCCGGTTTGTCGATACCCATGCCGAATGCATTTGTGGCAACCATGATTCTGCATTCGTTGTTTTGCCATAATTTCTGTCTGTCGTCCTTTTCGCTGTTGGCAAGTCCGGCATGATAGAAAGTGGCGGTATAACCCTCCTCAATAAGTCTGGCTGTAAGTTCCTTACATCCTTTCCTGCTGCGGCAGTACACGATGACCGATCCTTGTATACTATTGATGATATGCAGCAATTCAGCTTCTTTATCTTCGGTTTGTCGCACTACATACGCCAGGTTTTTTCGTGCGAAGCTCATTTTAAAGACAGTTTCCTTTCGGAACATCAGTTTGTCTTGTATATCTTTTACCACTTCAGGAGTGGCAGTGGCTGTCAGGGCCAGGATTGGAACTTCGGGCAGTAGTTTTCTCAGTTCGGCTATTTTCAGGTACGAAGGTCTGAAGTCATATCCCCATTGTGAGATACAATGTGCTTCGTCGATGGTAATGAAGCTCACTTTCATGCGTCTCAGTTTGGTTTGAAAGAGTTCTGAAGCGATACGTTCGGGCGACACATAAAGAAACTTGTAATCACCAAAGATGCAGTTCTCCAGAGTAATCAGGATTTCGTTGTGCATCAGTCCGGAATAGATGGCAGCTGCTTTGATGCCTCTTTTTTTAAGATTTTCCACCTGGTCCTTCATGAGAGCGATGAGCGGTGTGATGACAAGGCATACACCTTCCATGGTCAGTGCCGGAACTTGAAACGTAATTGATTTTCCGCCTCCTGTAGGCATCAGTCCCAAGGTGTCCGTTCCACTGCTGATGCTATGGATGATTTCCGATTGTATTCCTCGGAAATCATCATAGCCCCAATATTGTTTCAGTATCTTGCGAAAATTGTCTTCAGTCATAACATATAGCTGTTCTTCGTGATTGTCATTGCCGAATGATTCAGGAATCGGTGTTGCGTTGCCTCATGCAGCTTTTACATGTTCATTCCATTCCTGTGGGTCGTATATCTTCAATCTGCAGTTGTACTTCTCCTCGCTTATGCGTATTTTCTTCTATGGTATAACATATGTCAAACGAGCGTTTGGTTTTTATGTATCGGGCTTGTGAGCTTTGTCCGAAAGCAATGCCGTTCATCACGTTGTTGCTTTTGTTGTCCACAAGTTCCAGTTTGATATGCTCCTGTTCTCGTCCCACCACTTTGCTGGTTCCATAGTCATACACATGGAAGGTGCTGAATATGGGTTTGGGGTTGTCAGGTCCGAACGGGTTGAACTTCTTGAGGTCGTGTTGCAGTTTATGCGTAATTTCTTTAAAGTCCAATGCTCCGTCAATATCAATCACAGCGTGTGTCTGTTCGTCTTCAATATGCTGTTCTACATACAGCTCAAACCGTTTTCTGAATTCTTCCACATGTTCCACTTTCATGGACAATCCGGCAGCATAGGTATGTCCGCCGAAGTTTTCCAGCAGGTCGCGGCAGCTTTCTATAGCCTTGTACACGTCAAAGCCAGAAACCGAGCGTGCCGAACCGGTTGCCATGTCGTCTGTTCTAGTTAGTACAACCGACGGTCGGTAATAAATTTCTGTAAGTCTTGACGCCACAATGCCGATTACTCCTTTATGCCATTCCTCATTATAGATAACGATAGCTTTCTTTTCGTTCTTGTCTTTAAGATTATCCACGATTTGGTTGGCCTCTTCGGTCATGGATTTGTCCAGGTCCTTTCTCTGTTCGTTGTATTCATTAATCAGGTTGGCTTTGTCAATGGCCGCTTTATAATCTTTTTCCACCAGCAGTTCAACTGCTTCCTTGCCGTTTTGCATTCTGCCAGAGGCATTGATTCGTGGTCCGATTTTAAAGATGATGTCCGACATCATCAGTTCTCTGTCGCACAAGCCGCAAATGTCAATAATGGCCTTCAGTCCGATGCTGGGATTAGAATTGAGTTGCTTTAGTCCGTGATATGCCAGGATGCGGTTTTCGCCCATGATGGGAACGATGTCCGAAGCAATACTTACGGCGCATAAGTCCAACAGTGGAATCAGTTGGCTGAACTCGATGTTGTTGCTGATGGCAAAAGCCTGCATGAATTTAAATCCAACACCACATCCAGACAAATGTTGGTATGGATATGTCGAGTCTGTTCGTTTGGGATTCAGTATGGCCAATGCCGGTGGAAGAATATTGTCGGGCACATGATGGTCGCAGATGATAAAGTCGATACCTTTTTCTTTGGCATAGGCTATTTCGTCCACCGCCTTGATGCCGCAATCCAGCACAATGATTAGTTTCACTCCTACGCTGTGTGCATAGTCAATACCTTTGATAGACACACCATATCCTTCGTCATATCTGTCGGGGATGTAATATTCAATATTGGAATAATACTGCTGCAAGAATTTATATACCAGAGCCACAGCTGTGCATCCGTCCACGTCATAGTCGCCATAAACCATGATTCGTTCTTTGTTGCCGAGTGCCCGGTTCAGCCTTTTTACGGCCACTTCCATGTCATTCATCAAGAACGGATTGTGCAGGGATGTCAGTTGCGGACGGAAAAACTTTCGTGCGTCTTTGGCTGTATGGATGTCTCTTTGCATAAGCAGTTTGCCCAGTATCGGGTGTATTCCCAATTCTTTAGCCAGAAGTTTGGCTTCTGCCTCTTCTTCGGGTGTTTGTTGTTTGAATTTCCATTCGTAGTTCATTATATATTGTTTTTTTCTTTTTTATCAGTCTCAGAGGGCGTGCCATCAAAAAGAAGGTGGCTACCGAATTAATCTGTAAAAATAGTAAAAAAAAACAAGATTTGGAGGCATGCTATGTTTTTTTTGCAGTTCATACTTCTTTTTAATAAACTGGATAAAATGGTAAACTTTCGTTGTGCATGGTTTTGGTTCTGTGTTTTCTTGTTTCTGTGTATATGCATGTAGCATATCTTTTCTGTTTGTGCATAAAAAAAAGCGAATGGAACAAACCCATTCGCTTTGTTGTTGTTTTCTTACAATCCGAGTTTCTTGCGGATGTTTTTAGGAATTGCATTCTTGTGTACTACGATGTTCATAGTCTTGTAGGCAACGAAAGCCTTAGATGCATACCAGATACCTTTGTAAGTTCCGGCTTCACCCCATGAGTTCTTCACCATGTAGTATTCTTTTCCGGTCTGGTCTTTTGCGATACCATAGATTTGCATGCCATGGTCGTCGGTAGTTTCCCAGTTGTCGTAAGCCTCCTGGCGCATTTCCTGAGTGATATTCATTTCAGGAGATGGTTTTGAAGTAGCTTCTCTTCTTTTCTCGTTTGCCGACAAGCCTAACCAACGAGCTGCATCCGAACCGGTCAAGTCCTGAGCTTGTTTCATATCAGGCATTACAGCCACACCGTTTCTGCTGAATCCTGCCTCGCTCACGTCAGAACCCCAAGCAATGGTATAACCTGTATTGATGGCATTGTCAAACACTTCCATCAATTCGTTGATAGGCAAGTTGTATGACTGAGCCCAGCGCCAGTTGTCTTGAACTTCGATGACGAACGGTTTGTAGAAAGGATGATGTGTGTAAGATGTCAAAGACACATAGTCCTCCATATTCAATCCCAAGCTAGCCATATAGCTTTTCGGAGTGTATTCCTTGCCTTTGTAAGTGAATTTCTCAGGGCAAACACCTAGGTAAGTGTCGTAGATGCTGCTGAACGCCTTGGTCCAAACCGGACTCAGTTTTTTAGTGTTGCTTGTAGCCAATGCTTTTACGAAAGCACTTGCAACCAAGTCTACCTCGTTGTGGTTTGGCAAAGTGTCACCATAGAGAGTACCCGGTTGTGGCATAGCCTCTTGTGGAACGATACCATATCTGTCCATGCAGAAAATAACGTCATAGAAGCTACCTCCTTGAGAGAAAGAAACGTCTCCGTGAGTACGCACAGTCTGCTTGGCACGGTCTTCCATGGTTTTGTGTACTACAAACATTTCGCACAAATCCTGCTCACCTTTTCCCAGACGAATCAATTCTGATTCAAAGAAAGACAGAGAGCTGAAGCACCAGCAAGTTCCGCTCTGGTTTTGGTTCTTGATAGAAGTAATAGGGTTCTCCTTTACAGTAGTAAATACGAAACCTTCTTCTTTTTCTTTTTCATTCTTGTCCTGTGCAAATGCTCCTACAGAGCAAAGTGCCAATGCAAAAAGTAAAAATTGTTTTTTCATCTAGAATTTGATAATGAATTATTAATAATTAAATTGGTTTTTATTATGCTTTGGGTTGGAAATGTTTATCCTCTATGTTTGGCTACAAACTCTTCCACATCGGCGGCATGGTATGGGATTCGGTCTTTTCCCAGGAAACGGCATCCGTCTTCGGTAATCAGCAAGTCGTCTTCGATGCGAATGCCACCAAAGTCTTTGTAGCTTTCCAGGGCATCGAAATTGATGAAGTCCTTGTTCGTACCTTTGGCTTTCCAGTCCTCTATCAAGTCTGGGATAAAGTAGATGCCAGGTTCGTCTGTCATCACCCAACCTTTCTGCAATCGTCTGCCGCAGCGCAGGCTGGCCAGTCCGAATTGAGTTGACGGGCGCACTTCGTCGTCAAATCCCACATATTGCTGTCCGAGTCCTTCCATGTCGTGTACGTCCATGCCCATCATGTGTCCGAGTCCGTGTGGCATAAACAGGGCGTGTGCTCCATTGGCAACAGCTTCGTCCACGTTTCCTTTCATCAATCCCAGGGCTTTGAGTCTTTCTGTCATGATGGTTGCAATGCTCAAGTGCACGTCCAGCCATTTAACACCCGGTTTTGCCACATGGATGGCATGGTCATGGCAGTCCACCACGATGTCGTAAATATCTCTTTGTTTTTGTGTAAACTTGCCGCTGATCGGTGTTGTTCGTGTATGGTCTGAACAATAATTCTCGTTGGTTTCGGCTCCGGCGTCACAAAGCATCAGTCTGCCTTCCTCCAATGGGCGAGGGTAGGGGTATCCGTGTAAGATTTCTCCGTGCATCGACAAGATGGAAGGGAAGCTCACCATGCATCCTTTTGATGCGGCGATGCCACTGATTGTTCCTGCGATTTCCTGCTCCGTAATTCCGGGTCGGCAAAGTTTCATGGCCGTGGTGTGCATCTCGTAACCAATGGCACAAGCCCGTTCTATTTCGGCAATTTCTGCATCCGTTTTCACGGCTCTCTGTGTAATTACCGCATGAATGAGCTTTAGAGAAGCTTCTTCGCGTTGTTTTTTCGGGTGGATGCCCAGCAAATCCATCATTTGAATTTGGATGTCATGACGGTAGGGAGGAAGAAAATGGATTTTCTGTCCTTTGTTTTTGGCCTGGTCTATCAGTTTCTGCAGGTCGTTCATGGCAAGTGTATTGGCTACTCCACACGCATCAGCCATGTCGCGTACACTGTTTACGGAACCATACCACACGATGTCCTCAATGTCGACGTCATTTCCGATTAGGTATTCCTGGTCGTTGTCGATGTCAATCACTCCGGCCAATCCGTCTCGATGCTGTCCGAAATAGTAAAGGAAACAGCTGTCCTGTCTGAATTTATAAACGTTTGACGGATAGTTATAAGGTGCATCGTTATTTCCAAAAAAAAGGATGAATCCGCCTCCAACCAGTTCTTTCAGTTTGTTTCGGCGGTCTGTATAAGTTTTCTTATCAAATAACATGGTTGTACAAAATTGGTTAATTAATGGATTGTCAAGCAAAAATAATCATTTTATTTTTGAAAATCATTATCTTTGTATGAAATTAATGATTATTATAAGGATTGCATGCAGAATCATTTGTCCGATAGTACGTTTTGCGATTCTTTTCAGGTGGTTTGTGTGCTTCGTAGTTCATCGGCTTTTGTGCAAAAAAACGAAGCTGTACTCTATGAAATATTAGTTCTGTTTGTATGATATTTAAGTAAAAAAAGAAAGGAATCTGGTATGGATAATACAGGTTTGGTATTAGAGGGCGGCGGCATGCGCGGCGTGTTTACTTGCGGTGTGCTGGACTTTTTTTTGGATAAGGGAATCACTTTTCCTTATGTAGTTGGTGTTTCGGCCGGGGCTTGTAACGGTCTTTCCTATGTGAGTGGCCAGCGCGGCAGGGCAAAATACAGCAATATAGATATGATGAAGCAGTATCAGTTTATCGGCATTAAATATCTTTGGAAACAGCATAGCATTTTAGATCAAAAATTGCTGTACCAGGAATTTCCCGAACGTTTGTTGCCTTATGACTTTGCTGCTTATCAAAAGAATGACTGTCTGTTTGAAATGGTCACAACCAACTGTCTCACAGGAAAGGCATGCTATCTTTCCGAGCGGCAGGACTGGGATCGTTTGATTGCCATAGCGCGTGCGTCAAGCAGTTTGCCTTATGTATGTCCCATTGTCACGGTAGACGGTGTTCCGATGTTGGATGGAGGTATTGTAGATTCCATTCCTGTATTGCGTGCGCAGTCTATGGGATATGAAAAGAATGTCGTGGTGCTAACCCGCAACAAAGGCTACCGCAAGGACAGCCAGGATTTGCGGTTGCCTCATTTTATATATAAAAAATATCCCCGTCTGCGCGTCGTGCTCAGCAGGCGCTGTGCTTGCTACAACGAGCAGCTTGAACTGGTGGAACGCTTGGAGGAAGAAGGAAAGATAATCGTCATACGTCCGGAAAAACCGGTTGTGGTGGATCGCATAGAAAGGAATATCCAGAAATTGGAGGACCTCTACCATGAGGGGTATGCCTGTGCACAGCGTATTTTGGGGTAGTGATTATGTAAGTGTATTATGGAAATGGAAAAAGAGATTTATACCTTCCGTACGGATTTTACCAAGGCGGAAGTTAAAGAATTGATTGCTTGGTTTGAAGAGCGAATGAACCGCTTGCCTGCCACTTTGCAGATAAACAAATCAAGCAAGACAGACAATTTGCAATTTACAGTCGGCAAATTAATTGCCATGCTGAAGGGCAGAGAGGTGAATGTCACTCTATGCGGGTATATTGCACATCTAGAGTTAATCAAAAAACGTTTGGAACAGAACGGCATGGAATAATGCTGTATAAATTTTTTTTTGTATATGGGAAAAGCTGCTGATTATAGAGCAAAAAACGAGGCCTTTTTGGTTGAGAAGAAGAAACAAGAAGGTGTGTTCGAACTGCCGGGTGGTGTGTTGTATCGTGTACTGGAAACAGGTGAAGGCACAGTGTCTCCTTCATTGAACAGCGTAATCACGGTTCATTATCGGGGTGTTTTGGTGGGCGGAAAGGAGTTTGACAATTCTTGGAAACGCTCCTGTCCCGAGGCTTTTCGTTTGAAAGATGTAATTGAAGGGTGGCAAATTGCGCTGCAGAAAATGCACGTGGGCGACAAGTGGATTGTGTATATCCCGCAAGAGAAAGGATACGGCCGACGTTCGTGTGGCAGTATACCTGGAGCTTCAACCCTGATTTTTGAGATAAAGCTTCTGTCTATCGTATAAATTGCTTGCTTCTTCTTAAAATATGTATCCATAATAATATTTTCCAATAAAAACTTTTTCTATATTGATGTAAATACTTATCTTTGCGGCAAATAAAACAGGAATTATGGAATCTATTTGTGCCATCAAGGATTTGTATAAAGCTCTTTATCAGTTTGAAAAGGACTTTGCTGAGGCTCATTCCATCACCATCAACGAGGCCATGTTGCTTTGTTGCATGAAAGATGGAAAATCGCGTACGGCAGGCGCTTTATGCGAATACATCGGATTGTCTAATTCGCGTGTTTCCAAAGTGATTACTTCGGTTGAACAGAAAGGATTCATAGAGCGCCATATCAATAAGGAGGATAAGCGACAGATGATTTTTTCGCTCACAGAAGCTGGATGGGATATGGTGAAAGCAATGCAGGGCAAGGATTTGCATTTGGGTGATTTGTTTCATCAGTTGAGTGCTGTACTTGCAAGGGAACATGCTTGATTCCGGTGAAAAAAGAATAAGGAGAGAATTTCTCCTTTCTTTTTTATTTAAATAGTGTTTAGTGTGAAATATATTGTGTGGAAATAAAGAATAAAGTAAAGTAATGAAATATTTGATTATTGGAGGTGTGGCCGGGGGAGCCACCGTAGCAGCAAGATTAAGACGAATGGACGAGCAGGCAGAAATCATCCTTTTGGAGCGTGGTTCGTATGTGTCATATGCTAATTGTGGGTTACCTTATTATATAGGTGGTGAAATTCCTGAGCGCGATCATTTGTTTGTTCAGACCGTGAAGGGCTTTGTAGATCGTTTTGCCATTGACATTCGTGTCAATCAGGAAGTGGTTTCGGTGGTGCGTGATGAGAAAGCCGTGCGCATCAAGAATCTCAAGACGGGCGAGGAATATGTAGAATCTTACGACAAGTTGGTCCTGTCGCCGGGAGCTGCTCCTGTGCGCCCACCATTGGAAGGCATAGATCTGCCTCATATTTTTACGTTGCGCAATGTGCCGGATACCGATGCCATAAAAAAATATGTTGCAGCCAAGTCGCCGAAGCGTGCCGTTGTTGTTGGCGGTGGCTTTATTGGTCTTGAAATGGCCGAGAACCTGCATCGCCAGGGGTTGCAAGTGCATGTGGTGGAGATGGGACGCCAGGTAATGGCCCCTATTGATTTTTCGATGGCTTCTATGGTACACCATCATTTGGCAGAGCAGGGTGTTCGCTTGCATTTGGAGCGGGGTGTGACTCGTTTTGCCCAGTCTGCCGAAGGTTCCTTGCAGGTATTTTTGTCAGACGACAGTCAAATCGATGCCGACATGGTGATTCTCAGTATCGGTGTTCGTCCCGAAACAACTTTGGCAAAAGATTGTGGCTTGCAAATCGGGGCATTGGGTGGAATTTCTGTCAATGAATACATGCAGACGAGCGACCCGGATATTTATGCTTTGGGCGATGCAGTTGAGGTTTTTCATGGTGTGACCGGCAAACCTGCTCTGATACCATTGGCTGGTCCAGCCAACAAACAGGGACGCATTGTGGCCGACAATATTGTATTTGGCAATGTATCTTCCTATTCGGGCAGTATCGGAACTTCCATAGCCAAAGTGTTCGACTTGACCGTGGCGGCAGCCGGAGCGAATTCCAAGCTGCTGGATCGCGAGCAGATTCCTTACCTGAGTTCGTTCACACATGCTCAGTCGCATGCCGGATACTATCCGGGAGCCGTGTCGATGAGTCTTAAGATTTTGTTCTCGCCGAAAGATGGCCGCTTGCTGGGAGCGCAAATTGTGGGATTCGATGGTGTGGACAAGCGTATAGAGATGTTGGCACAAATCATTCAGAACAAGGGCACCGTTGCCGATTTGATGGAACTGGAGCATGCCTATGCACCGCCTTATTCTTCGGCCAAAGACCCTGTTAACATGGCTGGTTTTGTGGCAGACAATATATTAAGAAAGCGCGTGGAAACCATTTTGTGGAGTGATGTGGCTTCCTTGCCGGAAGAAACGCTGAAAATTGACGTGCGAACGGCTGCCGAATATGAGCTTGGTTCTATTCCGGGATTTGTGAATATTCCTGTAGATGACTTGCGCAGTCGTTTGAAGGACCTTCGCAAAGATCAACCCATCGTGGTGACCTGTGCCGTGGGATTGCGCGGTTATTTGGCTTATCGCATCTTGAAACAGCACGGTTTTACGAATGTGAAGAATCTTTCGGGAGGATATAAAACATGGTGTGCGGCAGCAGTTCCGGTGGATGAGGCTGATCATGTGTGCGGAGGTTGCTGTTTGGACAACAAGGACTGCAAGGAAGATGGTTCGTGTGCTCCTTCCGAAGTGGTAGAAGTCAATGCCTGCGGACTGATGTGTCCCGGCCCGATCATGAAGTTGAAAAATTCTTATGAGCAGCTGGCAGAGGATGCTGTATTGAGAATCACAGCCACCGATCAGGCTTTTGCAAAAGACGTAAGGTCATGGTGCCGCATGACGGGAGCCGATTTAGTATCGCTCGACAAACAGTCGGGACAGGTTCAGGCAGTGGTACGCAAACAATCGTCCAAGACACAGGCGGAGAAAACCCAACCGGTTGCCGAGAACAAGACAATTGTTGTATTCAGCGACGATCTGGACAAGGCATTGGCCTCGTTTGTCATTGCCAACGGTGCGGCTGCTGCCGGAAAGAAAGTGTCGCTTTTCTTCACTTTTTGGGGTTTGAACATCATCAAGAAACAGCAAAAACCGGCTGTGGAGAAAGATGTCTGGGGACGTATGTTTTCGTGGATGCTCCCTTCCGACAGCCGTGGCTTGAAGTTATCCCAAATGAATATGATGGGCATCGGCAGCAAGATGATGCGCTATTTGATGAATAAAAAGAAGATAGACAGTCTGGAGTCTCTCATCAGTCAGGCACGTTCTCAAGGAGTGGAATTCATTGCCTGCACCATGAGTATGGATGTGATGGGGGTGAAAGAAGAAGAATTGTTGGATGACGTGACTTTGGGTGGTGTGGCTACCTATTTGGAACGTACAGAAGAGTCCAATCTGAATTTGTTTATCTAGTTTTTACAGATTAGGATGTTGAGTGCATTTCAATACTGTTTTTGGTATTTGGAATGCACTTTTTCCATTATTTTTGCCACAGTCGGCTTTGGTTGTCTCGCAAAGGTTTTGTACCTTCACAGCTAAAACAGACAAAAACCATACAAAAAACAGTTAGCTTATGATTATTGATTTTAATGAAGTGGAAGAGCAGAGCCTTCCGAACTTCAAGGGTGGAGAAAAAAGTTACGAGGCACGCATGTACTTCGACGGTCAGAACCGCATCATGAAGGGACGTTTGCAGCCTGGGGCCAGCATCGGATTGCATACACACGAAACAAACAGCGAAACTATCTTTCTTTTGAAGGGCAATGCCCATGTGCTTTTTGATGGTGAAATGCTGGAATTTTCTGAGGGGCAGTGTCATTATTGCCCGAAGGGTCATGCACACAGTCTGATTAACGACAGTGATTCTGAAATTCAGTTTGTGGCGGTTGTGCCCGAACAATGATATTTTTCTTATATGAGATTAGCTTCCGGAAGTATTGTTATCAATGCTTCCGTTTTTTTGTTTCTGCGATATGTATATCGTTTGCTGTGCAGAATGCTGTTGTACCAAAATGTTATGGGTGACATTTTGTATAATCAATAGCTCTGTGCGTGGCTTCTATGCAGCCGGGAGTACAAGGGGTGGAAAATATGCAAATCTCAAGGGATGTTATTTGCTGTATATTATTGGTTGTCAGTTTATTGTTTGGTGTTTTTAATGTTTCTGTTTTATATATTCTAGAGTGCCGGTAAGCTTTTTTTGTTGTTTTGTATCTTGTTTTTTTTGAAATTACTGTACAAAATAAAGTTTGTCAGTATAAAAAATAAATTAAAACATGGGAATAAAAAAATTATGTCAAGAGATAAAATTAAAATTCTCAAGAGAACTTTATTGTTTATATACCGTATTTTATGCAAAAAACGTTCGCATTATGCATAAATATGCATAATATTCTCTCTGGATGAACAAAAGCAGTTGTTGATGCTGTTGATGAAATTCTTAAAAATAATACTTTTTGAAAGTAGATTGAATAGTAGTTCTGTCATAATGATAAATGGAAAAAGCATGTTTTGGGTTTGCATATCCAAATACCTACCTGTGCCTTTAACAGAATTGTTTGTAGTAGAACGAACTGTATGCGTTCAAGTGGATTTATTTATGCTGACGCATACGGGTTGCAAAATTGCAGTTACTATTTCCACCGGATTCAATATCCGGTGGAATAGGTTTAGTATATTGATAACGAATCAGCAAGTACTAGCAAACATATCCGTCACTGTTTTTTTTTCTTGTGTACAAGCCAGCGGAACATGGATGCCACTATTGTATGGCTGAAAGAATTTACGTCTTCCAGTCTGTGACTGATGGATTCCAAATGAGCCTCGGCATCTTTTTCCGAAAGCACCCCGTCGTTGGTCAGTTGGTTCACTGTGCGCCGTTCGTCGCTGAGCAGCATGCGGATGGACTTTTGTGTCAAGGCATGATTGTAGGCCTTGGGGAACTCGGCAGCCAGTTTTTGAATCATTTCGTTCATTCTGCAGATGTTTTCGTTGATTTCATTTTTCAATTCATCCAGCAGTGGTTTTTGGTTCTCTGCAATCAGGTCGGATGCAGACAAGTCGTCCAGGAACTTCAAGTCTTCACGTTGCAGGATGATAAAGCCACGTCCCAGGTCATAAATCACCATAATACGTTCGCGGAAGTAAAAACTAATCCAGTCTCGTATAAATCCCAAGCTGCGCAAGTGGTGCAACAGAGAGGCTTGTTCGCAAAAACTGAAGATAGACTGGCGCAAGTTTAAGGCATGCGTTCCATCGTGGTCATACATTTCGTCGAGTGATGCCATCAGATGTATAAAAGATGATTTGGAAATGATGCCTTCTTGGTAAATCATGCGGCAGCTAGACTTCTCCCTGTCCAGGACACGCAGTCTGATTTCAGCCAGAAAATCTTTGTTTCCTGGATTTTTAGCCGGCTCTTCGGGTGCCTCTGGCAAATATCTTTTTACGTGTTCCCAATTGGCACCATTCAACGGTTCGCGCTGCGTGAGTTTCTGGAAATATTTTTCAGAACTCTCAAAAATATGTTCTTGGATGCGGTATTCCATCTGACAGCGAGCCGTAGAAGTTTGAATCAGTCCCAAACGTTTCAGTAGCCAGCGCATGGTGGTGGCGTTGACAGAGAGCGTCAGCGTCACGATGCCTGCCGTAAAGAATAAGATTTCTTTTCGGATATCTTCGGGAATTTCGGGTGTATTAGCCACCATCAGTGCCAGAGTCATACCCAATGCTCCGCGCAGACCGCCCCAGGTAAGGATTACAGATTCGCGTTTGGACAGACCATATCCCAAACGTTTCATTAAGGGATACAGCATCATGATCATCGTAAATCGAATCAGGTTCAGTCCGATGTAGAGCAGTATCAGGATGCCGATGTTGGTCCAGGTGACATCAACTCTTTCGGCAATGACAACACCTACCAGAATAAACACCAGCGTGTTTGCAATATGTGCCAGCAATTCCCAGAATTTTTCCATGAACAAGTTTACTTGCGGCTTGAGGCGCGGGCGTCCTTTGTAGGATACGGTCAGGCCGAATGCCACTAAAGCGATTACACCGGAGATGCCCAGATAATATTGCGACAAGATGAAAGTGGTGTAGGCAGCCAGGATGATGATGCTGTTTTGAATCACTTCTTCCGAATTAATTCGCGTGATGAACCATAAGGATAGGCGTGCCAATGCCCAACCCAAGACTACACCTCCTGCTACCACGGTGGTAAATTCGGCCAAGGGAGAGGATTGATTCTGCAGTCCGCTGACATAGGCGCCAAAAAACAGCATGAAACATACGATGCCCGTACCGTCGTTCAACAAGGATTCGCCGTCAACCAGTGTCGAGAAGCGTTTGCTGGTGTTGAGTTCGTGCAGCAGTGCGACCACGGCCACAGGGTCGGTGGCGCTGATCAGTGCGCCAAACATCAGTGCAAACGACCACGTCCACGAAGCATATTCGGGTGCAATCCACCGGAAGGCCATAACCAGAGCTGCAGTAAGCAGCATACCGATAATGAGTCCCGGTCCTGCCAGCAGTGTAGTGTTCGACAAAGTTTTTTTGAAGATGTGCATATTCATTTCGTATGCGGCATCAAAAATCAAAATCGGAAGAAAGACATATAATATAAAATCCGGATTCATTTTGCCCACCGACTGAATGGTTTCGCTGACTTGAGGCAATGACGTAAAGCAGTCAAATCGTTCGAGCACTCCAATCAGCAGTCCGAAAGCGAACAAGCCTACTGTATAAGGTATGTTCCTGGGTTGCAAAACTGATTTGAGAATAGCTCCAACCAAGAGGCCGCTGATTGCCAACAGTAGGGGAGATAGTAGATTGAAATCGTTCATAATGGTTTGGTTTTATGTGTTTCTATGGCTAAGGTCGCCATAAAACTTGAATTTTGCAAAGTATTTCCTGAAACAATGCGAAAAATGATGGGTCGGAGCTTTGCTTTGGTATGCAACTTCTGTGAGCAAACCCGATTTTCAGATTTTGCGATGCTTCAGTGGTATGACACAAAGGACTGTTTTTTGTACTACAAGTTTTAGGTTTGGAAGGCTGAGATAGAAAATGTACGAGGTATGTGGTTATATTTTCATTTTTGTATCCGCCTGCCGAGGTTGATTTGTCCAAGTCTCAGGCTTAGTTTTCACAAAAGGGCTTTCCCCTTAGTATTGGTTGAGGGTGAATTCGTTGAATTCACGTTAAACAAGAAAAGAAGCTGCTTTTTTGTAAGTGAATTAAAATATATATTGTTTTTCGATATATTTTTCTGTTTTTCTTTGTTTGTTGCGAAAAAAGTATTTTCTTTGCATATCGAATAACGATAAAAGCATATTGATGCTCATTAACGAATGCGACGGTCTGATTTTGTTTTGCAGATGGCCGTTCAGAACAAGTAAGGAATAAAAATTGATAAGAATGAAAGCAATTCGTATATTGGCCGTTTTGGCTCTGGTGATGTTTCTTGTAGCAGAATTTGGCGATGCGGCCAAGGGACTTGTGGAAGGATGGAATCAAGATACAGAGAATGCAGCTATGACACTGCAGAATCCCATTGAATTTCGGGTAGATGCCAAGAATATTTTGGCACTGGATACCCTGCGCAATCAAGCCGATGGCAAATCTTTGCCGTATGTGATGACCGGAGTGAACCTGGACCGTTTGCAATATCCTTCTTGGAGTGTGTGGAGTCTGTTTTTGGTCCTGCCTTTTGTTTTGCTGGCTTTTTATGGGTTTTATTGCGTGTTGCGTTTGATATACTCTGTTTTGCGCGGGGAAGTTTTTACCAAGCTAAACGTACGCAGAATGCGTTTTTTTGTCTATTCTTTGCTGGCTGCCGGTGTAGTTATGGAACTGCAGCAGTGGGCCATTTATGAATATATGGCATCACAAGTGGTGCTGGAAGGATATAAAGTGGTGGGATACACCCTGGAATATCCTTGGTTCAGTTATCTGTTACTGGCTCTTTTTACAGAGATTTTTGCCGTAGGTGTTAAATTGAAAGAAGAGCAGGATTTGACCATTTAAAAAGAAAAGAACGTAATATTTATGATTATAGTGAATCTTGATGTAATGATGGCGCGTAGGAAAATTGGTTTGGGTGAGTTGGCAGAAAAAGTAGGCATCACTCCGGCTAATCTTTCTATTCTGAAAACCGGCAAAGCCAAAGCCATACGGTTCTCGACGTTGGAGGAAATATGCAAGGCATTGGATTGCCAGCCCGGTGATATTCTGGAATATCGGAGAGACAATAGTCAGTAATGACTGAAACAGTATAGTTATGAAACAAATGATGAAATGGGCATTCGCTGCTATGGTAGGATGTTTTAGCTTGCCTTTGTCTGCAAAGGCGCAAAATGTACCGCTTGTTCCATTGGACAAGGAGGTGAGAATGGGAACATTGGAGAATGGATTGACTTATTATATCCGTCATAATGAATATCCCAAGAAACAAGTGGATTTTTATATAGCCCAAAAGGTGGGCTCTATCTTGGAAGAAGACAACCAGCGCGGACTGGCGCACTTCTTGGAGCACATGTGCTTTAACGGTACCCGAAACTTTCCCGGAAACAGCCTGGTGAAATGGCTGGAATCGGTGGGTGTGAAATTTGGTGTCAACCTGAACGCATACACCAGTGTAGACGAAACGGTATATCGCATATCGAGTGTTCCGACAGACCGCATCGAGGTGCAGGATACTTGTCTGATGATTTTGAGCGATTGGGCCGATGGCTTGTTGCTCGATGATAAGGAAATCGATGAAGAACGTGCTGTGATTCATGAGGAATGGCGCAGTCAGACACCTCCGAATATGCGCATACTGGAGAAATTACTGCCTAAAATCTATCCCGACAGCAAGTATGCCTACCGCCTACCGATTGGTACGATGGAGGTGGTAGACAATTTCCCTTATCAGGTGTTGCGCGATTATTATGAGAAGTGGTATCGCCCCGACTTGCAAGGTATCGTGGTAGTGGGCGACATAGATGTGGACCGTATTGAAGCAAAAATCAAGGAATTATTCTCTCCGATAAAGAAACCGGTGGATGCGGCAGAGCGAATTTATTATCCGGTGTCAGACAATAATAAGCCTATTGTGGCTTTTGGCGCAGACAAGGAACAAGGAAACAATGTGGTGCAGTTGATGTTTAAATATGATGTGATGCCGGATTCGTTAAAAGGTACTGTGGCTGATTTAGCCCAGGACTATATGCTTACGATGGCCGACATGATGCTCAATGCCCGTTTGCATGAGCTAAGCCAAAAACCGGATGCACCGTTTGCTTTGGCCTTGAGCAATTATCAGGAGTTTTTGGTGTCGAAAACAAAACAGGCATTCCAGATGATATTGCTCCCCAAGGGAAATGATTTTACGGCAGGAATCAAGGCGGTGTTCCGTGAGGCCTTGCGTGCCAAAAAAGGAGGTTTTACGCCTTCGGAATATGCGCGCAGCCGTACAGAATTCCTTTCTAAATTAGAAAAGGACTTTAATAACCGCAAGCAGCAGGAGAACCAAAAACTGGCTGAGGCTTATGTGCGTCATTTTATCGACAAGAAACCAATGCCTGGCATCGAAATGGAATATCAAATCATGAAAGCTATCTCTGACCAGATTCCGTTGGACGAGGTGAATCAGCTGTTCCAATCTATAGTTTCGGAAGAGAATCTGGTGGTATTGGGCATGATGGCCGAGAAGGAGGGCGTGACATGTCCTTCGGACGAAGAGGTGCTGGCTTGCCTTTCTCAGGTGGAAGCTGAGGATATTGCCCCTTATGTGGACCAAGTGAAGAATGAACCTTTGGTGAACAAAATGCCTGTTGCCGGCAGGGTGATGAAAGAAAAAGCCCTGGATGTGTTCGGGGCCAAGGAGTGGACCTTATCAAACGGTGTCAAGGTGATTCTGAAAAAGACGGATTTTAAGTCAGACGAAATCAGTATGAGTGCCGTAGCGAAAGGAGGACTTTCTGTTTTCGGAAAGGAGCATGCTGCTGAATTGCTCTTCATGCCTGCCGTGCTCGACCAGTATGGATTGGGTAACTTTACTTATATGGACCTGAACAAATTGATGGCCGGAAAGCAGTTGAAACTGAAAGTGTCTTTCTATGACTACTCGCGCCTTTTGTCGGGACAAACCACTCCGAAAGACTTGAAAACGTATATGGAAATGCTATACATGGCATTTACGGCATTGAATGTGACTGAGGATGATTTTGTTTCCATGCAGAACCAGTACAAAGGTCTGATTGAGAACCAAAAATTGAATCCGTTGTTTATTTTTCAAAAGAAACTGAATGAGTTTTTGTACGCTTCGCCTAACAAACAGATGCTGGATGTGGCGCACATAGAAAATGCAAACAGAGAAAAACTCATGGAAATCATCCATAATCAGTTGGGCAATGCGGCTGACTTTACTTTTGTATTCTGCGGTAACTTTGACGAGAACGAACTGAAAACTTTGGTGGAGCAGTATATTGCCTCGCTGCCGACGGTGAAAGGCAAGGCATCCAAAGTGACTCTCAACAATGAGGTGGAACTGAAACCGGGTAGGGAGGATAAGGAAATCAGCATGAAAATGGAAGTGCCACAGGGAAGTGCAGCCGTGATTGTCAGCGGTAAAATGCCTTATTCTTTCAAGAATAATCTGTTGGCGAACATTTCTGCCCAGATAATTTCTACCCGCCTGATTAATGAGGTGCGCGAGAAGGAAGGTGCTGTGTACAGTATCTATACTCAAGGCTACCAGGAACGCCTGCCGGAGATATCGATTGTCTACCAGACTGTATTCCAAGTGAAGCCTGAAAAGAAAGACCGTGCCCTTGAAATTATCCGCAATGAGTTTGAGAAACTGGCCAAGGAAACTCCACTGGAAGAGTTGAACAAGATGAAAGAATTTACACTGAAGCAGTATGCCGAGAAAGAACATACCAATTCGTATTGGTGCAGCCTGATGGCGAATAACGAATTGAAACCATCTGAGGTTGCCATACCGGCAGCAAAGTGTATTCAGGCAATCACGCCGAAAGATGTTTCTGATTATGTAAAATCGGTGCTGAAACAGAATAATTACCGGGTGTTTGTGATGATGCCCGAATCCAAATAACAAAAAAATGCTGTCCTGTTATGGGACAGCATTTTTTGTTAGTACAATAAGGTTCCGTCTTGACTCAATCCTTCGGCATCAATGCGCACACGAGTCTTTTTCCCGTTATTGTAGAATTTAATGGTGCGTTTTTCGCCCGGTTGCAGTCGTATGTCTGGATTCCAGTATAGGGTTCGACGATAGTCTTTCTGCTCGGGAAGCGGCTTCACGCTGTAGTCGGGACAGTAGAAAGCATCGCATTCGGCAAAGCCGGTAAGGATGATGTAACGGTCGCGATAAGTTTGCCGTTCGATATTCTCGTCATATTGCACCGCATCAATACGAATCTCGGGGGTGTTTGCCCCGGAATAATTGCTGTTGCCTCGTTCGCGCGGCGCAAAATCTGTGTATATGCGAAATTCTTTCATATATTTCAGATAACGGTATGACTCCAGTTTTCCGGCTCCGCCCCATGTGTCAGCTCTTTTCCCGTGATTGAATTCCAGACTGATTCTGGGCAAAGTGTTTGTTCCGTAATCTCCGGTATATACAAACGGAAAGCGTCGGAGCATTTCGCTTGTTTCATTCAAGGAATCTTTATAATAGCGAGGCGAATAAACCAGTCCCCAATCCAAGGCATCGTTAAATACCCTATAAGCATCCAATACTAATGCCGGCTTCTTGCGGTTAAACTTTCTCAGGCCTCCTTTTGTGGTGCGGATACTGATTTCCGGCAGTTTGTATATTGCCTCAGTATGCTCCGTTTCGTAGGGCAAAAAGGTGTCGTCGGGCAAATTATCCTGATAGTAGGAGAATGGATGACTTTTTAATGGGAAAAACAAGTCGCGCTTGACATAGTATTCCGGAAAGGCCTCTTCATTGGCAAAACCGTTGATGCGTTCCATCTTGTTTTTAATCCAGCGTTGCATTTTGTTCTTTGACGGTTCGTTCTGTTTTTGTTCCTGAATAGAATCATTGGCAGAAAGAAACAGGATGCAAGGACCGAAAAATCTTGGAGTAGCCATGTAGAAATAACCATTGTCGGTAACTTGTTCTGTTTCGACCACCAAAGTGTCTTGTACATAATCAGCATGAATCACGGCAGGCCGGTTGATGGTTCGGTAGTTTCTGTCTAAGTATTCCTGTGCCTTGAGCGGTTCGGTTTGTTTCTGTGTGCTATATTTCTGCAGGATGTTTCGGCTGTCGAAAGTTGCGTTCCGCTCGTTTCCATATTTCTTATAGATTCTTCCGGAAAGAGTCTGGTATTTTTCAGGCAGATAATTCAGTTTGAAATTTCCCAAGCCGGCCAGGTCGGTCCATTTGTATCTGTGCCATCCCTGTACCAGCATCAGCAAATCCAGGTCTGCCTGATGGGTACTGTCGTCGGCTTCGAAATAATAGTTCGGATTTTCAATGAAGCCTTTCAGCTCGCTGCTCAGCAACATCTCGGTAAATATATTGCCGTTGTCGTAAACAGAAACTTGTGTGGATGCATCGCTTACCGAAAGAGACAGGTGCGCCGGGGCAGAAGCTGTGTGCGACAAGGTGAGTTCTATGGGGGCAAAAGCTTCGTATTCTTGGTTGTCGTTGCTTTCTATAAGCAGTTGTTTCTTCATGTCTTTTTTATGAGCCACAAAGAAAAGTCGGTCGGCATAGATTCTTCCGGAGGAGTCAAAAAGAGTCAATTGGTTGACGCCTGTAGGCAAATCTGAAGTCGGAATGTGGATTTGTGTATTTTGTTCGTTGGGTGCAAATAAAACCGTATCTTTACGGAGCAGACCACTTTGCAGGATATGCAGTCCGAGCTTCGTGTTTTGAGGCAGTCCTGATGCTTGGATTTTTACATCCAGATGAGTGGGTGTCTGCGCCAGCTGCAAGGCACATCCGCTTGCCTCTGCGTCTGGTAGACGGAATTCATAATCGTAACCTTCATAATGTATTTGAGCCATGTAGTTTTTGCCTTTGATTACTTGGGGCAACACGAATGTGCCACGCCCAAAGGAGTTGGGCTTTGTAGTCAGTAAGACAGATCCATCCGGACTGTAGATGGTGATGGGAGCTTGCAGTTTTTTCAGCTGTTTGTCCGTCAGTTCGTATGCCACACGGCAGTCTGCCCCTTGAATCAGGTTGCCGCCTTCCGGATAGAATGACAGCCTTAGTTCTGGTTTTTCTTTTTTAGTCTTGAAATAACGCATCATGGGGCGCATGGTCATATTGAGTTCATATGCGCCTGGTGTGGCGGGTTTGTCATAAACAGGAAATACGCGCGAATAGATCTTTTCGTAATCTACAAAGAAATCCTTCATCGCATCGGTGTTGAAGAAATAATCCTGCAACCCTATTTTCTGCGGGATCCGTTCCGGTTCGATGCGCCCGAAATTAAGCATCCATCTTGTATAAGCTCTTAGTTCGTAAAATCCACCGTAGAGTGAGTCAGAGAGTACAAAATTTCCATATCCGGTAGTATCGTTTTCCAAGGGAATCTGTTGTCTTTCTACTACAAAACCATCAGGAGAGAGCAATTCTACATAGCATATTTTACTCAGGTCGGTAGGTTTTTTGGTGTCCGTACGTGTGACATACGTTTTAAACCAGATGGTGTCTCCTTGAAAGTAGCAAGTGTTGTCTAAGTGCAGATACACCTTTTCCTGTGGAAAGTTCTTGCCGTTCTGTGCCACATGGGCAGACCATTCTGAAATGTTTTGGCCCGACAATACAGCAAACGGCATGCTCCCGAAGAACAAACTTCCGGACAAGATACTTCTGAAGATGGTATTATATTTCATATAGCCGTTGTTTTTACAAAATAAAAGTCATTTCGATTATCTTCTTCCATAAAGGAAAAAGATAGGCCGAAATGACTTTTTGTGATTTACTCTGTTGCCTGGTGTTGCTTTGCGGCAAACTGTTGCAACGATTTCTCTTTATTTTTTAGTTAGGGTATACATGTCAGCAAACTCTCCACTTGCTTCTTGCATGTCTTTGTTTAGCATTTTCAGCTTGTTGCCGTCCACTTTATAGAAAGTGGTGTCCTGTTGTTCGGAGATGGTACACAACAACTTGTTTTCAAGAGTGTAGTCACCTTTGGAAGTAAACTTTTCTTTTCCGATATAATCTTCAACAAGATCAAATGTGTTGTTTTTGTTCAGGGTCAAGGTCTTTTTAATACCTTCACAGTCGGCAGCCGGCATGGTACCTTCGAAAGTTCCCAGTAAGGCAGAATCGTTCTGCTGTGTCAGGCTGTCTGCCATATTCGTTGTGTCTGCAGTGTTAGTTTCTGCAGTTTTGTCAGATTGCTTGTTTCCGGAGCATCCGTATGTTGCAATGGCCAACAAGAGAGCCATGCCTCCCAATATTTTTTTCATAATGATAAAGTTTATGTTATTAGACTATCGCAAAGGTAATTTAATTATATGCAATACACTATAGTAAGACTGATATTTAATATAAATAAATGATAATGCTGTCATATCCTTCAGAAAAAAACGTTATTTTTGCATTAGGTCTTATTCCTTTCACAATATTAAAAATCAACAATATAATTGTTTTCATGAATAAAAAGAAACTTTTTTGCAGGATGATGTATTTGTCGCTCCTGCTGACTCCGCTGTCGTCCAAGGCGCAACATAATTTGTCGTTGGTACCCAAACCTTTGCATTTGGAACAAACTTCGTCTATGTTTACGCTCCGGCCTAACATGACGATAGCTTGCGATGGGGGACTGGAAGCACAAGCGGCTTATTTACAGGAACAGTTGCATCGGGTAACGGGTTGGAATATCAAGGTGCGACCGAATTCTGTAAAGGGAGATATTGTCATGGGGCTTGATGCCGCTATGGTTGACAAGCCTGAAGGCTATTGTTTACAGGTCGATAAAAAAAGAATATCAATTACCGGGCATGATGAGGCCGGTGTGTTCTATGGATTGCAGACTCTTTTTCAGTTGATGCCCGAAGAAGTTTATCAGAATCGCTTGGCTGATGGGGTAGAGTGGCGTGTTCCCGGTGTGATGATTCGTGATTACCCGCAACGTCCATGGCGTGGTATGATGCTAGATGTGGCTCGTTATTTCTATGACAAGGAGTTTGTGAAGAAATTCATCGACATGATGGCCATGTATAAACTGAATAAGTTGCAATTTCATCTGATTGATGACTCAGGATGGCGCTTGGAAATAAAAAAGTATCCCCGCTTGACTGAAGTGGGAGCTTGGGCCGGTCCGGAATATCGTCGTTTAGGAGGGTATTATACACAAGAGGATATCCGGGAAATATTGGATTATGCACGCCTCAGACAGGTGGAAGTGATTCCTGAAATAGAATTTCCGGCACACATGCTGTCGGCTGTAGTGGCCTATCCGTGGCTGAGTTGTACCGGCAAGCAGCATGAGTTGCCTGACCAGCATTTCATCAGCCGCGATTTACTCTGTGTGGGCAAAGAATCGTCTTTTCAGTTTCTGAAAGACGTACTCGATGAAACCGTGGCGCTTTTTCCCTCTAAGTATATCAATATAGGAGGGGATGAGGCCGTTTATACCAATTGGGAACAGTGTCCTAAATGTCAAGAGGTGATGAAACGGGAAGGACTGAAGAAAACCTCTGAACTGCAAGGTTATCTCACCAATGTGGTGGCTGATATGATGAAACAAAAGGGACGTACCGTGATTGGATGGGAAGAAATTATCCAGCGCGGAAAACAGAACCAGCAGGTGGTGGCTTTGATTTGGCATCAGGTGGGCGATACGATTCAGGCTACCCGTGACGGACATCAGGCAATTCTGACTCCTGCCACGCATTTGTATTTTGACTTTCCCGAAAGCAGTACTCCCGGAGAAGTAAAAGCAGCTGCATGGATGCCTCCTATCTCACTGGAGAAGTGTTATGGTATTGAGGTGAATGATTATAGCCCCTCTTCGTCTGTGTTAGGAGTGCAAGGATGTTTCTGGAGCGACCAGTTTATTCATGGCACGCAACTGCAAGAAATGGCTTTGCTAAACGAAAACCGTTCGGAACAATATGCAGAATATCTGGTGTTTCCCCGTATGCTGGCCTTGGCAGAGGTTGCCTGGTTGCCTCAAAACAAACGGCAGTATGCTGATTTTTATGAACGCATGAAATATCAGTATGCCAAGCTTGATGCAAAAGGGTGTAATTATAGGGTACCCGAACCTCGGATTGTTTCGATGAAACAAGAGCAAGACAGCTTGTGCTTTACACTTGCTCCTTCTGTAGCCGGTGCCAAGATTTTGTTTACCCAGGATGGTAATTATCCTACGGTGCATTCTTCAGTTTATCAAGCTCCGGTCAGAGTGAAAGATAAAGCTGACTTCCACGCTATGACTGTTGTGTCTGATCGCCATTACTCTTTGCCTATTTATTTCGCACCGGATTATACGGCTTATAATAAATATGGTGTATATGCAGCCGAATGGAAACCGTTGCAGATTCAGACTGCACCGGCAAAATGGCGCTTTGAGTGTACAGGTAAAATTTCAGGTAATGGAAACTATGAGATTAGCTTTATACAAAACGGTGGAACACAGCCGCTTCATTTGGGCTCTTTAAAACTAATGAAACGCAAGGAGTTGCTGGCAGAAGTAGCGAATGACGCACTGACTAATAACAAAACAGCGGTGACCTATTCTTTTAGTGTAGATAGTTTTGAGGCAGGAACTCCTTTCTATATAGAGGTAGATGCTTTCGGCCCCAAGGGAAACGATACAAAGGGACTGGTGTTTATCCGCAAGAAATAATTACAATACTAATGATAACAAGGCGAGCTGCAACTTTTTACGGTTGCAGCTCGCACTGTATCTGAATGAATTATTCGTTTATATTGGGTAGTGGGGAATAGTCTTTGCTATAGCGAAGCATTTGGGCATCGTAAGCCTCAGTGTAGTCAAGAGTGACATTGGTGATGTTGCCTTGTGCATCGCGCTCAGCTTTGTAAACCGGATTAATGAATCCCTTGTATGGAGACTGGTTCAGTTTCTCGTAACGGTCAAGCACTTCCTGATGCAATACAGGGTCTACTTTAACACCATAATTCTCTACCAGCAAACGGGCCGCTTCAAAATCTCCCTCGCTCTTGATGCGCTGAATTTCTGCCAGCAGTTTACCGAACAGTTGATGCATGGCAGCATAATCGTTGATTTTGACATAGGTCTTGCCTTTCTTTTTAACTAATTCTACCACTTTATTAGCTTTGCCTTGTTCATATACCCAATTGGCAATAAGGGCACGGTTACGCATGTGTGCCTCTTCGATGGTGCTTCCTGGTTTGATGCGTACCAGCTGGGTCATCAAACCGTTCAGCATATACGTGTAGTATTGACTCTTGTAGGCATCCAAATTAGGTGTTAAGCCTAAATCAACCAACTTTTTATCTGCCAAATAATATAATCCGAACAAGTCGGCACGTGCTTCTTCTATTGTAGAACCATAAGCTTTGAGTGCTTCAGAATCTGTTTCTGGAAGCAGACGACCACTGCCATGGCCCAAACATTCGTGCAAATCAGTATGTAAATCTTCGCAAACATCACCATATAAGCTTATTAGTTTGCGGGTGGCATTGTCAATAACAAATTCCTGGTCCATTCCCGATCCGTGGGCTGCTTTGGCATAAGCATCTGTTAAATTGCCAATCGTTACGCTCTTTGAACCATGGTCGCGTCTCACCCAATCTGAGTTTGGCAAATTAATTCCGATAGCAGTAGAAGGATAAAGATCTCCAGCCAGAATGGCAGCAGTAATAACCTTGGCACTCACTCCTTTTACTTTCTCTTTCTTGAATTCTTTTGCCACAGGTGAGTTGTCCTCAAACCATTGTGCATTTTCAGATAATTTGGTGGTACGTTCGGTTGCAGCTAAATCCTTAAAGTTAACAATGGACTCCCAAGAGGCTTTCATGCCAAGTGGATCACCATAGCTTTCTGTGAAATAACATACAAAGTCTACCAGGCTTTCAGTGTCTTTCAGCCAATGAATGGCATAATCGTCGAATGTACGAAGGTCGCCGGTACGATAAACTTCAATCAGTAGGTCAATAACTTTTTGCTGTGCAGTACTTGCTGCATAAGGACGAGCTTTTTCTAGATTGTCCACAATACGTTCTAAAGCAGGAGAATACAGTCCGCCAACGCGCCATACTCGTTCTGTCAACTGACCGTAATCGTCGCGTGTCAATCGACTGTTCATACCCATCATAATGGGACGAGGGTCTTTTTCTGGTTTTCGCTGTTTATAAAACTCTTCAGCTTCGGCCTGTGTGATGTCTGAAGCATAATAATTGCTGGCAGAAGTCAGAATCAAATCTTCACCATCTTTCTGATTCACGCGCATGGGCATTACGGTAGGATCAAAAATGACGGGGAATATTTCGTCACAAAGTTGATCTACAGACTGACCTTGGCTGAGAGGCAGTTTTTCTGCCGGAATCTGTTTCAATGCATTGCGCAAGTCGTCTGCATTGAAGTCGGGCGTGAATTTCTCGCTTCCATAATGATGATGAATTCCAGACGAGAACCACACACGTTTCAGATAGGTACTCATGTTTTTGAAGAAAGCACTGTTGCGGTCTCCTTTCCAATCGGTATAGACAGCTTCTAACATGCGTCTGATGCGCAGATTGTAGCGGCCATTTTGGTCAAAGATAATATCACGACCAGAGAGTGCGGCCTCTTGTAGATAATAGATAAAAGTTTTTTCTTTCAGTGTCAGTTTGTCAAAACCTTCCACTTTGTAGCGCAACATTTGAATGTCTGCAAACTGCTCGTCGGTGTACTTAAAATTGTCTTTTGTGTTCTGAGCTTGCATCTCTGTAGTACAATTCCCCCACAGTACAGCAGCCGAGAACAGCATGGTTACGAGTTTACTTTTCATTGGTTGTATATATATTTAATAGTTAATTTTGATGCAAAGATAGTGAAAGGCGAGCGCAGTATCAAGCCAAAAGCTTGCTTTTGAACGAAGATATTGCCGAGCCGCCTCCTATCTTATACAAAGATAGTGAAAGTATACCATAATTTTTGCTCATATCCGTAATAGAAATATGGTTTACGAAATGCGCATTGATTGATTCTATTTTAAAGTAGGGTTCACTAAATAAATATGTGAACATTGAGAATCAATAAATTGACGCGATAAATCTTTGTCTATATCACAGGATTTTTGTAATTTTGAGTGTTAGATTATTCCCTATGCAAGCCAATAATAGAAACATATACGATATGTTTTCAGGAACAGGCATCTATCCGTTGGAGAATCTATCCAAGGAGAACCGGTGGGTCAAGCTTGCCGATGCACTTGACTGGAAGCATATCTACAACGAAGATGCAGACCTGATGCTTTAATTCATGACTTACAAGGAGCGTTTTGGATACTATCCACAGGAGATTTAGGCTTGATAATGCATTGATATGAACAAGCCTCTCTCACAAGCGTACTATGTAACAATACTTCAGTAAAAATTTACCGAAGTATTGTTACATCAAAACGGACGATGTATAGCACCGTATTATTCTGGATACAACGTAAGCGGATTTGTCCGGAACGAAACAGATTATTGCTACAAGCAGACGCAAATTTAACAAACTGATTTTTAAAACAGAACACACATGAATAAGAATAACAGAAAAGAACATCTGTACGCTGTGGCTTTTAAGCTTTTTCTTATTAAGCGTTACGAGGGTGTCAGCATATCCGATATAGAAAAAGAATCTGGAATGACCCGTGGAGCGATTGCTTATTACGGCAAGGACAAACTGGGGCTGTTTTACGATGTCATACGTCATTATCTAATCGATGCCCAAAATCCTAAATTTAAAATGCCCAAGCAAGATTACGGAAGTCTGGGCGATTTTATAGAAGCATATGTACGGAGCTGCCAGGAAACCATGACCAGGTTTCACAAAATCGACACCGCAATAGAGAACGGAAGCCGGGCTTATATGGCTTTGATCCTGCAGATTTGTGACTTTTTCCCGGATTTACACCAGCAATACCTGGAAAACCGCAATCAGGAACTGCTGATATGGATAGGTGTTATTCAGGCTGCTGTCGGTAACAAGGAGATTAAGGAAGACATTGACATCGTTGCCACCGCTCGATTGTTTATGAATGTATTCTACGGACAGTCTTATCTGGACGCATTAAGCATGGGACTTAACACGATGGAATTAAGGTTGCAATTTCAGAATATCTACAAATTGCTTAAAAAGTGATAATAGCATCATCTGCACCAATTGTTTCTCTTTTTATATTAAAGATAACGATTGTAATTTAAATCATCAAACTGTCGGCCTGTTTGAATATAGTTAGCTTGTTTAAGGCATTTGTCGGTTAATATCTATTAATTAAGATGGGATTTTGTATTTCTGATAAAACAAAATTAGCTAAAAACAATATTGATATTTTTATTTTTTTTAATATACTACGATTTATTGTTATTTAACACTGTATGTTTGCATTATTTAAATTGATATTCTTTCTTTGCAAAAGAATAACAATCATAATGTAAATAATGAAAACACCTGTTTATTTAAATCGAATCTCTTCATTCTTACCAAACTCTCCGGTAAGCAATGACGATATGGAGCTATATTTAGGAAAGGTTGATGGAGAACCGTCCAAAGTCAAGCCAATTATTCTGCGTCAGAATGGTATAAAAACCCGATATTATGCCTTGACCAAAAATCAGGAAATAACGCATTCCAATGTGGATTTGGCTAAATGTGCTATTGAAAAATTAGGTTTTTCTAAAGAAGAACTGAGACAGATCCAGTTTCTTTCCTGTGGAACCTCCATGCCTGATCAATACCTACCCTCTCATGCAGCGATGGTACACGGAGCCGTATTCGACCATCCCTTAGAGATTTCATCTCTTGCAGGAGTATGTATGTCTGGATTAATGGCATTTAAGGTGGCATACATGTCAATTCTTTCTGGTAATTCCCAAAATGCAATAAGTGTCGCATCTGAATTAATATCCCCGACTATGCTTGCAAAGTTTTTCACTGAAGAAATCAAGCATAAAAAGGATATTGGAGAGAACCCTTATCTTGCCTTTGAAAAGGACTTTCTTCGTTTTATGCTATCCGATGGTGCTGCGGCAATGTATCTAAGCAATACCCGAGAAGCTGATAGCTGTTTCACTATAGAATGGATTCGTACTTTCTCTTACGCCAACAAGCAACCGGCATGCATGTATATGTGGGCTGAGAAAGAAAACGACGGTACTCTTCGGGGTTGGAAAACATTTAATGCCAAAGATATTGAAGAAAAATCTGTTTGGTCGCTCAAGCAAGATGTACGGCAACTAAACAAATATGGAATGACATTATTTGTAGACGCAGTTGAAACTTCTTTGGCACAAGCAGGAATAGATACGGATGATATCACATATGTGGTGCCTCATCTCTCATCCATGTTTTTCTATAAAATTCTAGAACAGGAATTCCAAAAAAGGAATATTGACTTGCCAACGACAAAATGGTTTACGAACTTATCCAGTGTGGGCAATATAGGTGCTGCATCGCCATTTGTTGCACTTAATGGTTTGATAGAAACGAAGTGTCTGAAGAAAGGCGATACCATCCTGTTGATTGTTCCGGAAAGCGGTCGTTTTTCTTGTGGAACTGCATTATTGAAATACGTTTAACCACTATATTACTAAAGACAGACCTTAACAAAATATTTAATATAAAATCCATGAAAAATAAGATACTCATTGCTATCAGCATATCAATATGTTTAATCTCCTGTTCCAAAAACAATAAGATACAGGATGAAATGGAACGTTTCTACGGCCAACGTGTAATGCTTCCATTAGACAGTATGTTGTGTATGACAGATGGGAACTCTGGATACATAGAGCGTAAAATAACAGATGACTATAAATTGGTTATGTATTATGACTCATCCGAATGTTCGTCGTGTCGTCTTAAAACTCTGTATGAATGGCAAGATGTTATGGATAGTGCGTCCTCTTCCGGATATCCAATAGACTTTTACTTCGTCTTTAATGTTCCCGGAAGACGTCTGGAAGAAATTAAGGCCACTCTTGCTACTTATGCTCAAGGCTTGCCTATATATAGATACAACAGGCGTGTTCGAAAGAACGAACCCTTGTCTGCCCCACTTGTCGCAGATGCGTACCTTTCTGCTAAATAGAAAAGACACGGTGGTATTGGTTGGAAATCCCGTGCATAACAGCAGTATTGAGAAAATGATGTGGAATCTGTTGAAAGAAGGCAAATAATACTATATGAGCTAATCCGCTCAGAGGTGTAGCCAAACATTTTACCACATCCGTCAACAAATCTAAATCATAAAACCATGAATACCAAAAATATTCGCCATATCTTCGTAGCATTTCCCATCCTAATTATGAGTGGGTGTGTTAAAGGATTACCGGATCATGAAGATGCCGATACATGGGAGATATACCGCACACTGGCCTACTACAAGTATGTGGAACGGGATACATTGAAGTATGCCGCTGCCCAGTACCTGATAGAAAACATGCCGTATCACAGTTCCAAGGCACGTATATATAAGGATAATGACACATTGGCAAGATGGCAGCATGAGACTGACAGCATATATTACTCATTTGTACACGGATGTACCATGAAAAACTTCCCATGGGACACATTATGGCATGTGAAGAAGACGCGCCGTGAACTTATTGAGGCTGACACTCTGCCCGATGCCATCGTAGATCATCGCATGCTTTGTGACCTGAAGGAACTGAATTTCGATTTTCTGACAGAACATATAGACAATGCCTTCCGTGTATGGCATGAATCACCGTTTGCCAGGAAACTGACTTTCGATGAGTTCAAGGAATATATTCTGCCCTATCGCTGTATTGAAGGTTATGGGTTCAATGAGACAGGCAAAACCTACCATGATCTCTTTGCCAAATATGTTATGGCTGACACGACTGCTGACATACGTACCACAATACAGTATTATAATGCAGCCATGAACAATCTGCGTGACCTAAACGGAAAGACACACCGTTCACATCTGGCTGGAATCTATGACCTGTATTCCCGTGATTTCCATGATTGTGTTGACATAGCTAATTATGGTTGCAACATATTGCGTGCCTGCGGTCTGCCGGTGGTAGTGGAATACAACATCTGTTATCGCAGTCTGCCGGGGCGGCACTATCATTGCAGTGTCTACAACGACTCTATCGGAACATGGCAGACATTCAATGCCGAAAGTTCACTGCCGGGAGATGGTGACTGGGCATTTGCCGTGACGGCCAATGTGTATCGCACGACATACGCACCACAAGAGAACACGCCACCTTTCCTGAAAGTAGACGGTGAATATGTGCCGGAAATTCTGAACCGCCCCTGCATCAAGGACGTGACATCCTACCTGGCACCTACAACGTCTATTACATTGCCCTTCAAGGAGCAAACGGCAAACAATCTTGCCTATCTTGCCACTTTTCATAAGACCAGTGACGGACTGATACCGGTCACTTGGGGTAAGATAAACAAGAAAAACGCTACTGTGACTTTTGAAAACGCCATGCCCGATATGCTTTATTTCCCCGTTTATTATCCGGATAACGGACACAAGGAGTTTGGTGATCCATTTTTCATAGAAATGGTGGACAACTTACCCGTGATCAGAAAGGTACCATACACGGGCCATACAAAAAATACCCGTAGTACAGTGATACTGACGCGCAAATACCCGCGTAAACCCAATATGAAACGTGTGGCAGAAGAACTGGTAGGAGGACGTTTCATCGGCTCGGTTAAAGGAGATTTCAGCGATGCCGTCACTCTTCTGGAAATCAAGGAGCCACCTGTACCTGCTTTATTGACCTATCCTTTGAATCGGAAGGGACGTTATAAAAGCTACCGTTTCCAAGCTTCTGAAGAGCATCCGTATGCCCATATTTCCATATTGGAATGGCTGACCCCCGACAGGTATGGATATAACAACACCATGCCTGCCCTGCGCCGCCACATTCTGTCACCAGCCGACACAACATTGCTGACCCGTGAATCCGGACTTGTATGCCTGATGGATGCCGACAGTTGGGACAAAATGTCGTGGAAAGCAGAGTATGACGGTAATATGCAGACCGCACCGAGTGCTTATCCTAATATTACCCTTTGGCTGAAAGAATCGCAGATAGTGACGCACGTGCGTTTTTCTCCCAAGAATGCAGACAACGGCATCTGTGCCGGTAATGAGTATGAGCTACATTACTGGAAAAACGGATGGCATTCATGCGGAATCGTCCGGGCAAAATACGAATATGTGGAATTTGAAAACGTCCCGCAAGGTTGTCTGTACTGGTTGGAAAACAGAACGCAAGGTGGAGAGGAAATGCCGTTTGTACTGGATGAGAAAGGTGAGCAGCGGTTTATATACGGGGATATAATTGTGAATAAGAATTTGTAGTTATGACAAATATAGCACAAAGCAAAGTTTATTCTGATGGCTTTTGGCTTGGCAAATTACCATTTCTATGAGGATTTTTTATCATTTTGCAGCCACAAAACTTTAAGATAACTACGTTTAGTGCATACTGATAAAAGAAAGGAGGTGTACGTAACTATATTCAGCAGTAAAAGATGACATGGAACATACTGTTCTCCTCATTCCAGAGACAAGTTTTAATAAATACTAAAACGTTAAACAAACATCAATCATTATGAACAAAACAAGAATTTATGCAATAGCTATTGCAACAATATTACTTACGGGATATACTGCATATAATGCACACAACAAACAAGAAACGACAAACCTATTGTTGGCCAATGTGGAGGCACTAGCAGATAATGAGTCGGATACAGATATGAATTGTGAAGGTATTTTGGGAATATGTAAATTTAATTGTCCATATTGTAGTTTCAGTTGGAGTGCTATAGGTAGTCATATAGTAGGATCACACAAGTGTTCACAAAGTAAATAGATTGTTTATTTTTGTGCCAATAGATGGAGTTTATCTATTGGCACAAAATAGACAAATAGTACTATAATATATCCCCAATACCTTAATTTATAAAAAGCAACTATTATGAAAACAAAAAAACTACTCTTTATGCTTCCAGCCCTGCTTTTGGCAGGCTGCTCGAAGGCACCAAGTACACATTTTGATTCCAGACAACTGGAAAAGGCACCACAGAAGAATGTCTCCTCCATTGTGATAAAAGAGAATATAGAATGTACGTATCCCGTTAAGATAGCCCAATATGACTCCTTATTCATGATACAGGACATGATGAATCAAGGCTATGTATATATCTTCAACTCAAAAGGAGAGAAGATGGATTGTTTGGTAAAAAAAGGAAACGGACATACGGAAATCAGCAATGCTCCGTCACGCTTTTCCATAGATAAGGAAAAAGGTGTTGTTTCACTGTACTCTGCACCATATTATGTGGAATACAACGTAAATAACTTTGTCCAAAATAAAACAGACTTTTGCAACAAAACCAATTGTTCCGAACTTGTTTCGTATCCGACACAAAACGCTCAGAAATTAACAAACGGTTATCTGTTGGAAGGATTTACCGGTGACATGCGTTTTGCGGTTGTTGATCGTAACGTGCGAAGCATATACACCGATTATCCATCGATCCTTCCTGAAAACAAAAAGGATGACATCGCCGCGGTGCTGACATACAACAGTAACGTGGCCGTGGCTCCGGACAAGTCCCAATGGGTACAAGCCTCATATATCGGCGGTATCCTTGAAATCTTCAGATACGATGGTCACGAGATAAAAAGCGTCGGAATTAATCCAATATATGAACCTGTGTACGAGGGAAAGAGACAAGACGTATCATGGAACGAAGAGACTGTCATCGGCTTTGATGACGTGGTCGCTACGGACAAACACATCTATACCCTGCTGAATGGTGCCAAAGGGAAACAACTCAAAAGCAATCCGCCGGTGAATCCTTTCACAGATCAAATCACCGTCTTCGATTGGAACGGAGACATTAAAGAAATCATTCATACAGACTGCATGATGATGGCGATTGATATTGACGAGAAGGAAAATGTGTGCTACGCCATATCCTTTAATCTGGATCACGGATATGATTTGAGGAAAATCCCCCTGTCCTGATGGAACAGACATCGGAAACGTCTCAGATGCAGGTACTATTTGTATACAATGAAGAAAGTACATTATATATTGCTTGCCATAATGATGCTCCTGTTCATCCATAAGATCATCACAAAACATTGCATTGACGAGATCGCAGTGGACGGCATAAACAAAATACTATATACCACATCGCCTATGGACGAGAAACTATATTGCATAAAAACGGATGAACTAATAACAGGAGCTACCCTCTGAAAGCAGATAATTTAATAACATCATACGATTTTCAACAAGGTATGGTATAAACAATATGCATTCTTTACTCAATAAAATTCTGATATTATCCACGATAGTCGTACTGTTCTCGCTATTATATCTGGGAGGACGCGTCTTAGTAGCCGACCAGTTCATCATTCCCACATGGTCCATGTCACCAACATTGGTGGCAGGCGACCGTGTGGTGGTGAACAAACTCACCATGGGGGCGAGACTGTACACTGATTTCGACTTCAAGCAGAACGGACAGGAACTGAAAAGCATACGCATGAAAGGGTTACGCGGGTTAAGACATAACGACATCGTGGTTTTCAACTACCCTCAGGTGGGCGGACGCATAGCATTCAAAATCAACTATGTGTACTGCAAGCGATGCGTGGCGCTACCGGGCGACACGCTGAGTATTGTGAATGGGATATACAAAAACAACAATTATGGTGACACATTAGGGCTGCACACGGTGCAACTACGTCTGGCAGCCGTAGACGAAACCCAATACAGTGCCGAAGCACGTGCCGTCTATCCGTTCGACGCACGTGTGGGTTGGACATTCAAGAACATGGGACCTCTGTATATTCCACGCAAAGGAGACATCATGACACTGACACCCAAAGAAGGAACCGTGTATAAAGGGTTGCTGGAATTCGAGACCGGAAAAAGAGTCACCGTAAACTGGGATAAGGACCTCGTGTTATTGGACGGTAAACCCACACACAGATATGAGTGGACAAACAACTATTACTTCATGGCGGGCGACAATGTATTCGATTCCATGGACTCCCGCTACTGGGGATTGGTACCCGAAGATTATATCGTAGGCGTAGTGCAGATGATCAGTTATTCTAAAGAAAAAGAGACAGATACAATAAAATGGGAAAGAACATTCTTGGAAAGATAGACACTTGGCTTGCACTGTGGTTTATCGGCTACGTGTACAATACTTATGCAGTGTCACACACACCATGCAGTCATGTGTTTCTGTATACATGCGGATGGGCAACACTGTACATACTGTTGCGCATCCTTCCCATAGAACGCATCGGAAAACAGTATTGGGCGTATGGTTGTGCGATTCTTGGGGTGTGGCAGGTGGCTGTGGGACTGGGACAACTGTTCGGAGTATGCAGTTCTGGACACTATTTGTATGCCGTGACCGGAAATTTCTTCAACCCCGCTCCCTATGGGGCATTCATTGCCGTGATGCTTGCTGTGGTGATTGCCGTATATAAGGAGCACCCCGGTCATATTCTTGGCGTTGCAGCCATAGTCATGACTGTAATGCTTCCTGCGGCTTGGAGCCGTGCGGCACTGCTGGGCTTTGCAGTAAGCCTGGGAATCATGTACCGCGCGTGGATAAGAAATCACTGGCGCCAGGTGGGTATCTTTGCCGTTGTGATTCTTGTGATATTGTATTTCTTGAAACGCGGATCGGCTGACAGCCGCATGCTCATGATTCTGGTCTCGTTGAGGACATGGGCAGACAATCTGTGGATAGGAACCGGCACAGGCAGTTATCTGCAAGCTCTTGGTGAGGGGATGGCCACATATTTCACCAGTCATCCGGCTTCCCTGTTCATTCCAAGCGTGGGGATAACCGACCGGCCTTTCAACGAACCTCTGCGAATGGCCGTAGAACAGGGGATGGCAGGACTGATTCCATTTACAACAGCTATCGTACTCACGGCACGTCGCCTGTGGATAGCCGGAAGTCCGCTGTTCTATGCCCTTGTAACCCTTCTGGTGTTCTCCATGTTCTCTTATCCTTTCACCATACCGGCATTCTGTGGCATGCTGTCTGTCATCATGGCCTATGCAGCCAATCTTGGAAAGCAATATCTGTTTCGTCCGATGATGGTATTTCCGTTTACCGCAGTCGGCATAAGTTGTACGTTCATTTGTGTTCTGCTGCTCCCGCGTATGGAAGCAGAAAAAGATTATGACCGTTTTTCTCAGATACATGACGAGGCGTTCATCAAAGACTATTATGAATTATTTCCCTTGTTAAATGATAATCCGCAATTCCTGTTCGACTTCGGATTGCTTTTGCGGGACTGTGGCAGATATAACGACAGCAACGCCATGTTACGACAGGGCACATCACTCAGTGCCGACCCTATGTTCCATATTCTCATGGGGCGTAACTATGAAGATATGGAGGAGTATGACAAAGCAGATTCGCTGTATGACCATGCTTTCCGCATGGTACCCAATCGCATCTATCCGCTCTACCGAAAAATGAAACTGTACGAAGCCATGGGTGACACCACACGCTGCAAGGCAATGGCATGCCGGGTACAAAACTTTCGCGTCAAAGTAGAATCACCGGCAACACGAGATATGAAAAAGGAAGCCAAAGAAATTAAACAAAGAAAAGGCAATATTGCCAAATAATCAGTTAAAAACAATGTATTATGAGAAAAAAACTAATTTTTGTTATGATATGCGCAGCTGCTGTAAGTGGTATCTGTCATTTGAAAAACAAAAAAGTTACTGCAAGTAACTCTCTGCTGAAAGCGAACATATTGGCTTTGGCCGATGGTATTGGGACATCATCCGTAGAGAATGAGAACAAGACAGGTGTCGCAAAAATTGTAAAAACAGGATCAAGCCTGTACGTCACAAGTGTTTCGGGAACGGCATCCGGACATGTAAAAATTGGCATGAGAATTTCCAATTCCCTTGCCGCTTCCTTAGATGGGAAAATAACAGCAGCGATGAAAGACGAGTACAAAATCGAATGCCTGAAAATAGACGGAGCAAATGCCATTTGTAGTCCGGAAGACTGGCATGCCTGCGCATCTAGTGGTTGTCCGAAAGCTGGAACTTTCAAATAATCTTTAAGGTATCGTTTGAGTGTGTTGCAGAATATAGTAGCCTTTACGGGTATATTACTCAGCACGTAATTCGGAGATTCTGCAACACATTCTTAAATATATATATATGAAAAAAGCATTACATATAGCTTTGTATGCTTCTATTTTAGTCGCATGTAATACATCTTATATTCCTGATACTCATACTTCTAGATATTGTTTTTCTACCGATAATATAGAGGATTTCGTGTCATTTGACAGCATTGTAAGAAACTTGGAGTATATACCGTTAGCGACCGTTCCAGAGGCCAAACTGGGAGATTTCTCTGATCTTATCGTTGACGGTGACGACTTTTTCATCGTCACGGAAGGGGTTTATTGCTTTGACAAAGAAGGTCAATTCAAATATAAAATAAACCAACGAGGGCACGGGCAGTCTGAGTTTATTACATGCAACACTGTCAGTGTCTCTGATCATTACGTGCACATCTACGATGCTACTAGCAAAAAAATTCTGTCGTATGACAAAAAAGATGGGACATACATAAAAACAAATCATGTAGACAACACCTCATATGACGTTTATGTGAACGATAAATGTCTGATTCTGGATAATGCTGATTTTGAGGAAAATTGTTCAGCAGGCAGATTTGCCATAGACGGACGAGATGGCAATACAATAGACTACACGTGTTTGAGTGACGAGGCATATAAAGTATTGATAGACAAGCAAATGACAATGTCGCAATCTGATGTGCTGTTCTCTGATTACTATTCATGCACAACATATAAAATAACCCCCGACTCATGCTTCGCTTATTTCAGCCTTAATGTTTCAAGTGGCAAGAGATACGCACAGCATGAAATAAACGACATGATAGCGGCAAAAGCCATATCGTTGAAAAACAACTCAGATAACGGGAAATTAATAGGTTTAAGGAATTTACATGAGACAGACTCCATTATTTGGGGAGAATGCATGTATGATCGAATGCCTGCATATATAACGTATAACAAGTTTTCAAACCAGGGTTTGCTCTTCAAATCGATAGTTTCGTCTCCAGCACAAATCAGCCCTCTGTCAATTGTCGCAAGTGACGACTCTTACTTCTATAGCGTTGTGCCGGCTTTTGAAATAAGTTTGATAAGAAGTGTTGTAGAAACAGACGAATTGCGGAACGACAAAAACATAAGTGAAGCCAACCGCGAAAAACTGATGTTTGTGAGGAATGATGATAATCCTATTATTGTTAGATATAAGTTGAAATGACAAAGACTCACGACACATAGACCATTATTTAAAGACCATAATAAACATCTGTAGTGTTGAAAACAAAAATTGTCATACACCGCTCGCTCTGCATATTGCTTGGAATAGTATTTATCCTGTCTGCAATAACAAAGGCCTTCAGCCTGAAGACGTTTGAAGGTGAAGTCATGCTTTACCTTGAAATATACTTCAACAGCTGGCTGAGCGATTACAGCATTCATGTGGCCGCATTGATCTGTCTGGCGGAGTTGACAACAGGTATTTTCTACCTTTTGCCTAAGCTCAGTCGTTATGCCAACCTGGCAGGCCTTGCAGCATTGTCGTTTTTCGTTTACCTGACAGGGGATAACTATTTCAATCCGTCTATGGTGGGTCGGATAGAATCCTGCGGATGTTTCGGGGAACTGATTCATTTCACTCCGTTGCAGTCTTTCATCAAATCGTGCGTGCTCTGGGTGATTGCTTTGATTTGTATGGTATCCGGAAAAAATCATTAATTAAATAAAATCAGATTAAGTTTAGCCATGAGAAAAACCTTGTTGATATTATTGAGCTTATTGGCACACAATGTGGCGAATGCCTCCTTGTCACTTTCTCTGTCCGAGGCCATATGTCTGGCACAGGAACATTCGCTCGATGCACAAGTGGCGCGTTTTACCTTTCTGGGCAGTTACTGGACCTACCGATCATATCGGGCAGAACTGTTGCCGTCGGCATCGCTGAGTGGTTCGCTGCTCAATTATGACCGTTCCATCACCAGCGTACGCAACTATGAGGACGGGCGTATTAACTATGTGGAGAACAACTCGCTCACCAATTCGCTCACGCTGTCTGTCAGCCAGAACATAGCAGCCACAGGCGGTACGGTGTCGTTGCAGTCGTACCTTTACCGGTTGGACCAGTTCACCTACGATGAACGCACCTACAACACGCAGCCGCTGCGCCTTACCTATGACCAGCCAATACGTACCTACAACTCACTCAAATGGCGTCGTAAATCGGAACCGATAACCTACGAACGCGCCAAACGTCAGTACCTGGAATCCATGCAGAACATAGCCGTCGCGGTTACAAATCTTTATTTCTCGGTACTGTCGGCCCAGTCGGACTACAAGCAGGCAGTGGCCACGGCCAACGAACGCGGCCGCCTGTATGAACAGATGCAACGGCGCTTTACGCTAGGCACGGTAACCAAAAGTGAGCTCCTCCAGCTTGAACTCTCGGCAGTCAATGCCCGCATGGCTCTCAAACGCAATCTTCTGACACTGGACGATGCTCGTTTCCAACTGTTCACTTATCTGCAGGCCGCACGATGGGATGAAGTGGAGCTTCTCGTGCCCGAGAACGTACCCGATATCATGCTTGACGAACAGGAAGTGATACAGCGTGCCATGCAAGCCTCAACCCACAGCATGACACAAAAGCTCAGCCTGATTGAGTCGCAACGGAATCTGGCAGAAGCCAAGTCGCAGCGCGGCGTACAGGTTTCGCTGCACAGCGAACTGGGCCTGCGCAACACAGCCGACCGCATAGGGGCGGCATACCGGAATCTGCAGGACAATGAAATCGTAGGACTTTCTGTTTCCTTACCCATCTTTGACTGGGGCATGAGTAAGGGACGGGTGCGTATAGCCAAGGCTAACCTTGACATGGTAAAAACTCAGATAGAACAGGAGGACCTGAACTACCGGCAAGAGCTGAAACGCCTGGTGATGCAATTCAACCTGCAGTATGAGCAATGCCGTGAGGCCGCCCGTGCAGAAGAAATAGCCGACGAGCGTTATACACTCACACTGCAACGCTTTGAGACAGGAAGCATTAGTGTGACCGAACTGAATACCGCCCAGCAGGAAAAGGAGTCGGCGCGCGCCCAGTATATCAGCCAGCTGCAGACCTACTGGAACAACTATTATAACATCCAACGCCGTACCCTTTGGAATTATATCAACAATAATGAAATAACAACTGACTTTAATAAACTTGTAAAATGATAAAGCTCCTGATTCCCCTATCACTGTTTTTTCTCATCTCGTGCGGCAGCAATGAAGAAAACAAGAAAGCCGACCCCACAGAGATGCAAACCGAACAGACCGAAAACTATGTAGATACGATGATACTATGTCTCACGGACTTTAACCGTGAGGTGGTGTGCAACGGCCGTCTGCGTGCCGCCGTAAAATCCATGCTGGTGCCGCGCCACAACGACATCATTACCTCTATTCATGTGCGCGAGGGACAATGGGTGGAAAAGGGTACACTGCTTGCCGTTACGGACGAGACCAACTATCAGCGCGAAGTGGAACGTGCCGAGCGTGATCTGGAAAAGACACGGGTTGACCTGGCCGATAAACTGCTGCAGCTGGGTTATGAAGTGGATGCCGACCTGAATCCCCGGAGCGATGTCCCGTCTGATATCCTGCGCCGCGCCGAAGTAACCTCCGGATACTATGCCGCTCAATATCAGTTGCAGACGGCACGCCGCGATCTGAGTGACTGCCGGCTGACAGCGCCTGCCAGCGGACGCATAGCCGATCTGGAAGCCCATCTGCACCAGCGGGCGGAGAAGTTCTGCAACATTATTGACGACACATCCTTCGGTGTGGAGTTTCATGTGTTGGAGGCTGAACTGCCTGCCGTATCTACGGGCTACCGTGTACGGATAACCCCCTTTACCAACGACAGTCTCACGGTTTCGGGAAGCATCGTCAGCGTCAACCCCACGGTTGATGACAAGGGAGTCGTCAAGGTGACGGCCCGTATTCCCGGTCACCGCGATCTGGTGGACGGCATGAATGTACGCGTTGTGGTGGAGCGAAAGGTGCCGCGCATGTTCGTCGTACCCAAGGATGCCGTAGTGGAACGCGACGGATACAACGTCATCTTCCTGTACGACCAGGGACACGCCCGCTGGACCTATGTTGACATTGTGGCATCCAACATCACCGGTCATGCCATCACGGGATGCGCCCGTAAGGAAACCACCTTGCACGAGGGCGATATCGTAATCACCAGCGGCAACCTGAACCTGGCCGATGATACTCCTGTTAGAATCAGGGAATAAAAATAACCCAAATAGAAAATTATGTTGACTCACCTTATACATCGTCCCATTGCCGCGAGCATGTGCGTCCTTGCACTGGTCGTACTGGGCATCCTTTCTATACGTTACATCCCCGTGTCGCTCATGCCCGACATCGACATACCGCAGATCACGGTCCACGCCTCTTACCCCGGTGCTTCGGTACGCCAGATAGAGAGTCGCGTTACAGGTACATTACGCGGACAATTGTCGCAGGTGGCCGGACTGAAAGATATAACAACTGAAAGCCGTATGGACGCAGCTACGGTAACGCTTACTTTTGAGCCGGGTGCGGACATGGATCTGCTCTTCATCGAAGTGGGTGAAAAAATAGATCGTGCCATGACCTGGTTGCCCAAGGATATGGAACGCCCCAAAGTGGTGAAGGCCAGCGCCATGGATATACCGGCCTTTTATCTGGACGTGTCGCTGAAAGACAGCACGGCCACGGACATGCGTTTCGTACAACTGTCGTCGTTCGTACGCAGTGTCTTGCGCAAGCGTATCGAGCAACTGCCACAGACCGCCATGGTAGACATAAGCGGCATGGCCGGTACGGAGATTCTCCTCGTGCCACGTCCCGACCGTATGGAGGCACTCGGACTACGTCCTGCCGACATAGAACAGGCCATTAAGGCCCGGGATATCACCTTGTCCTCACTCAGCATCGTAGACGGTATCTACCGTTATAACATACACTTTGACGCCGCCCTGCTGACCTTGCAGGACATCAAGGACATCATCCTGACCCACGAGGGACGTTTGTTGCGTCTCGGCGAACTGTGCGATGTGAATCTGCGTCCGCTCTCCGGAGGCGGCATCGTGCGGCATGACGGATGCCGCGCTGTAACGATGGCGGTGGTCAAGCAGTCGGAGGCACGCATGGAGGATTTACAGGCCGGCATGGATACGCTGCTAACGGAACTGCGGGCCGGGTATCCCGAAATATCTTTTGACCTGACACGTGACCAGACACGTCTGCTTACTTACTCGATGGAAAACCTGCAGACCAATCTGCTGCTTGGTGCCGCGCTGGCCTGTCTGGTGCTGTTCGTATTCATGCGCAGTGTACGGTTGCCATTGCTCATCATCATCACCATCCCCCTGTCGCTCATCCTTACGATTCTGTCGTTTTATATACTCGGCATCTCACTCAATGTCATCAGTCTGTCGGGACTTATTCTCGGCGTGGGCATGATTGTGGACAACTCCATCATTGTGATCGACAATATACGGCAACGCATGCACTATGAACCGTTGGATACCGCTGTGGTGAGGGGCGCCAGGGAAGTGTTCCAACCCATGCTGTCGTCCGTGCTGACCACATGCTCGGTGTTCCTCCCTCTGATATTCCTGAGCGGCACAGCCGGCGAACTGTTTTACGATCAGGCCATAGCGGTTACCATAGCCCTGTTCGCCTCTCTTCTGGTTGCCGTAACGGTTATCCCGGTCTACTTCCGTCTGTTTTACAAACGACTGACGAACCAAACTTCAAAAGAACCGGAATTATTCGTGTCGTCGTATTCAACCGTACTAGGATATACGCTGCGCCACGCACGTTGGGTGCTGGGCGGTTTTGCGGTGTGCCTGGTCTGCGCTGTTTTTCTGTCCGGTTCATTAAAAAGAGAACAGCTTCCGGATGTGCCCCATGAGGATACCATGATGTCGATCGACTGGAACCTCGGCATATCCGAACAGGAAAACGACCGTCGTCTGAGGGAACTGCTGCAACAGACAAGCCCGGAGCTCCGCACCAGTACCACAATGGTGGGAGCGCAGACATTTTTGTTGGCTCATACTCCAGAAATAACCGCCTCGGAGGCCATAGCCTATCTGCGTTTCGACACGGAAGAAAGCAGACTCAGCGCCCAACAATCCATAGAGAATTACCTACGGCAGCACTATCCGCGTGCCACCGTGGCCTTCACTCCAGTAGGCAGTTTGCTGGATATGGTGTTCGGCAATGAAAGCAGCCGCCTGAGTATCCATCTGCAGCATGCCAGCGGCGGCCGGCCTACCGTGGCACAGGCGCGCGCCTTCACCGATTCGCTACGGGCTGCCTTTCCCAATGTGACCGTACAACCTGTCGCCTCGGACCGGACGATAGAATATCGTGCCCAAATGGAGGAAATGGCGGTTTACGGCATAACATACGACAACCTGCTGTCGGCATTACGCGAACAAACGGGACGCCGGCAAGTGTTTGGTATCAACGATGGCTCCGAAGTAGTGCCGGTGCTGATTGGCGAGCGGGCACAAGATAAAGACAAGGTGATGGCCTCGTCGCTGACTGCACCCAATGGCGTACGCATACCGCTGCACCTGTTGGTAGCCACCGCCGAAGGAGAAGATTTTAAACGACTGTATGCGGCCTCTGACGGCGACTACTACCCGGTGGATGTGGATTGTGATGACGCCACCGTACGCAAAATCATGAGCTGGGCACAAGATTTTGCAGCGCATAGTGTCCGTGGTCAAAAAAGAATAGACGGCATATCGGTGACCTTCTTCGGTGACTATTTCAACAGCCAGAATCTGGTCAATGAACTGTTTATCGTTCTCTCAGTCGCATTGGCGTTGCTCTACTTCATCCTTGCCGCCCAGTTCGAAAGTCTGGTGCAGCCGCTCATCATTCTGTCTGAAATGGTGGTGGATGTGGCTGTGGTCCTTGTTGTGTTGTGGCTGGCGGGTGAATCATTGAACATCATGTCCATGATCGGTCTTGTGGTGATGTCCGGCATTATCATCAACGACTCCATTCTCAAAGTAGACACCATCAACCGTCTGCGCCGGGACGGTACACCTACACTCACCGCAATTGTCCGTGCCGGTCATCGCCGTCTGCGCCCTATTATCATGACATCGCTCACCACCATTCTGGCCATTCTGCCCCTGCTGTCGCGTGCCGACATGGGCAGTGCGCTGCAATACCCACTCTCGCTCACCCTCATCGTGGGTATGACTGTGGGTACACTCGTCAGTCTGTTCTTTGTGCCGCTGGTGTATCTTATTGTATATAAAATCCGTAGTTTATAACATCATGAAAAATTATATCTATATTTTCTTTCTTATACTTGTTACCATTATGATATATATAAATAATAACATCTTAGATACAAAGCAAAAATTACAGAAACAAATTGTTGAAATTCATTCATTATCAATAATCTTTAATGTAAATGATTTCCACAAAATCGAAGGATATTCTCCCAAGAAAATAAAATGTCCACGTTATAGCTTCATAATGTACGTAGACAGTATGTCATGTACAGATTGTATTCTCAAAACATTAGATAAATGGACAACATATTTGGAAACTCTACATAATGAAAATATTGCATTCTATCCTATTTTTGCTCCATCTAGTCGTACATTAAAATCTTTTATATACAAAGCTAAAGCAGTTAAAGTACCATATAACAT
>Cinder_p2__coassemble_1417_pt1 | contig 31321 bp, 26 predicted proteins | sample Cinder_p2__metabat2_high_PE_004 | metagenome-assembled genome bin Cinder_p2
CCACTTTTTAAATTAAGAAATCCTTCAGAGAGCAATCTTTGGAGGATTTCTTTTTGTATATTTGCGCCGAATTAAAAACTTTTATTGAGTATGGACCAACAGATTATGAATTTCAATAAGAAATTTGTTGAAGAACGTAGGTATGAGCAATTTATCACCAGTAAATATCCGAATAAAAAGATAGCTATAGTAAGCTGTATGGATACGCGACTCGTGGAGTTGCTGCCTGCAGCATTAGGGTTTAAAAACGGTGATATAAAAATCATCAAGAACGCTGGCGGTACGATAACGAATCCTTTTGACAGTACGATGCGTAGTTTGCTTGTTGCCATCTATGAATTAGGTGTTGAATGGATTATGGTTATTGGTCATACCAATTGCGGTGTACAGGGAATGGACAGTAAACAGATGATACAACACATGAAGCAGCGTGGCATTACAGAGGAAAAAATCGGAATGATGCGCTATTGCGGTATAGACTTAGAACAATGGCTTCATGGTTTTGACGATACAAAGTCCGCTGTATTAGAAACAGTTGATTTAATATCCCATCATCCGTTAATTCCGGCAGATGTACATGTGAAAGGATTCATAATGGATTCTACTACAGGTGCGTTAGATGAATTATAGACAAAGAGAAAGACACTCTCCAAGTAACCTATTCACATAGATTAAGTGGCTGAGTGTCTTATTTATTAGTATGTAAAATAGTGGTTTGGTATCGTTTAAGATTTTTTCTAGTTAAGGTTTAGTCTTGCGTTTTATTTGTCTGTGTAAAATTAATATGATTTTATAAGGTTTAGTTCTTGTATGTTTCGTTTATATTACCATTTGTTTTTGTTTCACATTGCAAAGTTCGTAAATTATTCTTAGATACATAAAGGATTTTCCCTACTTTACAGGGGGGATTTCCCTATTGTTTTAAGTGATTCTACTTGAGTATCTTGTAAATACTTGAAAATTAAATTTCTAGTATTGATTGCCAGGTAAAGTGAGGCTTGAAGTAATTAGCATCGATACACGTTTCTTTAGGGAATATTCCATAGATGGTAGATCCAGAACCACTCATCGACGCATAGAGAGCTCCTTGTTTGTATAATTCCTCTTTAATGTGTTTCAGTTCGGGATGATTTGGAAAAATACTCTCTTCGAAATCGTTTACTATGAACTCTTTCCACTGCTCGATAGGAAGCTTAATCGTATCTTGCAAGTGATTTTCTGGAGTATGAGGAGTAACATGGGCGTATGCTTCTTGCGTTGAAATATGAATGTCAGGTTTAACAAGCACCACCTTATAGCCTTTGAGAACAAGTTCAACCGGGCTGAAAACATTTCCGATACCATGTGCGAGTGTAGGTTTGTTTTGAATAAAAAAGGCGCAGTCAGCACCCAGTTTCGAAGCATATTCTTCCAGTTGTGCCGTATCCAGATTCAAAGCATGGCATTCGTTTAGCATTTTTAGCATAAAAGCAGCATCTGCCGATCCTCCTCCTAAGCCAGCCCCTGACGGGATGTGCTTTGTCATGTTGATTTGAATGGGTTGTAACAAATGATCTTTTTGCATTAGTCGGTAAGCCTTTATGACTAGATTCTTTTCAGGTTCACAGTCAACTTGATTTCCGTCGATATGCAATTTATATTCGGCAACTGAGTCTTTGTGCGGTTCAAAACCTGTTTCCACAGACAAAGTGTCGCACAAAGGAATGGGGTAGAAGATGGTTTCAAGATTGTGGTAACCATCCGGTCTCTTGCCTACTATATTAAGTCCTATGTTGATTTTTGCGTTAGGATAGGTAATCATAATGGATAAATAATTAATTGTGTCTTCAAAATTATAAAAAAAAAACGATATATATTATCTTTGCATATAAATGATTTAATGGTAATGGTAGAAAATAGAAGAACGACCAAACGGAGTGCTTCCAAAACCAAATTGGTGGAAGTACCTGCAGAGGATGCATATGGCCATGTACAGCCGCAAGCGCTTGAGTTTGAGGAAGCTGTTCTTGGTGCTTTGATGATAGAGAAAGATGCGTATTCTCAGATTAGCGAGATTTTGAAACCTGAAAGTTTTTACGACCACAAGCATCAGCTTATTTACGATGCGATACGCTCGCTTAATGTGCAGCAAAAGCCCGTGGACATTCTGACGGTTACAGAATATCTGAATTCTACCGGTAAGTTAGAAGAATCGGGAGGACCTTATTATATAACCCAACTAAGCGGTAAGGTAGCTTCTTCGGCTCATATAGAATATCATGCTCGCATTATTGCCCAGAAATTTCTTGCCCGTGAATTAATCACCTTCACCAGTGTGGTGCAGACCAAAGCTTTTGACGGTACAGTAGATGTGGACGATTTGATGCAAGAAGCCGAAGGCAAACTTTTTGAGATTTCTCAGCAGAACTTGAAAAAGGATTATACGCAGATTAATCCTGTGATTCGTGAGGCGTATGAGATGTTGCAGAATGCAGCTAAACGTTCTGACGGTTTAAGTGGTCTGAGCAGTGGCTTTGAGAAACTGGACAAGATGACCTCCGGATGGCAAAATTCCGATCTGGTGATTATTGCTGCCCGACCCGCCATGGGAAAAACGGCTTTTGTGCTTTCCATGGCCAAGAAAATGGCAGTTGATTTAAAAATTCCCTGTGCTATGTTCTCGCTGGAGATGAGCAACGTACAGTTGGTTAATCGTATGATTGTGAATGTTTGCGAGATACCAGGAGAAAAAATCAAAAGCGGTCAGTTGGCACCTTACGAGTGGGGTCAGTTGGACAGTAAGATACGCCAGTTGTACGATGCTCCTTTTTATGTAGACGATACGCCTTCTCTTTCTGTATTTGAATTGCGAACCAAGGCACGTCGCCTTGTTCGGGAGCATGGGGTAAAGATTATCATGATTGACTATTTGCAGTTGATGAATGCCAGTGGCATGTCTTTCGGCAGTCGTCAAGAAGAGGTAAGTACCATCTCACGTTCTTTAAAAGGATTAGCCAAGGAGTTGAATATTCCGATTATCGCCTTGAGTCAGTTGAACCGTGGTGTTGAGAACCGTGAAGGAGTAGAGGGAAAGCGTCCTCAGTTGAGCGATTTGCGTGAATCGGGAGCCATTGAGCAAGATGCCGATATGGTATGTTTTATTCATCGTCCCGAGTACTACAGAATCTATCAAGACGACAAGGGCCGTGATTTGCGTGGTATGGCAGAAATTATCATAGCCAAGCATCGTAATGGTGCGGTAGGCGATGTTTTGTTGAAGTTCCGCGGTGAATTTGCCCGTTTCCAAGACCCGGATGAGGACGCCTACATTCCGATGCCGGGAGAGTCTACGGTATATGGCTCCAAGATGAACACCGAAACAGCTCCTGCGCCCGATAAGGATATGATTCCTCCAGCGTCCGATGCTCCACTACCATTCTAGAAACACTTTTATGGACAGTGTTCTTGAAAACTTTTGGTTTATTTCAGAAAAAGAAGTAATTTTGCATATCTCAGATAGAATAAATACAACAAAAATACAATATGAATATTTCTTATAATTGGCTGAAAGAGTATGTCGATTTTGACTTGACAGCTCAGGAAGTGGCTGATGCCTTGACTTCTGAAGGTTTGGAAGTGGGCTCAGTAGAAGAAGTGCAGACAATTAAAGGCGGTCTGCAGGGATTGGTCGTTGGTGAGGTTCTGACATGCGAGCCACACCCGAATTCAGATCACATGCATATCTGCTCTGTTAATTTGGGAGAGGGAGAACCACAACAAATTGTATGTGGTGCTGCCAACGTAGCTGCCGGTCAGAAAGTAATTGTTGCTACTTTAGGAACCAAATTATATGATGGTGACGAATGCTTTACAATTAAAAAGTCAAAATTGAGAGGTGTTGAAAGTAATGGTATGATTTGTGCCGAAGACGAAATCGGTATCGGACACGACCACAACGGTATTATCGTATTGCCAAGCGATGTGAAGCCGGGAACACCTGCAGCCGAATATTATAATATTAAGAGTGATTATCTGATAGAGGTAGATATTACTCCAAACCGTGCAGATGCTTGTTCACACTATGGTGTGGCAAGAGATCTTTATGCTTGGTTGGTGCAGAATGGATACAAAACGTCTATTCACCGTCCCGGCAACGAAGCTTTTGCTGTAGACAATCATGATTTGGAAGTTGACGTTTGTGTTGAGAATGCCGAAGCATGTCCCAGATACTGTGCTGTGACCATCAAGAATTGTACTGTGAAAGAAAGCCCTGAGTGGTTGCAAAATAAATTGAAGGTAATTGGCTTGCGTCCAATCAACAATATAGTGGACATAACCAATTATATCATGTTTGCTTACGGTCAGCCTCTGCATTGTTTTGATGTAGACATGATTCAAGGTAAGAAGGTGATAGTAAAAGCTATGCCGAACGGCACTCCGTTTGTTACTTTGGATGGCGAAACACATGAACTGACCGACCGTGACTTGGCTATTTGCAATGCTGAAGAGCCAATGTGTATTGCCGGTGTGTTTGGCGGAAAGGGTAGTGGTACCTATGAAAATACAACCAACGTGTTGTTGGAGAGTGCCTACTTTAATCCAACCTGGATTAGAAAGAGTGCTCGTTATCATGGATTAAACACCGATGCTTCTTTCCGTTTTGAGCGCGGTATTGACCCAGACGGTCAGATCTATGCTTTGAAGCAAGCAGCCCTGTTGTGCAAGGAGTTGGCTGGTGGTGAGATTGCCATGGAAATCAAGGACGTACAGTCTGTTAAGTTTGAAAATCCTGTGGTAGACATCACCTATGATTATATCAACGGACTGATTGGTAAGGTGATTCCTGCTGAAACCGTGAAGAGCATCGTTACTTCATTGGAGATGAAAGTGCTCGAAGAAAACGAAGCTGGTTTGAAATTGGAAGTTCCTGCATATCGCGTAGATGTGTTGCGCCCTTGTGACATAGTAGAGGATATACTTCGTATTTATGGATATAATAATGTAGAGATTCCTACTTCTGTCAAGTCAAGTTTGTCGGTAAAGGGTGATGTAGACCGAAGCTACAAGATGCAGAACTTGATAGGCGAGCAGTTGGTAGGTTGCGGATTCAACGAGATTTTGAATAACTCCTTGACTCGAGGTGCATACTATGACGGACTGTCTTCTTATGCTCCGGAGCACTCTGTAATGTTGCTCAATCCGTTGAGTTCTGATTTGAATGTGATGCGACAGACTCTGCTTTTTGGCGGATTGGAATGTATAGCACACAATGCCAACCGAAAGAATGCCGATTTGCGTTTCTTTGAGTTTGGTAACTGCTACTATTTTGACAAAGAGAAAAAGTCGGATATAGTGATTGCCGGTGTAAGCAACGGTCGCGATCCAGAAGTAAGAAAACATGTGCTTGATGCATATAAAGAGGACTACCACCTGGGATTGTGGGTAACCGGAAAGCGTATGACTGGATCTTGGTGTCATGCCGAAGAAGACAGCAGTTTTTATGAATTGAAGGCTTATGTGCTGAATATATTGGCTCGTCTGGGTGTCAATATGGGAGCAATGGTGATGGTAGAATCAAAGAATGACTTATTTGCCAAGGCTATTGAAATTCAGAACAGAGGCGGAAAAGTATTGGCCACTATGGGCATTGTAGCCAAGAAGATGACACACATGTTTGATGTGGACAATGAAGTATACTTTGCAGATTTGAACTGGACTCTATTGATGAAGGCCATAAAGAACAATAAGGTAAGCTTCAAGGAAATCAGTAAATATCCTGCAGTAAGCCGCGACTTGGCTTTGTTGCTTGATAAGCGTGTTACTTTCGAGGAAATTGAAAAGATTGCATTTGCTACAGACAAGAAGATTCTGAAAGCGGTTCGTCTATTTGACGTATACGAAGGAAAGAACCTTGAAGAAGGCAAGAAGAGCTATGCTGTGAATTTCTTGTTGCAGGATGAGACAAAGACATTGAACGACAAGCAGATTGACAATGTGATGAACAAGTTGATTCAAAACTTGCAGACCAAGTTGGATGCCAAGTTGCGCTAATGGTGGTCTGAAGGTGATTCTGCGGTACAGTTGTTTTTAGAATATAACAAGATAAAGATTACAATTAGAATTATAAATATATTATACAATGGGAAGAGCATTTGAATATAGAAAAGCTGCCAAGATGAAGAGATGGGGTCATATGGCTAAGACGTTTACAAGATTGGGTAAACAAATTGCTATTGCAGTAAAAGCCGGCGGTCCCGAACCTGAGAATAACCCTACCTTGCGTTCTATCATCGCTACTTGTAAGCGTGAGAACATGCCGAAGGATAATATCGAGCGTGCCATCAAGAATGCAATGGGTAAAGACCAGAGCGAATACAAGGGAATGACCTACGAAGGATATGGCCCTCATGGTATTGCTGTGTTTGTAGATACTTTGACCGACAATCCTACTCGTACAGTGGCAGATGTTCGTTCTATCTTCAACAAATTCTCTGGTACACTTGGGAACATGGGCTCTTTGGCTTATTTGTTCGACCACAAGTGTGTGTTCACTTTCAAGCGTCCTGCTGATCTGGATATCGATGAATTGATCCTGGATTTGATTGACTACGGAGTGGAAGAGGATTATGAAGAGGATGAAGAAGAGGGTACTGTAACAATCTACGGCGATCCAAAGAGCTACGGTGCAATTCAGAAGCACCTGGAAGAAAAAGGATTTGAGGATGTCGGTGGTGAGTTTACTTACATTCCTAATGACTTGAAAGAGGTAACAGCAGAGGCTCGCGAAACGATTAACAAGATGGTTGAGCGTTTGGAAGAGTTTGACGATGTGCAGACTGTTTATACAAACATGAAGCCTGAAGAGGAGTAACACATAGGGCATCATGAAAGTAGAATTTAAAACAACGGGCACTTGCAGTACGAAAATAGAAGTTGTAACTGAAAATGGACGTGTGGAAGAGGTACGTTTCCAGGGAGGATGCAATGGTAACTTGAAAGGAATCTCTTCTTTGGTAAAGGGAATGCCTGTAGAGGAAGTAATCCAGCGTCTGGAAGGTATCCGTTGCGGCAATCGCTCCACCTCATGTCCCGATCAGTTGGCAAAGGCTTTGAGAGAAACCTTGTAAACAACCTTTCGCAAGGGGCTTGATATATATAAAAAGGTGAACCGGGAGAATAACTCCATTGGTTCACCTTTTTATTTTTGATTAATCGTCATCCCAATCATCATCGTCGTCATCTCTGTCGTAATGTTTTTTGTAATAACGCTTCGGGTATTTGTGATGATGTTTGTGATACTTATACTTATGTCCGCGGTACACATGTCCCGGTGGAATTGGTTTTCTGCCGTAATGCGGCTCTTCCCATACTGTGATGCAGGAAGTGATGCTTAGCCCCATGAAAAGCGTCAGCATGAGTAGTAGTAATTTTCCTTTCATAATTATTATATTGGTTTAGTTGTTGCAAATATAAAACAATTCAATAACAAATAGACTATTTCTATTCCGAAAAAATACAGATTAAAAGGAAAAATATTTTTCTGACGCAGAATGATTCTTGATCTGAATATCCCGAAAAATCCGTGGTATAAGCTCAAGTACACCTCTGTCTTTATTTTTATATTTGCAACGAAACCAATAAATGAAAGCTATATGACAAACGAAATTGATTGGCAAACTGCAGACCTTAATGAGGCAGGCGAATGGGTAGAGGTTCCAGCAGAAAGTTTACTACCTAAATGGTTACTCCGTTCTGATGAAGATGAAGAGATACATTTTGTTGTGCCTTATTTAGAGGAGGAGTTCTGTCAGTGGCTGATGAAGAAGCAAGGATTGGAGAAGGAAACTGCTTCCAGATATGTACAATCCTATATGTCAGTTTATGATTCGTTGCATGAACAGATAGGATTAGACCTTTATGGTCTCCTGTATAGCTATCTGGTAAAAATACCAAAGCGAACAAAATGTGATATCACCAAGGAAGTTGCTCTATTTTTAGTGCGCGTATATATAGATGTCATGCATGAAATATTGGAAGAGCATCCAGATGCTTATACTAGTAGAGAAAAACATATCCTGTTTGTTTATCACGATTTTATTGCCGACCTGGCAGGAATGCCTGAAGAGAAATTACTCAAAGAAAAAGCAATACCGTTGCAGGAAGAAGACAAGTGACTTGAACTAAAAAAAGTTGACATATTTGATGTGCATAAATCATAGAAGTCAATGAAACAGACAACAAGTCGAATACGAAAAGGTTGATAACTATGTCATTATCAGTTTAATAATGACCTTTACCCTATTGAGCCGACAGCGGGACTCGAACCCGCGACCCTTTCATTACGAATGAAATGCTCTACCAACTGAGCCATGTCGGCATACCCTTTATGTACCCCTGTTTTTGATAGAACAAAGGTACATGAAAAAATTTAATGCAACAAAGAAAAATGCGAAAAATATTAAGTTAAGTAGCAAAAAGTATTTTTCGCTCTTTAAAAGACTTGATTTGTATTATTTACAAATATGTAGTATCTTTGCGATGAGTTCGAATGATTCACTCCAGTCCTAGTCATAACTTTTTTAATGTATAATATGAAGCGGGTAGATCTAATCATGATAGCCGTCAGCCTTGGTGTGCTTATGGCATTGCAGTATGCGGTGGGAGGATTTCCCATTGCTTTTTTCTCTTTTCCTTTAAATATTATTTTGGTTGTCATCTGGTTGTTAGGGTTATGGATGCTCTATAAGGACTATCGTCAAACAGCGATATGCCGCTATCTTTTATCCCTTCGTGCCACGGTTGTGACCTTGTCTTTGGTAATTGCCTTCTGTTTGATATTAGGTTTGGTTCCGCAATACCCGTCCGACTCTTTGGTTCGCAGCCTGTCTTTTTGGGAGCGTTTGGGTGTGCACCAGATTACTACATCCTGGTATTTTCTTTTCTCCTTGTTGCTGTTGCAAAGCCATCTAACCTTGATAACTTTTCGTGGTTACAGAAATGCGAACGGAATCCGGTGGCGTTTTGTTGCCAGTCATTTAGGGTTAGGGCTCACGCTCATCGGTGGGTTTTGGGGAAGTGCTGATACTGCAGTATATCGGATACCGGTTTATCGGCAAGAGGCGACCAATACGGCATACTCGTCTGATGGCGGGGTACATTATATTGCGCAGTCTCTTCAGCTGCAGCATTTTGAAGTGTCCTATTTCGACAACGGGATGCCTCGTAAGTATGAGGCGAATATCTCGGTAAATGGGCACGAAATAGCATTACGGGTGAACGAGCCTCATGCCATTGGCTTTGGCGAAGATCTTTATCTCACGGGTTATGACATGCGACAAAAAGGCGATGTGCACTATTGCGTTTTACAACTGGTACGACAACCCTGGAAATATGTACAACTGTCGGGCATCCTGATGATGCTGCTTTCGGCTGTTGCATTGTTTATAAAAGGACCTAAAAGAAAAAAAGAAACACGATGATTACTTGGGATAACTTTTCATATTTTGTCATACCGGCTGGAATCTGTTGGTTGACAGGAGCTATATTGTCGTTGCGCAGTCAGTCAAATCATAAGGCTGCTTTGGTATTTACGGCTCTTGGTACTATTGTCTTTGCTTTGTTTATCGGTGGTTTGTGGAACAGCCTGTCCCGTCCGCCTTTACGCACGATGGGTGAAACTCGCCTTTGGTATTCTTTTTTCCTGAGTATATCCGGCCTGATTACCTATTGGCGCTGGCGTTACCGTTGGGTACTGTCCTTCACAACTATTTTGGCTTTAGTGTTTTGCATCATCAATATACTGAAGCCGGAGATTCACGATCAGTCGCTGATGCCTGCTTTGCAAAGTCCGTGGTTCATACCGCACGTAACGGTCTACATGTTTTCTTATTCTGTTTTAGGGTGTGCTTTCATTCTTTCGTGCATCGGTCTTTACCGTCACAAAGAAGAATACCTTGCTTCATTAGATCAGTTGGTGTATGTAGGTGTTGCCTTTCTCACTTTAGGAATGCTTTCCGGTGCCGTATGGGCAAAAGATGCTTGGGGTAATTATTGGAGTTGGGATCCGAAGGAAACATGGGCTGCCATCACCTGGCTGGGCTATCTTCTCTATATTCATTTACGTTTGATGCCGTCGGTAAATCACCGAAAGCTGTATTGGATAGTTGTCCTCAGTTTCTTAACTTTGCAGATATGTTGGTATGGCGTCAACTATTTACCTTCAGCATCAGGCAGTGTGCATATATATAATAAGGTGTAAGATATAAAATCAATTATAGTAAACAACAAAATTAGCAATCATGAAAAAAAAGTTATTGTTAGTGTCGGTCGTATTGGTGGCACTTGGTGCGGTGACCTATCGTTTGGTGAACCAGCCCCCGTCTTCTGATTTGACGAAGAACGAACAAATGTATCAGCTTTTGGCTGATGCAGGCTGTATGGCCTGTCACGTGCAGAACCCGGAGTTGCCCTTCTATGCATCCTTCCCGTTTGCCGGTGATTTGGTTAAAGAAGATGTACGCAAGGCTTACCGTGCCTTTGATATTGCACCGATGGCACAGGCTGTGAAAGACGGAACTCCGGTTAGCGAGGTTGATCTTGCCAAGGTGGAAAAAGTGATTCTCGACGGAACGATGCCTATGGCCAAGTATTATCTGGTTCATTGGGGAGCTTCGATTACGGATACCGAGAAAACATTGGCATTGGATTGGATAGGCCAGCACCGTGCGGCCAACTATCCGAACCCATTGGCTGCTGCTGAATTTGCCAATGAGCCTGTTCGTCCGTTGCCGGATTCTGTATCGGTAGATATGCGCAAGGTTATTTTGGGTAATTTGCTTTATCACGACACACGTTTGTCTGTAGACAATACCGTTTCTTGTGCCACATGTCACGGACTCAACACCGGAGGTGTGGACAACAAGCAGTTCTCTGAAGGTGTTGGCGGACAAGTGGGTGGTGTAAATGCACCGACTGTGTTTAATGCGCACTTCAATTTCGTGCAGTTCTGGGACGGACGTGCCAAAACATTAGCCGATCAGGCTGGCGGTCCTCCGTTGAACCCTATTGAGATGGGACATAAGTCTTTTGATGATATTTGTGCCGTGTTGGCAAAAGATGCCGCTTTTACCAAAGCATTCACCGAAGTATATCCGGATGGTTTGTCGCAGGCAAATATTACAGATGCCATTCAGGAATTTGAACGTACGCTTATCACGCCCAATTCACGTTTCGACCAATATCTGAAAGGCAACAAAACAGCTTTGAATGCCGATGAAATTGCCGGATATGAATTGTTCAAGAAATATAACTGTGCCACTTGTCATGTCGGTGAGAATATGGGTGGACAGTCTTATGAGTTGATGGGCTTGCAGGCAGACTATTTTGCTGACCGCAATACAGAAATCACGGTTGAGGATCACGGTCGCAACAAAGAAACAAAAACCGAGCGCGATATGCATCGCTTCAAGGTTCCAGGCTTGCGCAATATTGCATTGACTGCACCTTATTTCCACGACGGAAGCAAAAAAACGCTCGAAGAGGCAGTACGCGATATGGCAAAATATGAAACCGGTGTTCAATTGAATGATCAGGAAACTGCTCAGTTGGTTTCTTTCCTTCGTACTCTTACCGGAACGTATAAGGGTCAGCTGTTGACCAACGACAACATGAAATAATTTCTGACGAAGATTCAGAAAGCTAGAGAGAGATTGTTTTTTAAGGCAGTTTCTCTCTTTTTTTATATCCTGTAGTGTGAGTTCACGGCTGATTGTCTTCAATATGGCTAAATAATATGTAATGATAGTTGTTGTTTTCGTGATTTTTCGTAAATTGCAAGCGGAATTTTATTTTAAAATGAAATAAAGAGAGTTTTTGTATCATGCAAATATCATTATAACAGATTCATATTATAAAAAGACAAGCGATGCAACGTGATATAGTAAAATAGAATCTTTTTCCTTGAATATTCAAGATTTGGAAGTAGGGTATTAAAAGGATAGTTTGGTAGTTTTTTACAAACCTTAGATTGCGAATAACATGAAACGAGTAATACAGTATTTAGACGAACAGGGAATAAAACATATAAATGAAGGAGGTTTTTTATCATTCCGCTATCATGAAATCAATTTTTTGTATTTAAAGGATGAGCGTGACGAAGATTTCTATAGTATGTATGTTCCCGGAGTTTGGAAAGTAGACAACGCATCCAAATTTCGTGTATTAGAAGTGATAAATGGAATCAACAATCAGTTGAAGATTGTCAAGATGGTGGTCAACGGTGATTACGTTTGGGCCGGTATAGAGCAGAAATTTATAGCCGGAGCCGATTGGGATGAGATGATGACCTATTCGATAGATATTTTGTGTCTGGCCTATCATTTGTTTCACGACCGCTGGAGTCAGGCAGTCGCTTTAAATTAACAGGAATCCCCCTGACGGAAAAATTCGTCAGGGGGATTGGTCTTATTTTTTTGCTGCGGTTTGCACCACGGTAACTTCTGTTTTTGTTTCGTTTATGCCTGTCAGTATGATGGTAGCACGGCGGCTGTTTTTTTCCGTATTTTCATCCATATTCAAGCGCACGATATGTTTTCCTTTCTTGCCCGATTCTGTGCCGAGACGCAACCAAGGAGTGTTTTCTGCATCTTTTACCTTCAAGTTCCAGTCAGCATAAGTTGTAAAGATAAGGCTGTCTGCCTTACAGGTTGCCGAGTCGGTCAGCTCCAGTTTGAACTCTCTTCTTTTTGGACGTTCAAAGTTGTGGAAATGCATTTGTTTGTAAGTCGCGGAGAAAACGGTTCCATACGATTTCACGTTGAACATCACCTGGCGGATGGTGTCGGTAGCATTGGTCATGAAGGTAAATGGAATGCACTTGCGCATATAGTGGTCTTTTTGTACTATGCCGGCTTTGTCTTCGGGATTGAAGGCAACCGCCAGTTTGTCATCATTCGGAAGATTGCCATAGACCGTATCCATAGTCCATGAGTCAAAAGTAACAAAAACAAGAGAATCCAAGGTTTGGTCTGCATAAAGCGATTTGACACCTCCTTTTGGATAGAGAATCTCTGTGTAGTGTTCTCCGTTGTCCTCAAAGCAGGAAGTAAGAGAAAGGCTTAGCCCTAAAGTGCAGAGTGCAAACAGATTTAGTTTTTTCTTCATATTCTATAATAATGATTGATTTCGTTCGCAAAGATACGTAATATTTTTCTTCTTTCCACCATAAAAATACACTATTGAATGATAAGAAAAACAATCGGATTTGCTCTTGTACGTCATTTTTTTGTACCGCTCTGTTAACAGATGATAATTTTTAAAATCTGTATTAAACCATTAACGGGTAACAAAGTCTTTATTTATATCCAAAACTTATCTACGATGAATAAAAAACTAAAATGGCTCTTGGTGTCGATTCTTGCAGCAGGAGTTGTCGGGTGGGGTATTTATTCCCAAATGCCTCACAAAAATACCGAACTGACCGATGCGGATGCGGTGATGCAGAAGCAAAAGAAAACAAAGAGTAAGCTTAACGTCAATGCTTTGGTACTGAAGTCGGGCAGGATTACCGATGAAATTCAGGTAACGGGATTGCTTTTGCCGGATGAAGAGGTTGATCTTTCGTTCGAAACTTCGGGCAAGGTTGTGGCCATCAATTTCAAGGAAGGCGCTCATGTGGCGAAAGGGGAATTATTGGCCAAGGTAAACGACCGCCAGTTGCAGGCAGAATTAAAAAGACTTACGGCACAGGAAAAACTGGCCGTCGACCGCGTGTATCGTCAACGGGCCTTGCTGCAGAAAGATGCGGTCAGTCAGGAGGCATACGAACAGGTCAAGACTGAGTATGCAACACTGCAGGCTGAGATTGATGCGGTGCGGGCACGTATAGAGCAAACCGAACTGGTGGCTCCTTTCGACGGGATTATCGGTCTGCGCCAAATAAGTGTCGGTGCTTATGCCTCGCCTTCAACGGTGGTGAGCAAGCTGACGCGTATTTCGCCATTGAAAGTAGAGTTTTCTGTTCCCGAACGATATGCCCGCGATGTCAAACAAGGTTTGGCTTTGGATTTTAAGGTGGACGGTCACTTGGAACCTTTCCGTGCCAAAGTGTATGCCAAAGAATCTTCTATCGATCCCAAAACGCATACTTTGGCCGTGCGTGCCTTGTATCCCAATGCCAAGGGGCAGCTCACTCCCGGCCGTTATGCCAGCATCAAGCTCATGAAAGAAGAAATCAACAATGCCCTGGCTATTCCTGCTGAGGCGATTGTGCCCGAGATGGGAAAGGACAAGGTGTTTTTGTATAAGTCGGGCCTGGCCCAGCCGGTGGAGATTAAAACCGGCTTGCGTAATGAGTCGCAGGTGCAGGTTGTGCAGGGATTGCAAGTGGGGGATACTCTGATTGTTTCCGGAACCCTGCAGTTGCGCATGGATTTGCCGGTGGTATTGGATCATGTAAACTAAAGATCTTGGCTTATGAATATATCCGAACTTAGTATCCGCCGTCCGGTACTGGCCACCGTACTCACCATCATCATTCTGTTGTTTGGTGTTATTGGCTATATGTATCTGGGTGTGCGCGAATATCCCTCAGTGGATAATCCCATCATATCTGTCACCTGTTCCTATCCGGGTGCCAATGCCGATGTGATTGAGAATCAGATAACCGAACCGCTGGAGCAGAATATCAACGGAATTCCGGGTATTCGTTCCTTGTCCAGTGTGAGCCAGCAAGGAAGCAGCCGCATCACGGTAGAATTCGAACTGTCTGTCGATTTGGAAACGGCAGCCAATGATGTGCGCGATAAAGTGTCGCGTGCCCAGCGTTATCTTCCCGACGATTGCGATCCTCCCACCGTGTCGAAAGCCGATGCCGATGCTTCGCCCATTTTGATGGTTGCTTTGCAGAGCAAGAAGCGTTCGTTGCTTGAATTGAGCGAGATAGCCGACCTGACGGTAAAGGAACAGTTGCAAACAATCCCCGATGTGAGTGGCGTGTCCATTTGGGGTGAGAAGAAATATTCCATGCGTCTGTGGCTCGACCCTTTGAAAATGGCTGGTTTGGGTGTGACCCCTATGGACATCCGCAATGCCATCAATAAAGAAAACGTAGAACTGCCTTCGGGAAGTATTGAAGGCAACACGGTGGAGCTGTCTATCCGTACGATGGGACTGATGGACAATGCGCAGATGTTCAATAATCTGATTGTAAAGAAAGACGGCAACCGCATTATCCGTTTCAGTGATGTGGGGCGCGCCGAGGTAGGTGCAGCAGACATCAAGAGTTATATGAAAATGAATGGAGTTCCGATGGTAGGTATTGTGGTAGTACCTCAGCCCGGAGCCAATCATATCAATATTGCCGACGAGGTGTACAAACGTATGAAGCAGATGAAGAAAGACCTGCCCGAGGACGTAACCTATTCCTATGGTTTTGACTCCACCAAGTTTATCCGCGCTTCCATCAACGAAGTGAAGCAGACGGTGTACGAGGCATTTGTGCTGGTGATTATCATTATCTTCTTGTTTTTGCGCGACTGGCGTGTCACACTGGTGCCCTGTATTGTCATTCCCGTGTCGCTTATCGGTTCTTTCTTTGTGATGTATGTTGCCGGTTTCTCCATCAACGTACTTACCATGTTGGCCATAGTACTGGCTGTGGGTTTGGTGGTAGACGATGCCATTGTGATGACCGAAAATATCTATATTCGTATTGAGCGGGGCATGCGTCCCAAGGCAGCCGGAATAGAAGGAGCCAAAGAAATTTTCTTTGCCGTGATTTCTACGACTGTCACGCTGGTGGCTGTATTCTTTCCGATTGTGTTTATGGAAGGATCCACCGGACGTTTGTTTCGTGAGTTCAGTATGGTGATATCCGGTTCCATCATTATTTCCTCAATTGCCGCCTTGACATTTACACCGATGCTCGCCACCAAGATTCTGGTTCGCAAGGAGCAAAAAGGTTGGTTTTACCGTAAGACAGAACCCTTCTTCGAGGGGCTGAACCGTTTGTATAGCCGTTCCTTGTCGTGGGTGTTGGCACACCGTGTGTGGACTTTGCCGTTTATGGCGCTTATGTTTGCACTGATTTTCTGGCTGTGGAATACGATACCCGCTGAGATGGCTCCGCTTGAGGACCGTTCCAAGATTACGGTACGCACTATGGGTGCCGAGGGGGTTACGTATGAATACATGCGCGACTATACCGAGGACATTAATGCTTTAGTAGACTCTTTGGTGCCCGATGCCGAGGCAGTTACGGCCCGTGTGTCCAGCGGAAGCGGAAATGTGCAGATTACGCTCAAGGACATGGCCGACCGAAACTATAGTCAGATGGATGTGGCAGAAAAACTCTCGAAGGCTGTGCGCCGGAAGACCAAGGCAAGGGCTTTTGTTCAGCAGCAAAGTTCTTTCGGCGGGCGTCGTGGAGGTATGCCGGTGCAGTATGTACTGCAAGCCACCAATATAGAAAAACTCGAAGAGGTGCTGCCCAAGTTCATGGCCAAAGTCTACGAGAACCCAACTTTCCAGATGGCAGACGTCGATTTGAAGTTCAGCAAACCCGAGGCGCGCATCGTGATGAACCGCGACAAGGCCAATGTGATGGGTGTCAGCACCAAGGAACTGTCGCAGACGTTGCAGTATGGATTGAGCGGACAGCGTATGGGTTATTTCTACATGAACGGCAAGCAATATGAAATATTGGGTGAAATCAACCGCCAGCAACGCAACAAACCATCCGACTTGCGCTCCATTTATTTGCGCAGCGATGATGGTAACATGGTGCAGATGGACAACCTGATCGAGATGGAAAGCAGTATTTCTCCTCCCAAACTCTATCGCTATAACCGTTTTGTCTCTGCCACCGTTTCAGCCGGACTGGCCGAAGGAAAGACCTTGGGACAGGGATTGGATGAGATGGACAAGATTGCCAAAGAAGTGCTCGACGACACTTTCCGCACCTCGCTTACCGGCGACTCCAAGGAATATCGGGAGAGTTCGTCCAGTCTGATGTTTGCTTTCGTTCTGGCCCTGGCCTTGATTTATCTGATTCTGGCGGCACAGTTTGAGAGTTTCAAAGACCCGCTCATCATCATGCTTACCGTGCCTTTGGCCATTGCCGGAGCCCTTGTCTTTATGTATTTCAACGACATCACGATGAACATATTCAGCCAGATTGGTATCATCATGCTCATCGGCCTGGTAGCAAAGAACGGAATCCTAATTGTGGAGTTTGCCAATCAGAAACAAGAAACCGGGATAGACAAGTGGCAAGCCATACAAGATGCCGCTTTGCAGCGTCTGCGTCCGATTCTGATGACCAGTGCTTCTACCATTCTGGGCTTGATTCCCCTGGCTTTTGCCAAAGGCGAAGGATGCAATCAGCGAATAGCCATGGGCGTGGCTGTAGTGGGTGGAATGCTTGTGTCTACCATCCTCACCATGTATGTGGTGCCTGCTATTTACAGCTATATATCTACAAACCGATTGAATAAAGAAGAAAAAGCATGAAAAGAATAATCATCTGTTGTGCGGTGGCATGGGCTGCCGCAGGAGCCAGAGCCCAAGAGTCTCTGCCGGTTTATTCCCTGCAACGGTGTTTGGAAATCGGATTGGAGAACAATTATGATGTGCGTTTGGTAAAGATTGACGAGAAAATCAGCGAGCAGAATGCCACTAAGGCGAATGCCGGCATGCTGCCCACGGTAGACCTGAGCGGAAACTATCAGGGAGATTGGGGCGGAGGCCGCAGCGAAGACCGTCTTTCGGGAACCGTCTCACATCAGCACAGTGCCTATGACCAGGGTGTTAATCTCGGTCTGAATGCCAGTTGGACAATTTTTGACGGGTTCAATTTGCTGACCAACTACAAACAGTTGCAGTTGTTGCAGCAGCAAGGCGAGCTGAATACACGCATTGCCATGGAGGACTTTATCGCTTCGCTGGTGGCGGAGTATTATAACTTCATACAGCAAAAGATTCGTCTGAAGAACTTTCATTACACCATGAAACTGTCCAAGGAGCGAGTCCGCTTGGTTGAGGCTCGTTTCAATATCGGCTCGTTTTCGGGATTGGATTACCAACAGGCAAAAGTGGATTTTAATGCCGACAGTGCCCAATATATGAAACAGCAGGAGGCGCTGGTTACTTCAAAAATCCGTTTGAACGAACTGATGGCCAATACTCATGTCGACCAATGGTTTGCCTTGGAGGATTCGCTCATCAATCTCGATGCCACATTGGACTATGATGCTTTGTGGCAAGCTACGCTGATGGCTAATACATCTTTGCTTAAGGCTGCGCAGAATACCCGACTCTCTGAGATGGATCTCAAGAAGGCTCTTTCGCGCAACTATCCCTATGTAAAGCTGAATGCGGGTTATGGTTATACGTTCAACAAATACGGCTTGTCGTCCACCCGGATGCGCGACAACTGGGGATTGAATGCCGGAATTACGGTAGGAATCAATCTCTTTGACGGAAGCAAGCGCACCAAGCAACGCAATGCTCGTCTGCAACTTGAGGGCCGGAAACTTGAAAAGGAGCAATTGGAGCTGGCCTTGAAATCAGACATGAACACGCTGTGGGAAGCCTATCAGAACAATTTGCGCATGCTGCAGTTGGAACGCGAAAACGTGATTGTAGCAAAAGACAATTATGAGGTGGCTCATTATCGTTATATGAAAGGCGAACTTTCCGGTTTCGAAGTGCGCGAGGCGCAAAAGAGTTTGCGCGATGCCGAAGAGCGCCTGCTCACGGTAGAATATGATACCAAGACGTGCGAGATTTCTCTTTTGCAACTCAGCGGAAACATCATGGCTTATTTGTCGTGATGTCCTAAGATAAAAAATGGGCGGGTGTGTCTTTATACAGAAAGACACACCCGCTTTTTTGATAATCGGATTATCGATAAGTGTTTTTCAAAGCAATTGTTTTTAAGGAATTTAGTTTCCTGTTGCAGCTATATGTCAGACAACCGGATTTGTATCAGCACATGTATTTTTCGGAAAAGTCCAGCAATACATGTTTCATTTCATCGGTAAGATACTCCATCGCCTTTTGCTTCATCCATTCCGGAATACCCCAAATAGCCTCGGCAATGCTTCCGGTGATGGCCCCCAGTGTATCAGCATCAGCTCCCAAGGATACAGCCTTTCGTACGGCATCTTCAAAATCTTTGCTGTGCATCACAATCCACAGAGCCACGGGCACTGTGCCCTGGCATGTTTCATCGAAGCAGTTTTTATGCTCCTCCAGATTCAGAATAAAATCCTCCGGATTCGGACAGTACAAGCCGACAGCCCGGTGCAACACCTCTTTGCGCAGTACATCCGGTGTGATTGTTCCCTTGAAATCCTTTTTCCAAAGCCGTGCATCCCGAATGGCCAAGGCCACCGCTTGGGCCCCCTTGATGCCTTCAGGGTGATTGTGGCTGCAGGCAGCCGACTTTTCAGCTTGGCAAAGCACCTCTTCGGTTTTGTCGAATGCCCATCCGATGGCGCTGACACGCATGGCAGAACCGTTGCCGAAAGAATGATAGGGCTGTGGGTCGCCGCTCAGCACCCATTGCATAAAGCGTCCGCCGTATCCACCCATCGGGTTTGGATGGTTGCGACACCAGGCATGAAGATAAGCACCATAATCCGTGCTTCCTTGCAATAGAGCATGGGCTATAGCCAAACTGCAGATGCTGTCGTCAGTGAATCCGTTGTGCTGGCTGAACAATTCAAAATGATAGTCGTTGGTGGGATTGAACTCCCACCGACTCCCTATAATATCTCCAACAATAGCTCCAAACATTTCCGTTATGATTTCGTGTTTCTGTTTTTATTCGTTCTCTTCTCCTTATTTTCTGAAATAGTTTTTCGAAGCTTTTTTCATCATCAAGCGGCGTTCTTCTTCACATAGTGCGGGCTCGGCAGAACAAAACTCCTGTACTTCGTTCATCCGTTGGTAGTAACTCATGCGGCAAGAGCGTTCGAGTTCAAACATTTCCCTTGTTCCGGCATCATCTTGCTGAAACTCCATTGCATTGTCGATGTTGTATTCGCGGGCTGTTCCTGCCACATCGATATTCGCACCGATAAAGTTGAAGTTCCATCCCATTTCCTTCAGGCTTTCAATCATCAGTCCCACCTTTTCGGTAGTATATCTTTCGGATGCGTTTTCCTCTCCATCCGTAATGATGGTCACACTGCCTATGGCATTCTCAGCCTGTCGCACGGTTGCTTTCAGGTCGGCCAGAGTAGCTCCCACGGCATCATTCAGAGGGGTTAATCCCTCAGGTGAGTAATCTTTGTGGGTGATGTGTCTTACCTTCTCTATGGGTAGGTTTTTGATAAGATACCGCGATGGCACGTTGCCGCCACTTTGAAAGGCATAGATACTCACAAAGTGTTGTTGTGTATGGTTGTATTTCTCCTGTGCACTGCGGATGGTGTTGATGGTTTCGTTGCATCCGTTGATGGTTTGACGTGAGATAGTATGCATCGATCCGCTTTCGTCCAGAATAATCAGGTTGTAAATCAACTGTTTCATAATAGGATTTTTTTAAAAGGTTATAAAATAAAGATATTGATTGTTGAGATTTCCCGTTTTGGACGCGTGCACTCGTCGGCAGTGAGAAATCCGTTGTTAAAAGTCAAAAGGGTTTCGTTTCGATTCGTTTTCCTCCAGTTTTTCGTACGACTGTTCGTTGAACCGGAACCATTGGGTAGGCGTCTTGCTTCTTTTTGTCTTGGAAGATCCTGTGGCCTTATCCGAATCAACCGGGACCATACATCTGGGCTGTATCATACAACTGTCTGATACATCTTCATCTTCGTCGCGGTTACTTTCGTTTTCCAGTAATCCCGAAGCCAGTGCCTTGCGGTAGAAATTTCGTCTGTCGTAGCCCCGTCCGCTAATCACTTCATACACTCGTTGCAGTTCGCCCATGGTAAACGATTCGTCCAGTAATTTGAAAGCAATCGGACTCACCTTCAACTTGTTCCTCAGGTATTCCCTTGCCTTGGAGATAATTTCTTCATGGTCGAATGCCAGAGGTGGCAGTTCGTCTACATCAAACCACAAGGCGCGGGCGGCATCATCGCCGGCTAATATCTGATAGTCCGACTGCCGTACGAGGGCATAAAACGCAACGGTGATTACTCTTTCACGAGGGTCGCGGTCTACGGTGCTGAACACGTGAAACTGTTCCAGGAATACGTCCTTTACATGCGTTTCTTCAAAGAGTTCGCGTGCGGCTCCTTCTTCCACTGTTTCGTTCATGTTTAGAAATCCTCCCGGCAGAGCCCACGTACCTTTGTATGGCTCTATTCCTCTTTCTATCAACAAGATGTGTAAGCGTTTTCCATCGAATCCAAAGATAACGCAGTCTGTTGTTACTGCCGGATGCGGATACTTGTAACAGTACATCTTTTCTTCCATTTTTTTATTCGAATATTTTTTCATTGATCAATTATGCTGCAAATATAGTGCGTTAAAATGACACATGCAAATTTTATGCGTTAAATCTACGCATAAAATTATTTTTCTTGTGTTTTTCGTTTTTAGGAAGCATTCGTTGCGTACTGCTTTTCTCTTTATATATATAATAAGGTGTAAAAGTTTACATGAATACGTTCAAGTGAATCTCCAGATCCGCTTGCTTGTTTGCATAGCTGTTAAGAAAGCCGGGGGATTGCAAAACTCCCGGAACGTAGAATTACAAATTCCCCGGAACGTATACTTTTTTATACAAGTAATGCCAACGTTCCAGCAAATTTGGAACGTTGGCATTACTTACAGATATACGACACTGCTTACGGCAGCCGGGTTCAGAGCCCATTCATAAGTATAAACTTCATCCGCCTCTTCTGCCTTTTGCGTCGGAGTCAGCTTTTGAGCTTGCGCTTTCATTTGCAAAAGTTCACCGACGGTTAGCTTTTCGCTCAGTTTTTGTAGCAAGGCACCGATAGTCTTTTGGTCCGCATGATGAATGGTTTGTGAGCTGAAAGGCATTTCCAACCAGACAATTTCCCGTTTGGCAATGTCCAATACACCAAAAACCAATCCTTTACTCAGGTTGTTTTCGCTGATGCGTACGGCATGTTGCACACACGAAGGATCGTAGGCCACGCCCGTTTCTGACGATATTTTCATCGGATTCTCGGCATTCATCCAGCCAACCGTAAGATTGGGAGAGATTGCTCCTGTGGAATAAGCATTGCAAGTAAAGGTAACATACGAAGCCCCTGCCTCTGTCAATTCAGGCAAATTCAGTTCGATATATTCCGCAGTACCCACTTTTTCAGGTATTTCACGGATGTCGCCCGAATGTTTGGCACCCGTACATTCCAAATAACCGAAGTAGCAATAGTGCGTCTTTCCATCAGCATAAGCGATGCGGCAACTTAAGTCCATGTCCAGATGCTGGGCCGGCAGCCCTTTTCCCCATTGCATGAAGAGGCGCACACAGTCACCTTCTACTGCAAAACGAGTACCCATCAAGGCACACGACGAATCCTGGATTGTGGCAGAGCGGTCGCCCACGCTGACCGGAACCTGAAAGAGTGCCGGGTCGATAAATATCGTTTTGCTGTTGGTGGGCATTGCCTCAAAGCGGCGATACATCGACCGTTTGTATATATCCTGAATACTGTTTTGCATTTCTCTGCGTTCGTCCTCGTTATAGAGCAGCAGCAGACGGTTCGGTTCAATGGCCTTGGTCAATCCCGTGATGGGACGTACGATGCGTGTACGGTCCGTGTCGAAATAACTTTCGGCAGCATTACCCAGAGAAATCAGCAGGCGTGTGGACAGTTTGTCGGCAATCTCTTCAAAGGCAGCGAGTACCTCCTCGGCACCAAAGCGCAGCATGGTGGCAAACAGACAACGGGCAAACAACCCCGGTCGCTGTTTCAATAAATTCAGCAAAGCCACCTTGTCGGCATTTTTTCGATATTGGTCTGCCTTTCCCTGCCAAGTATCATATTCCTGTTTATAGAAAACGTCCAATATTTCTGCCAGATGTTCCAACCCATCCTTGCGTGCATACTCACTTAAGCGCAAGGCTCTGATAAAGCGCACCCACATTCCGCGTTTGGCATGCATGTTTTCTGCTGCCTGTTGTGCTGTCAGAGTGGTCTGATTGAGCCATTTAGCCGTACGCAGACAGTCCTTTCGGTTGTAGTGCAGTTTCAGCATTTCTTTAGTCTTTGCCGCTGCATCCTCACTTCTATCCAAGGGTTTCCACAGATGCGAATACAGTCTGCGTGCATTTTTTATCAATGTTTTGGGTTCGATAATCTGAAGATATCCCGTTTTCTCAAACCACAGATAGCGCATCACGTCGGCAGGAGTGGGCAACAGGCGGGACGCTTCTTCTGCCTTATCCTGTTTTACGAGGCACTGCACTACCAGCATGGAAGTTTCTTTCATGGGGATATTCATATCCTGAGGCACAGCAAACACGTTGAGAAGGAGTTCCAGGGAATCCTTTTCCGTGGCATTCAACGGTGTGGTGCACGTCAGCAGTGTGTTGAAAAGCTGTTCCATGTCTTCTTTGGTAAACAGGCGCAATTCGCGCAACTTGCTGTTTTGTCCTTTATAAACAAAGTCAGCCGTATGGAACTGTGCTCCGCAGAAAGGGCATCCGTTGTAACGCTCTATGGGGAAAGTACCTTCCGGAATCAGGTGTCCGCAAGGCAGAATAGTTCCTTTCGTTGCCTTTTTATCCCCAAAAACATTGGCAAAGAATGTAATCAAGTGGTCTGCAAGCGATTCGTTGGTTGGCACCTGCCAACCTTTTACCAAGGGCGCCCAGTTAAGGTCAACCTGCATCACTTCGTTGATGACTGCGGTAACCAGAGCCAAGTCATCTGCCGACACCAAACACAGGGCATGCAGCAGTTCTTCGCTTACGGTATAGCCATTTTCTTGAAGTCGGGCCAAAAAAGCCATGACAACGGCAGAGCTTGGTTCGTTAAATTGGATGTTTTTGCGTTCTATGGGGAGATAAAGGGCCCGATAACGCAAGGCTACTTTGTTTAGAATCTTTGTTTTCATATCGTATCTGTTTAAAAAGGCAAGGAGGCAACACGGCACTACAAGCTACGATTAGAAGTATGTTGCCTTTGGCCTTGTTTATATAAAAAGAGGTAATTGAGAGACTGGTCGGTGAAGCAGGCCTACTGGCTTATGAATTCAAGTAAGTCTCTCTTGGACCTCTTGGGGGGTCCGGGACGGAATCGAACCGTCGACACTACGCTGAATGAAAAGTATGTGTTTATTGACCTCGGGAAGAGATAATGGAAACACAAGTTGATTGCATATGCTCTACCAACTGAGCTACCGGACCTTTATAAAAAAAGCAGGCAATGGTTTGTCTGTTCGATTGCACTTGATGATGTAGTAAGACAGACTTGGCCTGACTTTTTTTGGATGTTGCAGGAAAGCTGAGGCGCAGCTTGTCTACGCATCCGTCTTTCCTGTTTCTGCATGCAAAGTTCAGTAGGTATTGCGCAGTCTTTTTGCGCAGGAGAAGATTTTTTTGCTGAATTCGAAAAAAAATGCAGTTTTTTCTGTTTGTCTGGTCAGATTGCGCAGTTTTTTCTTAGATTTGTTGGGAACTAATCAAGAATCTACTATGCCAGTAAATAAAAATGCGTTGATACGTTATAAGACCATTGACAATTGTTTGCGAAACCCTTATCGCCGATGGACGCTGTCTGATTTGGTGGATGCCTGTTCTGATGCACTGTATGAAGCCGAAGGGATAGACAAGGGTGTTTCCGTGCGTACGGTACAGGCTGATATTCAGATGATGCGTTCGGACAAGCTGGGTTATAATGCTCCAATCGAGGTGTATGAGCATAAGTATTACCGTTATGCCGACCGGAATTATTCCATCATGAATATGCCTATGACACAGAGAGATTATGAATTGATGCAAGAAGCGGTGGATATGTTGCGGCAATTGCAGCATTTTGAACAGTTCTCCGAGATGGCAGACGTGGTTGGTCGTCTTCAGGATAAATTAGCCATTACACGAAGTAATCGGAAACCCATCATTCATTTTGATACGGTTGCCGATTTGAAAGGTTTGCGTTTGTTGAATCCGCTCTACAACTATATTGCACACAAGCAGACATTGCGGGTTATGTATCAGTCGTTTTCTGCCCATGAGCCCAAAGAGATACTGTTTTTTCCTTATTTGCTGAAGGAGTTCCGCAACCGCTGGTTCTTGTTTGGCTCCAAGGCGGATGACTTGTTGCTTTTCAATCTGGCGTTGGATCGTATTGTCAGCATAGAGCCTGTGGACCTTCCTTATCAGGAGAATCCGGAATTTGATTCGGAACATTTCTTTGATGACATCATCGGTGTGAGTAAGAATATAGGAAATACCCCCAGAAAGATAACATTTTGGGCGGATGCGGATCAAAGTAAGTATATCAAGACAAAGCCTGTTCATTCTTCGCAGCAGTTGGTTAGCGAGAATCCGGAGGACCGTAGTTGTGTCTTTAGTATCCGGGTGGTGATTAACATGGAGATGTACTCTGTGTTCATGAGCTATGGCCCCGGAGTCAAGATTCTTTCTCCGCGTCATGTGGTGAAATTCATGAGTGACAAGTTGCATCAAGCTGCACGGTTGTATGAAGAAGAATCAGTAGTTGATGATAAATGAAAATGTTTGAAAGTCATGCATACATGTAATTAAAGAATACGTTCCGGGTGATTTGTAATCGCCCGGTCATTACAAACCATCACTATAAAATAATGACGGGTGCTCCTTCATCATCGAAGAAGCACCCGCACTGATTTTAGATAGTATAGAAAAGCATTATATGCCTTGTTAATACGAAATCTTGCAGCCTACGAAGTAGCGTCGAGGCAATCCCGGACCATAGATGTAGCCGGCATCGCGGGCAATACCCTTGTCGAAGTCCTTCTGGTAGGCATTGAAGATATTTTGTACACCGGCATTCAGCTGCAGTGTCGTTCCCTTATAGAGCGGAATATCGTATGCCGCTTTCAAGTTGATATCCCAAAAGTCGGGCGTAGTTTCTTCGCGGTCCTCGGGAATAAATCCGGCCAAATGCTGCACCAGCATGCTTCCTGTGTAAGTTCCGGTTAGAGCCACCGACAAGTTCTTTACCGGATTGACCGTAGCTGTGAAATATCCATACACGTCCGGTGAGCGGAACATCTTTTTCTGAGGAGCAATGTTCGGGTTGTCGCTCCAAGTTTCCGCCTCCTTGTATCGGCTTTGCTGATAAGTGGCACCGGCTTGAATCTGCATCCATTTATAAGCCACCTTTGCTTCCAGGTTGACACCCATCACACGGGCACCTTTTTTGTTTGTACGGACAAACACCAAGTTACCGTTGGCATCTTTGCCTTTTTCGTCCAAGAAGAACACATCCTTCAAGTCATTATAGAAACCCTCCACCTGGAAATTTGTCTGCACATCGCCAAATCGCTTGTAATAGTCGGCCGACAGACTGATACTCTGCGAACTTTCCTTCTTCAGGTTCGGGTCAATCTCGATGAGCATGGCGCGCGCTCCTACGGCAGCAATGTGCAAATCCTCGTCGAAAGCCTGTGGGGCACGGAATCCGCTGGCATACGACAGACGGATGTCCAAGTCTTCTATCGGGTTGTAGCGGATGTTGGCACGCGGATTGAATACCACTTTATCCAGTAAGTTATGCTTATCCAGACGACCTCCAATCAAGAAGCCCCAATGTTTGTTCTTCCATTCATTCTGAACAAAGACACTACCGTTGTGGATAGTTTGCAAGATGCTTCGGTCATAACCCGGCATTTCATCCTTCATGTCATTGTATTGATATTCCGAACCGGCAGTAAGTTCGGCAGGCATCAGCAATTTTTCAGCCCACTTCAAGGTATACTGCAGTCCTGCCACGGTCGTGATATCCTTGGTTCTGCCATACGTATCCGGATTCTGTTCCGTACCATAATAACTCTTACGGCTGGTGTGCTGCGCTGAGGCATAGGCCATGAAGCGATGTTTCAGGTTGCGCGAAGAAATCTCATAGCGCAGGCCCCCTCCGTTAATCACATGTTCCGTCTGTTCGGCGATGTTTGCCAAGTGCGGTTGCAATTTCAAGCTGTCTCCGCCGCGTCGGTACTCATTAATGTTATGGTATTCAAAAGTCAGTTTCGAAAAGTCTGTTGTCTTGATATACGAGCGGAATCCCACGGTGCGTGCGTCCAGGATTCCTACTTCTGTAAAGCTGTCGTTGTTAGCATCATACGGCGCACGGTGACGGTATTGTCCGAAAACATAGATGCCCGCTTTCTGATCATCCGTAACCAGCGACGCATTCATATCTGTCACATTCTCCGGTTTGCTTCCCGTCATCGTCAGCTTGTGTGCCACATACGCAGAGTTCCGTTGCGGTTCTTTGGTGATGATGTTGATCGTACCGGCAATGGCAGAAGAGCCAAACAAAGCCGAACCACCGCCGCGCACCACTTCCACACGTTCAATCATGTTGGCCGGGACCTGTTCTAAGCCATAAACACCCGTAAGCGAGCTGAAAATCGGTCGGCTGTCTACCATAATCTGCGTATAAGGACCGTCCAGTCCGTTGATGCGCACCTGTTGGAATCCACAGTTTTGGCAATTCGTTTCCAGTCTTGCTCCCGGTTGGAAGCTCAATCCTTCGGCCAGACACGAAGCACTGGTTGTTTCGAACAACTTGCTGTCGAGAATATTAACCAGAGAAGGAGCCATGCGCTTGGACGTTTCGTTGCGGCTGGCAGACACTACTACATTGTCAAATGCAATCAGTTCCTCCTGAGCCGTGAAGTTCACCTCAATGGTTTTTCCTTTTTTCAGCACCACATCTCGGTGAATGGTTTTGAATCCGGCACATTCCATTATCAGCACATGCTTACCTTCGGGCAGGTTTTTGAGGAAATAATGCCCCGTGGCATCTGTCATGGTGCCCAAGGTTGTACCTTCTATATATACTTTCATAAAAGGAAGATGCTCTTTAGTCTTGGCATCAATGATATGTCCCATGATATTGGCATCCGTATCTTTGTTATCGTTCAGCGGAGAGGCCGGTTCTTCGGTTTTGTTTCCGTTCAGCGGGAGTTCATTGTGGGCATTGTCTGCAAAAGTAAATCCTGAAAACGCAGACGCAATAAGCATCATCGAAAAAGTTTTTCTCATAATAAGGAATTGCAATTATTGTAATTTTTAATTTTTTGCAAAGTTCTTCCTTTTTGCGATTTTTTGCAATACCTAAAAACCATGATTTTTAACGCAGAATTTACGTTTGACGTTTGTTTTTTTGTGATTTTTATCCGAATAAAGCAGCCGAATTAGGTATTTGTGCCAAGTTATGTCGTACTGCTGATTCGTTTTGTTTCCTTCCGAGCCTCCTTCCAACGAGGAAAGAAGCGGTCCATCACGGCATAAAACTGTTTGCTGTGGTTGGGTACGAGCAGATGAGTCAGTTCGTGCACCACCACATGCTCGATGCACCATTGCGGCAGCAGAAGCAGATATACGCTGAAAGCCAGTTGCCCTGTGGCAGGTTGGCAGCACCCCCATCTGGAGATGGTAGCCTGATAGACAATCCGCTTGGGTTTTACCCCCATGGCAGGAGCATATTTTTCGATGAGCGGAGGGATGATGGCCTGCATGCGCAGCAGTGCCTGTTCTTTGTCTTCGGCAGTATTCAGTGGCAGTTGGTTGAAGAAGTTCGCCCGATGCTGCTGAATGCTTTGCGTTTTGCTCCGTGCTTTCTGTATCCATTCACTGTTTTTGCGGATAAAGTCTTCGATGACATGCTGTGCCATACCGATGGGAGCCGACACATGTACGTCGCCGTTCTTCACAATGCGCATGCTTAGGCGCGAGGTGCGCCGATAGGTAATTTTTATGTTCATAAAAAATATAGTATCCTCTGTTATTTAAATCGATGGAACTGTCTTTTTGTTACTTTTGACATTTTGTATTTTCAGTCATGCCGAGAATCGGTTATTTCCGTCCTGTGGCAAGGTCGTTTGCAAATGCTTGAATCCTAGCGGCTGAATTTTGATGTATTGTATTGGTATACTGTTTGTTGCCTTGGTTTTTATGGTGTGTCGGGACGTCTCAGGTAGAATTTTCAGAGCCTTATTTTTTGTCATTTTCTCCTGTTTTGTAAAGAATTTAGACAGTTGTGCATTTTCACCATGACTTCATTTTATTTTCACCATGACATAAATTCATTTATCTCAAGGGAATTTTTCCAAAATACCAAGGGAATTTTCTGTAAATATACAGCTTTTATACAGTTTTTCGCTTGTTTTTCTTGCATAACTATTCATTTTTCTTTCTGGATGAGGATTTTTGAGGAAAGTGGATGTTAGGGGAAGTGAGGGTTTGGGTGACAGAATGGTAGGGGAGGAGAGTGATTTGTTTTCTTTTGGTAAATTAAGAAAAGGCTGTTTCTCTTTTGCTGAGAAAAAGTATTGTACATGCGTTGTTTATTACAGACAATATAAGTATCTTTGAGTCAAGATGATAGTGTAACATTCTAATAACTTCTTGCCTATGAATGAAACTTATGATGAATTAGCATCTCTGATTGTCCATGGTATAAACATGGAGAAGAAAATAGCAAACGGAAACATCAAGCGCTTGAATGCAGCCATAAAAAGTGGTTGTCAGGATATCAAACTCTTGGATTCATCGGCAGATTTATTATTCGATACCATGCTTGGTCTGTCTGGTATGGGCGAACGCACATATCTTCGGTATCTAAAGTATCTGGAAACGTTTTCGCCCAAGGAGGCTAAACAGAGACGTGAAATGTATGAGGATTCTATGGGATATAAAATTCATACAGCATACGTGGCCGCACGCCTTGCCAAGGAACTTCACAAAGGACAGGTGGATAAGGCTGGTAAGGACTATTTTGAAGGACACCTCGCCACAGTCGGAGGAAGTGGTTATGACTGGAAACAGAAAACAGTAGGTTTCCTGCATGATGTAGCCGAGGATACAAGTTATTCAGTCAAGGATGTTATACGCTTCCTTCAGAAAGGATTAAAAGCATGGAAAGCCCGTCCCAAAGAACAAGATTGGATAGATGATTTCAGCGAGATTGTTGAACAATATCCCCATGAACATTTACATTTGCCTTCCAAAGACGAATGGAATGAAATCGAAGAAGCCCTTCATTTAATGAATGCCCGGACAGCACAGACTCGGGAGGAATATATCAATCGTTTCAAGGGGCATTTTCTTGCTATAAAGGTCAAACTGAACGACCTGTGCCATAATATGGATATTTCCCGTTTGCCAAACCCAACTGAGAAGGATTATGTTAGGTTGGAACGCTATCAGGAAGAATATGAAATGCTTATGGAGATGCTCAGAGAGGTCTGTGAAATTGAATGTCCAACTATTGTGGATGATTCAGACAGATTGAGCGAATGAGAGTTTTTAAGCCGCCATATCACACCATGAAGATGTAATATCCTCCAATTATCCTCTTGATTCGAATAAATAGTGAAACTTTGTATTTAACGCAATCTATAGTTGAAACCATTATGAGTAAATGGCTAGCCAAAAATTTACATTCCAAAACAAGGACGTGGCGGATGACTTCTCCGTAACTGTTACTTATGAAGAAATAAAAGAAAAAGGATGCAGCCCTTCAGCCAATCAGTATTTCGACATAAAGATTGATTATGCGGATATCACTGAAGAGGAGTTTAATGCTCGTATTACCAATTATAAGCAGTCTCTTGCAGAGCAGGTTGCAGAGAGCCATCGATTGGAGGACAATATTATGAAACAGTTGGATAGTCTGACGTTTAACCCAAATATAGAAAAGAATGAGTAACGAAATTCAGTTCTTATTATATAGTCTCCCCGATGATAAGGGTAAGGTGCTGGTGGTTATAAAAGACGAAACCATTTGGTGTACGCAAAAGGCTATGGCAGAGCTTTTCGGTATTGACAAATCGGGTATTAGCCGCCACATAGCCAATATATTTAAAGAGGAAGAATTACAGCAAGACACGACGGTTGCAAAAATTGCAACCGTCGTAAATCGAGGCATAAGAGGCGAGGTTGAAGAGTTGGTTGATTTCTATAATCTTGATATGATTATTGCTGTTAGCTATCTATGCAGGAGGCTTTTTAAGTAAAATTTTCGAAGAGGAAGAGCATGATGAAAAAGTGGCATGTTTCATATTGGAACTAACCTAGTCATGTTTCTCGAAAGTCTGTTATCCAAGCGAAAACATAATGTGGTTATTTTACGAATATTCGGTATAGAATAACAAAAAAACTATTATCTTTGTAAACAAACCCATGAAAATTATGCCATGC
>Cinder_p2__coassemble_1467_pt1 | contig 28638 bp, 29 predicted proteins | sample Cinder_p2__metabat2_high_PE_004 | metagenome-assembled genome bin Cinder_p2
AGTAGAAATTAAAGAGGTATATAACCCATGATGGTTCTGAGCTTACTATGACTAAATCTACACTAAGTAGAAATTAAAGAGGTATATAACCTCTATACGGTGCAAAGATACGAACTATTCTACATATAATCAAATAATTGCAATATCAATTTTTGCTGTATTATTTACGGGGGGTATTTTTGCTTATTTTTTACTTTATTGAAAATCAAGTATTTATTTTACTATGTAAAAATGTATTACCTACGGTTTGCATTTGATAGATGCAGCTGTTTTGGAATTATTATTTGCTAGAAGAACACAATGTCTTGGTCTCGATGAATGGCATTACCGTATTTTGTTAGTTTTACGTTTGAAACATCAAAAATAATAACACTGTCGCTTCCAGAAAATTTCTTGCTGAATTTTTCTTCAATCATAATTCTAAGGTTGTTAATGATTCGGTCTGTATTATTCAGTTCATAAACAGAATATTGTAATCTGATAGCTCCGTTTTTAGTTATCATTTTTGTGAATTTGTTGCGAAGCCGATCATCACTGATGTCATAACTGATAATGGTCATAGTCTTAATTTATTATTATAGCTTCATTCTATAGATAAAGAGGTTAAATTGTGAATGTAGGATATAAAGTGATGTCTTTGTTACCCATAAAACACCGGTAGTAAGATTGCAAATATTTAAACACTTCTGTTTTGTAGGGTATTAGTGCTTCGAAAAACAGTTGGCAATATATGCCGTTTTTCTCTCTCTTAAGAACATATTCGCCATGTTGCACTTTGAAATCAGATTCTGTTATTTGCTTTCGGTTCCATGCAGTTCGGATGGTTCGGTCTATGATTGGACGAAAAGGTTCTACCAAATCGCAAACCAAAGACTTTCGTTTATACCATAGCCGATGATAAACTCCGATATAAATGTCAAAACCAAAGATTCTCAGAAAACATTCAATGTAGTTGAACAACATGGTATATCCAATGTCCAGCGTGGCGTTAATGGCGTCAGCCTTGGTTCGTGGACAGCGTCTTTTCCACTCCATATCTTGGAACAATGCAGAAAAATAAACCTTTGCAGCATTGCCCTCTATGCCCATTAGCGAGTTATAGTTCGAAATGTCCGGCAGAGTATCTATGCAGGCCTGCAGTTGTTCTTTGGCACTTTGTGTAAGGTTATCTTTTCGCCTGGTATTTTGCAACACTTTCTGTTGGTTCCTGATTTTGTTTTCCACAATCAGTTTTGCTATCGTTATATCATCCGGCTTAAATTCATATTGCCTTTGATGCAATACAAAATTAGCTTCGGCTGCATTTGCCCAAAAAAATACAGGGCGAAAGGAAGGTTTCATAACTACTAAGGCTACACAATTCTTTTGGCATTTTTCAATCAATGGGGTTGTAACCTTTATATGGCCAATAATAAAAATGGCAAGTATTTTCTGAAAAGGCATCTTGGTGAGTGTTTTTGTCTTGTCAGAATCCTCTACTTTTTCTTCTAAAAGAAGTTCTCCATTAGAAACTCTTAAACTTCTTTCTTGCAAACAGTTTATTACAAAAATAGAACGGTATTGTATGTCTTTATGTGTAAACATTGATATCGATGGTCTTGTCGCATAAATTGCAATATATGCAATGCTGGCATTTGTTTTTGTTTATTGGAAATTTGGAACGAGAAGGGTCGAACGACCTAAAATTATCAAGGAAGTTTCGGAATGATACGATGTCTTCCTCTGTGGGCATAGGAATGGGGTGGTATTGTTTCTTTGATATCTCATAGATAAACAATTGCTCCACTTCATAATGCATTTCTTTCAAACAAAGCATTTGCGCCCATAACTGGTATATCTGACCTTGAAAGATTCTGGATATCTGATATTTTCTTTCGATAAGTGTTTTGTCTTTACTTTTGTAAAGATCAATTTTCCCCATTAAACCAAATTCTTCTGAATAGATTGGCAACGAAAATATGTAGTCGGAACGATTGCTTCCGGTTTTCTTGTCTACTGTTTCATGAGACATTTTTCCAATGGTTTGAGGTGCTGCGTGAAACAATCCTTCGTCCGTATTCTGATATACGTTGTGAAGGTATATGGAATACGGACAAAAGATATAATCATTGAGCTCTGAAATTAAAATGTAGTCAGTCATTTAAATAGGGCTTCTCTTGAACAAATTGCAACCATTCCTGGTTGGTGATGGTGCGCAACTTCTCTATTTTGTCGGATTCTTTTATCCGACGCACATAAATAAGGCCTTTTCTGGCAATATTATAAGCACCGTTTGCATCGGCATCCAATGGTAGTGTTTCAATGCCTTGTCTACTGTCGAAGAAATTGCCATTCTCATCAGCAGCAGGAGATATCAGATAGTCAACGTCGCTGTTTATCTTGCTGTTGCGCAGTTGTACCAAAAGGTTCATCAGCTTCATTAGCGGCTCCAAATGTTTTTTGTCTGTCAGTGAACAGATTGACTTCTTGATGTCGCCACTAATGTTGATTCCGGCATCGGCAAATGCAGATTTGAATGCTTCGGTCAGACTCTCGATTGTGCGTGTTTGCCACTGGTTGTTTTCTTCTTTTGTGCGTTCTGTCACAATTCTCGGACCATAAGAAGCAAGCGTCCATTTGGTTCGCGTGTTCTTGGCATTGTTGCCAAATTTATTATAGTCAAACACAAACTCGAACAAATCCTTTTCTGCATTGTAGGATATCTTGTCAAACTTAGCAAAGAACTCTACGGCTTTCTGAACATTCTCATAGCGGATGTGGAACATGTTGGTGAATCCGGTCACAGGATCTATCTTACTTGTTTTCCATGCCGGAATGCGGAATATCCATCCGTTTTGCTTTTCGTTTCCATTGCCTTTGCCTGCCAATTGCAGAGGCTTCATGAGTCCTCCTACCTCGTTGATGTCTTTTTTCTTGTCGACAAGTAGTTGAAGCTTCTCTGTTAAAGCGGCTTCAAATTTCTGGTAGACCTGCTTTTCTATCTTTTGTCGGCTGTTCATGAAGCCAAAGTTCAAGTCTTCGATAACAACAATCGCTTGGTATTCAACCATCATTTTGGCTATGATGTTTACCACCTGGCTGAGATATCCTTCTTTCAACTCTTTGATGTTCTCAATGGCAAGCCAGTCGCGACGGGCTGTCATTCGGTCTGTTTCACGATCTGCCAATATCTGATGGTAGTTTGTTTCCATCTTATTGTTGTTGTATTCAGATACGATGGTGTTCAGGTTCATCTGTTTCACGATGTTGCCCTTCAAGTCAATTAGAGACAGGTAGAGAAGATTGCGTTCGCCACGGTCTATTCCGATAATGTGCTTGATTTCGCCATTCTTTATGGCCTGCAAGACCTTCTCGTTGATGTTAGTCTTGTCATTGGCTTTGTAGTTGATGCTTATCGGTACATGGAACATGAATTTATCTTCTGTGTATCGTTTGTTTTTGATGATGTCATACGCAAACGTACTGCTCTTTTTAGGATTCAGCTTGTTCTTGTTTTGAATAGCTTCATTCTTTTTGTGAATGGTGGTATCCTTTAGTTTCAAACTCTGTTTGCGGAAGAAAATTTCTGCATTTCCGTCCAACTTAAAGACAATGTCGTTCAGGTTTCTTTCGTCAAACAAGGCTTTCCAATACATGGTATGCAAGTTTGGTGTGCCTTTGCTATACGGAGAAAAGTCTTTGTTCCAAATCTTGAAAAGGTATAGGGCGCCACAAGCTGTCATTTCGTTGATGTATGATTCAGACACATCTTGGAAACTGATTTTGTATCCCTGGCTTTGGGTGTCCTCAAAAAATTCTTTCAGACTTTTGTAGTCTTTGTCAAACTGGAAGTTGTAACAGTCCCATTCTTTGTATCTTTTGATTGAGTTTTTGTAGAATGTAATGAGTGCCTGTACCTCTGCTTCGCTCAATTCTACCTTGTCTTTTTTCTTCTGATAGATTTCTTTAATTTCATCAGAAGGCTGAAACAGAGTGCTGTTCTTCTTGGAGAATGCAATTCTTGGCAATTGTTTCTCCATATCGCCTACATATTTATAGACGATTTTGCGGTAGCATGGTCCGTCGGAAGGCAGTTTCTTTGAGAAAATCGATTTGTGAGCCTTGTCAATGATGCCTAAATAGTAAAGTCCATCTTTAATGAACAATACGCCAGCATTGTCTTCTTCTTTGTTTTGGTCCCAACCATTTAACAGAAGAGAATTGTTGAAGTTCAACTTAATCTTGTCATTGCTGTATGGTTTGCGGGTAATCCAATTCCGGACTCTGTTATACAAAGGAGTGATGATATCCAGCGAGTTCCAGTTTTGGCTCATCTGTGCAGCGAAATAAAAGTCTTTTTCTGTTTCGCCACCATCACAGCGCAAAGGCAAAATAAATCGTTGCAACTCTTTGAATCCATCCAAAAGGGCTTTTACGATTTTTACTTCTTCTGAACTGAATAGATCATGTTCTTCTGAATCAAAAGCACTATGAAATACCTGATAGGCATCTTCAATCTGAACGAAAAGGTTATTGTCTGCATCGTCTTTGCTTCCCAGTTTCTTGAAATATTCATCCAAGTGAATAGCCTGGTTTTCGTGTTCTTGATTGTATAAATCAATAGCAGCATTTATGGTTGCAATGCTAAAGCTTGCGGATTTAGACTTCTTTGAACTTTTCTTTTTTTCGGTGCATTGTTCTTGCTTGGAAACTTGTTCGCAATACAGCTCCAATAAGTCATATTGGCCCAACAGATGTTGTGACAATGATGTGAGGCTTTTGTCGTTCGGGATCCAAATGCGAGCCGTATCATAGTCATTGATGTGCTGGAGCATATATTTGAGAGAATCTCCATATTCAGACAGAATGCTCTCCTTTAGAGTTTGGTAGGCATCTTCTATAACCTCTATCAATTCGTTATAGCTTGTGATTTCTTCTTCCAGCCAAGATAATGATTCCTTGTCGCTGAGAATCATTTTATACAATGGCTTCATAAAACCAAGCTTGTTGTTAGGATTAATTTGGTTGTAAAGGTTTATGTATTCATTGATGCCCTGTATTTTCTCTCCGTTTTCAGTTGTTTTTCCTCCGATAATGGTGTTGTATTCCATTATTTGTTTTTGAGAAACAACATGAGGAAAGTTGGCTATAGAAAAATATTCTTCTATAGTCTTGCCATGAAGCATGTCACTGAAGTTTTCCGACAACTGGGCGAGGCTTTCAGAAACTTCGCTATCCATAATGCGTTGGAACAGATGAATGTTGTCGACAAACTTTGGCAGATTATCACCTATTAGCCTGTTTGCAATTCCTGTAGGCTTATCTGAATCATCGTACATGTTTTTACGATTTTCGTTGAAGCCAGTAAAGTAGGTCGTGAATTTGCTGAATTTCTCAATGGTTGCCAATTCTTTTTTGTCTGTCAGAAATCCGGGCAAAAGTTTGGTGATTAACTCTTTTGCAAACAGCTCTTTGTAGCATTGCTGTTTTGCAAAACAATCAGCTATCTGCTTGCGCAGTTTTTGTTTCACTCCTTTCAGTTCTTCCGTATTGCCTTCTTCCGAAAAAGACATGTATTCCGAAAGGGAGTTCTTTTTTCCTTCAGATTCAACCTTGAGTTCCAGTGTTTGCAGGCTGCGCTCAATAAAATCCTTATGATATTTATCAATAATCTGTTTGGCTGCCTTATATTCTTCAGCAATTATCTTGTCTGTATCAATAATACCTTTCTTATTGATGTTTTCAAGTGTTTCCTTTGTCGGAATGGCTTCGAACTTCAAGGTTCGAGAGCTCTTTCTTAGGTTTAAAAAATTATTAAATACATTCATAGTATATTCTTTTTTTGTTATAAAACTATTAGTTTCCTTTTGTAGCATTTGGGCTTCTCGTTGCTATAGTGTGCAGCTTCTTCGAGGGTTAGATGGCCTTCGGCTACACACCGGCTCAGCAGACGCTCAAAACGGGTGGTCTTTTCTTCTATAGGATATGAGCCCCAACCTTGCTCCATCCTGTTTTTATGTATGTGGACATTGAATATTTCGTTGTAGTAGGCTTCGGTTATGATGCCCAAGTCTTTTGCCTGGTGCACACCGGCTGCAATGGATATGCCATAGCGGTTGCGCAAACTGATCAGTTCGTCCAGGGTTAGTGCAGTGCGGCTTTCACCTAGTTCGCGGCGTACTACCGAAGCGGGGCACAAAACTTCAGCGGCAAATATGTTGCAGAAGCGTTCGCATTGCGACTCGTTTAGGGTCTCGTCGAAGTGTAGAAACAAATGTCCCAGTTCGTGCATCGCTGTAAAACGCTTGCGTTCTGTGGTGTGGTTGGCCGATAGATTGATGACAATCAAGGGTATCGTATCTTCTGCAAAAGTGGAGAAACCAAGTATAGAACTTACTTCCGCTTCAAATTCGATAACTTTAACTCCATGGCTTTCCAGTATCTCATACACAGAAAAAATGGGGAGATTACCCAAATGCCATGCTTCTCGCAGCTTGATTGCTGCCCGTTCGATGTCCTGACGGTTACGAATCTTTATCCGCTTTAATGGATTTACCACTTTTGTGGATATAGCCAGCAGCTCTTCTATATTCAGATAGTGCTCCAGCTTGTCTTGGGTGATGCTGATCATTTGGGCACTTGATTTGGCCGGCATGCGAGGGTCAATACGAAATTTAATGCTGGAAATCGTTTTTCCCTGGTTGAAAAAATATTCTGTAGACACATGCAATGCTCGTGCCATGGCTTCTAGCACAGAATCGGATGGCTGCATTTGTCCGAGTTCATATTTCGAAATAGCCTGTTTGCTTATGAGCCCTTCCATTTTTCTGGACAGCCCTTCCATGCTGAGCCCTTGTATTTTTCGGGCTGTTTTAAGCCTATGTGGAATGATGTTTTTATTCATGGTTTGTTTTTCTTGTTGACAAATATAGTTATTATATTTGAATATGACAACTATTAAGGCAAATATTTTTTTATTTATATTTTAAACCTGATTCTTAAATTCTGTCGCAATATAGTGTATATTTGTCGATTTACACCTTATATATAAACATATATTCATAGAATATACTGAACTACATCGAAAATTCGTTTTAAATACCACATAATAGCATGAGTTAATCTTGTATGACTGTTTATTGTACTTTTTGTTTTCGCAGGCAAAGTTATTGTTCATTTGTGCATTCTATCTGCACTCATACAAAAATTTTTCCTCTTTTTGCATTTTTCTTAATTCTGATGTTTGTTTATGCCATCGTTATGGAGTAATCTACTTTTGGGTAATGGCACAAAAAAAAGCGGGACTCCCGAGGGAATCCCGCTATATATATACAAAATTAAATTTTCAATTTAAAAGTGCAAGCACCTGTATTAGCAGGTTGCACTGTTTTTCAAGTCCTCATCACGGAAAAACATTGTTGATCCTTTCTTAAAGAACTTACCATTACTCTTGTTAAACTCTACTACGGCTGCAGATACACCCACAGCGATAATTACAAACATAAAAAATGCCATAATTCTCAATTTTTGTATTAAACAATCTAGTTCATCATACCGAACTCTTTCGGTAGTGTTATTTGTGTTATCCTTTTTGTTATCCGATGCAAAGATACGATGTTTCAGGCCTCTCTTCCAAATAAAGATATGCTTTTTAGCATAAAATTGCGCATTTGTTGACTTATATCAATTTCGTACATCTTTGTTACGAATACAATACGAAAATTAGGCTTTACTTACCAATTGGTTGTATGGTTTTGCGGATGTTCCGCGAGATTTCCAGAAACATATAGTTCTTGTTGTCCGTGCCGAACTCTTTTTTGTGGCTTTCGTATTTGCGGTCGGCATATTCCTTTGACTTCTCGAATGCTATGTGCGACACTTCGTTCTGGCTCTTGCCCATCATGGTAGAATCGAGCTTCTCTTCGGGGAAAAAGTCGTCCATGTCGGCATCACCAATCATTGTCGTCTCCAAAAAGTGTATCTCGCTGTGCTGCTTGTTGGTGTAATAGCCCACAAACATGTGTCCGGGAATGCGCACCAGCACAGGATCGATGTTGATGGCACGCAGCAGCGAAGCAAAAAGTACGCTGCCGTCCACACAGTTTATCTGGGAGGATTGCAAGGCATCGTCGAATGTACGAACGCGCTGAGAAAACACAATGTTGCTCGAAAGACTGCTGTTTGAAATGGAACTGTAGCGGAAATTGCGCTTCTGCAACACGTTCCATAGGGCATAGACTTGCTTGTCTACATAGTCCTTGCGCTTGCTCTGATAGCCCAAAAAGCGGTCCACGATTTTGGTGTTCAGCGCTTCGCGAAGTATCTTGTCGATAAGAGGATTATCCTCGTTCACGTAGGCCGAAAAGAACTCATAGGTGGTGTGGTATTTGTTGTCCTTGCCCAAATAGCCCAAAAGACACTCGTTGATGCTGCGCACAGAGAAGGTTTTGGTTTGCTGCCCCAGATCTTTGTGATTGGCTCGGACGTTCATCGTGATGCTCACCGGTATGGCCTGCTTGTTGCTCTTCAGTTTTTCGTAGTTCCAGATGATGTCCGGATAAATAAGGTATTCGGTTCCTTTCTCGGGCAATACAAACTCGGATACGGATATCTGGCAAAAGGGTGTTTCGGACACGGTGATGCTCAGATGGCAATTCTCCGTGGGCGATTGGATGCGTATGGCAAGGCCGGATTTGGGATTGCCCAAGTAGTGCGCTACATGAGGCCTGATAATCTGGGCTTCGGTTGTGGCGGTGGACAGAATGGCCGAAGGGAATATGTTGCCGCCCAAATCGTCGGTGATTTCATAATCCTGAACAGGGTCTACAAAACGGGTGGCCCAATAAAAACCAAAAGAGATGAGTCCGATAACGGTTAGTATAAGCACCAGTTTCCACCAGCTGCTTATCTCAATTTTTATACTGATCATGAGTTACTTGTTTTTGATTCGTGATTTTAAAAGGCTTTTAGTATTCTCTCAAAGATACGGATTATTCCGGTTGAATGTTACACAAATAATGTTTATTTAGCACTCTTTGAACTCTCTTTTTACATAGCTTTTACTACCTTTACTTTTACTTCTGTTGAGACAATGACAGAGGCTTATATTATAATAAGGTATATATGGGAACATTAAAGGATTTGTTTGACTGCGATGCTTTTGAGAATATGCTCGGAGCTAAGGTCGTTGAGGCACAAGAGGGGTATGCCAAAGTAGGGATGACTGTGAAACCTTGCCACCTGAATCTGGCGGGAATATGTCACGGGGGCGTGATATTCGCACTGGCGGATATGGCGTTTGGCGTGGCGGCTAACAGCCGGGGAAAACTCACCGTGTCGCTGAATGCAGGCATCACGTTTCTGAAACCGGCTTACCCGGGACCGCTCTTTGCCGAGGCTCGAGAATTAATGAATCACGGAAAGGTGCCTTTTCTGGAAGTAAGAGTGACAGACGGAGAGCAGAATTTGATTGCCTTAATGACGAGCTCGGGATACAGGAAAAGAGAGGATCTGGAAGTGGACGGGATTATGTAATGCGGACTGCAGGATTGTTGGGAGGAAGTGCTTATGAAAATCTTGGTTGTAGAGGATGAGAACGCACTCAGGGATATGGTGTGCGAATCGCTCCAAAAAGAAATGTACAGGGTGGAGTCGGCACCTGACTTTAAAACTGCCTTGAGCAAAATCCAGGAGTATGATTATGACTGTGTGCTGCTGGATGTGATGCTGCCCGACGGGAACGGACTGGATATTCTGGCCGAACTGAAACGAATGCGCAAACCCGAAAGGGTTATCGTGCTGTCGGCAAAGGATTCTGTGGAGGACAAGATTAAAGGACTGGACCTCGGGGCCGACGATTATCTGGCAAAACCTTTTCATCTGGCCGAATTGCATGCACGCATCAAATCGGTGTTGCGACGCAAAAATGCTGACGGCGACACGAGCATTGTGCTCGATAATCTGGTGGTGTTTCCCGACAAACGCCAGGTGTGTGTTGACAGCCGGGAAATCTCGCTCAACAGAAAGGAATTCGACTTGCTGTATTATTTCGTGTCGAATCCCAACAGGCTGATCAATAAAACTTCTTTGGCCGAATCGGTGTGGGGGGATCATATCGACCAGGCTGACAGTTTGGACTTTATTTATTCGCAAGTGAAGAACCTGAGAAAAAAACTGAAAACTGCCGGTGCTACTCCCGAAATCAAGGCGGTGTATGGATTTGGGTATAAACTGATTGTTTAAGGCAAAGTTATGGAACTGATTCGTTATACCAACAGGGTGATTTTCTTTGTGGTTTTGTTCATCTTGGCTTTGTGGGGCACGGTGTTTTATTTTATCGTGCTGCACGAGGTGATGGACGAAACGGATGATGCGCTGAACAATACGCACGAGGTGCTGATTGGCAAAGTGCTGCAAAACCCGGACCTTTTGCTTAAGAATGACTCGATTATGCAGCGGTATGCTTTTCGGGAATTGTCTGCCGAAGAGGCCGGCAACTACCGGGAACTGTATTTTGATTCTTTGGTTTATATCCAAACGGAATGTGAATATGAGCCGGTGAGGGTGATGAAAAGTTGTTTCCGTATGGCGGACGGAAGATTCTACGAACTGACTCTCACACAGTCTACTCTGGAAAGGGATGATTTGATTCAGGCTATCTGCTGGGCATTGGTCGTGTTGTTTGTGGTGCTTTTGCTGTGTACGGCTGTGGGTGTTTATGCTTCGCTGAAAAGGGTGTTCCGCCCCTTGCACCGTCTGGTGCTGTGGATGCAGCAGCTGACACCGGGAAAGACGGCGCCTGACTTGGATGCTGACTCGGATATCCGTGAGTTTAGAATCTTGAACAAAACGGCTGCCGACATGGCACGGCGTACGGAAATGGCTTTCCTGGAACAGAAAGAGTTTACGGAAAATGCGTCGCACGAACTGCAAACGCCTCTGGCAGTGATGCGCGGAAAACTGGAACTGCTGGCCGAATCGGAGGGGGTTACCGAAAAACAATTGATGTATGTGGACGACATGTTTCAGGCGTTGAACCGCGTGGTGCGACTCAACAAATCGCTTTTGCTCTTGTCGCGCATCAACAACGGGCAGTTTATCGAGGCTTCGGTTCTGGATTTGCCCAAACTGCTGTCGGATACCCTGGAAGAAATGAATGAAATCTATGCCGACAAGAATCTCAAAACCTCTGTTCGGTATGACTCTATATATAAGGTGAAAATGGATGAATCGCTGGCACAGGTGCTCGTGGGAAACTTGCTCAAAAATGCCATGGTGCATACAATGTGTGGCGGAGTGGTGGAGGTGACGCTCCATAATGGGATGCTGACGGTGGCAAACAGCGGAGATATGCCGCTCGACCCGAATTGTGTGTTCCGCCGTTTTTATCATCAAGGCCATACGCATTCTACCGGTTTGGGATTGGCTATCGTGAAGTCTATTGCTGATTTTTATCAAATACCTGTTGTTTATCGCTATGAGGGGATGCATGTTTTTGAGTTAAACATTGTAAATATTGCAATTTCTGCTCCAAATTCCTAAATCATTCCCATTTTGGCTCTTTTCTTTGTGCTATCAAAAAGATGAGAAAATAGAGTTTCCTTTATCAAGGACTCGCTTAATATAAGAATGGTTATGAAGTTTTTGTTTTTACCGCTGTTGTTTGCCTCTGCTGCTCTTGCTTCGTGTCAGAATGAGACGGTGACGAGGGATATGGCTCAATTGCCTCAACAGGCACGCTCGTTTGTGGAACAGCATTTTTCGGGACATCCTATTTCTTATGTCAAGATAGACAAGGAGTGGTTGGATACAGAGTATAAGGTGGTGCTGACGAATGGGGATGAGGTGAACTTTGATGCAGACGGAGACTGGAAAAAGGTGGAATGTAAAAGATCGGCCGTGCCTCTGTCTGTTATTGTGCCAAAGGTTGCATCGTATGTGCAACAGAATTTTCCCACAGACTCGGTGGCTTCTGTTGAGATGCACGCCCGGAAAATCGAGGTGGAACTGTATAACGGTCTGAAACTGGTGTTCGACTCCGAAGGTAATCTGAAGCGCTTGAAAGATTAGTTGCTCCCGGTCTTCCCGCATCCAAAAAGTGTTTAGATACTGTTTAGAGGGTATTTAGATGGTATTTAGATGGTGTTTGGAACTTCTGTCTAAACAGCATCTAAACAGGACCTGAACAGGATTTAAACGGTTTCTAAACGGTGGAGGATGGGGTGTATGGATGACAAGTGTATTCGAATAAAACAATAAATTAGGTATTTTAAAAATCAGACGATTATGAAGAAAATGTTTTTATTGATGGCTATGATGGGACTTACCCTGAGTGGTTTTGCCAAAGATGTGATTACTAAAGATATCAATAACCTGCCGGTGGCTGCACGTACCATGATTCGGAAGCATTTCCCGAATGCAAAGCTTTCTTATGTCAAAATGGATAAGGAGGTGATGCAGGCTGCTACTTTCGAGGCGGTGTTTGAGGATGGTACGCAGATTGATTTTAACAAGAAAGGCGAATGGACGGAAGTGGATTGCAAACTGACTCCGGTTCCGGCTGCTTTGATTCCGGCGGCCATACAGAATTATCTCAAACAGAACTTCCCGGATGTGGGGGTAGAGAATATCGAGAAAATGAGAAAAGGAGGCTATGAGGTGGACTTGCACAATGGTTTGTCGGTACGCTTCGATGCCAAAGGCAAATTTATGAGGCTGGATGACTGAGATGACGATGCCGGCCTTTTTATGGTTTAGATGTCCGCCCGTATGGCCGAGCAGTGTGCTGCCGGCTCATACGGGCGGATTGTTTTGACTTATTTGCTTTCAGATGAAAGGTCAGTCAGCGGACTGATGCTGGGAATGCCGCTTTCGTTGGCTTGAGGCATCTGCTTGTTGCTGCTGTTTTTGGCTCCTAGATTTATGAGCTTGTGGGCACCGCCTACGATACTCTGACGGCCGTCGCGCAGTTTGTTGGCCGATTTTACGTAAAATGTATGGGCATCGACAATCTTTTGCCCCATTGTGTCGAAGAGCGTGATGAAGTCGGCCACGCGGTCCAGAAGCATACGGGCCGCATTGAATATCTCTTCCTGGTTTTTTGCCTGTTGCACTTGTGTCCAGGCTATCTGTATCATGCGAAGGGCAGCCATCAGATTTTGCTCACTGGTGATGAATACTCCTTTTTCGAAGGCCTCGTGCCACAGATGTGTGTCGCTTTGGAGTGCCAGTTGCAAGGCTGCTTCGTTGGGCACAAACATGATTACATAGTTGAGCGACTGGCGCGGTGCCTTGATATAACTGCTGTAGTCTTTGCGGGCCAGTTCCTGAACATGCTGGCGGATACTCTGGAGATGGCGCTTCAGGGCTTCTTCGCGGGCGGAATCGCATTCGGCATGCTGGTAGTCAACGAAGGCTGTGAGCGACACTTTTGAATCGATGATGGCATCTTTGCCGTCAGGATAGTGCAGGATGGTGTCGGGGATCATCTTCTTGCCCGACTCTTCATTCTTGAGCGCACGTCCTTGTGCATCGCGCAAAAGCACCTGTTTGTCGTAGTGAATGCCTTCTTTTAGTCCCTGGCCGCAGAGCAAATCGTCTAGAATCAGCTCGCCCCAGTTGCCTTGTATCTTGTTTTCGTTGCGCAGGGCATGCGCCAGCTTGTCGGCTTCCTGTCCGATTTCTGTGGCGCGTTTCATTACTTCCTCTATCGCTTTTTCCAAAGAAGCTGTGTTGCGGTTGTGTACGTCGCGACTGTTTTCCATCGTCTGGCGCATCTCGCTGATTGACTGTTTAAGCGGGTTGAGCAAGGCATTCATCTGGGTTTGGTTTTCTTCGGCCAATTCGCCCGAGCGTTGTTTGAGCATCTGCTGGGTGGCATTCTGCATTTGCTGCCGCACCAATTCCAACTGTTCTTCCATCTTTTTGCGGCTGTCTGATTCTGCCTTTACGATTTGCTGCCGCAGCAGCTCGTTTTCTTTATGCGCCACATCGCGTTCTGAACGCAGAACCGTGTTTTCTGTTTGGAGCGCGGTAAGCCGGTTGGTCATTTCGTTCACCTGCAGGGCATGTTGCCCTTGCTCTGCCTTGCGGAGTTGCTGTTCTTTGTCTAGTTCTTCTTCTTTAGCCTGAACCTGGGCCTGCAAACCGCTCAGTTTGCTTTTCTGCAAAAGCCAGCCGACAAAGAAACCGCCGACTGCTCCTAAAATTAAAAATACGATTGATGCTGTCATTGTGCTATGAGGATGTTTTTCTGTTTTATACAACGAAATTACAAAGTTTTTGGAGTTTGACCAAGTATTTGTTTAATAAAGGAGAATGCAACGCTCTTTATTGAAAGACTTTCTGTATATTCGTAGGCAAATTTATCTAATTTCATATTTATGATACATTTAAAACCCATTAAGACCAAAGATGCTGAATATGCTTTGGCTGAGACTTTATTTGTAGACGCTTTTCCACAAGAGGAAAGAAGAAGCCTGGAGAAACAAAGATTGGTGGTGGACCAGAATCCTTGTCTCGAACTGTTTGCCTTGATTCTCGATAATGAGTTTGCCGGCTTTGTCTCTTGCTGGAAAGGTCCGGACTTTGTGTATGTGGAGCATTTTGCTACCTTGCCTCAGGTGAGAGGTAAGGGTGTGGGCAGCGAAGTGCTGAATCTGTTGGCTGCAAAATATGAACATCCGCTTGTGCTGGAAGTGGAACTTCCGCAGGATGAGTGGGCACAGCGCAGAATTGCTTTTTACCAAAGAAACGGGTTCCGGTTGTGGACCGCTTTCCCTTATATACAACCGCCTTACCAGGAACACTTGCAACCCATTGCTTTGCATCTGATGGTGCGCGGAGAACGCTTGAATGAAGCGGTGGACTTTGAGAGAATTAAGCGATGGCTGTATACCGAGGTGTATCTTTGTCATGACTTTAACCTGACACTGCCTGAATCCGGAGACTGATGTTCCGGATTCAGGCAGTGTCAGGTTGAAACCATTCGCTTTATTTGTTTACTTGCCACCCCGTGGCTGTTGGAAGCTGACGGTTACATCGTCGAATCCCATCGAATGCATCAATTTCGTTATCTGATAGCGGGCATGTTTCTCGGCAGTCTTTCTGTTTTCGGGTGATAAAGCAAAGCGTTGCATCTTTTGCTGTGCCTTTTGATACAGTTGTGCTTTCTCGCGCTCGCTCCAAGAACCGGATTCCAAAAATACGCGCGTCTGCGCTTCGTTGATAAAACGACGGTCGAGCAGGATGATGGGGGGCAGTGACAGAACGATGCTCTTCTTTTCCTTGTTGCAGGATACAATCCAAGAACTGTCGCATTGTTCCATGTTGAGGCCCAAGGAAAGCGTACCGCGATAGATGCATACCATGCGGTCGTCAAAAAGGAGGCCTCTTTTGGTGGAGTCAATCATCTCTTCCATAGAAATGGAAAGAAATTCCCATTGGCCGATACGGCGGATGCTGTTCAGCTCAAGAGGTGTTTCTTCTACCTGTATATTTTCACGAGTACCTATCTCTGTTTCCGTTTTGAAACTGCAGGTTCTTAGTTCGTAAATGATCCAAACAAGTCCGAAGACAATCACACAGGATAAAAGAAGTTTGGCTATTATTGCTATTTTCTTCATGTTTAATATTTCTCTTTCTCTAAATGAAGCGGAGCTGATTTATAAGAATCGGTGAGCTCCGTGCGATAGGTCATTTGTATCTCTTTGAATCCCAAATTCTGCAAGAGAGGAAACAGGGTATAGGCTGCATTGCTCTTGGCTGTCTCCATAAACTTTTCTTTAGGAAGTTCCTTGTGGATTTGGTTGACCATGTTGCGCACTAACGAAATAATCTTTTCTTCATTATAGGAGGGGCGGAGCAAATCGGCATCCTGTACAATGTTGTCGCGGTCTATTTGAATGGATGTAATCTTAAACTTGGGGTCGGGAAGGATAATCTGAATACGTTGGCCATCGGTGCGGATGTCTTCCTGACGAAGTAACGACATGTCGATATATCCCTTGACAACAAGATTTACCGGTATGGCAATTCTGCGGGAACGGCTCGGAACAGGAACGCTGATTTTTTGATTCATGAATTGACCTTCGATGCTTTGACTGCTTTTTTCGATTACGAATTTGTGCAACAGATACTCGGATGAGTATAATTTGGAACACTCTTGCAACTGCATTAGCAAATTGACGGTGTCTTTTTCTGGTTGTGCATCCGACCGTCCCGAAGGTGAGATGGATGAATTGCAGCCGAATAGCAGGCTGCAGAGCACAAAAAAGGCAGATTGTAATAGATATTGGCGCATAGAATGTAATTTCTATCAAGTATGTGCATGTCGGTTGACATACTGTTTGTTTCGTGATACAATTTTACAAATTATATTTGATTTGTGCAATGAAATGTTGCCTTTTTGCTTGTTTGCTAAGGGAAATATTTACTTTAAGGTTGGTTTTCTTGGCTTTTTTTTGTTCCTTTGTCCGTACAAAATATTAATATCGTATGAATTTATATGCAACACTGGCATGTGCCATGCTCACTTTGAGTATGGTTTCTGCTTGCAATAACGGAAAAAAAACATCCGACGAGTCTATGGCTCCATCCAAGCAGGCTTCGAGCAAGGTGGATTCTTTGCAACGGATGAATGATTATCATTACAGCGACCGAGTAGATTGGAACGGGCGGACAGTGGTTTATGAGGTGAACCGACATGCCGTGGATTCATTGCCTGTGGTGACAGACGAAACGGGTATCCGTTATACGGACAATGTGCTCTCGCTGACTGTATCGAAGGAGGGTGGCTTGATTTTTCATAAAACGTTTTACAAGCATTCGTTCAAGTCTTTTCTTGATACGGATTTCTATAAACATGCCATTTTGGAAGGCATGGCTTTCGATCGAATAGAAAACGGAAAATTGTGTTTCTCTGTAAGCATCAGTTACCCCATGTCAGACCTCTATATTCCACTTCTTGTTTCTTTTGATTCTAATGGCAACTATGTGATAACCAAAGATTTGGTGCTAGACAATGTGGTGGAGACTATGGATTCAGCAGAATCAGTATAAGAAGTGCTGAAAAAAAGTGGCCGGAATATTTTTTTCATGCTTTTTTTTTTGTAACTTTCGAACAGTTAACCATAGTATTAACTTTAAAAGGAGAAAGATATGATGAAGAAATTCTTGATGTTATTAGCCTTTGCTTTAGGGTCAATGACAATTTCGGCACAATCTGTTAAAAAAGCGGATTTAGTGGGGACATGGCAATTATGTAACATGATTGACGGAATGCTCGATTCATCTCCAGAAATTAAACGTGCTCCTTATCTTAAAGTTTTCAGTCCGGGTGGCGCTCTCACCAATCTGATGATTTCTAAGGAAGGGGATGTCTTTTTAACCATGGAGGGAACCTATGAAAAGAAATCAGACAGCAGCTATGTGGAGCATATCAAAAATTTGCTCGTGTCTTCTGCCATGAATGGTGTTGACAATGTGATGAAATATGAATTTCTGAATGAGAATCTAATGATTATCACTTTCAAAATTACAGATGAAAACGGGACGAAACTTAATTGCCAGGAAGTATGGGAGAGAGTTTCCATGCCCTCTAAATAATGAATAACCAAAAAAAGGACGACTGCCAAATGGCATCGTCCTTTTTTTGATTGTCTGATTTGTTCTTAAACGGGAATTTCCTTGCTGCGAAGATAGAAGCGGTTTCCCATTTTTGCCCCGGCTTAACGGAATTGATTCAGTAGCTGAGGCCAGTTTTCCCGAAGCTCGTTCATCGAATGAAATAGTAAATTAGCTCCGGCATCCAGCAATACTTGGTCGGGCAGGGGACCGGTGTTTACGGCTATCGTGAAGATGTTGGCCGCTACTCCGGCTTCAACTCCTAATGGAGCATTCTCTATTACCAGTCCTTCCCATGGCTCTATACCGGCTTTCTTGAGTCCCATAAGGTAGGGCTCCGGATTGGGCTTGCCATATTTTACATCAAAGCTGGTAACCATCTTGTCTTGGGTAAATATACCGGGAAAGTGCTTGTTGAGACGATCCAACAAAGACAGCTGACCCGACCCGGTTACCAAAACCGGCTGACAGCCGGCTTCTTTTACGGCAAACAGAGTTTCTTTGGCACCAGGCATTTCGGGTGCTTCATCACACATGTTGAAAACATCAGCCTTGGCCTGATAGATTTCATCCATTTCTTCTTCTGTTGCATCGCGTCCCCAATACTTCTGAGTCAACAGATTGATTGTTCCGTTTCCGGTTCTGCCTTCATGCATGTAGGCTTCTTCGGGGGTCATCTTGAGTCCGAATTGTGTCATGGCATGACTCCAGGCATAGGCATGATTGGGCATGGAGTCGAACAACACACCGTCCATATCAAATAACACGGCTTTGAGGCGAGTTGCCTCAAAGCCGTGGAACTCAAGATATTGTTCTTTTTCTTTTTCGAACATCATCCTTATTATTTATTCAGTCTGGCTTGGATTGCTTCGCTTTCCTTCTCATAGCCTGGTTTGTTCAACAAAGCAAACATGTTTTTCTTGTATGCTTCAACACCTGGCTGGTTGAATGTATTCACGCCAAGCAAGTTGCCACTGATACCACATGCCTTTTCGAAGAAATAGATGATCTGGCCCAAATAATATTCGTTCAATACAGGAACTGACAGGCGCATGTTAGGTACGCCACCGTCAACGTGAGCCAACTGAGTACCAAGCTCAGCCATTTTGTTTACTTCGTCAACACGCTTTCCTGCCAGGAAGTTCAAGCCATCGAGGTTTTCCTCATCGCTTGGGAAGAGCAGCGTGTGGTTAGATGTCTCAATGCTGATGACAGTTTCGAAAATAGTGCGCTCGCCCTCCTGAATCCACTGACCCATTGAGTGCAAGTCGGTGGTAAAGTCAACGGCTGCAGGGAAGATACCCTTGCCTTCTTTACCTTCAGACTCGCCATACAACTGTTTCCACCATTCATTCATGAAATGCAGCTTAGGCTGATAGTTTACAAGAATTTCTATTTTCTTACCATCTTGGTACAAAGCATTACGACAAGCAGCGTAAACAGCTGAAGGATTCTCCATGAAAGGAACTTCAGGAGCTGTTGCTTTTTCCATGTCGGTTGCACCGGCCACCAATTGCTCGATGTCAAAACCGGCAATAGCTATAGGCAACAAGCCTACCGGAGTGAGAACAGAGAAACGTCCGCCCACATTGTCCGGGATGATAAAGCTCTTGTAACCTTCTTTGTCGGCTGTAGTGCGTGCTGCACCTTTTTTGGCATCTGTAATGGCTACAATCACTTTCTGTGCTTCAGCCTTACCTCTTTGATCTTCACATTGCTTCTTGAGCAGGCGGAATGCCAAAGCAGTTTCTGTTGTTGTTCCGCTCTTTGAGATGTTGATGACACCAAACTTTTTGCCTTTCAGATACTCGCTCAGCTCAGCCAAATAATCTTCTCCGATGTTGTTACCTGCAAACAAAATGACAGGGTTTTTCTGATCGTTCAGTAACCACTGGAAGCTGTTGCTCAGTGCTTCGATTACTGCTCTTGCACCCAAGTAGCTACCTCCGATACCTGCCACAACCACCACGTCGCAATTTTCTCTGATGACCTGAGCTGTTGCATTCAGTTCGCCAATAAATTCTTTGGTGATTGAAGATGGCAAATGCAGCCATCCCAAGAAGTCGTTTCCCGGACAAGTGCCGTTTTCAAGCGCTTCCTGTGCAGCCTTAACCTGTGGTTCCCATGCAGCCAATGCATCATTGCTCAGAAACTGAGTTGCTTTTGTGATGTCTAATTGAATATTTTTCATTTTCTTACCTTTTTAAAAAAGTGTCTTGTTATCTGAATGAATCTGTTAACAGTTTGATTTCAATGCTTGGGGAAATGCGCTCGTATAATATGTTATAGACCGCATCCAATATGGGCATGTTTACGTGTAAATGGCGGTTGAGATCTTTCATACACTTAGTGCCATAATATCCTTCAGCAATCATTTCCATTTCTATTTGTGCACTCTTTACACTGTATCCTTTTCCAATCATAGTGCCAAACACACGGTTGCGGCTGAAATTTGAATAGCCGGTAACCAACAAGTCGCCCAAATAAACCGAATCAATCAGGCTTCTTTCCATTGGGTGTACTGTGTTGAGCAGTCGCTTCATTTCCTGCACGGCATTGGCTATCAATACTGCCTGGAAATTGTCGCCGTATTTCAGTCCGTTGCAAATGCCCGATGCTATGGCATAGACATTCTTTAAAACCGAGGCATATTCTATACCGATTACATCGGCACTGATTTTGGTCTTGACATATTCGCTCGCCATCATGTCGGCAAAGCATTGCGCTTTCTTTAAGTCAGAACAACCGATAGTGAGGTATGTCAGACGGTCCATTGCTACTTCTTCGGCATGACTCGGTCCGCCTAGTACGGCTAGATTCTCATCGGGTACATTATATACCTGATGAAAATACTCTGAGCACACCAGATTCTCATCGGGTACAATTCCTTTAATGGCTGTAACAATGAATTTGTCGCGCAGCTTAACTTTAAGCTTCTTCAGGTGGCTCTTTAAATAAGGAGAAGGTGTGACGAATATCAGCGTATCCGAATTTTCCACAACTTTGTTAATGTCCGAAGAAAAATGAATACGATTTACGTCGAAATGCACACTGGTCAGATATGCAGGGTTATGGCCTAAGCGACGAAACTCTTCAATACGGTCATCGCGTCGCATGTACCAATAGATGGAGTCGTTTTGCTCCAGCATCATCTTGGCTATGGCGGTAGCCCAGCTACCGCCACCCATGATTGCTATGGTTCCGCAATTCTCCATAGATATTTGTTTATTTCAGTTTCTCAACCCATTCCGTAATATCGTTTACGGATGGTTTCGTCATCTCTAATTTGTACTTCTTTATAATATCGCCTATCTGTTGCTGGATCTTTTGTGCATTGCCGTCTTTCAGGTCGTTCACCAAATTATATCCTGCTTTCTGCAAGACAGGGACAATTTCTTCGGGTACTCCGATGGCCATAAATGCTTGTGGAGCATCTTTTGGCATTTTCTTTTCCGGGCGCATCTGAGGGAAGAACAACACTTCCTGAATGGTTGACTGTCCGGTGAGCAACATAGTCAAACGGTCCATACCGATTCCGATACCGGCTAAGTTTGGCATACCATATTGCAAGGCACGCAAAAAGTCTTGGTCGATGAACATAGCCTCATCATCTCCCTTTTCACTCAGGCGAAGCTGTTCCTGGAAACGTTCTTCCTGGTCAATTGGATCATTCAACTCTGAATAGGCATTAGCCAATTCCTTTCCGTTAACCATCAATTCAAAACGTTCTGTAAGTTCTGGATTGTTGCGGTGTTTTTTGGTAAGCGGAGACATTTCTACAGGATAGTCTGTAATGAAAGTTGGCTGGATGAAAGTACCCTCGCAGAACTCTCCGAAGATTTCATCAATCATCTTGCCCTTGCCAAAGGTCTCATCCACCTCGTCCATATTCAATGCTTTGCACACTTCGCGGATTTCAGCCTCTGATTTACCGTTCAAGTCATATCCGGTTTTTTCTTTGATGGCATCCAATATGCTGATGCGCTTGTAAGGGGCCTTAAAGTCGATCTCATGGTCGCCAACTTTTACTTTTGTAGTACCGTTGACATCCAGGGCAATCTTCTCGAGCATGTTTTCTGTATAGTTCATCATCCAATAGATGTCCTTGTAAGAAACGTACAGCTCCATGCATGTAAACTCCGGATTGTGATTGCGGTCCATACCTTCGTTACGGAAGTTCTTTGAGAACTCATATACACCTTCAAAACCACCCACAATCAGTTTCTTCAGATATAACTCACAGGCAATACGCATGTAGAGGTCGATATCCAGTGCATTGTGGTGTGTGATAAACGGACGTGCTGATGCTCCTCCAGGGATAGACTGCAGAATTGGAGTTTCTACTTCGGTGTAGCCATCCTTATCGAAATATTCGCGCATGGACTTATAAATCTGAGAACGCTTCAAGAAGGTCTCCTTCACTCCCGGATTGACAACCAAGTCAACATATCTCTGGCGGTATCTCAATTCAGGATCATCGAAAGAGTCGTAAACTTCGCCGTCCTTAGTTTTTACGATAGGCAGCGGTTTCAAACTCTTGGCCAACACAGTCAGTTCTTTTGCGTGTACACTGATTTCACCGGTTTGGGTTTTGAATACAAAACCTTTAATACCTACGAAGTCGCCCAAGTCGAGCAATTTCTTGAATACGGTGGTGTACATATCCTTGTTTTCATCAGGACAGATATCATCGCGGGTGATATATACCTGGATACGTCCTTTTGAATCTTGCAATTCGATAAATGAAGCCTTACCCATGATGCGTCTGCTCATCATACGACCGGCGATGCAAACCTCTCTTGGTTCGTCTGTTTCGCAGAATTCATTGCGTATATCTGTAGAAAGAGCATTGGTAGGGAACTCTGCTGCCGGATATGGGTCGATGCCCAAGGCACGCATTTCATTCAGATTGTTACGTCTTACGATTTCCTGTTCACTTAATTCTAAAATATTCATGTTCGTTACAATTACTGTATTTTACTCGCAAAAATACAAAAGTTTTCTGAGGCAAACGAATGATTTTCATATTTGTTGCCTCTTTTCTTAATTAAATAATGTATATAGCGATACAAAACAGAGTTTTCTCTGCATGTTGCATACGATGCTTTATTTACCATTTTTTTATGTAAACGTTGGTTTCTTTGCGTTCAAATTCCATTTTCTGATAAAGTTGGTTGGCTTTGACGCGCTTTGGATTTGAAGTAAAGAGCAACTGTCCTACATGATGCTTCCGCGCTTCTTCTGTTGCATGTGCCACAAGCATTCTCCCGCCGGATTTACCCTGATGCTCGGGTAGTACGACAACATCCTCCAGGCAAGCTTTCTTCCCGGTGATACTGTAGTAAATACCTAGGCAGCAACAACCTATCAATTCTTCATCTTCGTACAGGCCGTATAGATGACTTTCACTGGCCTGAAGCAGATTATTTAATTTTTCGTCCGTAAAAGTACTGTTGGTGGTCAGCGTGTTTAGTAACCGAATCAGTGAGGCACGTTCGAGTGCATCGGGAGCAATTATCTCTTTAATATACATAGTGTTGTTTTTTATATTTGAAGCAAGTTCTCAAAAAAAAATGGATCTTGCAAATGATTCTTGATATTTTTACAATAGATAATGTATCCAATTGTTTTGCTTTTCTTTGGTTGCATGCCATAGGATGACATTATCAGTGGATGAAAACAACAGTTCTTTCCTCATCGAGTTAATAAAATAATGATTGTATGAACACGAACTTGTAATCATTCTAATTTTAGCCTTAAAATATTTTTTATTATAAAATACCTATTATTGATTAGGAGGTTATTGAAATTTTCTATGTATCTTTGCAAAGTGATAAGAAAGAAAATATAGAAGTATCATATTTAATTGAGATTAGTATGGAATTTACACAGGAAAGCTGGGCCGGCTTTAAAGGCGATCTTTGGAAGAAGGAAATCAATGTACGTGATTTTATCCAAAACAACTACACTCCTTATGAAGGTGATGATTCTTTCTTGAAACCGTCTTCAGAGAAGACACGCAAGGTATGGAATAAGTTGACAGAAATGTTCAAGGTGGAACGTGAACGCGGTGTTTACGATACAGAAACCAAACTTCCTCAGTCTATTTCTACTTACGGACCTGGTTATATTGATCAGGATAATGAAGTGATTGTAGGTCTGCAGACAGATGCTCCATTAAAACGTGCCATCTTCCCGAAGGGCGGTGTACGCATGGTAGAAAACAGCTTGAAAGCTTATGGTTATGAGTTGGATCCATTGACAAAGGAAATCTTTACAAAATTCCGTAAAACTCATAACGAAGGTGTGTTCTCTGCTTATACACAAGATATCTTGGCAGCCCGCCACTCTGCAATCATTACCGGTTTGCCTGATGCTTACGGCCGTGGCCGTATTATCGGTGACTATCGCCGTGTGGCTTTATATGGTACTGCCATCTTGATTGAAGATAAAAAGAATTTCCAGAAACGTTTGGAAATTAATGAGATGAAGGAGGATGTAATCCGTCGTCGTGAAGAAGTTACCGAACAAATCAAGGCTTTGAAAGAATTCGAAGCAATGTGTAAAGGCTATGGCTTTGACGTAACCCGTCCGGCAAAGGATGCTAAAGAGGCTGTTCAGTTTGTATATCTGGCTTATTTGGCTGCAGTGAAGGATCAGGATGGTGCAGCTATGTCTATCGGACGTACTGCCACATTCTTGGATATCTTTATCGAAAAGGATATCAAAGAGGGTAAGCTGACAGAAGAAGAGGCTCAGGAATTAGTGGATCAGATGATCATTAAACTTCGTATCGTGCGCTTCTTGCGTACTCCGGAATATAATGATCTGTTCTCAGGAGACCCAGTATGGGTTACAGAGTCTTTGGGCGGTATGGGCCTTGACGGACGTACTCTTGTAACAAAAACTTGTTTCCGCTACTTGCACACTCTGTATAACTTAGGTCCTGCACCAGAGCCAAACTTGACGGTACTGTGGGCAGATAAATTGCCTGAAAACTGGAAACAGTTCTGTGCAAAGGTTTCTATTGATACCTCTGCTATCCAGTATGAGAATGATGACCTGATGCGTGTCGACTATGGAGACGATTATGGTATTGCATGTTGTGTATCACCAATGAAGATTGGTAAGCAGATGCAGTTCTTTGGCGCTCGTGCCAATTTGGCTAAGTGTTTGCTTTATGCTATTAATGGTGGACGTGACGAGCGTACCGGTGAGCAAGTTGCTCCTAAGTTCGAAGCAATTACTTCTGAATACCTCGACTATAATGAGGTAATGGAAAAATATGAGCAGATGATGAAATGGTTGGCCAAGGTATATACCAATGCCTTGAAGATTATTCATTACATGCACGACAAGTACAACTACGAAGCATATGAGATGGCACTTCACGACGGTGACGTGCAGCGCATCTTTGCTACCGGTATTGCCGGCTTGTCAATTGTAGCAGACTCTCTGGCTGCTATCCGCGACTGTAAAGTGAAGGTTATCCGTGACGAACGCGGTTTGGCTGTTGACTTTGAGCGTGAGGGTGATTATGTTCCTTACGGAAATAACGACGACCGTACAGACGGCATTGCTGTTGAAATTGTAACGAAGTTTATGAACTTCTTGCGTCAGCATGAAACTTATCGCAATGCTGTTGCTACTCAGTCTATCTTGACGATTACCAGCAATGTGGTTTATGGTAAGAAAACAGGAACAACTCCTGATGGACGTAAGGGGGGTACTCCTTTTGCGCCAGGAGCAAATCCGATGAACGGACGCGACGTGAAAGGCGCTGTTGCTGCTTTGGCTTCTGTAGCTAAATTACCGTTCCAGCACGCACACGATGGTATCTCATTTACATTTGGAATCTCTCCTGCAACATTAGGTAAAGAACGCGATATTCAGGTTGCAAACCTGGTGGGACTGTTGAACGGTTATTTCACTCCACAGGGAGGTCAGCATTTGAATGTGAATGTATTCGATCGTGAACTGTTGCTTGATGCTATGGAACACCCTGAATTATATCCGCAGCTTACAATCCGTGTTTCCGGATATGCAGTTAACTTTGTGAAGTTGACTCGTGAGCAGCAGTTGGATGTGATTTCACGTACCATTAATCAGGCTTTATAATAAATTGAATAGTGATTAAAGGAAAAATACATTCACTGGAGAGTTTCGGGACCGTTGATGGTCCCGGAATTCGTTTTGTGACTTTTATGCAGGGTTGCCCTTTGCGTTGTCAGTATTGTCATAATCCGGATACCTGGGATGTAAACCGGGAAACGAAATATGAATATACCCCTCAGGAGTTGCTGAATGAAGTGTTGCGCTATAAAAGCTTTATCCGTAACGGTGGCGTAACTTTGACCGGTGGCGAGCCTTTGATGCAAGCAAACTTTGCGCGCGAATATTTTAGGCTGTGTAGGGAAGCTGGTATTCATACTGCTTTGGATACTTCGGGTGCCGTGTGTACGGAACAAGCAGTTGCAGTTCTTGATTATACTGATTTGCTGATGCTGGATATAAAAGCATTGGATGAGACTTTGTGTAGAAAAGTATGTGGCAGTGATGGTCGCAATGCTTTGCGTTTATTGGACGAAGCACAAAAGAGAGGTGTGAAGGTATGGATTCGTCATGTAGTTGTTCCAGGCTTGACTGATGATGACGTTCAGTTGGGACGTTTGGTTGATTATTTGAAGCAATATTCCGTTGTGGACAAGATAGAATGGTTACCTTATCATACGATGGGCGTATTTAAGTACGAACAGTTGGGGCTGCCTTATCCTTTAAAGGATGTTTCTGCCATGTCCAAGGAGCGGATAACCGAAATACGTGAACGTTATAAGGATGTTTTTCCGATTCACACTCACGATGCGTAATAAACCTTGTTAGAAAATTAAAATCCAAGTCTTTAGTTTTTAGAGGCTTGGATTTTAATTTTATTGAGATTCTCAATCGGATACTTAAGGCTGTAGATACACAGTCTCACCTTTTTCCTTAAGAATCCATTTATTGTCTTTTTGAATTAACTTCCATTTTTTACCCTTCCAAACAAAATGTTCTCTGCGTTGCAGTATTCCATTTTTTCCCTTTTGGGGAAGAAACAATTCCACCTCCTTTTTATCGTCAGAAAATACGATAAAGGCAACATCTGTTTGTTGTGTATTCGGCGAATGCAGGCGGATACCTTCTTCAAATATCCTGATGCAATCTTTTCGGACATGGCTCCATGTATAACCGGCAGAGCCGATACAACCGTGTTTGTCGCGGTCGCCTCCGACTAATTTAGAAGACGAATGCTGCATGCAGTTACATCCGGAAAGTAAACATGCAGCAGTGCCTAATGTCAAAAGAATCTTTTTCATGCGGCTTGATCAGTTTATTCTTTGTTTTCCTGTTTCTTTCGTTTATCCAACATCATGTTCATGAAAGCCGAACTGATGATACCGGTAGGAATGGCAATCATGGCTATTCCAATCAAACTAATCAAACTGCTGAGTAAACGTCCTAAAGGAGTAATCGGGTAGATGTCGCCATAGCCTACAGTGGTGAAAGCAACGATGGCCCACCAGAATCCGTCGCCGATGTTAGAAAAAGCTTCTGGTTGGGCATTTCTTTCTATGTAATACATTAATATTCCTGAAAATCCAAGCATGATGCCACAAGCTGTATAGGCGGTGACCAATTCTTCGTGCACCTCATGAAGTACTTCGCCGATGAGACGAAAGGAGCGTGAATAGCGAATCAGTTTGAATATGATGAGTATATAAGCCAAGACAACCAAATGCAGATGCGGCGAGTCTTGAAAAAAATAAATCACCACAAATGGTAATATGGCTACAAAGTCAATGATTCCGTAAAATGAAAACATATATTTCAGTCGCGCTTTAATAAGTCCCAACTGTGGGTATTGCATGGGAGCAGCTATCAGTCGCAGTACGTATTCGATAGTAAACACAAACGATGAGATATAATTAAATAAAAACAACTGTGCTCGATAGGGTTTGGCTTCTTCGAATGAACTGTATATGATAGAACTGATGGAGCCTACGATAAAGAACAGCACGATATACTGAAACCATTTACGTTTCAATTGCTGGTGTATTTTAGGATATAACGGTTTGAATATTTTCTTTAGTTTTGTTGCTTGTTGTTCTTTTGTATTTTGCATAATTGTATTTATCTCTTGTTCTTAAGAATCATTTTGCTATTGCAAATTTATGGAAATATTTTAGACTCGGTTACAAAACTCATATGGTTTATGCATAAAATAGCCATATAGTGAAGCCTCTCTTGTTTTTTCTAGTTGTCTTTTCTATTTTAATTTGCTAATTTTGTTTGTTGTTTATAAGAACAGATTTATGAAGAAGTATAAGGCTTACTTATTTGATTTTGATTATACCCTGGCCGATTCGTCAAAGGGTATTGTGCTTTGTTTCCGTACAGTGTTGGATCGTCATGACTATACCGATGTGACCGACGTGCAGATAAAGCGTGCCATAGGTTTAACTTTAGAAGAGTCGTTTGCGTTGTTTACTGGAGTGAGTGACCCTACTGTATTAGCTGCTTATAAGGATGAATATGTAAAAGAGGCTGATAAATGTATGACTGCCAATACGGTGTTGTTTCCCGAGACACTTTCTGTGCTTCGTTCTTTGAAAGAACAAGGGGTTAAATTGGGAATCATTTCAACTAAATACCGTTATCGTATTGTAGATTTGCTTTCACAGTTTCTGCCAGAAGATTTTTTGGATGTGATTATTGGTGGAGAGGATGTTTCTGCACATAAACCTTCGCCCGAAGGTTTGCTTCAAGCTGTTTCAAAATTAGATTTAGACATTAAAGATGTGTTGTATTTGGGCGACAGTGTGGTAGATGCACAAACAGCAATGGCAGCAGGAACTGATTTTGCGGGCGTGCTGCATGGAATGACCACGCGCAGTGAATTAGATTCTTATCCCAATGTAGGCTTGCTCGAAACTCTGGAAAGTTTGTTGTAAAAGTTAGAATTCGAACAATAAAAATAAAAAAAGATACTGTACTTTGCTG
>Cinder_p2__coassemble_1533_pt1 | contig 26125 bp, 22 predicted proteins | sample Cinder_p2__metabat2_high_PE_004 | metagenome-assembled genome bin Cinder_p2
CTATAAGTAAATATAATCTCTTTATACCTTTTGAAAACAATTCAATACGCCAGACTTTTTTTAAAAGCATATAACAATTGATATAGTCTTTTGCATAAAAAGAATTTTTAGCAGAAATATAAATTGCTAAAATTACATACTTTCTAAAATAAGGGCTTGCAGACCTATATTGCAGCCATTCAAGATAAGGGAAATCATCTTTGTTTTGGGTATAATTTCTAGAGAGACTTGTTGGGGAATCAACTGTATATCGCATTAAAGATTTGTTGCAAAAAGCAACTGGATACTTTAATGCCACTCGCAACCAGACATCAATATCCTCACCTCTTTTTATGCTCTCCCGAAACATTGACATTCTTGAAGCTATTTCACGTTTCAGACAAGTAGCACTTGTTATATTAATCGACAAGCCAAAATTAAATGAAGTTTCAAAATAATCCTTCAACAATGAATACGTTGGCAAATTTTTAATTCTGTTAGTATAAAGAACCTTACCTTTACAAACTGCACTATAAGCCGATGCATAAAGTCCCGCATTCGGAAAGCGAAGAATCAACTCATTAATTGAATAAAGATAATTCTCTTCCCAAACATCATCAGAATCTAAAAATGCTATTATTTCATGGGTTGCCTTTTGTATTCCATAATTTCTAGCTATAGAGACACCACCGTTTGGTATCGTATAAATCTTTATTCTAGAATCTTTGAAAGATTCAACCACTTTCAAACTACGATCAGTAGAAGAATCATTGACGACTATTATTTCAAATTCCGAATAAGTTTGATGCAATACGGATTGAATAGTCTTGCCAATATAATCTTCTTTATTATATAATGGTATAACAACTGAAAACATATTATTCTTTCCTTTTTTTTAATTGAACATATCGCAAATAATAACCTACAAAAGGCATTGCAAAAATCCATTTATATGTATTTCCTGTCACTATAGAGTTTACCAAAAAAGCAGTTAAGAGAGCCATGCATAGATAACTTTCTATACATTTATTTCTCAATAAATATCGATATAAGCCTACAAAATAAAGAAGTATTGTTACAATCTGAATTAAACCACGTTCAATAAACAAAATAAAAACATAACTTTCTGCACCCAACAACATACTGCTCAGATACTGATCCTTAGCCTTAATTTCATCCCAAAAATAATTAAAACCATTACCAAATATTGGATTTTTCAAAAACAAATCCCAACTAAACGCCAGTTGTTGGAGACGCATTGTCACATTACTACCTCCTGAAGTTCCTCCATCCTCCCTGAATGCATCTGTAAATTGACTAACAATAGATTCACCTACGAACAAATAAAGAATAAAAAGAGATACTAACGAAGTACCCATGTATTTCATCTTACTTGATGATTGGAAAAATAGGGCTGAATACAAAACTATAGAGCCTGCTATTAAATCCAAAAGCGAAGAACGCGACTTTGTCAACATCAAACTGATAAACAAAAGAACTGCAATAAAATTCTGGAAAGCAGAAAATTTATATTTTTGCCGAAAATATAGCAACAAAATCAAATAGATAGACATAGCAAAACCTCCAAGATGCGAATCAAAAAAGAAGGAAGCAATTCTATGTCGATCATCATTCATTGAATCAGTATCTCCGATTGATGCAGAATACGGATCTGCTTTTATTGCAAAACAAAATACAGAATAAACTCCAACTAAAAAGACTAATACCAATATTGTTTTCAATAACTTTTTTTCCTTAGTGTTTGTGCCAAATGAAACATATCCTAATATTACACTACCAAAAGTTTCAGCAAACATTACCAACGCTTTACTTACTCCTTGAAACAGGCTTAGACGCTGATCAAATATACCTGTAAGCAAGTGAGAAACAAAAACTAAAAGCAACAAGAACGAAGATGGCATGTGCTTTACAGATTTAATCTCATTTGATCTAAACAAAACAGAAATAAAAAATGCCACAACTAAAATACGAGGGGCGGAGAGTTTGTAAGAAACTTCTAAGCCAAAAGGTAAAAAAGTTATACCTATCAAAAAAACAAGAAATCTACTTTGCTTATCTCGTACTATGAGCATCATTGAAATAATGATGCATGAGGCTATCAATAAGATATTCATTGATTATTATTATTATTGATTTATATATTCATTCATTGAAACCAAAAAATCTTTCGATAATCTGCGATCAACTTTACGACAGAAAAGATTATGACTTTTTATTACATTACTAACATCTTCTGTTACTAAAACTTTTGGTCCATTTGGAACAGACCAATCTATATAACGAAGATTTGAGGTAACAATAGTATCTCTTAATGGAGAATTCATCAAAACTGTCTGAAAGAAAACTTCTTCTCCACATGTTGAATTGTTTAACCTAGCAATCATATCTTTGGCCAATTCACTTTCTAGACAATACTTTACCGCTTGTTCTGATAAAGAACAATAAACAGAACCTCCATATAATTTATAAGAAGGAAGTTTTCGTGTCAGATGAAATATTTGCTGAAAAAATTGATAGCTTTTATCTAACACTTTCATATATGGCTTACGTACATCATCAAATGACGCCAATGTTCGATACTGTAAGATATGTAAACCGCCCTTCCACCAATGACTCCGTGGCAAATCAAAACAATCAAGATAAGATGTATGTAATTTTAACAAATCATCAATTCGAGACAATGGACAGCAAATATAATCTTGCCCTGTTATCAAATGATAAAAATCATATTGCCTATTCGCACCATATGCCTTAGACAAAAGGAACAAAAATGCCTTTAAATGTTCAATACTTCCCCAAAAAATCTTATACTTTTTAAATACATTTGCTCGTGGAGAGATATCAGAAGGGTTTATTTGACATTTCTTGTCCAAATGTATGTAAAAGTCGAAATTATCAGGAGCTGATTCTATAATTTTATTTATTAAACCTACATCTTTATATGCAGTCATTATGATACAATGTTCCATTATTTTATCTCCAAGATTATTTGATGTTTATATTCCTCATCCTCCAATGGGGGTACATTATTCAATCCACACTCATTTACAGATTTTGAAGGAACAGCAACCTTTGTCCTAGCATTCATTTTATACCAACAATATTCAATGTCTACATGCCCAATATCAATTGCTTGCCCCCCCCACAACGCAATATCATAAGCTAGAACTGTTGCTGTCATACCCAAAGCACATAGAACTAAAGTGTCTTTATTCTCTTTACAATAAGATATTACGGAAGTATATATTCGGTCATATTGCTCAAAAGCGTTCACTGAAGGACATAAAATTCTTCTTATTGAAATAGCATTATTAAACAAATCATTTCCCACGCCTAATCTACTCCCATCACCTTCTACTATCAATAATGACCTTTTATTCCATATTTTCTTTAAAAATTCTACATACTTAGCCGTTTGTTGTTTATCATTACGATCCATATAGAAACGAGTAAATAGACTATCTCCATAACAGTTTAAAATAGGAAGCTTTACCAAGAAATTATAATTCTTAAAAACATACTCTCTCCAAAATCTACGAGCCGTAAAGTTTATTTTGTCATCTAACATAAGGGATACTGGTAAACAAACCAAAACATCAGGACATTTAGACATCAAACATTGGTTTAATCGCTCTGCTAATTTGTCATTAGAAATTTGGAATGAAGAATTTTTATTTTGTATAATTTCAAACTCTCCATCTCCATATCTCGAAACAGAACATCTATCATTTATGATTTTTTTTACAGTATCTTCACGACTCAAAATATGAAGTTTATGAGTCAATCTAAATTTATAATAAAAAACAGATACAAAACAATAACGAATAAAATAATAAGCTTGTTTAATACAATACATAATCGTTAAAAATGATTCTTAGAAATAATACTTTTTATACATTTCATCAATAACATTCGTTCCTTTTGCTGTAACCCGAAACACATTATAATAACTAATTCAGCCCCTATAATCATCAAAGACTTATATATCAAGGAAGAAAAAGAATTACATGGTTGAAAGAAAACAAAGCACGAGACTACCAAAAGCGAAACCAAACCTATAGGAACAATAACACCTTTGATATAAGATTTGAATTTCATCTGAATTCGTGGTAAGACTATTTTCAAACGAACAATCTGTGTAATGAACTCTACTACTAAATATACAATAAATACAATTTCCGGTTGGGTTACCCCCAGCCATAAAAGCCAATAAGCTATTGGTACTATCGAAATCAAGAAAAAACCCTCAACCGTTTGGAATTTCTTTATAATACCAGTGGCATGAATTGCTGTAATAACTGGATTCTTTACACATTCAAGCAATGCTATCAACAACGTTAAGCGAATAAAAGCAACTGTATGATCTGGTACATTTCCTAACCATAGACCTAAAATATACTTAACATTAATCATAACAGGCACAATTACAAGTATCATTATATAAAATGAATACTTAGATGCGTACACAATCAATTTATGCATGTATGCAAGATTATTAGTTGCATAAGATTTTGTTATTTGAGGATTAATTGCCATTAAGAAATTACTACATAGTTGCAAAATAGCTGATTGTACTTGAACAGCTATACCACGTGCCGCATTTACAACTGGTCCAAAGAACATATTAAGAAGAATATTCAATCCTTGCGTGTAACCGACAACAGCCAGATAACCTAAAGAGCTCCAACTTGAATAAGCAATAAGTTCCTTTAACAAAGGAAAATTCCAACATAATGAATGGTTACACTCTTTAAAATGTTTCTTACAATAAATCGTATAAATCAGCCTTATCAAAACCTGTATAATCAAAAGAAATGCTCCATACATTATCAGATAATCATAACTTAGCCATTCCAATAAAAACACAACAGCTAATTTAGACAAAACCTCAAAAATAGAGATATATGCAAAAGCGTCCATTCTTTCATGTGCAATAATTACAGCATTATAAGGAACACTAATTAATGAAACTATAGCTGTTATAATTGAAAATTGATAAATAAACAATGCCGCTATATACCTATCTTGTGGTATATTAAGTTTGTTCATAACAAACCATAAGCCTATTGTTTCTGCTAATATCAATAGAATTATACAAATAATTATATGAGCCATCAATGTGCTTCCAAACGTCTCTTTAAGTTTTTCAAAATTACCTTTTCCTAACGCTACCGTTATATATCTTGAAGCTGCACCCCCTAAAGGTCCTGTTATAACCCCCAACATTGTAATTATACCTGCAACAACATTAAAAATACCATAATCAACAACTCCCAGAACCCGCAAAATTACTCTGGAAGTATAAAGATTTATAGCCATCAAGAAAAGCATACGGAAATAAAGAAACACTGTGTTTTTTGCAATGCGCTTATTATTTGATGCTTGAGAAGTTTCTGACATAAAATTGTATAAAAATAAAATCTAGTTAGAATTCGTTGCTCATTCTTATTAGGAATGATATACCTAATTGCAAAAATACTAATTTTCTCTGAATTATCTGTCAAATTTTATTATTTTTGTATATAGGTCCCAAAATATCCTACAAATGTTTAGCTATTCGGCATTATATACTTCCTCTAAATTGCGGATTTTCGTTTGTTTCCGAATGCTTCGCCCATTCCTAATAAGAATGGGCGAAGTTTGCTAAACATTTCCACAAAGTGGTTTTGTGGGTAGATTTATGACAGTTCCTTTACAAAGGTGTACACTTTTCTTATATATAAATAAAGAGTTATCAGAATAGGTCTAAAAGCAATAACCTGTTCTGATAACTCTTTTCTATGCTAGCGTATTCACCGCTTTTTGCTCTAAAAACGGGCAGTAATCACCTGTTGGATGATTTTCTTGTTGGCCTCATTGATGGTTGCTACGTCTATTGACTCTAGATAGATTTGGGTGCTCTTGTAGGAATTGTGTTCCATGCCCTCACTGATGGTGGCTACCAGTATGTTCATGTGCAAGGCTACGCTTGCACACGTGTGGCGTGCCACGTAGGTGGTCAGCGGTATCTTCAAGCCTATTATCTCACCGATTTTCTTCAGGTTGTAGTTGGTGTTGTGCTCCACTTTTCTGTATGCAGAGTAGGGTGTAGCCTCCTTTCCTGCCTGAATAGGTAGCATATAGGGTGAATCCTTAGTTTGCTCGGCATATTTGTCGATGATGGCTTGCATCGGTTTCATTCACTCGATGTTGATATTTTGATGTGTCTTGCGACGGTTATAACTCACCGTGCCACATTTCAAATCGGTCTTCTTCAGAAATGCCATATCCACGAATGCCATGCCTCGGAGATAGAAGCTGAGCAGGAACAGGTATCGTGCCTTGTCAAGGGATGATCCTCTTGGCAAGTCTAACTTTTCTATTTTGCGAATATCCTTTACAGTAATGGCTCGTTTGGCGGTTCGCACATTGCCTGTCTTTACACGAGCGAAGATGTTCTTGGCTGGCGCATGGGCTACTTCCACTGCTTTATTGTAAATGGTGCGTAGGGTTCGCAGATAGAAGGATATAGTGTTTTGACCGACACCTTTATTCCATAGCCATGCCTGATACATTTCCATCATCTCGCTTGTCATTTGTGAGAAGGTAAGGTCTTCATTGCCACGAAATTCCATGGAGCGATTGGTTGCATTGGCATAATTGTTCTTCTAAGGAAAAAAGCAATCGTTACATCGTTTTGTCTTGGTTGTTGTTATTGCTCGTTTATGGAGTCTACTATCAATATGATTTTTCTGCCACTCGCATGCTGCGAATTGCCAATTATCCATTGAGAACCTTATTTCCACTTTGGGGAACTTATAACATGATGTTTACATGTAAAAATTTGTGTACCCAAATAAACAGTTTGCCGTCAAGCAAGGTTTATTCCTATTTAAAGGCAAATTCCTATGAGTTTGTATCTTTACTCGGATCCCTTGAATTACCTCTTGATACCGATTCTTGTGTATTTCCTGGGAGATGGCATTTTTTACAACTGATTCGGGTGCTTTTACTGCATTTATGGTGCGCTTCTTTGGTACTTTATTTGGTGCGATGTTGCTAATTTATATTATTAAACAAATTAAAATAAGAATTGGAGGCAAAACAGCATAAATAGAGTTCCTGTAACCGGAATAATTTTAGTATCTTTGCTCTGTTATAAACTTTTGTTTTAATCTTTAAATATGGCACAATCCGTAAAACTAAATTTCTTTTATAATATTCTGTTGAATATATCCAAGGTGTTGTTTCCCTTAATTACAGCCCCTTATGTAGCGCGTGTATTGGAACCGGACGGTATCGGCTTGTTTAATTTTGCAAATACATATGCTGGATACTTTTCTTTGTTTGCACTATTAGGTACGTCACTTTATTCTATCCGTGAAATAGCCAAAATGCGCGATGACCTGAAAGCACAGGAAAAGTTTGTGTCCGAAATTATGTCCTTGTTGACTTGTACCACAGTTTTCTGTTCCATATTGTTTATAGGTTCGGTATTTTTAGTACCTCAATTATATCAAAACTATGCCATATTCCTTGTATCTGGACTGACCCTTTATTTGACTCCAGTAACGATAGAGTGGTTTTATTCCGGAAGAGAAGAATTTGGTTATATTACCTTCCGAGCTCTTTTCTTGCGTATCATCAGTATTGTATTCCTTTTTCTTTTGGTAAAAACTAAAGATGATTTGTTGGTCTATGTCAGTTTAAATGCTGTAATGGGTGTGATTAATATTGTCTGGAACTACATCAAGATGTGGCAATTAGGGGTTCGCCCTCGTTTTACTTGGCACTTCAAGCAACACATCAAACCGCTCTTGTTATTGTTTTCAGCCAATGTAGCTATTTCTATTTATACCATGCTTGATACCTTGATGTTGGGTTTTATGACCAATTATGATGAAGTGGGTTATTACAACAGTGCGATTAATATATCTAAGAACTTATTGCCTATTGCAACCAGTCTGTCAGCAGTAGCCATGCCCCGTTTGGCATATTATATGAAGCAAGGTGATTGGAATCAGATTAATGTCTTTATGGATAAGTCTCTTTCTGTAGTTTCGTTTTTATGCTTTCCGATTACCTTTGGTGTGATAGCTATTGCGCCCACCTTTGTTCCTTTATTTTATGGTGATTTGTTTTATGGTGCTATACTTCCATTGCAAATAGTAATTGGAGTTGTCGTTGCCATTGGGTTAAATAATCTGTTAGGAATGCAAACGCTATTAAGCTTGGGACATGATAAATTGTTCTTGTATTCACTGTTGGTTGGAACCTTCTCTAACTTCTTCACCAATTTAATTGTGATTCCTAAATTTGGTGCCTCCGGTGCTGCAGCAACCTCTGTCTTTGCTGAAACATTGATAGCTTTAGTAATGCTTGTATCTGTCTATAAATACACGCAAGTACGTTTTCATCGTTTCCGTGAAGCCATTATCAGTGCTTTGATTGCGCTTGGCTTCTTCCCTTTAATCTATTTAATGAAAATGGGGTTGGAAGGATGGCCCTTAGTTGGTGCTTTCATTTTAGGTGGAGGCATCTATTATATAGGTGTGCAATACATTGTCAAAAATTCTTCTGTGATGATTTTTGTAGAATTGATTAAAAACAAAGTTTTGAAGAATTAAACATAAAACCCTAACATTTCTTTTTATGTATCAAGATAAAAAAGTAATCGTATGTACCGCTGCCGGGCGGCGGCGCTATATGCAGTATCTGATTCCGTTCATAGTTCGTTCGGAGATGGTGGACCGATATGATATATGGATTAATACGCACAACGGAGCAGATATTGAGTTTTTCAAACAGTTGAAAACAAAGTGTGATCCGCAATATGCCGAGAAAATCAATCTGGTTTGGCAACCCGATGGTGTAGTTAATGGTATCTCTTCTATCAATGCTTTCTATAAGCAATGCATCGATGAAGACGCCATTTACTTTAAGATTGATGATGACGTTGTATGGATGGAACCCAATGCCATCGAAAATATGGTGAAATTCCGAGTGGAGCATCCGGAATATTTCTTGGTTTCTCCTTTGGTCATCAACAATGCCACTTCCACTTATCTGCTTCAGGTTACGGATAAAATCAAGCTGAATGCTTACTATAATTCTCATGCTGATGGTGCCGTTCTTTGGAGAAACGACCGCTTTGCAGCCGAACTGCATCAGTGGTTCTTGGATAAAAAACTAAAGACGGGGACTTATACCGACTTGCATTGCGGCATGCATCCACAAGGAATTGCTCGCTTTTCCATCAATGCTATTCTGTGGTTTGGCTCTGAGATGAACAAAATCCAAGGAATTGTTCCCGGAGATGATGAAGAGTTCCTGTCTTGTATCTATCCGGCAAAGAACGGCTTGGCAAATTGCTTTAATGGAAATGTCCTTGTTTCTCATTTTGCTTTTTATCCGCAACGTGCTGAACTCGACAGGCAATGTATTTTGGAGCAGTATGGTGAATACTTGCATCAGCAATGGGCAAAAGACCCAATTATGAAAGGCATTGACGATGCAATACAAGGTATCATGAAGGACGTGGCGCAGAGAGAAACGGAAATAATGCAACAGCCTTCGCCTTACAAGCAACCGGAAGTAGTTATAGCTCCTGTGGACAGCAGTGCCGTTGCACGTATTTACAAAATGCTTGTACCCAAGAAAATTCGGGAAGCTATTTATGATGCACGTCATAAAGAACCAGAGGAAACTCGTTTTATTGTAGAAAATTGATTTTGTATGCAAACGAATACGTTTCAGTATATGTTTAAGAAAAGTATACGTTTGCGTTATAAGAAAAGCCAAATGCTCTGCCGGATTCGGAAATCCGGCAGAGCATTTTCTTTATACCATTCTAAGAACGTTTTCATTACTTTTTGACATTTTGCTAAAAATACGCTCTGAGAATGCGGTATTTCTATCCCATGCTGAGGAGGTTGATAAAAACGTGATTCTCGCAGTGCGTTTTTGGAATTATTGTCCTGTTAATGAGTTTGTAATACCTTATTTTTATGTTTGCTTTTCTGCTTTATCTAGCCAAAAATGACGCAAAAAAATAGGAAAAATTACTTCTGTTACGGCAAGTCAGCATGATTATTTATAGAAGTCATGTTGAAAATAAAATTATCTCTTGGTGTTTTTCCATTTATCTCAAGTTATCTTTTTCAAAATAACATGTGAACTTTTGTATAACTATGCGGGTTTCTGGAAAGATATGCTGTGTTTTGTGCATAAGTATACAGCTGTAAAATTCTATTTTTGTCTATTTGTATCTTGTGTCCGAAAGTAGATCCTGTCTTTTTGTAGAATTTTGTTTTCATTCTTGACAATTTTGCTTGCTAAATGACAAATGTAAAACCAGTTTATTGCCGGGGGATATGACCAGGTCGGATGCATCTGCACAAAAAGGAAATCCGTGGAAAAGTTTATTTTCAGAATTTTGTTTTACTCTCGTCTTTTTGTATTTTTGCTTAAAAATTAAGCAGGGAGAGATAGCAGATGAAGAAATGGTATGTTCTATATGTCAAGATGCATCATGAAAAAAAAGTGGCACAACGGTTTGAGAATCGGGGAACGGAATGTTTCTTGCCGATACAAACCATAGTACGTCAGTGGTCTGACCGGAAAAAGAAAATGGAAAAGGTGGTCATTCCACGCATGCTGTTCGTACATGTAGAAGAGCAGGAGCGTGTGGAACTTTTGCAGGATCCATCCGCACAATACTATCTCTCAATACGGGGTACCGGAAAGCCGGCTTTCATTTCGGACAAAGAGATGGAACGCTTTATGTTTATGTTTGACTATTCTGATACAGCCATTGGTTTCTGCACCGAACAGCTGGCTCCGGGTTGCATGGTTCGTATCGTGAAAGGTCCCCTCACCGGTTTGGAAGGTGAACTTTTTCAGAACAACGGTCGGCATGAAGTGGCCATACGCATCCCGCAGTTAGGTTATGCCACCATCGAAGTGCCCGTCGGATATGTAAGCAAGATTGGTGACTAATACATCTTTTATATTTTTTTCTGCATCTCATATCGTCTTTTTTATCTATCTTTGCGCTGTATCACATAAACTGTAGTTAAAATGCAAGTAATTAAAACCGATCTGGAAGGCGTATTTATTATAGAACCAAAGATTTTTACAGATCCGAGAGGTTACTTTTTCGAATCTTTTTCACAGCGCGTATTCAACGAAAATGTAAGAGAAATTTCCTTCGTTCAAGATAATGAAAGTAAGAGCAGTTATGGCGTTCTGCGCGGACTGCATTTTCAAAAACCTCCTTTTACCCAGAGTAAACTGGTGCGTTGCATCAAGGGTTGTGTCTTGGATGTAGCCGTTGATATCCGTAAAGGATCGCCTACTTTTGGAAAACATGTGGCCGTGGAATTGTCTGAGGAAAACCATCGGCAGCTTTTTGTTCCGAGGGGCTTTGCCCATGGTTTCAGCGTTTTGAGTCCGGAAGCTGTCTTCCAATATAAGTGCGACAATTATTATGCACCGCAAAGTGAGGGAGCCATTGCCTGGAACGACCCTGCTTTGGGTATTGACTGGAAATTGAAGGCCGAGGATATCATATTGTCTGAAAAAGACAGCAAGCATTTGCCTTTGGATCAGGCAGAATGGTTGTTTGATTACCAGGAAGACTTATATAAATAAAACCTTATTTGTTAAACTTGAATTACAGAAAAGAAATATGATTATAGCGGTAGATTTTGACGGCACGATTGTTGAACATAAATATCCGGCTATCGGGCGAGAAATTCCTTTTGCCATCGAGACCTTAAAGAAACTGCAGCAAGATCGGCACAAGCTGATTCTGTGGTCCGTGCGCGAAGGAGAACTTTTGGACGAAGCGGTTGCCTTTTGCCGGGAACGTGGTTTGGAATTTTATGCGGTAAACAAAGACTATCCCGAGGAGGAACGCAGCCACAAGCACTTTTCACGGAAACTGAAGGCGGATTTGTTTATTGACGACCGCAATGTGGGCGGCTTGCCGGATTGGGGCATGATTTATCAGATGGTCAGCAAACGGCTTTCTTATGAGGATGTGCTGGAGGACTATCAGGATGACGAGCCAAAAGGTAAATCAAAAGGACTTTTTGGACGCTTGTTTGGAAAATAATTTTATCACATTAAATCAAACGTTACTTGTTTATGAAAATTCAGAATTTAGTGTATGTGCTGCTGGTAGCGCTTACGTTGGGGGCTTGTACTTCTTATAAAAAGGTTCCTTACTTGCAAAATGCCGCTGAAATAAACTTGGCAGCACAGCAACTTCCGCTATACGATGCCAAGATTATGCCGAAGGATCTGCTGTCGATTACCATCAATACAACTGATCCGAAGGTGTCTGCACCGTTTAATCTGATTATGCAGACACCGATTAATATTGGAAGCGGTGAGACATATAGTACTTCACAGCCTGCCATTCAGCAATATTTGGTGAGCAACAGCGGTGAAATTGACTTTCCTATCTTGGGACGCATCAAAGTGGGCGGACTGACTAAAAGCGAGGCGGAAGACTTAATCCGCCAGAAGTTGGAACCTTACATCAAGGAAAAGCCCATCGTGAATGTGCGTATGAGCAACTACAAAATTTCGGTATTGGGAGAGGTAAACCGTCCGGGTAACTTTACCGTGGGCAATGAAAAAATTAATGTCTTGGAAGCTTTGGCTATGGCAGGCGACCTGACGGTCTATGGAATTCGTGACAATGTAAAGTTGATTCGTGAAAATGCCGATGGCAAGCAGGAAATCATCACACTGAACCTGAATGATGCCAACTTAATCACTTCGCCTTTCTATTACTTGAAGCAGAATGACATTCTGTATGTCACTCCGAACAAGGCAAAAGCCAAGGGAGCAGACATCGGCAGTACTACGGGCTTGTGGTTCTCTGCCATTTCGATTGTAGTATCAGTGGCCAGCCTTTTGTTTAATGTGTTAAAATAATAATCCAATAGCTTATCCCGTATAATATTATGGCAGAAGATTTTTTGACCGATAACAGCAAAGAGAGTTCCGAAGAGAAAGTAAATCTCTATGCACTCCTGTTTAAATATTTAATCTATTGGCCCTGGTTTGTAGCCAGTGTCCTCCTGTTTTTGGCTTTGGGCTATTTTTATGTCCGTAAGAGCACTCCGGTGTACCAAATCAGCTCCTCCGTATTGATAAAGGAGGATAATAAGCGTGGTTTCGGTGCTCAGACGCCTTTGTCTTCTTTAAGTGGCATGGGTTTGATTTCCATGACCAATAATTTTGATAACGAGGTGGAAATCCTGAATTCGCGCACCCTGATGAAAAAGGTGGTCATTGCGAAAAATTTGTATATCACCTATACCGAGCCGCGTACCTTCTCTTATACGCGGGAACTTTACAAAACCGCCCCACTGAATGTCTATATGACACCCGAAGAGGCAGATAAATTGCCGGGAGGTATCTTCTTGAAATTTGAGAAACAGGAGAAGGCTGGACAGTGGAAGGTTGCCTTGAAGTATTATCAAGAGGGCGAAGAGCAGAAACAGGAGGCTACTATTACTAAATTGCCACAGGTTATCAATACTCCGGTCGGTGTGTTGACTGTTTCTGAAAATCCGAATTTAAAAGATGCCTCAAAGGCATTTTTGGAAGACCTGCCCAAAAACTTTGTGGTTTCGGTATTGCCGCCTACGGCCGTGGCGATTAGTTATCGGAAGGGAATTTCCATAGAGCCGACCTCGAAAACCACAACCATTGCGCAAATCAGCATGAAAGCTACGAGCAAGGCGCGTGCCGTGGATTTTATCAATACCCTGGTGGATTTGTATAATAAGGATGCCAATGACGAGAAAAACGAAATAGCCGAGAAAACCGGTGAGTTTATTGATAAACGAATCGAGCTGATTGGCCAGGAATTGGGCTCGACAGAAAATGAATTGGCCGACTTTAAGCAGCGTTCCGGATTGACCAATCTGTCCAGCGATGCGGAAATTGCACTGAAAGATAACTCGGAATACAATAAAGCCCGGGTCAGCAACGAAACCCAGATTCGCCTGGTGCAATTTCTGCGAGATTATATAAACAACCCGAAATTCGGGGATGATGTGATTCCAAGTAATGTCGGTTTGGAAGACCGAACCTTGACGGATGTCATCAATGCCTACAATGCGCAGATTGTGGAACGCAAGCGTTTGTTGCGTACTTCTTCCGAGGAAAACCCTGCCATCGCCAATTTGGATGTCAGCATCGAGGCAACTCGCCGCAATGTGCGCACCACTGTGTCCAGTGTGCTCGAAGGTTTGCAGATTACCAAGCGACAGCTGGACGAGCAGGCACGCAAGTTTGAGAGCCGCATCAGCAGCACGCCGCAGCAGGAAAAGGAGTTAATCAGCATTTCGCGCCAGCGTGAGATTAAAGCCACCCTGTATACCATCTTGTTGCAGAAGCGAGAAGAAAATGCCATTACTTTGGCCTCTACGGCCAGCAACAGCCGTATTGTGGAAGAAGCACTGGCAGGCAGCTATCCGGTGGCCCCGAGAAAGAAGGTGATTATGCTGATTGCCTTGATTTTGGGCTTGGGTGTGCCTTTTGCTATTATCTCTCTGCGCGAACTCTTGAAGTATAAAATTGAGAATGTGGACGATATCCGCAGCATTACCGATGTGCCTGTCTTGGCTGAATTGCCCATCAGTGACAAACCGACAACGGGGGGTGCCATTGTGGTTCGCGAGAATCAAAACGGCGTAATGGAAGAGGTGTTCCGCTCCTTGCGTACCAATTTGCTGTTCTTGCTGCAAGGCGATCATAAGGTGTTGATGTTTTCTTCTACCCAGCCCGGCGAGGGAAAATCCTTTGTAGCGGGAAATACGGCCGTCAGCCTGGCTTTGATGGGCAAGAAAGTCCTGATTGTGGGCATGGATATCCGCAAACCCGGTTTGAACAAGGTGTTCCATCTGTCACGTCGTGCCGACGGTATTACTTCTTATTTGAGCAATCCCGAAGGCGTTCGTCTGTTGGATATGGTACAGCAGTCGGACATTACTCCCAATTTGGATATACTTCCCGGAGGTCCGATTCCGCCCAATCCCACAGAATTGGTTTCTTCGCAAGCCTTGCCGGATGCCATCGAACAGCTGAAAGCCCGGTATGACTACATCATTTTGGATACGGCTCCGATTGGAATGGTGACAGACAGTGCCCTGATATCCCGTGTTGCCGATGTCTGCGTATACGTATGTCGTGCTGATGTAACACCGAAGGCAGGCTTCGAGTTTATCAATACCTTGCGCGATGATGCCCAGTTCCCGAAAGTGGCCACCGTGCTGAACGGTATCGACTTGAGCCAGCGCAAGCACAGTTATGCATATGGCTACGGTAAGAAATATGGTTACGGCTACGGAAAATCCGGTTATGGCTACGGCTATGGCTATGGCTACGAAGACGCAGATAAAAAGAAGAAGAAAAAAACTTCGAAATAATCTGATAGGAAAAATCATGAAAAAAAGCCGGCAGTTCCGAAACTGCCGGCTTTTTTGTATCCTTTTGTTCTTGTCTGTTTATTTTTAAGATTTTATATTTCAGAAAGTCCTCTATTCTTCTTATATTTGCAGATTAATGAATAAAAAAGCCTTTGTTCTATCGGTTACGCATTGTGACTGATAGCGGCGAAGCCGTATAAAGCCCCAAAAATTGAAAGGTCTGAATACTGATGGAAAACCATTCGGAAAAAGATAAACGCATAGCCAGGAACACCTTGCTCCTCTATTTCAGGATGCTCTTTCTTCTGTTGGTCAGCCTCTATACCTCTCGTGTAGTATTACATACGCTGGGGGTAGTAGACTATGGAGTTTTTAATGTCGTGGCAGGCGTGGTTGCGCTGTTGGGATTCCTGAATGGAGCCTTAGGCAGTGCCGCATCCCGATACATCACCTATGCCATCGGACAGCACCAGGCTGCCGCTGCCAAGCAAACTTTTGGCAATATATTGACCCTCTACCTGGGTTTGGCTGTACTGATTTTCGTATTGGGAGAAACTTTAGGACTGTGGTTTGTGTTGACTCAGCTACAAATTCCTCCCGATCGTACCGAGGCTGCGTTGTGGGTTTATCAGTGTTCTATCTTGTCGTCTATTCTGACGATACTCAATGTTCCCTACAATGCCACCATCATAGCGCATGAGAAAATGGCTGCCTTTGCCTACATCAGTATGGCAGATGCCGTGCTGAAGCTGCTCGTGGCCTGTCTCTTGTTGTTCAGTCCGTATGACAAACTGATTGTTTACTCCTTGTTGTTTCTGGGCATCCAGCTCTTCGACTGGCTGTTATACCGCAGTTACTGCCGCCGTCATTTCAAAGAGTCGCACAGCCGCCCGCAGTACGACCGACATTTGTTTCGGGAGATTTTTGTTTTTGCCGGATGGACGGTGAACGGCAACTTGGCTATCATTGGTTATACACAAGGCTTGAACATTTTGCTCAATCTGTTTTTTGGTCCTGCAGTCAATGCAGCCCGCGGCATAGCCGTACAAGTACAGAATGTATGCATGCAGTTTTGTACCAATTTTCAGATGGCTTTGAATCCGCAGCTCACCAAGAGTTATGCTGCCGGAGACCTGGAGCAGATGCACCGTTTGCTGGTTAAAAGTTCCAAGTTCTCCTACTACATATTATTGGTACTGGTACTTCCGTTGCTGTTGCTGGCAGAATTTGTCCTGCATCTCTGGCTGGGCATGGTTCCCGAGCATACCGTTTCTTTCCTGCGCCTGATTCTGTGCGTGGAATTGTTGTTTACTCTGTCCAATCCCATCATCGTTTCGGTGCATGCAACCGGCAGACTGAAAAAATTCCAGTTGGTAGAAGGCAGCATGCTGCTCACCATAGTCCCCATAGCCTATCTGCTGCTCAAAGTATTCCATTTGCCGGCAGAGAGCATTTTTGTGGTTCATTTTGTGATGGAAGCCTTGACACAATATGCCCGTCTACGCATTGTGCTGCCTCTGATTCGGTTGTCCTTGGGCGTTTATGCCCGACAAGTCCTGCTGCCCATTTTGGTAGTCACGTTGACAGCACCTGTTTTGCCTATCGTAATCCGAATCAGTTTTCCGGAGCAAAATTGGGGCAGCTTTTTTCTGATTGGTAGCATCTGCCTGATCAGTACCACCCTGAGCACCCTGTATTTAGGGTGTACCCAAAACGAACGTCGTGTCCTTTTCAGTAAGGCACAATCTATACTCAATAAATGTGGCAACTTCTCTTTCGGGCGTTAAAACGCTGTCGCCTGAATCAAATAATCTACCGCACCTGCAAGGCGCTGCTCTATGCCCCCCGCAACAAGCAGCCGGTAGCTCCCTACAGTGCAGAAAGTGTGCGCCAGGCACATCGCATTCTGGCAGACTTCCATGCGGACGTGCACAGCTCCGCCTTGACCCATAACCGGTTGAGTCCGCAAGTGGATTTGCAAATCATTGTACCGGTCTATCAGGTTGAGGCTTATATAGAAGCCTGCGTTGAATCCGTGTTGCGGCAACAAACCCGATATACCTATCGGGTCACTTTGGTCAACGACGGCAGCAAAGACCGTTCGCGTGACTTGCTCCGGCGCTATGAGTCGCATCCGGCCGTGGAGATTATCGACCAGGAAAACCGAGGCTTTTCGGGAGCACGCAACCGGGCTTTGGAATACATCAAGGGACGGTATGTCACCTTCCTCGATTCCGATGACCGATTCCCCGAAGGAGCCATTGAAGCGCTGATGCAAGCGGCAGAACAATATGAGGCCGATGTGGTGCAGGGATCTTATCGCACCCTGAATGCCGCAGGGAAGGTTGGGGCAGAATATATCCTGCCTCATTCCGGGAATGCCTATGAAGACAAAACCCTTTTGGGTTATACTTGGGGCAAGCTGTTCCGGGCAGAACTGTTTGCCCGCGTACATTTTCCCGAGCACTATTGGTTTGAAGACTCCATTTGCAGCTACCTGCTGTTTCCGCAGGCCAAGACCTGTGTCAGCATCAGCCGGATGGTTTACGAATACCGCATCCACCCGGCCGGCATCACCCGGCGCAGCAGGGGAAAGAACAAAACACTGGATACGCTCTACATCACCGAAAGCCTGCTCCAAGATGCCTGCCAAATGGGATACACCCGGAACGACACGTTCTACGAACAGCAGTTTCTGGAATTCCGTACCAACCAAAGCCGGTTGCAGAGTCTGCACAACCCGGCAGTAGATCAGGCTGCTTTTCGGATTCATGCCCATTTGTTGGAGCACTATTTTCCCAAGAAGAAAGTCCGTACAACCGATTATGTGGTTCAGGAAATGCAAGAAGCCCTGTTGCAACATCGCTACACACAATATAAATTGATAGGATATCTGTTATAAACTTATGGAAAAACTACTTACAATCATCATACCGACCTATAACATGGAAGCGTATCTGGCCAAATGCTTGGATTCGCTGATTCTGCCGGACACCTGGATGCAGCTGCTCGAAATCCTCGTGGTGAACGACGGTTCGAAAGACAGCAGTTCGGAAATAGCCCACCGCTATGCAGAACGCTATCCGGAAACCTTTTACGTTATCGACAAAGAAAACGGCAATTACGGTTCCTGCATCAATGCCGGCATGCAAGTGGCTACCGGAAAATATGTACGTGTGCTGGATTCGGACGATTCATACGACAACGCCGGATTTCAGACCTTCCTGCAGCATCTTGCCACTTTGGACATCGATATGGTGGTGACCCAATACAAAACTGTGGACGAGCAAGACCAGGTCCTGACGGTAAAAACTTATCCCATCGAAGCCGAAAAAGAAATGAAGCTGGACGACTATCGGGGAGACCTGCTGTTTATGCCCGCCATTACCTATAAGCGAGCCCTCTTTCAAGACTTGAATTATCACCAGACCGAGGGGGTGTCGTACACAGACAATGAGTGGATGTGCATCCCGTTGTTGCGTGTGCGTTCGTTCATCTCCCTGGACTGCTGCATTTATAAGTACTTCCTGGGGAGGGAAGGGCAGACCATGAATGCAAAGACCTATGCTTTGAGAGCGCACCAGCTCTTGGTGGTGTATCAGAATATATTGGCAAAAATCAAAACGGAGCGTCCGGGCAATATGATTTATCTCAACCGCTTCATTATGGAAACCCTGACCAATGTGTACAAAACCATCCTGACCTACGGCAGTAAAGAGCAAATCAGCCAATTGTCTGCCTTCGATGCCCGGCTGAAACTGAACCATCCGGCTATTTATGAGCAGTTGGGGAACAGCACTTTGGAAAGCCTCTCCTATAAATTCATTCGTCATTGGCGCCAACATAAATACCTGAGCCGCATGGCCTGCTCTGCTCTGCGCTGGTATCATCAGCTGCTGCACGCCAAGTAAAAACAGAATAATTATGAATCATAAACCAACGATATTAGTTTGCTGCCACAAGCCGGACAACTGCATCCGCCAAGAAGCCCCTTACCAACCCATTCAGGTTGGAAAGGCACTGACCGACCAGGACCTGGGCTTTCTGAAGGATGATACGGGCGACCACATCAGCAGCAAAAACAAACAATACAACGAACTCACCGCTCTCTATTGGGGATGGAAGAATCTGAAGGACACGCCCATCAAGGGATTGTGCCATTACCGTCGCTATTTCCAGAAAGCAAATTCGTCGGATTTTATCGAAAAGACGCTCCGCCAAAAAGACATCATTGTGGTTGAGCCCGTAATTCAGGGAAAGAGCAATTTAGAGATATTCACCGAACTGGTGTCTTTGGAAGACTATTACATTCTTTTGGATACCCTTTTGGAGCTTTATCCCGATATCCGTCAAGCAGTTGTAGCCTATTTCTATAATTCCAATAAATGGATTCCCTGTAACATGCTCATTGCCAAAAAGGAAGTTTATGACGACTATTGCGCTTTCCTGTTCGATGTGCTCGGAGCTGTGGAGCAGCGCATCAAACCTTATAACTACAGCCGCCTGAACCGCAGCCTGGGTTATATGGGTGAATTGCTGCTGGGCTTGTATTGCACCTACAAACATCTGGACTGTTATTACGACGGGCTGGATGAACTGCATAAGCCCAAAACAAGAAAAGAAGCTTTTGCCGACTGGAAACACCGACTCAGAATGTCGCTGTCTTTTTTCTTTAAGTATCACTATAAAAATATTCCACCGGCATACGAAAGCCTGAAAGTAGGCTTAAAGCAAGATGGTATCATCCTTAAAAACGTATAAACTATGAATCTTATATTGGGAGCCGGTGTGACCGGTTTGAGCTTTGCCCGCTTTTCTTCGGAACCCTGTGTCATTCTGGAAAAGGACCGTTCGGTGGGAGGCTATTGCAAAACCACCAAACGCAACGGCTTTGTGTGGGACTATTCCGGACATTTCTTTCATTTCCGTCATCCGGACATCAAGGAACTGGTCACCCAAAACATACCGCAATCCGAATTGGTGTCCGTGCTCAAAGACACCAAAATATACTATAGGGGAAAGCTGATCGAATACCCTTTCCAAAAGAACATCCATCAGCTGGAGAAGGACGAATTGATAGACTGCCTGTATGACCTCTTTGCAAGCCGCAACGGAGAAGTACGCAATTTCAAGGAAATGCTTTACCAAAAATTCGGCCGGTCGATTGCCGAGAAGTTTTTGATACCTTATAACGAAAAACTCTATGCTTGCGACCTGAATACCCTGGACAAGGATGCCATGGGCCGCTTCTTTCCCTATGCCGAAAAGGAAGAAATCGTTTTGAATTTCAAGGGACAGGAAAACCATTCCTACAACGAAACCTTTACCTATCCCAAGGGAGGCGCCATTGAATACATCCATGCCTTAGCCCGGGATATTCCGGAAGACAGTATTCGTCTGAATACAGAAATCGTGGCGATAGACAGAAAGGCGCACACGGCACACTTGTCTGATGGAACAAGCATCCGTTACGACCGCCTGATTTCTACGGTACCTTTCCCGAAACTGCTGGATTTGTGTCAAATCCCTTACGAAGCGGATACTTTTTCCTGGAACAAGGTGTTGGTATTCAACCTGGGTTTCAACAAAAAGGGTATCAATAAAAAGACCCATTGGATATATTTTCCACACAAAGAATTCTGTTTCTATCGGGTGGGATTCTACGACAACATCCTAAACAGCGACCGCATGTCCTTGTATGTAGAACTCGGATTCTCGAAACACGATGCCATTCATCCGAATGAATACTTGGGCAGGGTGTTGGCTGACTTAAAGCAAGCCGGTATTATTGCCGCGGATCAGGTGCTGACAGATTATGAAAGCATCATCATGGATCCGGCATACGTACACATAAATGAGACTTCCTTGTCGGAAGTATCCCGGTTCAAACAACTCTTGGCCGATGCAGACATTTACTCCATCGGCAGATACGGCAGTTGGACTTACTGCTCTATTGAAGACAACATTCTGGAAGCGCGCGCATTGGCAGAACAATTGCAGCACGCATCAGAATAACAATTTAAAAAGAACTCTTATGAAAGAATACGATTATCTGATAGTAGGCTCCGGCTTGTTTGGAGCTACCTTTGCCTATTTTGCCAAACAGGCAGGAAAGAAGTGTCTGGTGATAGAAAAAAGAAGCCATTTGGGCGGTAACATCTATTGCGAGGAGCAGCACGGCATCAACGTACACAAATACGGAGCACATATCTTCCATACTTCCAATAAAGCTGTGTGGGATTTTGTAAATTCCCTGGTGCCGTTCAACCGTTATACCAACTCGCCGGTGGCCAACTACAAAGGCAGACTCTATAATCTGCCTTTCAACATGAATACCTTCTATCAAATGTGGGGGGTAACTACACCCGAAGAAGCCAAGGAAATGATTGCCCGCCAGAAAGCTGCAGCCCAGGAAAAAATGCAGGCACAGGGAAAAACCGAGCCTACCAACTTGGAAGAGCAAGCCATTATGCTGATTGGAGAAGATATCTATAAAACCCTCATCAAGGAATACACCGAAAAGCAATGGGGACGTGCCTGCACCGACTTGCCTCCTTTTATCATCAAACGATTGCCGGTGCGCTTTGTTTATGACAATAATTACTTCAACGATTCTTATCAAGGCATTCCTGAGGGCGGCTACAACAAACTGATTGAAGCCCTATTGGAAGGCATTGATTGCCGTACCGATGTGGACTTCTTTGCCGACCGTGCAGCATGGACCGACAAAGCGGAAAAAATCGTCTTTACCGGAAAAATAGACGAGTTCTACGACTATCGTTTTGGCAAATTGGAATACCGTACTGTACGTTTTGAGGAAGAAACGCACGACACGGCCAATTACCAAGGTAATGCCGTGGTTAATTATACCGATAAGGAAACCCCTTATACCCGTGTGATTGAACACAAACACTTCGAGCATTTTGGAGATGCTGTCTATAAACTGCCTAAGACCGTTATTTCCAAGGAATATTCTACCGAGTGGAAGCCGGGAATGGAACCTTATTATCCGATTAATGATGCTAAGAACGAGGCACTGCACAAGCAGTATCAGGCTTTGGCTGACCAGGAAGAAAATGTTATCTTCGGCGGTCGCTTGGCAGAATACAAGTATTATGATATGGCACCTATTATATATAAGGTGATGCAGATGTTTAAGTGAAAAAAGGTGGGTCTATGTTGAATCGTGTGGGTAACTGTCAATCATATTTCTCGAAATTATTATCTTTGAAGCCATGGATACAAACATGTTGTTTACTATTTGATTAAACTTGTCTTCTCCATGGAAGGTGGTGAAGAGTGAGTTTCTTGTGCCTGAAAACAGTAAGGTTCGTGAGTTATATATATGGATTGATTTCGATCGTGGTGCAAAGTTCATGTCCTCTAAAGGTACTATACTACCTCCACACGATACGGTTGACAAGGAATGGCGACACCTTAATTTCTTCGAACATCCTTGCTATCTCCATGCATGCGTACCTCGCCTAAAGACTGATGCCTCTTCCATAGAAATGGTGCAGGTTCCCTGGGCTCGTTCCAACTCAGGCTTCACAATGCTGTTCGAAGCATTTGCAATGGCTTTAATTGGAGAGGAGACACCAGTAAACTCAGTAGCTAAAACTGTAAAGGAGTATCCCAATCGGATATGGACAATATTCCGTCATTGGATAGAAAAAGGCAAGTGCAATCTCAACCTTTCCAATGTTAGGCGTATCGGTGTTGATGAAACCTCTCGCAGAAAGGGCCATTTATATATTACTCAATTTGTGGAGCTTGATACGAAGCAGACAATCTTTGTTTGCCCTGGAAAGGACTCAGATACGTTTCGGAAATTTTCTGAATGGCTTGTAGAACACGACAGTGACCCTTTACAAATAGAGGTAGTAGCAATGGATATGTCCAATGCTTTTACATCTGGTTGTATGACATACGTTCAACTTGTTAAAAGACGCACCAGAGGATATGCCAATGTCTATAACTTTATGGATATGGTATACTATATCAATGGAGGCGAAAGCTTTCACTACCCACTCAAATCAACATAGACCCCGATGTTAATATATGTAGTTATACAAAAGAGGCATATGAGTCTAAAAATATGCTTTTGTTAGTGATTATGCTCATAATAGTCCTACACATCATTTTTGACAGATGTAAAACCATATTGCTGATGTCAGAACGTAAATCAGCTCCCCAAATAGCTGAAATGCTTGAGGTCGTGTGTGAAAATAATTTTATACAGTTTTTTAATAATTCATTTGTTTAGTAGGGTGTCCAGTTTGATGTTCCTGTTTTAGTGTTTTCGAACCAGCTTTTACTGGTTCTATTGTTTAACTTTTAATTTTTCGGTAAAAAATTACCGAAGTATTGATTTCTATGAACATTTTGTTTTTATTAAAGTCTTATTGTATAGGTGGTCTAGAGGTTGTTACAACAGTATTGGCTAATAAATTTCATATGGAAGGTCATAATGTTACATTATGGGCTTTCAAAGAAGGAGATACCTCTTTGCGTAATCAATTAAATCCCAATATTAAATTGATTTATGGGAATGGTTTTTCTGTTTCTAAATTTAATATTCAGTCTCTTCGAAATATTTTAGTAGATAATAAAATTGATATTGTAATTAATCAATGGGGGCTTCCTTTTATTCCTGCTTTAGTTTTAAATAAAGCATCCAAGGGACTTGATATAAAGAAACTTGCTGTTTATCATAGTGCGCCTGCTTCCAATGGAAAAATAATGTATGTTGAGTCTGAGATTAGCTTAACTAAAAATAAATTGAAACGTTATTTTTTATACAAGAAACTTTGTTTATATAAACAAATTACAGCGGCCAGTATGCGTTATGTTTACTATAACAGCCATCATTATTTGGTTCTATCTTCAAGCTTTGTTGATGAATTTAAAAAATTCACAGGCCTTAAAAATAGTAGTAAGTTACTTGTTCAAACAAATCCAATAACAATTGAAACTTCTTTTAATAACCATTGTATAGATAAAAAAGAGAAAGAAGTTGTATTTGTTGGACGTTTTGATATGATATCAAAAAGAATTGATAGAATTATCAATGTCTGGAGGTTGATTGAAAATGATTTTCCTGATTGGACTTTGCGTCTAGTAGGTGATGGAAAAGATAGGAGTATAGTTGAAGATATTATAAAGGATTATAATCTTAAGAATGTAAGTATCGAAGGCTTTCAAAATCCTATACCATATTATGTTCGTTCTCGAGTTTTATTATTAACTAGTGAATTTGAGGGGTTTGGTTTAACTATAATAGAAGGGATGAGTTATGGGGTTGTTCCTATAGTGTTAGGTAGCTATACTGCAATTTTTGATATCATTCATAATAATCAAGACGGATTTATTGTACCATATAATAAAAAAGACGGATTTAATGCAGAGTATATGGCAGATAAACTTAAAACTTTAATGAGCAATGAATCATTATATAGAGAAATGGCAGGCAAAGCTATAATGAGTAGCAAGTCATTTAGTATTGATAAGATATATAAGTCTTGGCAGAATATATTTGATAATTTATAAATTACAAGTTGCGTTGTTGGTATTTGTATTTAAATCTAAGGTAGTTTGTAATAAATAAGTGTTCTTGATATATTAAGAAAAGACTAAGCAATTATGTTGAATTTTAATGTTACTCTTGAAGGAAAAACAGTCTTGGTGACCGGAGCTGCCGGCTTTATTGGTGCTAATCTAGTCAAAAGATTATTGTCTTCGGTAAAAGATATCAAAATAGTAGGTGTTGATTCTGTAAATGCCTATTACGATGTGCGTATCAAGGATAGCAGATTACAGGAGATTGAGGCATTGGGAAAGGACTGGATTTTTATAAAAGGCAATATTGCGGACAAGGCTTTGATGGAGAATACTTTTGAAAAATACCGTCCGGCAGTGGTGGTAAACTTGGCAGCACAAGCCGGTGTTCGCTATTCCATTACCAATCCGGATGCTTATATCGAAAGCAACATCATCGGTTTCTATAATATACTGGAGGCTTGCCGCCATCATGAAGTGGAGCATTTGGTTTATGCATCTTCGTCGTCCGTTTATGGTGCCAACAAGCAAATTCCTTATTCTACAGAGGATAAGGTGGACAATCCCGTAAGTTTGTATGCAGCAACGAAGAAAAGCAATGAGCTGATGGCGCATGCTTATTCCAAATTGTACAACATTCCTTCTACGGGTTTGCGCTTCTTTACGGTTTATGGTCCGGCCGGTCGTCCGGATATGGCTTATTTTGGCTTTACCAATAAATTGCGAGAGGGAAAGACTATCGAGATTTTTAACTATGGTAATTGCAAACGTGACTTTACCTATATAGATGATGTGGTGGAAGGCATCGTAAGAGTCATGCAGCATGCTCCGGAAAAAGCAACCGGAGAGGATGGTCTGCCGATTCCGCCTTATAAGGTTTATAACATCGGAAACAACACGCCGGAGAGCTTGCTTGATTTTGTGACGATTCTGCAAGAAGAACTTCTTGCTGCCGGAATCTTACCAAAGGATTATGATTTTGAAGCACATAAGAAACTGGTTCCGATGCAACCGGGTGATGTTCCCGTGACTTATGCAGATGTTTCTCCTCTGGAAAAGGATTTTGGATACAAACCACAAACCTCGCTTAGAGAGGGATTGAGAAAGTTTGCTGAATGGTATGTAACTTATATGTA
>Cinder_p2__coassemble_2296_pt1 | contig 13114 bp, 9 predicted proteins | sample Cinder_p2__metabat2_high_PE_004 | metagenome-assembled genome bin Cinder_p2
GCTATGCTATACGCTTAAAAGAAAGCTTACCAACCGGGAAAATCCGCTGACCCGTTTTTTTATTGACGGTGTCAGCTTCAGATAGATTCATGGTATGAACCTTTTCTTTTTATTATCTGTCTTATTCATACCTGTGATAAATTCATTATTGAAGGCTTCTGAAAGAAATAATGCTGAGCAAGGGACTAATTTTGTTCGCATCATTTTACGAATGATCTCAAAAAAAAACAGACGTTCATGTACACAGATGTAGTTGTTGGCCTTTCTCTGAGAGCATGCCTCTTTTTCAGGTCGTAAAGCATTCTCAACTCGTTTTTTATCTATCTGTTTCAATTTCTGTAGGAATTAGGTTTTTTGTTTCTAATATAGATGACAGAAATTTGGAAACTTGGATTTTCAGTCTCCATATCTTAAATTCGTTATTAAAGAACGAGTCATCCGTCATTCTGTAATTTTCGGTCACATGAGTATTTACTAGCAGTTGCACAACAAAAAAAGAGAACTACCCATTTCGGCTAGTTCCTTTTTCTCATTGTTGCAATCAACAGTCTTTATGTTCCAGCCACCATGTTATGTCACCTTCCCAATTATCTTTGTCATTAAAATAATCGAGCAACGAATTTAAACCATCTTCATCAAGCTCCGACTTATATATTTTGTTGATGATGAAAGACCATGCATCGATATAGTGGTCGAGCTCATCGCTGCATCCGCCAAAATTATAAGGGTCGTCGTCAGCTTCAAACTCCAGCTCCAATTGTTCGGCTTTTTCGTTCACGAAATCTTCATCCAATGGAGCGACATGGAATGCTTCAAATACTTCGGGATAGTTGTATCTGTCATAAAGAAGACCTAAAACCTCGTTTGCGGTCAGCTCCAACGTATCTGATATAGCCTCTGCCAGGCAGAAACCATCGCTTTCTATGGAAAAAGTGAAGGTGTACTTGCCGGCAGACAAGGTGCGCAGCTCTTCTTGAATCTCTTCGATGGATGCCTTGTCGTCAGTGTCTAATGATTTCAGTTGCTCTGCTATTTCCCACAGTTCATCAGGTATCGTATCGCTTACGTAGGCTGATGGCTCAGAATCAGGGCAAGCGCTTTCGTACGCAATTTCTGCAATTTGAGCAGAAACATCCGTTTCTTTCTCTTCCAGACCTTGAAACGGTGCGTCGTTGCCAACAGACTTATGGATGAGATACAACAGTTCTGCGCGTGAAAGATTCATTTCTAAATCATCTGCATATTCGCTGCCGCACGCACAGCCTTCCGATGCATATATATGAACAGGAAAGGTAGTATTCTTTACGTGCTCCAATGCTTTTTGTGCTAATTCTAAGTGTGTTATAATTCTTAATTGTTAGTTTGGTTTACTTATTGTTTGCGATGAAACATTCCCTTTGAGGTATGCGATACATACTGCTTTGTGTCTGCGGAAAGACCGGCGGCGCTTGCCGAATGAGAGAAAGAGCCCTCCGCTTTCAACAACCTCACAAGTTGCCTGTTATCCTGCCTCAAACCAATTGCCCGATTCGGTAACGTGTCGGATTGCTTAGGAATCTTTTGCAAAGATAATCTCTTACGATGCTGCCTATCTGCATCGCACGAAAAAATACCTTATTTTTCATTCTGACAATTTGTATTTTTATCCTCTCTGTCGTTCGGTTATTTCCGGCTCTGCATCGGGTTGGATGCAAATTTAAAAATCTCAGCGGCCTGTTCTCGGTGTATTCTGCTGAATGATAGGGAGATTGCTTGAAAAACTGATGTGGCCGAGAGGAGTGAAATAGAAAAGGGAAGGCACTTTTTAGAGTGAATACTTGACGAAAAATAAAGAATTATTACATGTGGAAAAATATCTCTTGCTTTGTTTTTAAGATTCTCATGAGAAGAATTTTTTTATCTCATGACAAGAAATCCCAAAAGTTAGGAGATTTTTTGGGATAGAAAGGTATATTCGGGTGATTATGCACTGTTTTTCGGTATAAATATACAAAAAATCATTCTAAACAGACAGGAAACGCAGAGAAGGAGGATAGGGAAAAGAGGCTCATTCAGTACATTCTGTAAGCAAACGGCCCGAAACCGTGTCATGCCGGCAAGCCGGACTGCCTAAACGAAAGGCGGGCAAATCCATTCAGGATTGCCCGCCTTTTCTGCTTTATTTCTTGTACATAATCATTTCACCATTTTCGGTGGTTACCCAGTTGTTGTCCACAATGCGTATGTCATCATAGATGCATGGAATGACTACTTTTCCGTGTTTGTCGCTCACGCCTCGTTTTCCGTCCCTGTTCAGGATGAAATTGCCGTAGAACAAAAGTATATGGTCGTAATCACAAGGAATCAGTTCCTTTCCCTTCTTGTTGCAAACTCCTTTTTTCTTGTCCTTGGTAAGAATGTAGTTGTTGCTCACCAGTGTAATCTGATCGTATTCACAAGGGATGATTTCGTCTCCGTTTTTGCTGAAGATGCCACTTTTGTTGTTCTCTGTCAGAATGAAGTTGCCGTAGAACAGCATAATCTTGTCATATTGGCAGGGGATGATTTCATCGCCATTCTTACTAAAAATACCTTTCTTGTTGTTTTTTGTAAGAATCAGTCGGTCGTAGAAAATCTGAATCAAGTCGTATTCGCATGCAATTATCAGTTTCCCTTTTTTCGTTCCGATACCGCATTTCTTGTTCTGCGTCAGTATGAACTTGTCTTCGAATGCTTGGATGCCTTCATAATTGCAGGGGATTATCATCTTTCCTTTCTTGTTGTAGATGCCCTGTTTGTGGTTTTGCGTCACCAGGTAATATCCGTGAAAGAGCGAAATATGGTCGTACACACAGGGAATTATCTCTTTGCCTTTATTGGAATAGAGACCAACTTTTCCGGCTTTGGTAATCAAGTAAGCATTGTCAAACGGCTTGATATGGTCGAAGGCAAAAGGAATAACCTTTTGCAGATGGGCCATCCGTTGATGATTCTGTGCGGAAATGGTTGGCGAGTACAAGCATAAAATACCGCTTAATAGGATAAATGATAATCGTATTTTTGTTATACTCCTTAGCATAGTGATATTTCTGTTTATTTTTTATAAAAAACAAAATTACTATAAATAGCTCTATGTTACAATAAAAAGTCTAATGATTTTTCATTTTCGTTTGATAATATTGCATTTATTCCACTCCGTGCATCATCTTCTTTAAGATTCCGTTTAGGCAGAAGAGGATGACAGCAGCTACGGCACTCATCAGGGCAAAGAGCATGAAGAAGTCAAACAGGTCTGTTACATGGTAGTTCAGGAAGTGTTTGTCTACGCCTTCTTCGGGATAATAGCTGCTCAGCATTCCGGCAAACTTATTGGCCGAGGCTGTGCTCATATACCACACACCCATCATCAGCGAGGAGAATCGCGCCGGAGAAAGCTTGTTTACCATGGACAAGCCGATGGGAGACAGGCAGATTTCGCCCATGGTATGCAGCAGGTATAAGCTGGTGAGCCACATCATGCTGACTTTTGCTCCCGGAGTGGCGTCTTTCACTCCAAAGGCAATCACCGCATAACCTATTGCAAGCAGCAGCAGTCCTATGGCTTGTTTCATGGGTGACGATGGCTCCATTCCGCGTTTTCCCATGATGCCCCAAAGCACTGTAAAGAGGGGAGTGAGGCAAACCAGCATCACCGGATTGAAGGACTGGAAGTAGGAGGCCGGCATTTCCCATCCGCCCAAATGGCGGTCGGTTTGTTCGTTGGCAAAGAATGTGAGGGATGCGCCTGCCTGTTCGTAGGCCGACCAGAAGAAAATTACGAAAAACGCGATGATGTAAATCACCCATATACGTGCTTTTTCAATGCGCGACAGAGATTTGTCGGTGATGATGATGATGGGAACTACGATGCTGATGGCATAGATGGCTGTTCCAATCAGGTCTGTTCCTTCGAAAATACGGCTCCAGTCGTTCAGATATTGCGTATTTACGGAGAAAAGCAGGAACAGACCGAGAGCAGATGCTATTCCTGTTATGGTTTTCTTTAATGAACCTGATGAGGCTTGCTTGCCTGTGTCTGAAGCTTGAACGGCCGGTGTCACCCCGATGGGTGCTCCGTCGGGGGTAACGATATATTTGTTTTTGAAAAGGCAAAAGAGCAGGGTGCCGACAATCATTCCGATGCAGGCCGAAAGAAATCCCCACTTAAAGTCTTCGGGGTTTCCGGTGTCGCCCACAAAGCCGCACCATAAGGGTGCTATGAACGATCCGATATTCACGCCCATGTAGAATAACGTAAATGCTGCGTCTTTGCGACTGTCGGTCGGTTCATAGAGGTCGCCCACCATAGTGGATATGTTTGGCTTGAAAAAACCGTTTCCCATAATCAGGGTGAACAGGCCCAAAAACATAAGTGGCACTGCCATCTCTTTTTGATGGTGCAGGCAGGCGCTGAGAAACATGAGGAATTGTCCTAATGCCATGATAACGGCGCCTACTACAATCGACTTGCGGTTTCCCCAATAGCGGTCGGCAATATAGCCTCCGATCAATGGCGTGAGATACACCAGTCCCGTGTAACTGCCATAAATTTCCGAAGCCAGTTCTTTGTTGAAAAACAAGGCTTGTGTCATGTATAAAATGAAAATGGCGCGCATGCCATAGTAGCTGAATCGTTCCCACATTTCAGTGGCAAAAAGCAAATAAAGTCCTTTTGGGTGTTTTGCTGATAAACTCATGATTTTAAATTGTATGCAATGAATGATAAGGTATAAAAAAGACGAGAAAGCTCTTGGATGACTCCCTGCTTCCTCGTCAATTTTCTTGTTTTGTTTTATGTGTTATCGGATGAACAACAGTTCTCTGTATTTCGGCAGGGGCCAAAGTTCATCGTCTACAATCAGTTCAAGATTGTCCACATGGCGTCTGATTTCCTCTAATTTAGGAGCCACGGTGTCGTGGTAGGCAATGGCTTTTTCACGCTCGTTGTCGATGTGGTTGGCCACTTTTCGTGCTTCAATCAGCTTCTCAACATTTTCGGCAATGAAAGTTGTATGCTTGGCAATGTTGCGAATGAGTTCCAGGTTGGTGGCACACAGTTGCTCTGCTTCGCTTTTAGAGAATATCTGCTGCATTTTTTGCACGTTGTCAATCAGGGAACTCTGGTATTTTGTGGCAACCGGCAGAATGTGGTTCATGCATAAATCGCCAAAGATACGCGCCTCGATTTGAATCTTCTTGGTATAGGTCTCCCATTTGATTTCGTTGCGTGCCTGCAGTTCTGAGCGGGTAAATACGTGTGCTTTCTCAAACATTTCTATGGAACTCTGGTCCAAATAGCGGTCGAATACCAAGGGGCAGCTCGACTCTACGTCCAAACCGCGTCTGGCAGCTTCCTGCTTCCATTCCTCGCTATAGCCGTTTCCATCAAAATGAATTGGTTTGCATGTTTTGATGTCTTCGCGCACAATACGCAGGATGGCCTTGGTTTTGTCCACACCTTGGGCAATCAGAGCGTCTACTCTTTCCTTAAAGTTGATGAGAGCCTCGGCCACAGCTGCGTTCAATGCAATCATGGCACTGGCGCAGTTGGCTTCTGAACCTACGGCACGGAATTCGAAACGGTTTCCGGTAAAGGCAAAAGAAGAAGTTCTGTTTCGGTCGGTATTGTCTACCAGCAATTCAGGAATTTGCGGAATATCCAGCTTCAGCTCATGTTTGCCGGCAATGGTAATCAGTTCGTCGTCGCTGGCATTTTCCAGATGTTGTAGGATTTCGCGCAGCTGGTCGCCCAAGAAAGACGATACGATGGCCGGAGGTGCCTCGTGTGCTCCCAGTCGATGTGCGTTTGTGGCACTCATGATTGAGGCTTTCAGCAGTCCGTTGTGCTTGTACACGGCCATCAGTGTTTCTACGATGAAGGTGACGAATCTAAGGTTGTCTTGCGGTGTTTTGCCCGGTCCGTGCAGCAAGACGCCGTTGTCGGTAGCCAATGACCAGTTGTTGTGCTTGCCCGAGCCGTTGATTCCTGCAAAAGGTTTTTCGTGCAGCAGGCAGCGGAATCCGTGCTTGCGTGCCACTTCCTTCATCAAAGACATGATGAGCATGTTATGATCGATGGCCAGATTGCACTCTTCGTAGATTGGAGCTAACTCAAACTGGTTTGGAGCAACCTCATTGTGGTGCGTTTTGCACGGGATACCCAATTCGAGTGCTTGAATTTCCAAGTCGGCCATAAAGGCTGCAACACGTCCGGGAATCGAACCAAAATAGTGGTCGTCCATTTGCTGGTTTTTGGCGGAGTCGTGTCCCAGCAGGGTGCGTCCGGTCATAAGTAAGTCCGGTCTTGTGGCATAGAGTCCTTCGTCCACAAGGAAATATTCTTGTTCCCAGCCCAAGTTTACGATTACGTTCTTCACGTTCGGGTCGAAGTAGTGGCATACATCCGTTGCCGCTTTGCTGACCGCATAAATGGCTTTCTTGAGCGGAGCCTTATAGTCCAGTGATTCACCTGTATAAGAAATGAACACGGTAGGAATCATCAGCGTATCACCGATAACAAAAACAGGTGAAGCATGATCCCATGCTGAGTAACCGCGAGCTTCAAAAGTAGAACGAATACCGCCATTCGGGAAGGAAGATGCATCTGTTTCTTGTTGCACAAGTTGCTTTCCTGAGAATTCTTCGATCATGCCTCCCTTGCCATCGTGCTCAACAAAGGCGTCGTGTTTCTCGGCTGTTCCTTCTGTCAGTGGCTGGAACCAGTGAGTACAATGTGTTACACCCAATTTCATGGCCCACTTTTTCATTGCCTCAGCCACTTCATCGGCTGTTTTCAGGTCCAAAGATGCACCATTGTCCATCACGTCACACATTTTGCGGTATGTCTTGATGGGTAGATATTTGTACATCTTGTCGCGGGTAAAGACGTATTTTCCGAAAAATTCCGATGGGCGTTCTGTTGGTTTCTCTAACGTCACGGCTTTTTTCTTAAATGCCTCAGCTACTACTTCAAATCTTAATGATGATGACATATGATTATTGTGTTGAATTAATTGCTTGCAAAGATAAGGTTTCTTGATGAAAATCCCTTTCGTTTTTGCCATTTTGTTTCAGATAAATGAGCAATTATCTTTATTTTAGCTTCGTTTTGTTCGAAAAGAAAGTTCGAAGGCAAGATTTGACCGTGTTGTGCGGAATGGATATATGGCCTTTGTTTGCCTTGTTTTGGAGGCATCTGTCGCTGGGTATGGATGCAAAAAGAATCGGTTTGTCTTATGGGGCAGACAAACCGATTCTGTGTTTTTATTCCAGCTTTTCTTTAATCAATAAAGCGTTTGGTCAAATCGCCAAACTCATCGATGCGTCGGTCTCTTAGGAATGGCCACCAACGACGTACATTTTCTGAGCGCTCCATGTCTACTTCTACCACGATGTTTTCTTCCTGGTCTTTTGAGGCACGTGCCAAGAATTCGCCTTGTGGACCAGCTACAAAGCTGCTGCCCCAAAAGGTTATTCCCTTGGTTTGTCCCGATGGGTCGGGTTCCCATCCTACGCGGTTTACGGCAATGACCGGCAGACCGTTGGCAACAGCATGGCCGCGCTGTACGGTTGTCCATGCTTCGCGCTGTCTTTCTTGCTCTTCAACCGGGTCGCTGCTTTCGTAACCGATTGCAGTAGGATAGATAAGCAGTTCGGCTCCTTGCAGTGCCATGAGGCGGGCTCCTTCGGGATACCATTGGTCCCAGCACACTTGTACGCCCAGTTTTCCCAAAGAGGTTTGTATGGGCTTGAAGCCGATGTCGCCTGGTGTGAAATAGAATTTCTCATAATATGCCGGATCATCCGGGATGTGCATTTTGCGGTATTTTCCGGCAATGCTGCCGTCGGTGTCAAACACCACGGCTGTGTTGTGATAAAGTCCGGCTGCTCTTTTTTCGAACAAAGAAGCTACGATTACGATTCCGAATTGTTTTGCCAATTCTCCAAAGAAAGCGGTAGATGGCCCCGGTATCGGCTCTGCCAGGTCAAACAGTTCTGTGTTTTCTGTTTGACAGAAATACAGGGAATTGTGCAATTCTTGCAGTACTACCAGTTGTGCTCCTTGTTTGTGGACAGCTTCAATGTTTTGAGCCAGTTTCAGAATGTTGTCTTTGGTTTGTGCTGTATTGCTTTGTTGGATAATTCCTACTTTGATTTTTCTTGCCATAAGTATTGTTGTTTGTTTGGTTGTTAAGTCGAAACGGTGGCATTGGCTTGCCGTGTGATTCATGCTTGCAACCGTTCGTTATTTTATCGGATTACACCCTTGGGATATTGCATGGTGCAACAGTGAAGCGAGCCGTGCTGTTGGATTAGCACACGGCAGTCTATGCCCACGACGCTGTGCTTTGGGAATGCCTTCTGCAACTGTTTCATGGCCAGCTCGTCATTTGCCGGCTGGTTGTATGTGGGCATCAGTACGGCTTGGTTCATAATCAAGAAGTTGGCATATGTAGCCGGGAGTCTTGTTCCCTCATCGTCGTACACGGCATCTGCCATAGGCAGTGGCACCAATGTATAAGGTTCGCCTTCGATGGTTCTGAAATTTTTGATTTCTTGCTCCATCTGGCTGAGTTCTTGATAGTGCTCGTCGTTTTTGTCTGTGCATTGCACGTAGGCAATTGTGTTGTTGGGACAGAGTCGGGCTAAAGTGTCCACATGGCTGTCGGTGTCATCACCGGCCAGGTATCCGTGGTTCAACCATAAAATACGGCGTGCATGCAATACTTTCAGTAAATAGTGTTCTATCTCGTTTCTGTCCATCGGTTCGTTGCGGTTTGGTGCCAGCAGGCAGTGTGCTGTAGTCAGTATAGTTCCTTCTCCGTCGCTTTCGATGGCTCCTCCCTCGAGTACAAAGTCAAGGTGGTTGTGATAGTTTCCGTTCAGAACTTGGTTGTTGAACAGGGTTCGGTTGATTTGATTGTCCCAATTGGCGGCAAATTTCATTCCCCATCCGTTGAACCGGAAGTCTAGAAGTTCAAATCCGTTTTTTGTAATGCAGGTAATAAATCCGTGGTCGCGTGCCCATGTGTCGTTTGTGTTACACTCTTGCCACACGATGTTTTCGCATACATTGGCAGGTAGATGTGTACGGATGCATTGCTCCACTTTTTCCTTTTCGGGGGTTACGATAACCAGTTTTTCCCGGCTTGCAATCTCAAATGCCATATGCAAATAGCATGTTGTTACTTCGGGCAGCAGGTCGCACCAGTCTGTGTTGCTATGCGGCCACGTTAACTGTACGCCGCTTTGAGGAAACCACTCAGCCGGCAGGAACGGTTCGTTGGATGACGGTTGGTTGGCAGCGATTCCTTCTTTAAACACAAGTTCCAGTGCCAAATTGTCTTTCTCCGGGGTTTTAGCTTTGAATTGAAGTCCCATTTGTGATTTATTATGCTGTTATTATGATGATACGATTTATTTTATAAAATGTTAGTGGGCTGTTTTGGCTCTCAGCAATACAATGTTTTGAGAATAGAAGCCCCATAAAACAGTATGATAATCAGATAGAATATCACGCTGCAGGCAATGCCAATCAAAAGCCAGCGTCTTGTTTCAATGCTCAATACTTTGGCTTGCGTGACATGTCCGGTTCGATAATAATATTGTATTTGTCCGGCTCTGATCAGTCCTAACAATCCGAAAGGCAGACAAATAAACAAGGTGATGATAGAAACTATCAGCCAATTGTTGGGTGCCGGTGCCAGATGGTCTTTTAACTCATGACAATGGTCAGCCCGAATCCACGCCTCAGAATCTTCTGTGCGTATCCGGACCGCAGGAGCCAGCATCTGTTTTTTCAGTTCCTCTATACTGAAAGGGCCTTGTGCTTGATTCTTTGTCTTGATATAATACTTCATACTCATCCGTTCGTATTTCTTGATTCAAAGTTAGTGAAAGCCGAGCGCAATGTAATATACTGGAAACAGAGTTTCCGTTGTATATTTATTGCCGAGGCGCATCCTAAGTTATTCAAAGTTAGTGAAAGCCGAGTGCAATGTAATATACTGGAAACAAAGTTTCCGTTGTATATTCATTGCCGAGGCGCATCCTAAGTTATTCAAAGGTAGAATATTTTTTGTACAATTACAATATTTTTCATACAAAAACCGAAAGCACGGTAATTTGCTTCGCCTGGAAACAAATCATTTCTGCTTTAAAAAATAGTATGAAGAAGAGTATAAATCAATTTAAAGTAGTAAATTTGCAGTGTGTATCGGTTCGTAGCGGATTTGCCGTTGCGATTAAAAGGGAATCAGGTGAAAGTCCTGAACAGTCCCGCTGCTGTAAGTTCCACTAAAAGAAGCAAGGAACAAATGCCACTGAACTAAAGTTCGGGAAGGCTCTTTGCTTTGGAACAAGTCAGAAGACCTGCCATACATGTTTTCCACCGCTTTCGAGGAAAGGCGCTACAAATTCAGGATAAGATTTCTGTTATATAATTAACTATATAATAAGGTGTAGTATAGCAACGAATGTCGGTGTAATCGTTTTTCAGACACTAAAGAACATGAAGCAGACATTCGTTTTTTTATTTTTCTCATTAATACAAGCTCCTCAGTCTCTGAGAGCATGCCCCAGCAACATACATTTGTGTGCACAAGACACGATTGTAGGGCATGATTTGCAACACGTAGAGGTGTATGGCAACCAAAAAAATCGCAGTCTGCGCTCTTCAGTCCCGTTTCAGATACTTTCCAAAAATGAGCTTAAGAAACTGCCTGCTTTGCAAGTTTCGGATGTCGTGAAGCATTTTGCCGGAGTACAAGTAAAGGATTATGGCGGCATTGGCGGACTGAAAACTGTTTCTGTGCGCGGGCTCGGAAGCCAGCATACGGCTGTGGCTTATGACGGAATTGTAATGGCAGACGGACAGACCGGGCAGATAGATTTGGGTAAATTTTCGCTCGATCAGGTGCAGTCCGTATCTTTGGTTAATGCTCAGTCGGACGATCTTTTGCAGACTGCACGTGCTTTGGCATCGGGAGCCGTACTTTCGCTCGAAACCGGGTTGCCTGATTTTCAGAAAACAAATACGTTTTCGGTGTATTCTTCCTTAAAAGGCGGGTCTTGGGGATTGCTTCAGCCTGCCCTGTCTCTTGCTTATACGGGTAAAAAACAATGCGCCGGAGGAATCAGTGCCGAATGGATGCAAACAGACGGACATTATCCCTTTACGCTACGATATGGAGCTGACGGTGCATTAACAGAAAGAAAAAAACGCAACAATACGGATGTGAAGACTGTTCGATTGGAAGGTTCTGCTGCGAAACAATGGGACAAAGGAGGAACACTCCATGCCAGAGCTTATTATTTCAGGTCAAGAAGAGGATTGCCTGGAGCAACAGTCTATTATTATGAGCATGCTGCGCAACGGCTGGACGATGACCAGCTTTTTCTTCAGATTCGGTATCGGAATGATTTCTCCCCGAAATGGAGTTTGACTGCTGCTGCCAAATGGAACTATAGCGAACAACAATACCGCGACCCAGACTATAAGGGGGTGGAAGGACTGCAATTTAATCTTTATCGCCAGCATGAGTATTATGCAACAGCCGCCATGCGCTATCGTCCGGTTTCTCCTTTGGCTTTCTCCCTGGCTACGGATGGTGTGTTTCAGACGATGGACGCCAATTTAAAACAGTTTGCCCGACCGCAGCGTTACACTTGGCTCACGGCTTTGAATGGTAAATATACTGTGGGCTGGGCCACACTGAACGCTTCGGCACTGTTTACTTACATAGGTGAACATGCTCAATACGGGACCTCGGCAAAAGATCGTTTTCGAGTGTCGCCTTTTGTCTCACTGGTAGTTATGCCATTTCCAAAAGAACAGTTGAGGTTGCGCTTTTTCTTGAAAGATATATTCAGAATGCCGTCGTTCAATGACTTGTATTACGGTGCTGTCGGTACGCGAAATCTGAAGCCCGAACGTGCTCTGCAATATAACTTGGGTTTGACTTATGAGAAAAATATCGGCTCATTCGTCCCCTTGCTGCAATTTTCGGCTGACGGATATTTCAACCGTGTGTCTGACAAAATTGTGGCGATTCCAACCAAAAACCTATTTGTATGGAGCATGGTCAATCTTGGCAAGGTGGCCATCCGTGGATTAGACGTAACGGCAGAGTTGCATGTAGAACCGGTTCATCGCATCCGCATTAAATTGAATGGTAACTATACTTATCAGCGAGCACTTGATGTGACCGGCAATGAGCCGGGAACGGTGGCAAGCAAAACCTATCGTCATCAAATTCCATATACACCGCGTGTGTATGCATCGGGACGGGCAGCGATTTCTACGCCGTGGGGTGAACTCGCTTATGCCTTGCTTTATAGCGGCAAGCGTTATGCTCTAGGCGAAAATATTGCTGCAAACCGTATGGATCCTTATGCTGACCATAGCGTGGCATATCGTTATGATTTGCCTCTGCAGAAGCATTCGCTGTCATTTATGGGCGAACTTTTGAATCTGGCCGACAAAAATTATGAGATTGTACGCAACTTTCCGATGCCCGGACGTTCTTTCCGCCTGACACTTACTTATCGTTTTAATTAATATAGCTAGTAATGAACCGAATAAAAAAGAATTCCATACAGACTGTTTTCGCAAAAACCACCTTTTGCATCTGCCAAGGTGTGTTGCTGTGCTTGTCGGGTGCGGGGGTGTTGTCATCGTGTGACGATTTAAAGGACCGCACTGTTGCCGATGGAGATGGCAACGAAATAAATATATCTGAAACTGGAACTGCAGAAATGTATATTCTTTCAGAGGGACTGTTTCACCTGAACAACAGTTTACTGGCACGCTATTCCTTTGCACGCTCGCAATGGACCCCCAATTGGTTTTATCAGATTGCACAGCGAGATTTAGGGGATACGGCCAACGATATGGAGGCTTATGGAAGTAAACTTTATGTGGTGGTGAATGTTTCGGGCACAATGGAAGTGATTGATTTGGCAAAAGGAAAAGTCTGCCGCCAGATTGAGCTAAAGGACGAAAACGGCATCTCGCGACAGCCCCGTGCCGTGGCTTTTCACAAGGACAAGGCTTATGTGTGTTCTTTTGACGGAACCGTGGCCCGTATCGATACGG
>Cinder_p2__coassemble_2512_pt1 | contig 11461 bp, 10 predicted proteins | sample Cinder_p2__metabat2_high_PE_004 | metagenome-assembled genome bin Cinder_p2
ATTTTATGCAATACAAAGTAATTATTGCACAAAAACTAACTCTATAATATGAGAATTTATCTTTTTTAAAATAACAATACACCAATAACTACACCCAAACAAATCTATATGAATTAAACATCTATAAAGATTGTAAACATCCAATTCCTTATGGTACAATTACTGTTACTTCCCACCCTCTTTATTGGGGGTGGGAAACTTTAGTAACATAATATACTATGGAATATAGTTTTGATATCTTTGATAAGACACCGGAACGATTGGCAAAAAAAGTTGGCTACAAACTGTCGTAGACGCAGATTGGACAAAGGTATGAGCCGGCGCAGTCTATCAGAACAAACAGACATACCGGAGCCGACACTCGAACGTTTTGAAACCAAAGGGAAAATATCATTGGAAGCGTTCTTGAAATTGGTGGGGGCATTTGACTGGTATGATGAAATGAGTGCCATTATGGGAAAAAGCAAGTTCACCACAGGAGCAGAACTAGAAAGAATCAACAAGAATCAGAATAGACAAAATCAGATTACGCAAGATTATTTTACCCAAAAACCACAACCACCCGATTTTACATTTGATGGTGTAAAACTGGGTGGTTGTGGTTAGATACGAATTATAGGGATTATTCTTTGATGCGAATCAACACATTTGCCAATATTGCAGTCAAACCTCCGGTGGTGATACCGGAAGAGAATATGCTACGCAAGGATTCGGGCATCTGAATTAATATCTCGGGAACAAGTTCTACACTCAAACCAAACGAGAAACTCAAAGCCATTACCAAAGTGGCCTTACGGTTTATTTTCTGAGCTGCAATGATGCGAATGCCTGCTGCTGCCACTGTTCCAAACATCAGCAGGGTGGCTCCTCCTAATACAGGCTCGGGCATCAGCGAGAAAACCAAGCCCACTGCCGGGAACAAACCCAACAGAATTAAGAATCCGGCAATGTAATACCCTACATAACGACTGGCAACACCCGTCAACTGAATCATTCCGTTGTTTTGCGCAAATATGGAATTGGGAAATGAATTGAATATTCCTGCCAAAAAAGAATTGAAACCATCTGCCAAAATTCCTCCGGAGGCTCGCTTCACAAACTTTTCGCCTTCTACAGGCTCTCCCGAAATCAATGAGTTGGCTGTTATATCACCGTAGGCTTCAATTGCAGTGATCAGATATACAAGGCCTAAAGAGATAATCGCCGACCAACTGAAAGAAAGTCCGTATTTTAATGGTACGGGAACGTTGATGCCACCATAGCTCTGAACGCTGGAAAAGTCCACCATGCCCAGGAACCAAGCTACCACATAACCTACCAACAAACCGATAACGATGGAACTCATGCGCAGATAGCGGTTGGAACTGCGATTGAACCAAACAATCAATACCAAGACCAATGCAGACAATCCGATATTTTGCAACGAACCAAAAGTTCCGTTTGCCTGGGCTGCCGCACCTCCGCCACATGCTGTGATGCCTACTTTTATCAAACTCATTCCGATGAGTGTGACCACAATGCCCGAAACAAGCGGCGTGATAATCTTTCGTGTGTATTTCAATACCCTGCTGATGGCCATCTCTACAACCGAAGCTGCCATACAGGCTCCAAAAACTGATGCCAAACCACCAGACAAACCGGCTGCAATTATCGGACCGATAAAAGAAAAGCTGGTGCCCTGAATACAAAGAAGTCCCGTACCGACAGGACCGATGCGCCGACATTGAATGAAGGTGGAAATACCTGAGGCAAACAAAGCCATGGAAACTAAAAATCCGGTTGTTTCCAAATCCAGTCCCATTGCCCCGGCAATGATCAGAGGGGGAGTGATTATGGCTACGAATATTGCCAACAAATGCTGCAGTGCAGCAAACAAGGCATCTCTCAAAGGCGGACGGTCTTCCAATCCGTAAATCAGTTCTTTACTTTCTTCCATCTGTTTTTTTTATTGTTCAAAAATAGTATGTCTGTAATTGAAACGACAAAATTACGGTTTCTACCTTGATTTATATCAAAAAAGACTCAAAAAAATAGAATTAAAGACGTAAAATCTTGATTAAAGCCCTAAAAACAAATAACTTTGTATTGTAAAAATATTGAGAAGGTATTCTTAAAATTGAATTTTATTAATTTGTTTGCTTGAGGGCGTATCGGCGGATACTTCCTCTTTCTTTGTTTATAGGGATGCCTCTCGAAAATCTATCGGCATGAAGAAGTTTAATATCTTATCGGCTATACTGTCTGTCTTGCTCACAGCATGTATCAGCGAAGCAATGGAAACAGCTCCATACGGAAGCAAATGCTTTGCAGGAGACACGCTGCCAGACTTTAGGGTTGTGACAACAGACTCTACCGTCGTAGCACGCAATCAACGCAATGCACCAATGTTGATGGTTGCCTTCTTTCATACGGAATGCAAAGACTGCCAAAAGGAACTGCCGATTGTTGAACAGGTGTACCGAGAATGCCGAAACGATTCACTGTGGCAACTGATATGCATCGGGAGGGAAGAAAAGGCGAGCAAGGTAATCGGCTATTGGAAAGACAACGGTTTTTCTATGCCCGTAGCACCGCAACCCGACAGGATGGTATACAACCGATTTGCCCACAACGGGGTGCCCATGCTTTACATTGCCAATGACGACAACATAATTCTAGCCGTATATGACGACAGGCACCCGGCCTCGTATCATGAATTAAAACAATGGATTTCTACGAACAAATAATAATGCAACACAATGAATATCTTTCCTGAAATAGCCATTATCGATGCCAATACACTGAGTTGTATCGGACTGCAAACGCTTATCGAAAGAATGATGCCACAAGCTACGGTACGTTCCTTTCAGACGTTCGACTTGTTTGTACGCGATACCCCAGACATGTATTTCCATTATTTCATCTCATCACAAATTCTGGTGGAACACAGTGCTTTTTTTGTGGAAAGAAAACACAAAACCATTGTTTTGACCTATGGAAGAATATCGATGCCGCAAATGGCCAACTTTCATACGCTGAATATCTGCCAGGAGGAAGATGTCATGATCAGGGCATTGCTGAAACTGCAACAAAGTGCCCATGCAGGCGGATTGCATCTTCCGGCTGACATGCATACGGCCTGCAAGAATACAAAAAGCAAAAGCTGGAACGAACCGAACGGACTTACGGCACGCGAAATAGAGGTGCTGGTTTGCATTGTCAAAGGAATGGCCAACAAGGAAGTGGCCGATGCCTTGAACATCAGCATCACAACCGTAATTTCACACAGAAAAAAAATCATGGACAAACTGAATATCAAGGCGGTTTCAGGACTTACAATCTATGCCGTAATGAACGGATACATTGAGGCGGACAGAATCTGAATGATTCTATCCGCCTTTATTCATTCCAGGCTCCACAACGCGGACAAGTGCCTTTCTTGGAAATCTTGGCTCCACACTTGCCACAAATATAACGGGAATAGCTGTATCGGTAGTAATGACGCAATGCCCATACCACAAACATAAGAAAAAACGGAATACCTATATAATACAAAGTGGCTACTGAAAAGAACAGATAGCAAAGCATGCACACTCCCAATAATCCCAACATATAGGATACGGCATCTGAAACGGGCAACTGACGCAACACATCGTCTAATACAGCTATGGACAATATGAGCATCAACCATACAGTAGCCAGAAAGCAGGCCAATATTAAGGGCTGACCAAAAGGATTGAGCGTGGGATGAAAATAAAATTCTACCCATAAAGAGGGACAATGCAACTGTATCAAGGCATATAACACGGCACCAAGGGATACGACCAGACACAAACCCGTGGGATAAAAACTTGCGATGTCGTTGTAAAACACCATCCGAAAACGCTTGCGAAGCATGCGACGAAACAAATACAGTCCAAACAAAACAACAGAAGCCGACAGAAAGTAAAGCAAATGTTTGTTGCTGAATATATAGATAAATTCGGAAATAGAGTCGTTGGGAACAACTTGACCCAGAAGAGTGCTTTCGTGAACCCAACCCATTGTGTTTTGGTCACGGGCTACTTTTACCCATATCGAGTCTTCGGTATCTTCGGGAATGATGGCCAAATCGGCCACTACCAACAAATCTCCTTGCTGCAAATAAACAGAATCGTTGGTATACATTCCTTTGAAATCGGTGTGCATCGGACGACCGGACTGTATCCACAGACTGTCTCCACTGACCTTGAAATTGTAGTTCAATCCATAATGATGCTGATTCATAAAGTCGAGCGAATAAGCCGAACTCTCAAACGCACGCCAAGAATCTGCATCACCGGATGACTGATAACAGGATGAAAACAATACCGACACCAAAAGAAGCAATATCACATGCACCTTTGCTGCCGTTTGCCTAACGAGCCTCATCTGCATAGACCTTCATTTGACATTGCTTACAATCAAACTCCAAACGGAAACGACGCCCATCGCCCGACACTAAATAGTATGGCTCACGAAAAGGTGAACGGCGACCACCATTCTTGGGACACCATCCCATACTGAAACGCAAGCAATGCTTACAGAACATCAATACGGCATCTTTCGGTTCTTTCTTCTCATAAGCCGGCTCACTCACTACTGCCCCCAAAGAGGTATAGAAGGCTTCGGCACGACTGTTCATCACATTGGCCAGATAAGTAAGCTGAACTCCTTGCAACGGTTTGTCTTCCTTCTTCTGATTGGCTCGCAAGGTTTTGGTAAATTCGGTCGGTATCTTGCGATAAAGCACCGGAAAGTTGACACGACGTGCCTGCATCAAACGGTCTACAACCTGACGGCGCCATTCTGCCCACAACGAAGAAGGTACGAACCAATTGTCTTGTAAATCCAAATCTACTGCTTCGCACTCAAAAATAGTTCCTCCCAACTTGGACAATTGCTTGTAGATATTCACGTCTTGCGGACTGCGCGCCTGTTCTTTTTCCATGGCAAAAGGAACGCTTACCGACACTCCGTCTTCGTCCTTTAGGGTGAGGACAAAACCATCCGGATATTCGCCTACACGCCAACGCACACCAAGTACACGCTCGGCCGACGGTTTGGACAACAGACGATCGAATTCTTGATCAAAATTACGATACAATCGGGTTCGCGGTTTGATTTGCGGCATTTCAACCGGATAAATCTTATTGCTGTCGTCCACGCGGTTCACCCGGAAACCTTGCAGTTTGCCATTTTCGTCCATGAAACACAAACCATCACCATTATTAAAAGGTTTGACACCGGCTACTATGATACTTTTTCCACGGATTTCTTTTACATAACCCATTTCCTCGCCCAAAGATTTTGGAGTGTTGAAGGAAAATATATCCGCCTTGCGACCATTCAAGAAATAATGGGTAAAACCACGATTGAAACTTTTCTCCAGTTGCGGACGGAATGAATAAGTGGATTCTCCCGATGAAGCACGCACATACTCCGGATGGTTTCGAATGATGGCATTCAGTTTTTGGCTATAATAGGCAGTAACGTTCTTCACATATGCCATATCTTTCAAACGGCCTTCTATCTTTAATGAAGAAGCTCCTGCTGCCAGTATCTGCTCCAACTGATCGCTTTGGTTCATGTCTTTCAAGGACAAAAGATGCTTGTCCTGCTCAATGATGCGCCCGTCGGCATCAACCAAATTGAACTTTAAACGACAAAACTGAGCACAGTTGCCCCGGTTTGCACTGCGATTGAAGCAATGCTGCGATACATAACACTGGCCACTATAGCTGACACAAAGCGCTCCATGCACAAAGACTTCGAGCGGAACCGATGGACAAGCTTCATGTATGGTGCGGATTTGCTGTAAAGTAAGCTCACGAGCCAACACAACCTGCGAAAATCCCTGTTGCTGCAAAAAACGCACCTTTTCCGTGCTCCGGTTATCCATCTGTGTACTGGCATGCAAAGGGATAGGAGGAAGATTCAACTGAAGCAATGCCATGTCCTGTACAATCAAGGCATCTGCACCTGCTCGATACAAATCCCATACCATGGCTTCGGTGTCTTTGAGTTCTTCATCCTGTAAAATGGTATTGACAGCCACATACACCCGTGCCCTGAATTGATGGGCAAAGGAAACCAAACGCGCAATATCCTCAATAGAATTACCTGCTGCCGCACGAGCTCCAAAACGAGGAGCACCGATATATACCGCATCGGCACCATGCCGTATAGCTTCTATACCACAATCGGCATTCTTGGCAGGAGCCAACAATTCAATAGGTCTTTGTATCATTATTTTATTTCGTTAAAGTTATAAGGAGATTTTTGATAAACAAGAGTGTGCAACCAGTTAAGATACCATTGCACGCCGGATGTACGCCAACGAACCTGAGGTCCCAGTTCGGGATTATCATTCCGATAGTAGTTCACCGGCATTTGTATGGGAAGTCCTTTTGACAAATCACGCTTGTACTCCGTGTCAAGCGTATAGGGAGCATACTCCGAATGGCCGGTAACAAATACTTCACGACCTTCGCGGGCCACAACCATAGCTACTCCGGATACAGGCGATTCGGCAATGATCGAAAGATCCCTTACTTTCTCTATATCTTCGCGCCGCACTTCAGTGTGACGGCTGTGAGGCATAAAAAAGACATCGTCCATACCACGCATCAACGGATGATAGGGCTGAAGCACCCTCTGCTCAAAAATGCCGAACATCTTTTGAGACAATGCGTGTTTCGGTATATCATAATGGAAATACAAACCGGCCTGTGCCGCCCAACATATATATAAGGTGGAAGTTACATGAGTCCGGGCCCAACGGAAGATTTCTGACAGTTCCGACCAATAGCCCACTTTTTCAAAAGGCATGTGCTCTACCGGAGCACCGGTAACTATAAATCCGTCAAACTTCTGCTCCTTCAATTCAGGAAAAGGCTGATAAAAGGCTTGCATGTGTTCGGGAGAAACATGTGTGGGCGTATGCGTTGCCAAAGACATCCAGGTGATTTCTATATGCAAAGGCGATTGTGCCAAGATGCGCAACAAGTCCACTTCTGTATCTATCTTCAAGGGCATCAGGTTTAATATAGCCAAACGCAAAGGACGCACATGCAAAGACACAGAACGTGTCTGCTCCGTAATTTCTATATGTTCACTACGCAGAATCTCTATCGCAGGGAAGTTTTCCGGTAATATTAAAGACATAGTCGTAATCTGTTCTATCATTATTCACTGCAAAGGTAGTGAAAGGTGAGCGCAAAGTCAATACTGAAAACAAAAGTTTTCAAAGTATTTGATTTGCCGAACCGCATCCTAACTTATTAAAAGGTAGTGAAAGGTGAGCGCAAAGACAATACTGAAAACAAAAGTTTTCAAAGTATTTGATCTGCCGAACCGCATCCTAACTTATTAAAAGGTAGTGAAAGGTGAGCGCAAAGAGGCAAGACAAAAAGACACAGATTGTATTCGGAATACTGTCGATGTCCATACGAGGCATACATCATAAACGTGAAAATAAAAAAATAGTTACTCCATCCAAGCTCATTTTTCCGACTAGTCCTAAAATGAAATTAAAAATACAAGAAAAGCATACTAAAGTTTCTTTTTCTATGATGTTTTTTCTATTTTTGAACAATCACTTATAAAGTATTACGATTATGGTGAACAACAATCCTTCATTCAGTTTTCACATCCCCACAAAGATTGTGTTTGGATGCGATGAGATTAATAAATTGGCAACAGAAGAGCTGCCGGGTAAAAAAGCAATGGTAGTAATTTCTTCAGGCTCTTCTATGAAGAAATATGGCTATCTGGACTTAGTTCTACGTCTGCTCACAGAGAATAATGTAGCATCAGTGGTATTTGATAAAATCCAACCCAACCCAACCAAAGCACATGTTATGGAAGCTGCTTCGATCTGCAAGGAATTAGGTTGTGATTTTATCGTAGGCCTGGGTGGCGGAAGCAGTATCGACTCGGCAAAAGCAATCGCTGTGATGGCATGCAACAAAGGAGACTATTGGGATTATATTTTCGGAGGAAGCGGCAAAGGTAAAAATATTCAAGGAGCCTTGCCCGTTGTAGCCATCCCAACTACTGCCGGAACCGGAACAGAAGCCGATCCATGGACCGTTATTACCGACGAAGAAAAACAGGAAAAAATAGGCTATGGCAATCAATATACCTATCCTGTCCTTTCTATCATAGACCCTAAACTAATGATCTCTATTCCATCTCATTTAACCGCTTATCAAGGTTTTGATGCTTTTTTCCATGCAGCGGAAGGTTATATAGCTTCATGCAGCAACGGAATCAGCAACCTATATGCCCTGGAAGCTATCCGACTGCTGTATAAATATCTGCCTAAAGCCGTTCACGACGGAAACGACTTGACAGCCAGAAGCAAAGTGGCCTGGGCGAGTACCTTGGCAGGAATGGTGGAATCTACTTCAAGCTGCACATCTGAACACTCACTCGAACATGCCATGAGTGCCTATTACCCATCATTGCCTCACGGAGCGGGTTTGATTGCCATCAGCAAGGCATACTTTGAAACATTCCGCAATGACTGCACAAAAAAATATATGAAGATGGCCGAAGTGATGACACAAAGCAAGAGCAATCGAGCCAGTGATTTCGTAGAAGCTTTGGTTCGCATGCAGAAAGAATGCAATGTAGACCAACTGGCCCTCAGCCAATGGGGCATCCAGGAACAAGACTTTGAACGTTTCGCAGCCAATGCACGCAGCACCATGGGCGGCTTGTTCGCATTCGACCCACACCAGCTGACCGATGAAGAGATTATCCAAATATACAAAGAGTCTTTTAGATAACTTGCGAAAACAAAAAGAGCGTCATCCTAACTTTGGAATGACGCTCTTTTTGTCAGCTTACAGCTACTACCATCGAATTTCTTTCTCGATATTCGTATACTGCTGCCTCTATTTCATTTAATATGATGCTACCGGCTGCTTGCACCCACATTTGAAATGCCTTATTGGGACGATAATCTTCGGCAAAAGACAACAGACTATCCATATTGAAATCGTTTGAAATCACTCCAGCTCCATTTCGCCGAGCATCCCACGCATTACACTCTTGCTCAATATGAGCCGGCACCATCAGTATGGGTTTGCCCCAATACATGGCCTCACAAATAGATTCAAATCCAGCCGTTGTAGCATAAGCCTTGCAACCGCGCATTTGCTTTAAGAATGCTACATCGTCTATCTGATGCAGTGTAAAAGAATCATCGATTCGAGTCAAAACAGGAGCATTGCTCTTGTCCCAAAAAAAACGCAACCTGACTTCGGGATGCTTCTCGTGCCAAGCATACACCTGACGGGAAAAAGAAGGATTCAATAAATAACCATGTATATAATCACCCGAAGTAGCATGCTGTGACAGCACTTCACTACGCAACAAAGGAGGCACCACCGTTATTCTCTCTTCATAGTCAGACGGCATGGCATGAAACGAGAGTGCCAGCTTGCGCACAGCCCCCCATGCCGTAATCTTAGTAAATAATCGAAGCAACTGCATGTCAACCTGCTGATGAAAAGGTGTCCTGAAATCGCGATGCAGAAAAAGATACTGATGACCAATACAGATTTGAGGCACACGCATGCGGCATAACCGATAGGTCATCCCTACCAAAAATTCATAAAAATTAATCACTGCTTCTACCCCACTACGCTCAATCTTGTCGCGAATAAAACAGATGCTGTGCCAATAAGTGGACAAGTATAACATATTATATGTGATACTCTTCGTCAAATTAGCTCTGCCAGTTGAGGCTGAAAGCTGAAAATTCGGACTGTCAAAGCGGCTTACAGGAGCCTTGATTTGCCTGTTAAAGAAACCAGGCAACTGACGGCTGTTGCTTTTTCCCACCAAAACCTCTACCACTTCATGCCCGGCTTGCTGCAGCAAACGCTCCATGGCTAATGCCTGGGTCAAGTGACCTCGTCCCTCACCCTGTACCACAAAAAGAAATCTCATACGGCTTTTTCTATTTCTAACAGTTCTTGTTCTGACGCAGCATAATACAACACATGCCAATTCCCTTTTTCATCTTCTGCAAGAGCCGACATGGTTTCTACCCAATCTCCCGAATTCAAATAATGTATATCACCATAATATCTGTTTTCGGGATGATGAATATGACCGCATATCACACCATGACATTTTTTGCTTTGTGCAAACTCCACTAAGGTCTGCTCAAAATCAGAAATATAAGACACAGCCGTCTTGACACGCTGCTTGATACGCCGGGACAACGAATCATAAGGTTTTCCTACGGCTCTGCGGTAACGGTTATACCATCCATTAAACCATAATAAAAAGGTATAACCCGTATCACCCAAACTGGCAAGCCACTTCATCTGACTTGTTACACGGTCAAAAACATCCCCATGCGTCACAAAATATTGCTTTCCATTACTCTCCAGCATATAATCCCTCACAACGGTGATATTGCCCAACCGAAGGGGTATGAGAGCATCCAAGAAATCATCATGATTTCCCACCACATAAATAATCTCTGTATGGCTGTTCTCCATCATCTTCATTAAAATCTTGAAAAACAGGGTATGCGCCGACTGCCAACGCTTACTGCCGTTCTTTCGAATATGCCACCCGTCAATGATGTCGCCATTCAGAATCAAACGGTCGCAATCTACGCGCTTCAAAAATTGACTTACTTCGTTTACCTTAGAATGAACCGTACCTAAATGAATATCAGAAAGAACTATGGTTCGATAGTGTTTTCGTATTTGCATGACTATATTCTTTTTTAAACACGACAAAAATAGCAAGCCGTTGCAACATTATAATGTAAAACGAATGACAATACATTTACAGCTTTACTTTAGTGCTCGCACAAGCTAACGAAGACGACTGCATGGCAAAGGCGAGAAGGTTGATTTTTTTCAAGGACCGTTTTCATGTACAGCAACTCATGTCTGAAGCTGTTGAGCAATTAAGGATAAACTATCGGTGAAAAGTTATACTGAAGTACTGGAGTAAATGAAAAGAAAAACAAAAGACCAGAACTGTCATTTTCTTTGACAAATCCCCAAAACTATTGGAAGGATACAGTCTTAGTATGAAAGTGACAGACATATTCAACAAGAAGTCAAGGCTCGACAAAGCAAGGCTAAATCTCGCAAAATGATACAATGAACTGGAAGAGTTGGACAATATGGAGTTCAAAAAACTTGATACCTTTCAAATCATATCACTACCATCATAAATTATTTTGAGGAACGATTGACAAATGCTTCAGCGGAGTCGTTCAATGCTAAAATCAAAGCTTTTCGAAGCCAGTTAAGAGGGGTGTCTGATGTGAAATTCTTCATGTTCAGGCTGGCTATGCTATACGCTTAAAAGAAAGCTTACCAACCGGGAAAATCCGCTGACCCGAAAATCTTGTCCTAAAGACAAACGTATACAAAAAATCCCTCCGGAGATTGCTCTCTGAAGGGATTCTCTATTTAAAAAG
>Cinder_p2__coassemble_5231_pt1 | contig 4398 bp, 3 predicted proteins | sample Cinder_p2__metabat2_high_PE_004 | metagenome-assembled genome bin Cinder_p2
TATGAAATATTAAAATCAAACTTTTGAAATATTAAACCGGCAAGGTAAAAATGATTTTCAATGCCGACAAACGGAAGAAGTAAACAGAAGGTTTTGCAGTTTTGGAATTCCGAAACGGGAACCGATGCTGTTTTCAGAGACATAACATCCGGTTTTCGGATTTTTCAAAAAAAACGTATATTTACGCAAGCTTGCAACAAGCGATGCAGGCCGTAATAATCTTTGATGAATTTCCTTTTAAAATTGACACTATGGGATGGGATGTTGTTGCAATAGGACTAAAGCATGATTTACCGGTAGACGACCCGCCGGCTACTGCCCAAGCTGTTGCCAGGAGAATGAATACAAACATAAGACTTGTTTACGAAAATAAATTTATTTATGACGAAAAGAGCAACACCGTAACTTATAACATGGATTATGAAGTTATAGAGCTGGGAATGTTTACCGTGAATGAGCATGGTGACTTTCTGCAAATGACCGTTGCAGATTACCAAAAACTACTGTTGGTTAAACAATATGGTGCACACAAGTTGTCGAAATCAACATACCGTAACTTTTTTGGGAATCGAGATACCTTTCTTTCTGAATTATCATCCAGCTCGTTCGAGTTGTATGAAATAGCAAGTAATGACGAAAATGAAACATGCATTCGCATATTCAAAGAGAATGTTGATATTGACATTTTTGTAAGCGAAAGATGGTCTGCATGGGAACACTACTTCCACAACAAACGCGAATACAAACAAATTTTACAGGATTACAGAATGCAGATTTATGAAAAAGCCAGAATCTTTGGTTGCAAAGAAGTAATAATCTGTGCGGATCAAGGTCCGGGAGGCAATATCTACGACAACATGAACCTGCCATCAGACAACCTGATATCCTATATAAAACATTATGAATACTTGAAGGGCTATGGATGGATTACTGATTCTGAGGCTGATGAATGGAAAAATAATGCAAGGCACATTTTGTTCGCGTCAGCTATTCAAGAAAAACCAGACCTGTCTGACAAAGAGTGGGTGGATGTAATTTTTGACGATTTTGCAGATATAGCAACCGGGAGGACAGTGGCTCCCTGAACTTGGTTTTCGACTTATCAGTATACCTCGAAATAGCTGAATCTCATGGAAACAGTCTGCTGCAACGCAATACTCTTTGCAGAATAAAGTCACTTCCAAAATCAAAAGTACGACAGATTGGATAGCCTGGTCATAACTTTCTCTCTGTACTGTCTTTTCATAATCACGAATGGTTGATAATGCTTTTCAAAATAACCACCAAACAGCTTCTAAACGGTTTTAAAATGCTTTTAAACGCTGTTTAAATATTGCCAGGGCAATGACAAGAGTTATGACTACACGGCAGGACCTTTGGCGAGTGTCAGCATTCTGTAACTGGTATGGTTTGTGGTACATTTTTCCGTTGAAACGCTGCTTTTTGTCTTGAATTGCATTTTTCTTTGCATTTTGTTTGCAGATTAAGATAATGTAAGTATATTTGCAATAGAGAAAGAACGAAGGGATACTCACATGTCGGCTCGAAAGAGTGCAGGCTTCGGGTATGACAGCGTTCTTTCTTTTTATACAAATGTCATATTGTATATCAATTCCCCATCTGTCAGTTTACATTTGAATTTAATATTAACGTGAGTTCAACGAAGTATAAGGAACTAAAAATTTGGTATTTAGCGAAATTATCGTAACTTTAAAGTGCTAAAAATCAAAAGTCTACAAACAGCAGAACATCATTACCACCGAAATGCAGAACCTGTTGAATACCCATTGCACAGCCGAAGAGCTTGCCGAATCTTTAGACCGCATCCTGTTTACCGCCACTGTCAGTTATCTGGATTCGACGAACGGCGGCACCACAGAAGATATCGTGAACGACGTGTATAACATCCGCTTCCTGCTCGAAGCTTTACGCCGATGCAGTGCGGAAAAATAACTGCACAACAGCCATAATACAGAGTTTCGGAGGTGATTTTCCCCTCGAAACTCTGTTTTTTGTTTTGAATTGCTTATTTTGGTGCATGCGTTTTGTAGTCGTTTTGTTTTTCCTGGGTTTTATTTGTTTTTATAGTCATTTGTTTGATTATTAAATATAAAATTGTATATTTGCAAAACAGAGGCATTGCTTGCAGTTGTCCCGCGCGAAAGCACACAGGGAAGAGACGAGGCGGTGCCTCTATTCTTTTAACAGTCTCATATAATGCAAAAAATACCCGTCATTATTTACTTTGCATTTAAATTCGATAATCCAGTCGTCTATTTTATATTCATATACTTTAAAAACAAGAGCGTCTTTATGGTCTCTTGACTCTTCATCACGTATATATTTAGCCTTAGGGAAAAGCAAATGTGCCTGTCTGGCAAGCTTTAATCTGTATGGGTAGTCAGGAGAATCCTTGTACTTTGAGATAGTTTCCTCATAGAATTTTCGATTTATAACTGTTAATACTTTTTCTTCCGGGGTTGCAACTTCAAATCTTTTCATCTCTATTTTCCCAACCTTAATTACTGGCAAATTTTCCTTATACCATCTTGTCAGTTCATCTCGCATCTTATTTATCTGGTTTTTCTTTTCCCTGTTTGCTTCCGCTTCTTTCATTTCCTGTACAATCTTACACGCCCTGCACAACTCATTATCCGGAACATCCGCCGCCAGCTCCAAGTTCCCCGGCTTCTTCTTACAGTCAATGCAAGCCTTTCGTGTATAAGCATTATACATCGGAAAGCACGTCATGGTTTTGCCCGGATTGAACAGGAACATCTCACGGTATTTGCCGGCTGTGGCTTTCAGTCCCAAACGCATGGCTTCCGCTTCGTCCGACTGAGTGTATTTGCTTCGGCGCACCTGAACCACGGAACACCTGCAATTCCAATTATTTGGCGGAAAGTATTCGTCCCAAAACTTACTGTTGATAGGCAGTGTGATGCCGTGCAGGTAACGATGCGTGGGGCGCACACGTTTATCACCGATGGTGCGGTATTGCAACAAATAGCGGTCGCCGTCCTTTTCGAACTTCTTCCATCGTGCCGCCATGGATGCAGAACTTTGCGCCAGGTGGTATTCTGCCTGTAAATATTGGCGGTTGTAGGTTTTGTGCACCCGACGCACTTCTGCCAAAAACTGCTCGAAAGGCTTGATGTTGCCGTCGGCACCCACCAGCGAAGGAAAGGCTTCTTTCAATTCGTGAAACGTCTTGATACCGCTGAACACATAGTTGGATTCCTTGAGCCGCTGCACACTGATTTCGTCCAGGGGTGTTTCTTTGATGGCTGTGTCTACAGCGTGATCCAAAACGGCAGCGTGTGTTCGGATGAATTGTTGCACCTGTTCCGTCTTCAGTTCTTCGGGTTTCAAGTCCTTTTGTCGCCACAGCCATGCCATGAGCAGAGGAAAGGCAGAAGCCAACTCTGTTTTCAGCCGGGTTCTTTCTTCGTCCTTTTCTTCGTTGTCGTTCGGTTTGCTGTCGCTCTCACCGGCAAGCTGCATGGTTGCGGCATATCTCTGATGCAGCCCCTTATAGTCTTCGGGGCTTAATCGAAAAAATCCGTTTCCTGTGGCAATGCTCAGACAGTTCAAGAACTCGAAAATCCCAATGGAGTTTCATTGTCTTTTCGCCAATACTTTCTTTACTGATTTTAAACACCCAAAAACTTTTCAAACAGAATCTAAATAGGTTCTAAACACATTCTAAACGCTTTCTAATGGGACGGAAGTCATAAGTAGATGTGTAAATGTATAGTGGATTGGCTGTTTAGATGCTGTTTAGGCGCTGTTGCGAAAATGCCCCAATTTAGTTTGGCATAAGCATTTTTCGGCAATCGTGCTTCCGGAAAATCTTCGGAATGTTGCTGCAGAACTGACACTGACTTTGCGGCATGTTCAAAAGGTGCTGAATGGCACGGCTGTCAGCTATCGGGTGATGGAGCAGTTGGTTCGTATCGGTATGCAGAACCGGGAAAACAGCATCTTTCGCAATGAACAAAAAACTTATCAACCCTTGATTTTCTTGTTTTCTTAAGCAGAACTAAACGGAGAGGAAGCATAACCATGGAGCAGAACATTATCACCCGAAGTGCAGAACCTGCTGAACACCCATCGCACTGCCGAAGAGCTTGCCGAATCTTTAGACCGCATCCTGTTTACCGCCACTGTCAGTTATCTGGATTCGACGAACGGCGGCACCACAGAAGATATCGTGAACGACGTGTATAACATCCGCTTCCTGCTCGAAACTCTGCGCCGATGCAGTGCAACAGAATCATTTTTGCATTTTTCTTTGCAGATTAAAATAATGTAAGTATATTTCCAATACTTGGGCATGCAAATGCTTCAGGAACTTGCTTACATCGGCTTCTGTCTTGAACTGACTAATAAACTCCT
>Cinder_p2__coassemble_7456_pt1 | contig 3096 bp, 5 predicted proteins | sample Cinder_p2__metabat2_high_PE_004 | metagenome-assembled genome bin Cinder_p2
TGCCGGTTCTATGGTTTAACTTTTAATTTTTCGGTAAAAATTTACCGAAGTATTGTATATACTATTTAGCCTTACAAAATTGTAAGGCTAAATAGATATATAATTCATAAGAGAATTCCACAGGAATAATTTAATGCTTTGAAAAATGACCAGACTCAATTTGAGTTATTATTTCATCCAGTTCCTTCATTCCTTGTTGATGTCTTGAAAGCCATTCTTGATAAATTCAAAAATCTGCTGTTTATGGGCTTCTTGAGTATACTCTATAGCGATTCTTGAATACTCTTTCTTAAACTCCTGTTCATTACAGGCATTCAGCAAGGATTATAGATGGCTTAATTCATTTTTAAGATTGTCCGTTTGCTCCAATTCTTCAATCATATTTTTAATCTGTATAAAAAATCATTCCTTTACAAGCAGACAATGCATCAAAAACAAACAATAATGCTTTAAGTTTTTGTCCCGATTTAGTCCCGGCTGCCTAAAACAAAGAAGCGCAACTACTTGCATTGCAAATAGTTGCGCTTTTAATAGTTGCGGAGGCCCGACTCGAACAGACGACCTCCAGGTTATGAGCCTGGCGAGCTACCAACTGCTCCACTCCGCGATATTAACCATCATCAGTGTTTGTTTCCTGATTACGTGTGCAAAGATATAGCTTTTTTGAATACGCTCCAAACTTTTCGGGCATTTTTTTCTGTTTTCTTTCAAAAAAAGCTGTTTTAGCGGAAAAATAGTGCATTTTACATACTTTTCGGCAGATAAAACCGTTCATTAAAAAAGTTTCAAATGTAATTTTTGGCATTCTTAAAAAAAGAATTTACTTTTGCAGTAATTATGGCAGTTTCAAAGACAAAACTTAAGTTAGTAGAGGTTGCAAGACTACTTTTTGCAAAACAAGGCTTGGAGAATACGACAATGAACGACATTGCCGTAGCTTCCAAGAAGGGACGTCGCACACTTTATACCTATTTTAAAAATAAAGAAGAATTATATTATGCCGTCATTGAAACTGAATTGGAACGCCTCACACAAAAAATGACAGAGGTGGCCAAAAGAATTATTTCCCCCGAAGAGAAATTATTGGAGCTGGTCTTTGCCCACTTGAACCTTATCAAAGAAGCGGTACTGCGCAACGGAAATCTGCGTGCAGAATTCTTCCGGGATATCTGGATGGTGGAAAAGGTACGCAAAAATTTCGATCAGGCTGAAATCGCCCTGTTCCAAAAAGTACTGCAAGAAGGAGTACAACAACAAATCTTCGAAGTACAAAACATACCGCTCATCGCTGATATTATCCATTACTGCATCAAAGGACTTGAAGTACCTTATATATATGGCCGTTTGGGAGAAGGTATGAATCAGGAAACAAGCAAACCGGTAGTGCAAGCTCTGCTGAACAACGCACTCAAAAAGAAATAATCATTTTATTATATAATATTCTAAACAAAGATATTATGGGACTATTAACTGGAAAAACAGCATTAATCACGGGAGCTGCTCGTGGTATTGGTAAGGCTATCGCCATGAAATTCGCTTCTGAAGGAGCTAATATCGCTTTCACTGATTTGGTTATCGACGAAAACGGTAAAGCTACCGAAGCTGAAATCGCCGCTTTGGGCGTGAAAGTAAAAGGTTATGCTTCTAACGCTGCTGACTTTGCTCAGTCTGCCGAAGTAGTAAACCAGGTAAAAGAGGATTTTGGATCTATCGATATTTTGGTTAACAATGCAGGTATCACAAAAGACGGCTTGATGCTGCGCATGACCGAGGCTCAATGGGATGCCGTAATCGGTGTGAACCTGAAGTCTGCATTTAACTTTATCCATGCTTGCACCCCTATCATGATGCGCCAAAAAGGTGGTTCTATCATCAATATGGCTTCTGTTGTAGGTGTACATGGCAATGCAGGACAGTGTAACTACTCTGCTTCTAAAGCCGGTATGATTGCCCTGGCTAAGTCTATTGCTCAGGAAATGGGAGCAAAAGGCATTCGCGCCAATGCAATCGCTCCTGGTTTTATCGAAACAGCAATGACTCAGGCTTTGTCTGAAGATGTACGCAAAGAGTGGATTAAAGGTATTCCTTTGCGCCGCGGCGGTACTCCTGAGGATGTGGCTAACATCGCTCTATTCCTGGCTTCTGACTTGTCAAGCTATGTTTCAGGACAGGTTATCCAGGTGGATGGCGGTATGAACATGTAATTTCATGAATGTTATATACGAAGACAATCATCTTATCGTAGTCAACAAAGCCAGCTCGGAAATTGTGCAAGGTGACAAAACCGGTGATACGCCGCTGTCGGAAACAGTAAAACAATATATTAAGGTGAAATACAACAAACCGGGCAATGTGTTCCTGGGAGTAACTCACCGATTGGATAGACCTGTCAGTGGTCTGGTTTTATTTGCTCGTACAAGCAAGGCCTTGACACGCCTGAACGAGATGTTCAAGAACAAGGACATCAAAAAAACGTATTGGGCTATCGTAAAGAACGAGCCGCCGGCTCAAAGCGGTACTTTACAGAATTGGTTGGTTCGCAACGAAAAACAGAATAAGTCGTATGCCTACGACCGGGAAGTAAAGGATTCGAAAAAGGCGATTCTTGACTATAAGGTGATCGGAAGATCTGATCGCTATTTCTTATTGGAGATTAATCTGCATACCGGAAGACATCATCAAATCAGATGCCAGCTGGCCAAAATGGGATGTCCCATCAAAGGGGACCTGAAATATGGAGCGCAACGCAGCAATCCGGATGGAAGCATCTGCTTGCATGCACGAAGAATTGAATTGATACACCCTGTATCCAAAGAGCACTTGTGCTTCGAAGCTCCTGTTCCGGATTCTCCTCTATGGAGAAGCTTTCAAAAATAATATTTTAAAGATAACAAAAGATGCATGTCGATTTTCTATTCGTCATGCATCTTTTGCTTTTATCGGTTTCATTTTCCAAACACGTTGAAACAGAGATTGCAGCGGCACGCAAAAAACAGAAAAAAAAGAACATGTTCATCTATTCAAACCCTGTTTAGATGCTGTTTAAACTGTCTTTTCCTGATTTTGGTTGACTGTTATAATGTCATTACCACTGAT